>Ga0187875_10002561_pt1 | contig 13338 bp, 16 predicted proteins | sample June2016WEW_17_1_2_FD_132978 | JGI IMG/M metagenome (GOLD analysis project Ga0187875, IMG submission 132978) | Peatland microbial communities from SPRUCE experiment site at the Marcell Experimental Forest, Minnesota, USA - June2016WEW_17_10 | ecosystem: Environmental > Terrestrial > Soil >... | reverse complement strand
TCGTGCTGGTCGGGCATTCCTACGGAGGCGCCGTGATCACCCAGGCGTCCGCCGGCCTGGAGAACGTGACCGGCCTGGTCTTTCTCGCGGCGTTCGGGCTGGAGGTGGGCGAGAGCTGCGCGACCGTGCAGCAGCCGTTCCCGCCACCCCTGCTCGCCAAGACGGTCGCCCCGACCCCCTACGACGCGCCCGGCGCCGCGGGCGGTCCCGACCTGTACGTCAAGAAGGACCAGTTCCGGGAGACGTTCTGCGCCGACGTGCCGGTGGACATGGCCGATGTCATGTTCGCGACCCAGCGCCCGCTCGCGGTCGCGGCGCTCAACGAGAACGCCACCGCGGCGGGCTGGAAGAGCAAGCCGTCCTGGTTCCTGGTCTCCGAGCACGACAACGCGATCTCGCCGGACGCGGAACGGTTCATGGCGCAGCGGATGGGCGCCACGACCGACACCATTGACGGCTCGCACACCGCGTTCATCGCGAAGCCGGTCGCCGTGGCCACGTTCATCCGGCAGGCGCTGCGGTGACCTCGTAGACCGAGATGTGGTCCTGGCTCTCCCCGGTGAACGGGCCGCGGTCCCAGTCCTGGTAGCGCTCCCGCAGCCGCAGGCCGGCCAGCCGGACCATCAGGTCCAGCTCACTCGCCCAGCAGGGGCGCAGCCGTAGCGGCCGCACGTCCCGCACTGACCGGTGGCTAGCAGGTCGTGACCGGTGATCTGCTGGCCGCAGCTTGGACAGCTGCCGACCCTCTGGGCGGCTCGCTGCGCGAGCGCATTCAGGGCTGCCAGTTGTGTTGTCTCGGCCTGGAGGCCTGCTTCGGCCTCAGCCTTCTCGGCGCTGACACGGGCCAGATTGGCTTCCAGTTGCCTAAAGGCGGCAGGCACATGGGCCAGGACGCCGGCGAGCGTGAGCACCGCTCTTGCCGCTGCGGGGCGGGTCGATTGGCTGTTGTGGCCGTCCGCGACCCTGTTGCGGACACGCCCGGGCCGACAGCCCAGCGGCGCAGACCACTGCGGCGTGGTCACCGCCGACTGCCGCTATATGATCGCGTGATCACGGTATTAGGGATGAGGGGGTAGAGATGAGCATCCCAACCAGCGTAGACAGTGATGCTCCTGTGCGCGCTTATCACGAGATCGACATCAATGCGCCGCTGGACACGGTCTGGCGGCTGCACGCCGATGTCAACAGCTGGCCGATCTGGCAAACCGACATCACCGCGGCGCATACCGATGGGGCGTTCCAGCCTGGTTCCTCCTTCGAATGGACCAGCTACGGCTTCACTGTCGTCTCGACCATCTATGCGGTGGCTGAGCGCTCCCGTGTGTTGTGGGGTGGCGCGTCCGGCGGCATCACTGGAGTCCACGAGTGGGTCTTCAGCGAAACCCCCACGGGCGTCCACGTGACCACGGATGAGTCTTTCGCTGGCGAGCCGGTCGAAGCCGACATCACCGGGATGCAATCAGCTCTCGACAGCTCACTTGCCGCCTGGCTCGCGCACCTTAAGGCTGCCGCCGAATCCAAGGGCTGACTCCGGCCCCATTACAGCCGCACCGTTGAACCGCCCAAAGTTTCGGGGTTCTATTGACTCGGTCGGCGATTCAGTTGGCGGCGGATGAACGAGTTTCATGCACGTAGAGGTGCTGCGCAGGGGCAAGGCCACACTCGCTGGCCTGCATGCCACCGGCAAGATTCTTGGTCGGCCAATCTGACCTCTCCACAGGACACGACCTCTATGCCCCTCGAGGTCGAACTCATCTGCCGCAGACCGGAAAGCCGTCGTACGACGAGGAGCGCGGGTGCAACGCAAACTCTTCCTTGGGCTGATGGTCGCTGCGTCGTCGGGGCGGCCTGCTTAGGGTGATGTTTCCTTGGCGGCGGGGACGATGCCGCGGGCTTGCCAGTTGCCGTAGGTGACTCCGGTGCCTTGCATCTTCCAGTCGTTGCGTCCGTTGGCGGCCCGCCCACTACGACGGCCGCGGCGGCGCTGGGGCTGGAAAATAACTGGTCCCGGGCGAATCGCAGAGTCCTGCCATCGTGGTCGGGAACAAGCACAGCTTCCTGGATGAGCTTCTCCCGCAGCGCCTGGTAGGCAGGCTGGACGCCAACTCGGCTACTCCGGGCCCTTGAACCTTCCAGCACCGTGAACTCGCCGTGGATCTCCCGGGCTGCGGCGGAGAACCGGCCGCAGTCGCTTGGGTTCCCAGGCCGGGCGGGTGACAGCGGGGCCGTCCATGACGAGTATTTGCATCCAGGCGGTCAGTTCGCAGGCCATCGCCACCAGCTCGCACCGGACCTGGTTCTGGGCAAACCATGGAGGGGGAGGTTACGCAGGCCGGTGTCTTTTGGCCCATCAGATCGTGAACCGCTCGATCACCGACGGGTGCAGCAGCACCTGCGGCACCGGCTCCAGGCCCAGCCCGGTGCCCCAGTCAGCGAGCCTGCCCGCGGCCCACAGGAGGTTCTTCGCCCGTTCCCGCCCGTCCGGCGCCGCCTGGCTCACGACCGCCCGGGCGAACTCCGCGGCCTGCGGGGACGCCGACGATGGACGCCAGCCGGCGATGTAGCCGGCGATCCCGGCTGCATGGCCCTTACGCCGAATGGACCCGCAAGATCGGCGGGAAGACCGTCACCCGCCGCCTCACCGAGGCTGAGCTCACCGCCTGGCAGCCCCTGTTCGACAACGCGAAGAAAATCCGGGCCCTGCTCGCCGAACTCCAGGACCTCACCCTGCAGATCATCGAGGCCAGCCCGGACCAGAGCAATGACCCCTAAACCGGGCAAAACTCCGTGGGCTCCGCCCGCTTAACCTGTGGCTGAAGCCTTGGCGAGCCGCAAAAGCCCAGCTCACAGCCAAACGTGAACGCCTGTCCACGAAATAGCAGGTCAGGCCGGTTTTCTTATCACTCTGGGATGGTCTTCAAGATCACCTGACCGCCAGTTGACCGTCGTTCTGGACGTAGAAAGTTGGCACTCAGCCGCACAGCTTGACTCTTGATGACACGCCGGTCCGGCGCAGCGAAGGCTGTTGTTGAACAGCCGGGGTCGTGCCCTCCGCGGGTCGCGTTCGCCGTTGCCCTGGTGGCGGCGGCCATCCAAGATCTTGGACGCCCTGACGTGCTGAAGACGACAGATCGTCCGGTGAGGACACATTCCAGGCCGCCACGGACCGGCCAGGTCATCCACCGACGTTGCCCGCCCGGTCAGCGGCCCGGGCGATGCGGCCGGATCGGTTCTGCCCTACCGTCGGGGTATGCCTGCCAGGAAGCGGCCCACTCCCCAGGACGCGGCCACCGCCCGCCGGATCCTGCTCGACGGGATGGCCCGGGATACCGGGGTATCTGAGTTGGCAGGCGAGCTCGCAGCGCTGCATCCGCGCGACGACACCTTCCCCGGCGAGGTCTTCCTCCAGGTCGCCGCCGACGCGCTGGAGCAGTGCGGGGCCAGCCGCGCCGGCCCGCTGGCCCTGGAAGGGATGCCGGAACGGTTCCTGCCGGAGTGCGCCTTCCGCGGCCGGGAAAACAAGAAGCTTCAGTTCGCTGTCCTGGCAGCGGCGGCGCTGCGCGGCGGAACCGAGCCGGACTTGCTGGATGAGGTCGCCTGGTGGCAGACCGACGACTTCTGGCAGTACGCCCTGTGGGCGGCGGTCGCCTATATCCGCGCCGCCGCCAGCCGAGCCGGCGTGCCGGTGCGCCGGGTATGCCAGGAACTGGCCCAGCGCGCCGGCCCGCAGCCCGGATGAACCTCACTCGATGTCCGCTGACGAGTCGGGCTCGTAAGCGCCTAAGCCAACCGCCGTGCCGGGCCGGCAGCAGCTGACCGCACTGGAGGTGCACTGTGGGACGGACCTGGTTGTCGATCCGGGTGGACCTGGTCGAGGGCTATGGTGAGCGGTACTGGCTGCGGCCTGGGCGGATCTTCGCGGCGGCGCGCACCCACAGCTTCGGGCAACTCGCGGACGCTATCGACGACGCGTTCGCCCGATGGGACCGATCCCACCTGCAGGAGTTCACCCTTACCGGCCAGATCAGGCTGTGCCGGCCGGACCGGGACCAGGAGATCGAGGGCGAAATCACCGATGACTATCAGCGCGTCAAGCTGTCGCGGCTGCGGCCGGGGGAACAGTTCGTGTACGTGTTCGACCTGGGCGACGACTGGGCCCACCTGTGCACGGTCGGCGCGCAGCGGATCGACCCGGTCGAGGCGCTCGGGATCCTGCCAGGCAAGCCGCTGCCGTACTGGGGCTGGGGCGACATTGCCGATCAGTACCGCCGCCAGTGGGACGGCGACGACGGCGCGTCACCCCAGCCTGTGGACCCCGGGTTCGCCGATCTTCCACCGCTTCGGCCTAACTGGGGGACCGCCAGCCGACCGCCGAAGCCCAGGTTCAAGGCACTCTAGGTCTAGAAGGGCACCTTGCCCACCCCGCCGATGCCCACGGTCCTGAGCGGTCTGAACGGGTCTGGGCCTTCTGGTGGTTGACGGTTACGCCGGCCTTGACCCCGGCGGCCCGGCCTGGGTATGTACACGCACGCTGAGTTCGGCATCCCGGTGATCGGCGTGGCCAAGACCGCCTTCCGGTCGGCCAGCCCTGCCGTGCCCGGGCTCCGCCGGACTTCGGCGCGCCCGTTGTTTGTCACCGCGGCCGGGATGCCCCGCGACGAAGCGGCGGACCTGGTGCTACACATGGCCGGACCGCACCGGCTGCCCGACGCGATACGCCGCGCCGGCACACTCGCACGCACGAGCCTGCCCGCCGCCGAACTCACTCACAGGCAGCACGGCTGACCAAGCGCCACTTGCGGAAGAGTGAGCCGCGAACGGAGCGAGCGGGCTGCAGAGGGGGCCGCGCCTCAATTGGCGTGCATGCCATGACTTCCTGGCGTCCTGCAGGGAAGCGCCCCGGGTGGCCAGCGTCTAAACCGGCGGCTCGGCGAACAACTCGAGCTGAATGTTGTCCGGGTCGCGGAAGACGAGCACCGCAGCACCCGGTATGGAGTTCGCCGGCGTGACCGGGGAATGGACGACTGCGGCGTCTGCCAGCCGCGCCGCCCAGGCGTCGAGTTCTGCGCGGCCGGCGACAGTGAATGCCAGGTGATCCAGGCCGGCGCGCGTCTCGTCGAACGCGTCCTGGCTGCCGTGCCGGTGCTCCGTGAGCCCCAGGCGAGCGTGCAGGCCGTCGTGCCGGAGAAACACCTTCCGGCGTGCCCCGCCGGGCGCTGTGTACTCCCCGGCGCGCCGGAAGCCGAGCACTTCCTCATACCAGGCCGCGCTCGTGTCAACGTCACGAACCGTCAGGCCAAGGTGGTGCACGCCGCTGATCATGCCCTGCTCACCGCTCACTGCCCGATCATCTCACCCTGATGGCGCACGACATCTCCAGCGCGCCACTGGGTGTGCCATGCGCGACTTGCGGCCAGATCGGATGGTTGCCCGCACAGCCGGGCGGGCACATTGGAGCTGCTTCTTGCCGCGCGACTCGCCGCACGTCAGTGCGCTTCCGGTCGGTAGCTAAGGCAGGTCCGGGAGAACATCTCGGTGGGTGCGGACGGTGCGGAGCCGGTCGGGGACGGCCCACCACTGGTCGGGCCGGTCGACGACGGGGGCGCCCAGCCCGTCGTCGATGACCCGGGCCAGGCGGAGCAGGAAGGCGGCGATGCCGGCGGCGCCCTGCATCCACGAGGTACCGGGTCGAAGCAACGGCGGATCCTGGCGATGCTCGAGGAACCGCCACCGTGCCCCGGCTTCGTCGCGGATGGCGCGCTCGGCGAGGGCGTCTGCCATGGTGCGCGCCCCCTGCAGCAGGGTGCCCTGGGCCGCCTGGCCGGTGCCGTCCTGCGCGGCGTCGAGCAGGACGTCCCCGACCCCGGCTGTACCGCAGCAGCGGCCGTCGTTGTCCCAGAAACCCGGGCGCAGGCGCTGCGGGATACCGGAGGCCAGGATCGAGTGCAGGCACCGCTGCCGCAGCCCGGTAACGTCGATCCCGGCGACACTGTCCACGCCGGCGTGCGCAAGTGCCGCGAACAGCTGTGACGTTCCCGCTGGTCCGTGGCACCAGGTGTAGGTGACAGGTTCCACATCACGGCGGGAATGCGGCAGGGTGTGCGGGATGATGAACCCGCCGTCAGCGAGCGAGCCCACGGTGAGCAGATACTGCGCGCCCTGCCGGGCCGCCGCGATAAAGTCATCACGGTTCAGGGCCGCTCCGGCGATCGCCAGTGCGGTGGCTATCCCGGCCGTCCCGTGGGAGTAGTTCGGCATCCTGCGCGGCCAGCCCGGCAGCATCGCCCAGTCCAGGCCGTCCTTCGTCTGGCCGGCCGCCTGCAGCAGGGCCTCGCCGCCGGTGGCCGCGACGGCCCGGGCGTGCTCACCGCCTGCCCAGACCGCAGCCAGGACTACCCCCGCCGTACCCAGGACCAGGTCGGTCACCGGCGCGGCCGACCCCGTCCCGGTCTGCGGAGGTGTGTTCCATCCTGCAGGGGTCATCAGGTCGGCAAGCCGGCCTAGCGCGACCCGCTCGCTGCCCGGGGCGAGCAACTTCAGCGCAGTCACGTCCCCGCCCAGCCCGGTATACAGCGAAGCGTCGGCCCGGGTACCCGCTGTCGCGCAGAGCCGGGCAGCGATCCCGGCCGCCAGAGCCTGCTCAGCGTTGCTCAGCGCACGGCACTGGCTGATCTCGGCCAGCACCGGAGCCAGGCCGCCGATCCCCGCATACAACGAATCGCGATCCGGGCCCGGCACGGCCGGCCGCCCATCCTCCGCCACCACCTCGGGCAGCCAGGGGCCACCGTCCTCCCCGACCTGACGCAGAACCCATGCCCACGCTGCCTCGCCCAGCTCCCGGTAAACCTCGCCTCCCGCCACCTCAGTAGGCTACGGCGCCCCGGCCCGCATGACGTGCCCCATAGTCACGCATCCCACTCGCAACGGCAGATGCGGAAGATGGTCGCGGAGGGCCTTGACGCATATTGTAACTATGCGATCTCGCAGTGCAACCTCAACCACTGGAGAGCCTGCCTTCTCTTCGTACGCTGGATCTGCCAGATAGCCAACTGCCAGAGTCGCCAAGCCCCACTCGAGAACTGGCTCAGGCTGAGCAATCTCGGGAGAATATAACTAAAGCTGGGGATCGAGGCAGGTGGCCAGGAAAAATTTCTTGATCGACTGTTTGAGAAACTGCAGCCGCTGTTCGCACCTTATATTTCAGCTGCGGCACTCGCTTCGGCGGCAGCATCAGCCAATCCAACTGCAGCAATACTCCAGGTTTACACATGGGAGCGGGACCGCGTCCTGACATTGGCCAAGGGAGTTGGTGGCGGGGCTGTTACCGTCCTTGCCGGCCTCATCTCCTCTGCAGTGGAAGAAAAGATGATCAGATCGATCGCGGCCCTGCTGGCCGCCGCACTAGTGGCGACGTTGCTACTCTGGGGCGGGTTCTCGCTAACGAGACTTCGTCGCCTTGCCGACCAATATGCAGAGGCGCTAAGGCTTATAAGGTAATGATAACCGATACGGCTGTTTCTCCGCTCATCGTTCTAGTATGGATATTTTTCAGAGAACGCGGGCTTGGACCGGCTTGTTGACTGTTGTAGCTGGCGATATAGCTGTAGCAGTTAGTATGGTCTGGGCGCCTGGGCAGTCGTTATTACCTCGCACACCTCGACAAATAATGTTGAGATGATAGCCATTCTGTCCATTGGTTTCGTGGTGATCGGCACAATGACTCCGTCCGGCACGCCCTCGGCCACCCGCGGGTCCATCGTCGCCTCGACCAGGGCGGTCAGTCCCTCACCTGTTCATGTGAGGGACTGACCTGTTCAGTGAGCCGACCGTCAACTGGCCGTGAGTTCACTCACCGTGCGCGGTAGGGTGCGGCGACGGCCCGTGGCGCGGCCAGGGCCGCGGGTGGAAGGGACGGCGCGGCCATGGGGATCACGGATCTGTTCCAGCTCGACGGCCGGGTGGCGCTGGTCACCGGCGCGTCTTCGGGCCTCGGGGTGGCTTTCGCGCAGGCACTCGCCGAAGCAGGCGCGGACGTCGTGCTGGCGGCCCGCCGAGCGGCCCGGCTGGCGGATACGGCGGGCCTGGTGGAGAAGGCCGGGCGGCGGGCTCTGACGGTGCCGGCCGACGTGGCCAAGCCGGAGGATTGCCAGCGGGCCGCCGCGGCCGCCATGGCCGAGTTCGGACGCATCGACATTCTGGTCAACAACGCGGGGATCGCTACGGCCGTGCCCGCCAGCCGGGAGACGCCAGAGCAGTTCCGCCAGGTCATCGACATCAACCTGAACGGCAGCTACTGGATGGCCCAGGCCTGCGGCAAGGTCATGCAGCCGGGCAGTTCGATCATCAACATCAGCAGTGTGCTCGGGCTGACCACCGCCGGGCTGCCGCAGGCTGCCTACTCGGCGAGCAAGGCCGGGCTGATCGGACTGACTCGCGACCTGGCCCAGCAGTGGACCGGCCGCAAGGGCATCCGGGTCAACGCCATCGCCCCCGGTTTCTTCGAGTCGGAGATGAGCGGCCAGTACCAGCCCGGCTACCTCGAAGCCATGGCTGCCAGGATCCTGGCAGGCAAGCCGGGCGACCCACGCCATCTCGCAGCCACCCTGGTCTGGCTCGCGAGCGACGCGGCCAGCTACGTCACCGGGCAGACCATCGTGGTCGATGGCGGCGTCACCCTCACCTGATCCACGGAGCCAGCCGGGCCGGTACCCGCGGTGCACCGGCCAGCCGACTTCCCCGGGGAGTAATCCCCGTCCCAACCGAGACGGAGAACGAGAAGCTACACAGGGGGATCGGACGCCGTCGAAATGAGCATCCAATGGGCGGCCCGGTCAACGTGGCCGCGACCATCAAGAACGCGGGCAATGTCTGCTACCTGAACAAGCACCTGACCGCCGTCAGCGGATCGGCCAAGCTCCCGTTTAACGGGGTACTGGTTCTCGGTGGTTCGACGCGGAGCGAGACCGCGCCACCGATGTTCGGCTTCCCCGCGCACCTCGCCGCACAGCAATGGCAGGGCAGTGGCTATGGCGTCAGTGTTCATCGTGCCCGCGATCCCCACGGCGGGGTACTCGCCTATGACCAGCCGCCCCAGGTCAGTGCTCAGCCGTCAACGGTGCGCTGCGTCAGCCGCACTCGACGGGTACGGTTGGCAGCTTCCCCCACTCTGCCCATGAACCGTCGTAGACCCGCACATGCTCGCGGCCGAGCAGATACGTCAGGACGAACCAGGCCGTGCAGGCCCGTCCGCCGATCGTGCAATAAGTGATCACTTCACCGCTACCGGACAAGCTGGGCGATGAGAACCGCTGACGGAGTTCGGCCGCAGTCCGGAACGACCCCCGTTCATCGCAGACATCTTCGATGGACAGGTTCACCGCCGAGGGGATGCGCCCAGCCCGGCCTCCCGGCTCGGAGCCGCCCGATGGCCAGAACCGCTCGCCGCGGTACTCAGCGTCGGTGCGAACGTCCACGATGGTGCACGCCGGGTCGCCGATCGCGTCTCCCACCTTCCAGTGGTCGGCCCGGAACTGATCATCCTGGGCGGGCAGGGGATACCTGGTGGTGACCGGGCTGGCTGCGGCACTGGTCCATGGACGGCCTTCGTCCCGCCATGTTCCCCGCGCACAATCAAGTATGCGGACGTCAGGGTGACCGTAAAGCTTCATCATCCACAGGCCCATGGCCGGTGCATAGCCATACAGCACCACTGTCGAGTCCGGGCTGATCCCGGAGCGGGCGATCAGGGCTTCGATCGCTGCCTTCCCCGCGAGCTGGTAGCTGCTGTCCTTCAGATCGCGGTAGACGTTCCACAGCACTGCGCCCTCGATATGCCCCGAATCGTAGGCAGCCGGGCTCACGTCAACCTCGACCAAGCGCAGAGCGGGATCATGAAGGCGCTCTTCGAGCCACCGCGGGGTGATCACGACCTCGCCCATCGCGTATCCTGCATACTTCGTCGTGCTGTCTTGCGTGGTCATCTTGGTCCTCCCCGGGCCTGGGCTACTCCACCTTGATCCAGCTGAGCAGGTCTTCCTGCTCGACGGTGGCCAGGAGAGCGGGATGGTCAGTTCTCATGTGGCTGCGGATCGCGTCGATCACTTCGACGTCGGTCTGTCCCCGGGCCACGTACCCGCACTCGCACTGGATGATCCTGGCCATGTCGACCTCCTTGTGCTGGTTGTATACGCCCACGTTATTGGCACAATGTTGGCGTGACCTTGGTGCCAGCGCCGCCCACCAGGATCCAGCTCTGCGGGCCTACCGTCGTCGAACGGGACGGCGAGCGGCTCGATGGCCGCCTTCCGGGGCGCCAGGGCAGGCTCCTGTTCGCTTACCTGGTCCTCAACCGCCACCGGCTCACCAGCCGCGACGAGCTGGCCGGGGCCATCTGGCCGCAGCAACTCCCTACTGCCGCCGAGGCCGGGCTGAATGCCTTGATCTCCAAGCTGCGCAAGATCCTCGGAGCGGGAATCATCAACGGCCGGGCCGCCCTGCGCCTGCAGCTAGGGGAGGACGTCCGGGTCGATGTGGAGGCCGCTGTGGAGGCCGCACACCGGGCCGAGTCACAAGTCGCGCTCGGGCACTGGACACGCGCCTGGGGCCCGTCCCTCACCGCGGTGTTCGTCGCCGAGCGGGAGTTCCTGCCCGGAGAAGATGCGGTCTGGATCGGCGAGCAGCGTCAGCACCTGGCAGACATCCGGCTCAGGGCGCTGGAGGCCTACGCAGTCGCAGCATTGGGAATCGGCAGTACCGAGCTGCCCGCAGCCGTGCGGGCTGGCCGCCAGCTCGTCAGCTTGGCCCCACTACGAGAAAGCGGCTACCAGGTGCTCATGCGAGCGCTGGCCAGCCAGGGCAACGTCGCCGAAGCGCTGCACGTCCACGCCAGACTGCGCGAGATCCTTCGCGACGAGCTCGGGATTTCCCCCTGCGCTGCGACCCAGGCCGTCTACGACCAACTCCTCAAGGCCTGACCCCGCCGATCCGAAACCGTCCCATCGGCGAGAGGCCAACCTTAAAGGTGGTGCCGCCCAGATCAATTCATTCTGGGCGCCCCAGCCAAGGTGCTGCCTCCAGGACGGCAGCGCAGATCAGCGGCTCAAGCATCATCGGCAGGGTCACCATGCTCCTGTGGCACGACGGCCACCCCGACTTCCCTGGGGGCGCTTGGTCAGTTGACGGGCAACCGCTGCCAGCTTGACAGCCTCGGCGCCGCGGTAGTCGTTGAGGTCGGTGCCGGGGGCGACCGCGTTTACGCAGTAGCTGGCTGTGTCTAGGCATACCGATCAGGCGCCGTAGCCAGGATACTGGATGGTCCTTATACTATCGATAAGGACTCTGAACGAAAGTGTAACGACATGCGCCGTACTCATCCCTACTCACCGCAGACGATCGACGCAGTCAGAGTCTTGGGCCTGGAGGTAGCGCACGCTCGGCGCGCTCGGCGATGGACCGAAGCCCAGCTCGCCGAGCGGATCGGCATCTCCGCTGTCACGCTGCGGAACATCGAGCGCGGTATGCCCACTGTCGGGATCGGGACGGTCTTCGAAGCCGCGACCATCCTCGGGATCGACTTGTTCGGCGCTGACCGCGATGGGCTGCGCACAATGGTCGAGCGCGGCCGCGATCGACTCGCGCTCCTGCCCGCTCGTGTCCGCGAGCCCACGGGCCCGGTGCGTGATGACTTCTGAGGCGACCGAGGTGTTCGTGTGGGCGTGGCTCCCCGGTGCCAGCGAACCTATCGCCGCCGGTCGGCTCGAAACGAGCGGCGAGATCGTCTACTTCACCTATGGGCGCAGCTACCTGGACCGTTTCGGTGCCATCCCCCTCTACCTTCCGGAGTTGCCGCTCCGCCAGGGCCGGATCCGACCGCCGGGCGGACTCACCGTCGCTGGGTGCATCCGCGACTCTGGCCCGGACGCATGGGGGCAGCGGGTCATCCTGCAGCGACGCAGCGGGTACTTGACGGCGAACAGCGACACGGGCGATCTCGGCCTGCTCACATATCTGCTTGAATCCGGGTCCGACCGCATCGGGGCGCTCGACTTCCAGACGAGCGCGACCGCCTACGAGGCACGCACTTCAGGGGCCACCCTCGACGAGATGGTGACGGCGGCCGATCGGCTTGAAGGCGGCCTGCCACTTCCGCCGACGCTGGAGACCGCCCTGCTGGACGGGACGTCAGTCGGCGGCGCACGGCCGAAGGTGCTGCTCAACGATGGGGATCGGAGGCTCATCGCCAAGCTGTCCTCGCGCTCCGACCCGTACCCGGTTGTCAGGGCCGAGGCGGTGGCCATGGAACTCGCCCGACGGGTCGGATTGGATGTAGCTCTGACGGAGGTGACCGAGGCACTCGGTCACGACGTCCTCCTCGTCGACCGGTTCGACCGCCCCGAATGCGGACGGCAGCGCCGGATGCTCGTCTCCGCGCTGACCATCCTCAATTTGGACGTCATGATGGCGCGATATGCCACCTACTACGACCTGGCTGATGCGATACGGAGTCGCTTTGCCGAACCAAAGCAAGCGCTCCGCGAGCTGTTTTCCCGCATCATCTTCAATATCTGTGTCAGCAATACGGACGACCACGCCCGCAACCACGCTGCCTTCTGGGACGGCAAGATCCTCACCCTCACCCCGGCCTATGACATCTGCCCACAACCCCGCTCTGGCGGGGAGGCGACGCAGGCTATGGCGATACGTCGAGACGGGTACCGCTATAGCCAGCTCGCCGGCTGCGTCGCCGCCGCCAGCGACACGTACCTGCTGTCAAAGAACGAAGCGAAGGACATCATCGACCACCAGGTAGACACGATCCGCTCTGAATGGGGCGAGGCCGCGGACGTTGCCCGGCTCACCTCTGTCGAACGGGACCGACTGTGGGGAAGACAGATCCTCAACCCGTACGCTCTTGAGGACGCTGCCTGAGCCATCTGGAGGGAGGGCTCGCTCCGTCGGCGGACAGTTCCTCGGAAGCAAGATCAAAGTGAATGCCAGATTGAGTGGCAGATGGCGCTCGTGTGCGCTTGTCTGGGACATGTGTGAGCTGGTCTGCGCTCGTGTTCTTCCAGGCCAGGGTCTGAACCAGCGGCTACGGGGCTCGCGACCTGGGAGTGTGCTGCACGGTAGGCGCGGTACAGTGATTCCCATCTCGGGAACAGGTCCTAGATTTCGCTCGATGAAACGCAGAGCCATGCCCTGGCCTGGGCCTACGGAGAGTGACGGAGACCCACGGTCCTGGGCCGCTCACATCAACAGATCCCTGCCGATTTAGCGCAAGGTTGCCTGTCGGCGGCTCGTCGTGCCAGGCGCGCCATATCGGCCAGTTTTGCCGTGGCT
>Ga0187875_10002559_pt1 | contig 13346 bp, 18 predicted proteins | sample June2016WEW_17_1_2_FD_132978 | JGI IMG/M metagenome (GOLD analysis project Ga0187875, IMG submission 132978) | Peatland microbial communities from SPRUCE experiment site at the Marcell Experimental Forest, Minnesota, USA - June2016WEW_17_10 | ecosystem: Environmental > Terrestrial > Soil >... | reverse complement strand
GATTCTACGCTGTCGTTACCGCGTTTGAAACCGCGCCCTCGTGACCGGACTTTTGAGGCACGAAGTCAAATTGTACTTCACTGGTTTTGGCACAAGGCAGATTCGGAATGCATGACGGGCAAACAGGAAGTTAAGCGACCAGGCGATTTCGCATTGAGAATTGGCCGAAGCGACGGCTTGGCGCATTCGGTATCGGACTCATCCTTTGTGGTTTTGGTTTGCAATCCCTTCAGTATTGGCTGGCATTGTTTGATGTACACCTGACTTAAACATCCCTCTCGTTTCAGGCGGTGCGGCAGCTTTCCACTGGATGCGCACCTTGTCTCCGCTCAAAGGCTCGAACTCGATGACGCACGCTCGCAGCATCGCTACATGCGGCGCGATCAGTTCGACGAATGTCGGCTTGGTCGCCCTCCGTCGGCGACGAGAAACTCCGCCGAGCCGTTTTCTTCAGCCCCATATAGTCCAGCCGCAGGGGGTGCGCAACGGAACCCACACCGTGTTCCCGTCGAGAGCGCATGCACCAGCGCAACCCACGGCTCCGGCGAGAAGAATGGAAACCTGGCGATGGCGGCTTCCCGACTTGAAATGGTTACGGCATCGGGCGAAGTCGCCGCTCTGGCGCGAGAACGAGGAGGTCGCGCACAGGTCTTGAGTTTGCTCTGCGGCATCGCGCCGCCGGGCGAGCCGGGCGGGGGAAATCTGGTCCAAGCAGGTGCGAATGGTATCCTAGCGCCGCACCATGGAGTTCGTCTCTTACATCCACGTCCTTTCGGCCGGATTTTTGATGGGATTCACGGCTGCCGCGCCGATGGGCCCTGTGAACATGCTGGCCATCCGCCGCGGCGTGATCGGGGGCTGGCGCCATACCCTCGCCTGCGGAATCGGCTCCGTCACCGGCGATCTCATCCTCTTCTCTGTGGTCCTTCTCGGGGGGCACTACCTCTTTTCCGACCTGTCCAACCCGACGCTCCGGACCGTGCTGGCGGCCATCGGCGTGATCGTTTTGCTTCCGCTGGGGATCTACTTCCTTGTCCGCGCTATCAAGAATCCCATGCGCGCCTTCGCCCGCGCCCGCAAACGCTGGAACGAAACCGCCGTCCCCGATCATCTAGTTGCAGAAGTCGCCGACTGTGCCGCCCTGACCATCCTCAATCCGTTAACCATAATTTATTGGGTTGGCGTCACCTCCAACTGGCTCCCCTTAGCCCATTCAGTCCTGGGCACCAGCGCTCCAGGGTGGGGACTTCTGATGGCGGCCGCCGGCCTCGCGACCTGGTTCGCCGTGCTGGTCGTCGTCGTTCGCTTCGTCCCCAACCGCATCGGACCGATCTTCTTTCGTCTCGTCAATGGAATCCTCGGCCTTATCCTCCTTGGCTTCGCCGCGTTCTGTGCAATAGTTCTGTCCCGCCATTTTCTGCGCTGAAACACGGGGTTCCCAAACACTTGTGGTTCGCCAGGATAGCTTGCTTCGGGAGAGATCCTGCTCGGCACGGGTGTGCTGCTGTTCTTTTTTGGCGCTTCTACCTCCACAGGTAGCATCCCCTACCCTGATGCAGACCGCGTCTTCCCACTCTACCCAACGGACAGTTACTATTCCCCCGGCCACCGCTATGCCCCGGGTGAATCAATCGACGAACTGCCCGCGCCGTTAAAGTCTGAGCCTGACATCATCACGGTCGAAGTCGGATGATGAGCTCAATTCATCCGGGCCGCCGGACCGCCATGCTTCAGCACTTCAACCACGGGATAACCGTTCACCAGCTTCACCCTATCATTAGCTGGAAACTAACGACTACGGCCGATTCCGTCCGATAACGACCTCTGGCACCTCGAGGCAAATCTTCTTCTGACACTTCCAGAAAAAACCTCCTTCGTAACTTCTTGCGGACTTATTCATTGCCCAAAGGCAGATGGAATTGTTGAGGACCACAGCCGCCGGATTCGTGCCCGCCTCAGGCGCAACAGTCGCAGCAGCCGCAGCCGGTGCGTGTAGTTGATCTGAAGACATCCGAGGGCACCATCCTGGAGGCAAGCTACTCGCGCGGCGGGTACGACATTTCAGATTTGAAAATACTGCCTTCGCTTACGCAGATCGCCTTCATCGAAAGGTCATCCTTTGATCGCTAAACTTACACTTCCATGCGTCAGAGAAGCTCAGCGACAAGTTCTATTTCCACACACGATCCAAACGGCACCTGAGCGACTCCGACGGCGCTGCGAACGTGCATCCCCGTCTCTCCAAATACCGCTCCAAAAAGCTCAGAAGCACCATTGGCCACCAGGTGCTGTTCGGTGAATGCGGGAGCGCTGTTCACGAGCACCATCAGCTTCACGATGCGCTTGATCTGGTTTAGATCGCCCACCGCGGCATGAAGTGTGCCCATCAGATCGATGGCCACAGCACGAGCGGCTTCTTTACCTTGTGCGGTCGTGAGATTCATGCCCAGCTGGCCGACCCATGGTTTGCCGTTGATCTTGGCGATATGGCCAGACGAGAAAAGCAAATTGCCGCTGCGCAGAAAAGGTACGAAAGCTGCCACCGGCGGCGTCAGTTCTGGAAGCATGATGTGGAGAGCGTCAAGCTTTTCGTATACGGACACGGTTGTCTCTTCTCACTAATTGACAGTTAGCTAACTGACGAAGTATATTGACATAAGTTCTTTTGGTTGTAAAGTTTCTTGAAGTCGGCGCCGGCGACTGCGGGGCAGGGTCATGAGCGCCAGGAAGATCGTATGCAATGGAGCACGTTGATACCGCCTCTAAGGAGAGCGCTAGCAATCCCTGCCATTGCCCGGAACGCCTGTGGCGCAGCCCACGCACGCGCTATCCTGCTCTCCGCACCGAGTCACCGAAAAATGAGGACAAAATGAAGAGAACTCTCATGATCCCAGCCTTGCTGTTACTTGCCGCGTCGGCAACTGCACAAACAATGCCCGTACCAACAAAGAATCCGGTCAGCACCGCCCTGAGAGACGTCCTGCCCGACCGGCAGAAAGACACCGTCGCAGCCGTCGAAGCCATGCCCGCCGACAAATTCACCTACAAACCCACCGCCGACCAGAAGACATTCGGCCAGTTCGTCGCCCACATGGCCGAAGCGAATTACTTCTTGTGCAGCAAGGCCGCCGCCGTCGCGGCTCCCAAGGTCCAGGAGGTGAAAGACACGGATTCGAAAGACAAGCTCGTGGCTGCACTGAAGGTCTCTTTCGATTTTTGCTCCGACGCGCTGGCGAGAATGGACGATTCGAAACTCGCGGAGACCACGGAAGGATTCGGCGGGAAACAAGTTACGCTTGCCTGGTTCAGCCTGACCCTGGCCGGTACTTGGGCCGACCACTACGCCGAAGCCGCAATGTATCTGCGCCTGAACGACGTGTTGCCGCCGACTGTCAGAAAGTAAGAGTGGGAAGCATGGCGTGATTGGGCTCTGTGGATCGGGCGCCTTGGCCCGTCCAAGCCGCCCTGCCCAAAACCAGCCATTTGAACCGGACTGTGTTGTAAGGTTTGATTTATCAAGAAAGAACATCGAAGCTACTCGTTCCCATGGAGGTTGAGGATGCGCCGTTTCTTCCTGTGCACTCTAATCGTGTCACTATTCGTGCCGGTATTTGCCCAAACCAGGCATCCTTTCACCTTTGAAGACATGATGAAACTCAAGCGCGTGGGTGAGCCCGAGGTTTCACCCGACGGCAAGTGGGTGCTCTTCAGCGCGGTTGATGTCGATCTCGACGCCAACACGGAATCGCCGCACATTTGGATCGTGCCCACGGCCGGCGGACAAGAGCGGATCATTGCCGATCAGGATGCCGACCGTCCGCGCTGGGCGCCCGACGGCAGGCGCTTCGCGTTTATCTCCAACAAGGAGGGTGGATCGCAGGTGTGGGTCGCGGATTTCGACAGCACGGCAGGGACCGTGACGGGCATGCACAGGCTGACTTCGATTGCGACCGAAGCCGAGGGCGAACTCTGGTCGCCGGATGACAAGAGTATTCTCTTCGTCTCAAATGTGTATCCGGAATGTCCGGACGAGGTTTGCAATGCCAGGAAGCTGGAAGAAGCTGCGAAGTCAAAGGTCAAGGCGATGATTTTCACGCGGCTGCTGTTTCGTCATTTGCATGCCTATGCGGAAGGGAAGCGGAGTCACATCTTCGCGATTCCCGTCGATGCTTGTGTGGGGGCAGCGGACCCCGGCTGTCCCGTGGGCGCAGCCCGCGATTTGACGCCCGGCGACTACGATGCGCCCGTGTTCTCATTTGGGCAGGATGAATATGCCTTTTCGCCGGACGGCCAGGAGATTTGCTACACCTCGAATCACGAAAAGAATGAGGCTGCTTCCACCAACAACGATCTGTGGATCGTCCCGGTCAAGGTGGGGGCGGACGCCTCGTTCGCCCAGGTTATGGCTCAAACCAAAAACATCACCGCCGGCAATCCCGCCAGCGACTCGACGCCGCTCTATTCGCCCGATGGCCGCTACATTGCCTACCGCACGCAGCAGCGTCCGGGATACGAGAGCGATCGCTTTCGACTGACGCTCTACGACCGCAAGACGGGAGAGAAGAAAAACCTTATAGAGGATTTCGACCGCTGGGTGGGAACGTTTGTGTGGGCGCCTGACTCGAAAGCAATCTATTTCACTGCAGAGGACAAAGGCGAGTCCCCCGTCTACGGCGTTTTCCTCGAGACCTCCAACATCGTATCAAGAATTGTTTCTTTCGCCGGATATGACGACAGTCCCGGCGTAACGAGGGACGGTAAGAGCTTGGTTTTCACCCATGAGTCGGTGACGGCACCCGCCGAGATCTACCGAGCCGATATGGCGGACGGCAATGTAAACCGAGGTGCGCCCGGCACACAGCAGGGCAATCCGACCCTTGACGATAAGGTCGCTGTGGACCTGCTCACAGGGATAGCACCGCTCACCCACCTCAATGAGGTTGTGCTCTCCCAGGTCTCCGTGTCCGCGCTCGAATCGTTCTGGTTCACCGGGGCACACGGCGACAAAGTCGAGGGCTTCCTGGTCAAACCGCCGAATTTCGATGCCGGCAAGAAGTATCCTGTGAAGTTCCTCCTCAAGGGCGGGCCGCAGATCGCAGCGGGAGAATACTGGAGTTATGCCGGGAATCTCGAACTCTTGGCCGCCAACGGATACGTGGTCATCACGATCAACTTCCACGGTTCGACCGGCTACGGGCAGAAGTTCATTGACTCCGTCACCGGCGACTGGGGAGGTGCTCCGTTTGAGGACGAGATGAAAGGGCTCGACTACGCCGAGAAGACCTACCTCTTCATCGATAAAGACCGGGAATGCGCGATAGGCAGCAGCTACGGCGGATTCATGGCCAACTGGGTTCTCGGTCATACCGACCGCTTCAAGTGCATTGTGTCGCACCACAGCGTTTTCAACGCCGAGTCCTTCTGGGGCACTACCGATGAACTCTGGTACCCTGACTGGGACTTCAAAGGTACTCCCTACGACGATCACGCCACGTACCGGAAGTGGTCGCCCCACCAGTACGCCAGGAACTTCAAGACGCCTACGCTGGTCATCCACGGTCAGCTCGACTACCGGGCCGATGTGTCCCAAAGTTTCCAGCTCTTCACCACGTTGCAAATGCTCGGTGTGCCTTCCAAGATGCTCTATTTCCCCGACGAAGCCCAATATCCGCAGCGGCCACAGAATTCTCAACTCTTCTACAAAACCGTTAACGACTGGGTGGATCTGTGGACAAAGAAGTAAGGATCCTTTGCCTGCTCCCGGTTCGAGTTACGAGCAGCCAAGTGCAGCAGCATTCTTGAACCGAAGGCGCGCGCTTCCTTGCCTGCCGTCGCCATATTCGTGCTGATTATCGCGGCTGGTGGAGGTGCCAGTTGCGGGGGTCGGACGTGTGCGGGCAATTGTCAGATGATATCCGCAGTCGAGGTCCGAGCGGGCAGATATCGATAATTAACGAAAAGCCTTGATCACATCTCTTGTGCCGGGGTTGCGCCTGAAGGATGCATGCAGCCACCGCGAATCTATATTGGAGTATTATCATAATTAGGGAGTTTACTAATCGTATATATGATATCGACTTTGGCAATCAGAGCCCTTGCAAACGAGCGCAGGCTTCAGATTCTTGAGTGGCTTAAGAACCCGACAAAGCATTTCCCTCCGCAAGTCGACGGCGACTTGGTGAAGGATGGGGTTTGCGGCTGCCTGATTGCGCGCAAGCTTCGTGTCAGTCAGCCGACCACGAGCGAACACATGAAGATACTGTGCCAGGCCGGGCTGACCCGGTCCAAGCGAATCAAGAAGTGGACCTTCTACAAGCGCGACGAGTCCAGAATCAGGCAAATCAAGAAGGTCATACTGGCGAAAGTGTAGGAGCCGAACAGGAAAGCATGCCGCCAGTGAGGGCGGAACATTGAGATTCTTTCGGGCGCCCGTCGTGGTGAAGTCTGTGGTTGCGGCCGATCTGCGACAGCGATACGCGGAAAATATCCTTACCAATACCAACCTTAGTGCGCCCGCCTACACGTACAGCGTTTTCGAAGAACGGTCCGCTAAGACCGGCCGCCAAATCGGGCTCAAGATCGTGGTCGCGCCCGCGTTGAAGTGTCCTTGAAGGCGGCCCCGGCGCTGGCGCGGCTGCGCTGGCGACCGATGTTCTGCCCGACTTCCGCCGTTTCCAGTTGGGCCGGGACATTGTCCTGATCGACCAACGCGGTACTGGTGATTCCAGCCCGTTGAACTGCGAGCCGGAAGATCGACCTGGGGCGATCACGTGGCGCAGTACTTGAAGAACTCGAAGCATTTCTTTGTGCCCGGGGCTGGGTATGGCAGCGCTACGCGCGGCTGCGTGCCGCAACTCATCCTCAAGCTTTTGGATCAAGCCAGCGTCAGAGATCTGGACCCGGCGTGTTTACAATCGCAGCACCGGCCTCCATTTTTTTTGAACTATACCGCAGGCGATCAGCCATGATCGAATCCGGGGCCTGCGCCAGAAGTTTGACAACGTTGAGGCTGTTCGGGATGTCAGCTTCAGCGCGGGCGAGGGGACGGTGGTCGGGCTTTTGGGACCGAACCGGGCGGGCAAGACCACAACGCTTCGAATGTTGTCGAGACCGATGCACCCGGATGCGGGCGCCATTCGGGTGGACGACGCCGACGTGGTGGCGGATCCGATTGGCGTGCAGACACACCTGGGGGTCTTCTGCCCGACTCGTGTGCGATTCCCGTTCTTAGAATGCCAGGGTGGGTCAGTTATTTAATATCGACAGTTGGCTAAGTGTCGATGTATACTAACTGCGCGCGCGGATGTCCTGTCGAGCAATCTGACCGGCGCGGGGCACGCAAGTCGTTTTGTTTGGCGGGAACTTTGGCAACCGGAGTGGTCCGCCGCCAGATCGGCCGTTGGGCATCCATTCAATACTTTGCGGTAATAAAAAGGAGACTTCCATGACACTCAACTGCTGGAAATTCAAAAGCTGGAAATCTAAAAGATCGACTGTTTGCGCCATCGCCCTGGTTTCCTTTGCCGCTGGATCGCTCATTACTGCCCGCTTGATCCACGTGGATCAAGTGAGGGCCGATAGCAATCGCGTCTTCGAGCTTCGCGTTTATCATGCGGTGCCGGGCAAACTGCCGGCGCTGGAGTCACGGTTTCGCGACACGACTTCAAAGCTACTCGCCAAACACGATCTGAAGGTCGTGGGTTACTGGATACCCGAGGGTGCTCCGGCTTGGGACAATACGTTCGTCGATATCTTGGCGTATTCCAGCCGGGAGGAAGCGAACAGGAACTGGAAAGCGTTTGTGGCGGACCCGGAGTTTCAAGATGTAATCAAATCCGAGCAAGCCAACAAGCTGGTGGAGAAAGAGGACTCGACGTACATGCATCCGGCGGATTTTTCGCCGATGAAGTAGCGCCATTGGATTCGTTGCGATAGGCGTACTCCATTATCAATAACAGCAACGGGGTGGTACATGCGCCGCCGCGGCGCGTCTTTCCCGCCGGTTGACCGGAAGGTGCCAGCGATGAAAGGCCGCATCAGGCTCCCACACATATGGAGACATTGCGTCGCGCCCTAGCTCAAGGAGATGCGGAATCGATAGAGAAAACCGCGCACAGCATGAAAGGAGAATTGGGGTATGTAGGAATCCCGGACGTGACCCAGAAGGCTCGCGAGCTGGAGGAACTCGGCCGGAGACACGACCTGGAGCAGGCAGCCCGGGTATTCGTCTCCTTTGAACCTGGGATTTCTGCCATCGTTGCAGCGATGCGCGAGCAAAAATCGACGAAATTTCTGGCGGCGGCGTCCTCAGGGGCGGGACAATGAGTACTGGTCAGCCGACGACGCTCCATTCTCTCGGACCAGCGGCGGATCGTCCGTGTGGACATGTGCTCATCGCCGACGATGATGCTATGTTCCGCAGGATACTGCAGACCTGGTTGGAGAGCTGGGGCTATCGCGTGATTATTGCGGAAGACGGCGCCCAAGCCTGGAGCATCCTGCAGCACGAGCATCCGCCCGAGTTGCTAATCCTCGATTGGGTAATGCCTGAGATTGACGGCATGGAGTTGTGCCGCAGGATCCGCGAACGGCAGAGGTCCCCCTATCAGTACATCTTGTTGGCGACGGGGAAGGACGACAAACAAGACGTGGTGAGGGGGCTGGAGGCGGGAGCCGACGATTATTTGACGAAGCCATTTGACCGAAATGAATTACGAGCCCGATTGCAGGTCGGTCGGCGGTTTCTCGCGCTGCAGGAGGGTTTGATCAATGCTCGCGACGAACTTCGATTTCAGGCGACGCATGATGTGCTCACTGGTATCTGGAATCGGGGAGCAGTGTTGGACCTGCTACATCGCGAACTGGAGCGTGCCGCACGAGCGAAGACGTCGACGTCGGTCCTCATGCTCGATCTGGACCACTTCAAGCAGATCAATGACACCTTCGGACATTTAACTGGCGATGTTGTCCTTCGGGAGGTTGCAAGCCGTATTGTGCACAGTGTCCGCTCTTATGACCTGGTTGGGCGTTATGGAGGGGAAGAATTCTTGGTAGTGCTCCCCGCTTGCAACAAAGGTGAAGTTGAGCAAAGCGCAAACAGAATTCGGTTGGCAATTGCATCCGCGCCGATTCTTACGACGAGTTCCGAGATTCCAGTGACTGCTAGCATCGGCGCCACGGTTGTAGCGGGTGCCGCTGCTGCCTCGGAGAAGGAAGTGCTTATGGCGGCGGATAAAGCGTTGTATGAGGCTAAGAATGGCGGGAGAAACCGAGTTTCGGTGGTGTAACTCTACACGAAGAGCGACTTGCCCGTAAAACTCCGATGCATTGCTGGCCCCACGCTAGGTTGCCAGCAATGCATCTCGGTTGAGAGTAACCGCTCAAGCCGCGGTCTCAGTAGCAGCCGGCTGAGGCCGCATCTGCTCCAACATCTTCTCCTTCATTTCCTTCGCGGTCGGCTCAGCTTTGTGCGTCCCTACCATCCATGTGTATCCATCCGGATCCACGACGACGCCGCACCGATCGCCCCAAAACATGTCCGTGACCGGGCCTTGGCCCGTGGCTCCGAGGGCGAGGGCCTTGGCGACGATCTTGTCGGCGTTTTCCACGTAGACGAACAGACCCGCCGGCGAGGCGCCAACGCTCTTGGCAGTGCGCTTGCCCATGGCGGGATTTTCCGGTCCCAGCATCAATGTCGCGCCGCGCAGCGTCAGCTCGGCGTGCACGGGTTTGCCATCGGGTCCGTTCATGATCCCGCGTTTGGTAAAACCAAAAGCCTTTTGATAAAAGCTCGCAGCGGCCGCAACATCGGAGACTGTGAGCATGGCAGTTACAGCGCCGTAGTGATTTTTGTTGAGTGGATCAATTTTCTTCTTAGCCATGGTGCTCCTTTCTCGAAAACAAACATTCTAGCGCTTTCCAGTAGTATGGCGCATCTCGGTTTTCACACGGGCGCGGACCAATATCTAGACGGCCCGGATAGGACTCTAGGTGGCTCCTGAAGCTTTCGAGGCAAAAAATGCCAGCAAGTCGCGGATGCTAATTCCAGAATCAAGCGGCGAGATCATCTCCTCGGGACTTACACCGACTTGCTGACCGAACCATACAAGCTTTTCGACGGCTTGTTTTAACAGGCGTGCATCACTTTCCTCCAAGTCGTCGTGACCCTGTTTTGAACCCGGGGCTCGCATGGCGCAAGAAAAGTTCGGTACTAACGAGTGCTGCCTGGAGCCTAAAACGGCACAGGGCAGATTCAGTACGCAAGGTAGGTCGACCTTGCGAATGCCCTCCTCGGGGGTCATTGAGTTGAACTGGATGTGGCCGAAAATGCGTTGTTCGCAAGCGGCTCATCGGCGCGGACACGACGCTAGGCTTCTGATCTGCTTGCTGGAGGTGCGCATAATCGCCCCGCGAGTATTCGCGGCGCGTGATCTTGTCCTCGAGAGTGAACTCTGCTTTGTTCGAAGCAGAATTCTGGATCTCGGCATACATCATCCGATCGCCGTACTCGGGCTCCTGCGTCATCTGCGTTTTAACCGGAGCCTTGACCGCCAGAACGCGCACAGTCTGATGCTGGTCAGTCTGCGGCACCGGAATCCAGACGATATAAGGATCAAACTCTTGAACTGCCAGTCGAGCAGCGGAAAGTGGGCGTCGCTGTGCGAGAAAAACTGCTCGCCGTGATGACGGGCCGCGAACCAGATACGCGCGGTTGGGTCGAGAGCACCTGACGCCAAGCGAATACCGCGTTTCCAGGAAACAAGGACGTGAAAGGAACGAGACACTCTAATGCATTACCTTTTGTTCTACGAAGTTGGTGAGGACTACGTTTCACGGCGCGCAGAATTTCGGGATGAGCATCTCGAAAAGGCCTGGAAGGCGAGTGCACGTGGCGAGCTCGTGTTGGGCGGTGCGCTGGCGAATCCTGTGGACGGTGCCGTATTACTGTTCAGGGGCGACTCGCCTGAGGTCGCGGAGGGGTTTGCCAAGGCTGATCCTTATGTGACGAGCGGCGCAGTGAAGCGCTGGCATGTGCGGGAATGGAAGACAGTCGCGGGGGAAGACGCCGCGACGCCCCTCAAGCCAGATACATTGCCAGCCGGCAAGAAAACGTTGAGTGACTCGTCGAACGCTGTGGGCGCAGGTGGTTCATCCCAAGATAAGGGCCTGATCTTGCGGATGTGGAGGGCGCGCTCGACCGTCGACAAATCAGGCGAATATGTTCGGCACGCAACCAAGAAAGTTTTCCCGACGCTTCGAGCAATCGAAGGATATCGCGGAGCATACTTGCTGCGCCGCACGGTTGACAGTGCAATCGAACTTGTCGTACTGACCCTCTGGGAGTCCATGGAGGCGGTCCGTAAGTTCGCGGGAAAGGAGCCGGAGAAGGCCGTGGTGGAACCGGAAGCGCGAGCGGTACTGACAGGCTTCGATGATACTGTAACGCACTTCGAGATCGTTGACTGTACGGGCAAAACAGTAAAATGAGCCGCGATCGGCGATCGTCCAGGGTTCTGGGCGAGTGGTCAACCCTTCCATTACGGGATTACGGAAGGTTTGCCCGTCACCAGGAGTTAGCCGCTTCTTCATCGGCTAAAACTGCATCGAATCCATTTCATGCGGCGCATCGGCGGCCGATTCGCCAAGTGTTTCTCAACGAAGCGCTCGCTCGCCCAACATCGATCGCCGAAATTGTAAACTGAATTCGCCGTGATCGGTCAGACTATTTGCAAAAACGGAGGAGAAGATGAAATACGTAATCAGCTGGTTCGAGCGCCCGCACGGTTCGCCCATCGAGTATGAGAATGCCCAGAAGCGAATCCTCGAGGTGTTTGGCCAGTGGAAGGCGCCAGCCAATTTCAAGGTCGAGTTTTTCGTGGTGCGTGTGGGCGAGTGGGGTGGGCATATGTTGATCGACTGCGACGACCCGCTAACGATTCACAAGTTTTGCTCGATGCTCCCGGCATTCGGGGCGAACTCGAAGTAATCGCCTGGCGCGACGGCCTGAAAGGCAAATGACTCCGATAGGATCATGTTGGTGATTCGGGCCGGCAATCCGTCGTAGGAGCGGGTTTATCGGCCCGGATAACTTCCGTGTGACGTTACCCGCCAGAAATAACAGACGCGTGAGATCCACACAGATCCCTCCTATATGCCTTCCCATTACAGATGTGTTTCGCTCGAAGTAATGGGTCAGGCACCTCTGCGCGAGGTGTTCAGGACCTTCAAGTTCGCCCCGAACCCTCAGTAAATAGCTGGCTTTGGAGTGGAGTGCGACAATTCGCCCCTGCCCCCTTGAAATTTCTCGAAATTTCCTGAAATCTGTCGAATGGGCGGCGTCTCATCCGTCATACATTCAGGAGCGCATAGGCACTCACAATTGTTCCCAAGGAGAAGAGGTGATGCAATTCGCCTTGCTGATCTTCGAATCACCAGAAGCTTTTGCGGCACGGAATGCGGACGAAAATGATCCCTACCTCGGTGCGTGGCGGGCCTACTACAAAGCGCTGGTCGAGGCCGACATCTACGTCGGTGGCAATCCACTGCAACCCCCGGAGACTGGGACCACGGTGCGACTGAAGGATGGAAAGCGGCGTGTACAGGATGGCCCCTTCGCGGATACGAAGGAGCAACTGGGGGGATTCACAATCCTGGAGCTTCCCTCGCTTGACGCGGCGCTCGAATGGGCGGCGCGATGCCCGGCCGCCTCGATCGGTGCTGTGGAGGTCCGACCCGTTTCGCCTGAATACAGGCGTCGAGTCACCGGATGAGTGGAAGCGAACAAGAGAGCACTCACCGAGCTATCGAGCGTGTGGCTCGCGAGTCCTACGGTCGCCTGGTTGCCTACCTTTCCTCGCACACGCACGACGTGGGGAGCGCGGAGGATGCCCTCAGTAATGCACTCGTAGCGGCACTCGAAACTTGGCCGCGAGATGGCGTGCCACAAAGTCCAGAGGCGTGGCTGCTGACGACGGCGCGCCGCTCTTTGATCGATCTTGTGCGTCATCGGCAAGTAGCCGAGGCCAGCGAACCCACGCTCGCGCTCCTCAGAGAGGAATCCAAGGACATGACTTTGTCGAGATTTCCAGATGAACGTTTGAAACTGCTGTTTGTGTGTGCTCATCCGGCAATTGATCCGGCCATGCACACGCCGCTGATGCTGCAGACGGTTCTAGGCCTGGACGCCGCGCGCATTGCCCATGCCTTCTTGGTTTCACCCACGACGATGGGGCAGCGCCTGGTGCGTGCCAAGACAAAGATCCGCGACGGGGGTATTCAGTTTGAAATCCCGCAGGAGCGTGAATTGCCGCAGCGGCTTGACGCGGTGCTGGAAGCGATTTACGCCG
>Ga0187875_10002552_pt1 | contig 13355 bp, 9 predicted proteins | sample June2016WEW_17_1_2_FD_132978 | JGI IMG/M metagenome (GOLD analysis project Ga0187875, IMG submission 132978) | Peatland microbial communities from SPRUCE experiment site at the Marcell Experimental Forest, Minnesota, USA - June2016WEW_17_10 | ecosystem: Environmental > Terrestrial > Soil >... | reverse complement strand
CTCACGCCTGCGATTCAGCGCTCGCGCCAGTAGAAGGTTCGCAATATTGGCACAGGCGATCAGCGCCAGAAGGCCGACGGCGCCCAACATGATCAGCATGGCGGGGCGGGCACGGCCCATCACATAGTGTGCGAGGGGCAGGACGCGCACTCCAACCCCGGTGTTGGTTTGGGGCGATTCGCGCTCGATGCGCGCGGCGACGGCATCCAAATCCGATTGCGCCTGCGCGAGCGATACGCCGGGCTTTAGCCGCCCCACCACCAGGCACCGCTGGCCGTCACGGCTCTGGCGCAACGGATCGACGCCGATAGGAATCCAGTAGGGCACCTGGTGGGTTGGCAGGTTTACGGCGGTGGGGCGGTTGAATGGGAAATTGAAGCCACGCGGCATCACACCGACGACGGTGTAGTCTCGCATGCTTTGGCCGGTCTGGCGAATCGTGCGGCCCACGATGGACGGGTCGCCGGCAAATCGGTGGCGCCACAAATCGTAGCTGAGAACGATCACCTGGTCGTGGCCGGGTTGATCCTCCGCGGGCAGAAAGTAGCGCCCCAGCAGTGGTGGCACGCCCAGCAGCGGCAGCAGGTCCGCCGAAACGCTTGCACCGTAAAGCGCATCGGGCCGGCCATCGGCGGTGAGGTTCAGCAGCGCGAACCTCTGTGCGGCAATGCTCTCGAAGCTGCGGTTTTGTGCGCGCCAGTCGGCAAGATCGCGATAGGTTACCCAGTTAGCCAGTCTTGCGGTCGCGGAGTTGGATCTGGACGAGGCGGCCGGGATTCGGAAAAGGGAGGGGCGGCAGGAGCACCGCGCGGACTACGCTGAAGATGGCGGTATTCGCGCCGATGCCCAGCGCCAGAGTGACCACGGCCACCGCTGTGAAGCCGGGGCCCCTCCGCAGCATCGGCAGGCCGTAGCGGAGATCCTGGAGAAGCGTGCCCATCTACGGATTTCTCGGGAACCCAGGCGGGGCAGGTCCCTCAACCCGCCCCATATATACAGCACCCTGACCAGAAAATAAAGACGAACGATCTGTTTGATGAAAGAAATACCACAAGAGATTCGGAGCAGTCAATTCCACTTGGCGATTTTTCTGGTAGCATCAAAACCTATGAGCAACCCTGTGGTGCATTTTGAAATCGGCTGCCGGGACATGGCAGCGACCGGGCAGTTTTATTCGAAGATGTTTGACTGGAAGCTGGCGGAAATGGGACCAGCTACCATGATCGATACGGGGGCAGGCGGCATCGCCGGCCACATCGCGTCACTCGGCCATGAGCCGCACCAATACACGCACTTCTATGTGATGGTGGACAATCTGCAGGCGGCGCTGGACAAGGCGCAGGAGTTGGGCGGCAAGACTGTGGTGCCGCCGGTGGAGATTCCCACGGGCAGCTTCGCATGGTTTGCGGATCCGGAGGGGAACACGGTCGGGCTTTTTAAGCCGAAGTAGGGGGAAGAGTGGGGCTGGGAGCCCCGCGCAGGCCGAGGATCTGCAGTCCGGCCTGGATATCACGCCGGTCATCAGCATCGCGCTCGTCTTGTACCACCGCCGTGAGTCTTCGCGCTTCGGGACTTTCGTCACATGCTCTCCCGGCCTCCGTAGGCAATGCCGAGAGACGTTGCCAACCTGGGCCACGGATTCGGGCAACAGCAGGGGGCATCCGGTGTACACGGCAGGCGCCCTCGAGTGTCCCACAGCCGTACGCCGTAGCCGGCCGAGTATAACCGGCTGCCATCTGGCGAGAATGTGACGTTGTAGATGTCGCCGTTCTGTCCCAACAACTCGAGCAAAGGAGCGTAGTCGCGGGCGTCCCAGATGCGCACCGTCTGGTCCAACGATCCGGAAGCCAGGCGCGACCCGTCTGGGCTGAAGGTTATAGACAGAACCGGGCGGCGGTGGCCGGCCAGCCTAGCCAGGACGCGCGTGCTGTGCACATCGAAGACCCAGATGGTGGCGTCCTCTGCGCGCGCTGCTAGCAAGCGGCTGCCGTCCGGACTGAACGCGACGACGGAGACCGCGCCACCGGACTGTGCGGGGAACGCGAAGGAGTGCATAATGCTGCGCCGCGCCAGGTCCCATACGCGGGTCGCCTGCGCGCCGCTTGCGCCACCCGCCAAATCTCCGGCGCCTGTGGCAAGCGTCTGTCCTTCCGGACTGAAGGCCAAACTGTTCACCGGACCGTTGTGTGGGAAGGCTGCCACCAAGCGGCCGGTAGCGGCATCCCACAGGCGGGCAGTGTGGTCCGCGGATCCCGTGGCCACCATCGTTCCATCCGGGCCAAAGGCGATTGCTACCACCGCAGCGGAATGTCCCGACAGCACGGCGATGGTCTTACCCTGGGGATTCCAAATCCGCGCGGTCCGGTCGTCGGAGGCGCTGGCGAAACGTACCCCATCGGGGCTTACGGCCACGGCGTTCACCTTAGCCGTATGGCCGCGCCAATTCTCCACCATTAACCCGTTGTGCGCCGACCACACGTGCACCTCGTTCTCCACCGCGCCCACCGCCCACCGTCCCGAAGGATGCATGACGAAAGAGCGCGGGTTCCCAGTCGGCAGTGGTAGGACAGTTCCGGTGTGTGTCGTTTTTGCCCAGACGGCCACCTCGCCGGATTCCGCACCGGTGTAAATCAGGTCGGCATCGGGACTGTACGCCAAGGAGTTCAGCGGGTCGTTCGTCTTACGTCTGACTACCGTGCAGCCGATAGCCTCGGCGCAAAGTTGTAGCTCGCCGGTGTCGGAAACAAACGCAAGCTCCCGGCCGTGGGGTGTTTGGGAGAATGCGATGGCGGTGACACCAGGCTCGCAGGGATAACTGCGGATAAGCCTGCCGCTAGCCGTCTCATAAACCCGGATGCGGACATCCTCAGCGGGTACTATTCCCTCCCGCGAGGCGAACGCCAGCCACTTTCCATCTCGCGTGAAGGCAATCACCCACGGGGGCGCCGCTTGGTCGTTGATTGTCGAGATGGCTCTTCCCGCCGCCGCATCCCAGATGCGAACGCGATTGTCGCTGCCCACCGTGCCGATCCGGTTGCCTGTCGCGATGAACCGGACGGAGGCAATCCGTCCCTTGTGGGCTGGGATCTCGAATTGCAGAGCTGGCGGTGAAATTTGCCAGACCTGGAGCCACCCATCTTCCGATCCCGCCGCAAGATGTTGGCCGCTCGCATCGAACGCCGCGGCCCGGATCGTGTGTTTCCTGGGATCGAGCGTTACGCCCGGTTGTGTAGAGTCAATGTCGGTGATCCTGATACGGCCGTCGGCGTCCCGGCTCGCCACGAGGCGGCCTTTCTCATCCAGCGCAAGCATCGCGCCGGCTCCCGCCAGGCTCCTGCCGTGGCGGCCCGTGGCGAGCCACTCCTCGATGGATGTGAGTGTCCGCCACAGGACGCGGCCATCGGCGGCAAACGCGAAATCGGATGCGTAGGCCGATTTAGCGATGGGGACGGCCGTTTTCCAGACGGCGATGGTGGGGTCGGTCCGGTAAAACAGATGGTGCCACTCCCAACCGCGCAATGATAGGTCGCAGGTGAGGAGTTGCTGGCGCGCCTCGGTGGGTTCTTCCATCCGAATTTGCAGCGCGGCGGCGTTGATGGCGGCTTTGTACTGCTCGCGGGCGGCGGACGCGCGAGCGCGCTCCGCGCGAGCATATAGCCAAGTGGCTCCGATGGTGGCCACCACCAGGCAGGCAGCCAGCGTGGCCGCGATCGCGGAGGCGGTTCGGTGCCTGCGAATCAGCTTGCGCAGCCTGTATGCCGCACTCTGCGGTCCTGCGCTCACCGGCTCGTCGCGCAGATGCCGCATCACGTCGGCGGACAGTTCTGAGACAGATGCATACCTGTGCGAAGGCTCTTTTTCCAGTGCTTTGAGGGCAATCCACTGAAGTTCACCCCTCAGTTGACGCACCAGGTTGGCGACATCCACCCGCCGGGATTCGGCGACCGTCCGCGCGGCGGAGCCAAGCGATGCCAGCCGGTGCACGGGCGTCGGCGGTTCCTCTTGACGAATCATCCGGCAGACTTCGTCCATAGCCGCGCGGCGGAGCTTTTGGGAGTCGAACGGTAAGACGCCCGCCATTAACTCGTACAGCAGCAGGCCGAGCGAGTATACATCCGTCCGGGTATCCACGGCGTGTCCGCCGGCGGCCTGTTCGGGACTCATGTACTCAGGTGTGCCCATCAACACGCCAAGCTGCGTGTGCAGCGTATGCCCGGTTAGACCGGGACCGAGCGCCTTCGCCAGGCCGAAATCGATGATTGTGGGAATGACCAGCCCCTCGCTCTGCCGTACCAGCACGTTCGATGGCTTCAGGTCGCGGTGGATAATGCCCTTCTGGTGCGCATGCTGCACGGCGTTGCACATCTGAACGAAGAGGCCGAGCCTTTCGCGAACGGTCAGCCGGCGCTCGTCGCAATACTTTGTGATGGCGACCCCTTCGACGTATTCCATCGCGAAGTATGGCCGGCCCTCCGGCGTCGCGCCGGCGTCATAGATGCGCGCGACGCCCGGATGGTCCATCATCGCCAGCGCCTGGCGTTCGGACTCGAAACGGGCGATTACCTCCTCGGTGTCCATCCCGAGTTTGATCACCTTAAGGGCAACCAGCCGGTGAATTGGCTGGTCCTGCTCGGCGAGATAGACAATGCCCATCCCCCCCTCGCCCAGCACGCGGATGGTACGATACGCGCCGAAGCGCTCGCCGACGATTGCGCCCGTTTCGCCGCACGGCTCGAGCGCAAGTCGAAGCAGGCACCGCGGGCACAGGCCATCCACAGCATCGTGTCCGAGTTCCGCCCTGCAGTTCGCGCATCGGGAAGTTTTGGTCATGGCGTTGCCTCGCCTCGTCCGGCCTACGGTTCCATGAAGCAACCGCATTCGCGCCGTTACGCCCTACAACGCCGCCAGCAGGTAGTGTATCTCGTTATCTGTGTCCTCAACGCGATCGAGAGTGGCGGCTACCTCCTCCCGCACCAGCCCGGCAAAGCGGCGCCGTGCCCGATGCACCGCCACCTTCAGCGCGCCGGCGGTCATCCCGAGCGCCGGGGCAGCCTGAGCGTATGCCCCTGGCTGGTTATCGCCCGTCAGGAATTGCTGGATGCCGTTGAACGTTTCCGATTTTCCGCCGGCGGCGAATTCGCCACGCAATCGCGTCATGGCCCGGTCGAGCAAAGTCAGCGCCCATCTCCGCTCATAGATCTTCTCCGGCGTCATCGGGTCCGCCGGCTCGCGCTGGTAGAGATGCTCGCCAGTTTCCAGATCCAGCGGTATGGGGACGCTTCCGCCTCCGCGCTTAACGGCCCGCGCCCGGTCCCATTCGTTGGACAGGAAGTGCTTCAAGGCGGCCAGCAGGTACGTCCGGAACCGGCCCCGGTCGCGGTCCGCGGTGCGCAGATAGTGCTTCTCGATCAGCCGGGCGAAAAACTCCTGGGTCAAATCGCGGGATTCGTCGACGCCGTGCCCAGCCCTGCGGACGTACGCATAGAGCGGGTGCCAATAGGCCTCACATAACTGGGCGAGTGCCTCCCCAGACTCGCGGGACGCCGCCTCGCTGGCAGCCACCACGAGATTCCATGAGGTCGTCGGAAAACACTCGCTGGTTAGGGCCATCGCAAAAAAATAGATTCAGGCCTTTAATATTGTAGCTCTTCAGGCAAGCCCGCTTCATATCAACATGGGAATGCGCGTGGAAACGCCCCGGCGCCCGTATTTCCCCGGAGGGAACGTCCGTTGTCGCGAAAGCAGTGGCCGGGCCGATTTTCACGCCGCGCCGTGACGGGTTTTGCGGCATTTGGGGCACTGGCGGGCGCCGGAGTGGGCTACTGGCTCGGGCATGGCAAGCTGGAGTTGGTGTACCAGGCTCCAAAGAAAAAGCGCTGAGCAGCCACGGAACAGAGCGATCCGGCCGCCAGTTGCGGCTGCCGGGATCTTGCAAAGCGCAACGCGCTGCGCGCCGCGGCGAAGTGGAGATTGCGCTTACCGTGAACGGAGTGTCGGTCGACAACGTCACCGTCAATGTCAAATGAGTGCCCAGTCCGGCCGCAAACAACGGTTCCGCAGTGCCGTAACTGTTTCGGCGTTCTTCTTCAAATCAAGATAGGTCGTTGAAGAAGGTACTCGCTTCACTCCGGGCACTGCTTGTGCCGATGGATTTCGGGTTCGCGAAGCCGCTCGGACGCGGGCCCAACGACCAGGATGGCGACATCGGCGGGATCCGCAGCAGGTGGCCCGATTACGGTTTGGCACGCCGGTCGAGGGCAGATCTCTGACGGTGGTCCGGAGCGAGCGCGGCAAGGGGCCGCCTGGGTTGCCTGAGGTACAGGAGCAACGAGTGAGTGTAAGTCGTTTGGCCTTGAAAAGGAGCATGAAGATGAAGATCGACACGAAAACCTGGGTCCGGATACTGGCGGGCATTTGCGTTCTGGGCCTGTCGCCTGCAACCGCCGGGACCTCCAAGGTTGAAGTCAGATGGAACGAGCTTTCACAGTTGATTCTCGGGCATACCGTGTCCTTGGTTCTGCCCGGGGGAGCCACCGTTGCAGGAGAAGTCCAGGCGGTGCGCGACCATTCGCTGTCGCTGGATGTACGCAAGACTTCCGACAGCAAGGTTCAACCCAAGGGGACAGCTTCCATTCCACGCGCGTCGGTAACCACGCTGCGGATGACGGATGCGAAAGGAACGGGTGGCAGGATCCTGGGCGTGGTGGTCGGAGTGGTTGTCGGGATGGTGGCCGGGGGCGAGATTGTCGCGCATACATCCCGCATCACGGAAGGCGCCGCGGTCGGGACTTTCACGGGAGTAGCGATTGCCGGCGCCACGGGAGGCTATTACGCGGGCAGAAGCGTGGACCGGCATACGACGATCATTCGTGTAGTTAGGGAGTAACTATCCAGGAGGCCAATATGTTCCGGTCAAAGCGGGTGCGAACGTTCGCGGCGATGTGCGCCACACTATTGCCTCTTTGTTTGACGCGGCCGGCTTTTGGCGCAACATCGGATTGGGCCGCTGTTCAAGGCCTGGCCGCAGGCGTGCGCGTGCATGTGAGCCTGACGAGCGGGAAGAACCTGAACGGGGTCATGGACCATGTGACTGCCGACGCGGTATGCATGCAGAGCCGGAAGCAAACCATCGAAGTCCGTCGAGAAGAGATCGGCCGTTTGTACCGGAAGAAAGACAAAAGCCGGATCAAGCCGGTGTTGATCGGCGCGGCCGCGGGCGCGGCAGTAGCGGGTATAGCGGCGCCGCGAACAATGGAACATGAAACTGGCTACGGCGGGGCGGTTACCGGCACCGTTGTGTTGGGCGCAGCAGTCGGAGCCGGCGTGGGACGCCTGGCCAGCGGGCCGGGCGAGTCGTTGATCTACAAGTCCGCGGAGCATCGGTGAATCCGATGCTGGCGCAGCCTTAACTCTTAATGGCAACATTCACCCTCGAAAGGAGTAACTCATGCAATTCACAAAGACAATTCGCAGTATGGTGCGGGCGCTGCCGTTCTCGTTGCTGAGCGCGGCGTTGCTGCTATGGCTACCCCCGGATTCTCGGGCCGCCGGCAAGCTCGTGGTGAGAGTGATGCAGCAGAACATGGACGCTGCCACCGATCTTGGTTTCATCACCAGCGCCACCGATCCGAAGTCCCTGATGATCGGGTTGGTCAAGACTATTCAGGAAATCTCGGCCAGCAAGATCCGACAGCGGGAAGGGATGCTGGCGCAGGAGATCGCCAATCTCCAGCCGGACCTGGTGGCCCTCCAGGAAGTTACTCTCTACCGCAAAGGGCCTCTCAACCAGCCCCCGGCAACCGAGGTCATGCACGACCAATTGCAGTCGCTGATGGACGCGCTGCAGCAGCGTGGGCTGCACTACGCGGTGGTGGCCGTGAACACATTGTTCGATGCCGAGGCGCCCACGCCACTGGGCTTCGACTTCCGCATGACGGATCGCGATGCCATGTTGGCGCGCACGGATCTGGCGCCGTCCAATTTTCTCCTCTCGAACGTGCAACAGGGGATCTACCAAGCCGAATGGGTCTTCGGCAATCCCGTTCTGGGATCCATCCAGGTGCCGCGAGGCTGGATGACCGTGGATGTCCAGGTGGGCGTGGCGGCGTTCCGGTTCGCTAACACCCACCTGGAGAGTCCGCCCGCGCCCTCGGATATTCAGGTGGCGCAGGCGACGGAATTGATGCAGATTCTGAGTGGGACCACTTTGCCGGTGGCCCTACTCGGCGATTTCAACGCGAATGCCGAGGCAGGGCAGGATCACTACCCCACGACCGATGTGATCCTCGGAGCGGGCTTCGTGGATGCCTGGCACGCACAGCACCCCTTCGACGCCGGATACACCTGGCCGCTCCACGGCGAAGATGCGTACCCCCCCAGCGCGCAGCCCTACGAGCGGATCGACCTGATCTTTCTGCGCGGCTTAGGCGCGGCGAAGGTTGTCAAGACGGGCGACCGCCCCTCGTCGTCCGGTCTCTGGCTCTCGGACCATAACGGCGTGTTCGCTTACGTGCCGATGCCGGAACTATGACATGACGCGGATCTACTGCCAGTTCAAAATCACCTTGCCGGATTGGCCGCTGGACATCACTTCGAAGCCCCGCTCGAAGTCCGTGTAGTGGAAGCGGTGGGTGATGACCGGCGCGATATCCAGGCCGGACTGCAGCATCACGCTCATCTTGTACCAGGTCTCGTACATCTCGCGGCCGTAGATGCCTTTGACGGTCAGCATATTGAAGATGACGGTGCGCCAATCGATGGCCATCTCGCCTTCCGGAATGCCGAGCATGGCGATTTTGGCGCCGTGGCTCATGTTGGCCAGCATGTCGCGGAAGGCCGCCTGATTGCCGGACATCTCCAGGCCTACGTCGAAGCCTTCGGTCATGCCGAGCTTCTTCTGGATCTCGGGCAGGGTGTGCTCGCGGATGTTGACGGCCTCGGTCACGCCCATCATGCGCGCCAGCGCCAGGCGGTATTCGTTGACGTCGGTGATGACCACGTAACGGGCACCGGCATGGCGCGCGACGGCGGCGGCCATGATCCCGATGGGACCGGCGCCGGTGATGAGCACATCTTCGCCGAGCACCGGAAACGAGAGCGCCGTGTGGACCGCGTTGCCGAACGGATCGAAGATGGCGGCGACGTCCCGATCGATGCCGTCGTGATGCCGCCAGATGTTGGTCATGGGCAGCACGATGTATTCGGCGAAAGCGCCGGCGCGGTTCACGCCGATGCCCTGCGTTTTCGCGCACAAGTGGCGGCGGCCGGCCAGGCAGTTGCGGCATCGTCCGCAGACCACGTGCCCTTCGCCGCTGACGATATCGCCGGGATAGAAATCGGCCACGTTGGAGCCGACTTCGGCGATTTCGCCCACGAATTCGTGGCCGATCACCAGGCCCATGGGGATGGTCTTGCGCGCCCAATCGTCCCACTTGTAGATGTGCACGTCGGTGCCACAGATGCCCGCGCGATGCACGCGGATCAGGACGTCGTTGATGCCGATGCGGGGCTTCTCGACATCTTCCAGCCAGAGGCCGGGCTCGTTTTTGCTCTTGACGAGTGCTTTCATGATGAAATCTTATGGTAGCGGTGCTCGGGGACTGGGGGGGAGGGCTGGAAGCACTGATTCCCGATAACGCGGAGTGTGGCGGGGAGTTCGGCGGTGGCGCGCGCGACGGCCCGGTCGAGGACCGCGGGCATGGCTCGGGCGCGCAGGTTGATGACTAGCTCGTGGCGGCGGGCGGGTGAAGCCAGTAAGTCGCCTTGAACGGACGGCTCATCGCCGTTGCGGCAGATCCCCGCCCTTATGTAGCCGGTGGGGGCTCGGTCGAAGATCTTCAGATGGGCTATGGGCGCACCGGCCCGGGTTAGTTCAGCGTCGAGCCGTTCGAGCAGCGGACCCACGACAGAGGCGGGTGGGAGCGCGGTTTCGAGGCGCAATTCGCCTTCCCAGTTCAGCCAGCCGAGGGTTGCTTCAGCGGCGGCATAGCGGGCGTAGTCGATATCCAGGAGTTGGCCGCCCGCACTGAGGCGGCCGCTCAGGACTTCGTCGAGCCATTCGGCCACGCCTTGGCCGGTTAGGGCGCTGGTGCGGCGGGCGGAGGGCAAGCTGGGAGGCAGATCAAAAGACAGGCCAGGAGGCCTGTCGCACTTCGTGAACAGGACCAGGTCGGCCTCGGCGATTTGGTTTTGGAATAAGTAGGCCAGATGCGGGTCGGCGTCCGGTTGCTGAAACTCGACGTAGCGTTGCGGATCGACCAGGACGGAAAACGGCGCCAGGCGGAATTGCGTTGCGTAGAGCTGCTTCAGCGGTTGCAGCATCGTGGCGGAAAGGTCCATGCAGCTTCCTACCGGTTCGGCGAAGATTACGTCGGGCCTGACAGCCAGGAGGCTTTGGGCGGCTGCGGCGAAGTCTCCAAAGCGGCAGCAGAAGCAGGCGCCGGCTACTTCACCGGCATCGAAACCGGAGGCGGTGGCCATGCGCGTATCCACCAGCGCGCTGCCTTGATCGTTGGTAATGATGGCGGCGCGCATGCCGCGTTCGTGCAGCAGGCGGGCGGCGCGCAAGAGCAGGGTAGTCTTGCCCGCGCCCAGGAAGCCGCCGGTAAGGACCAGGGTGGGGCGGTCAGGCAAGCAGCACCAACTCTTCGCCGGCGTGGATGGTGAGCTCGTCGGGGAACGTGAAGACCGCTCCCTCATGGTCGTGGCTCACGGCGAGCGAGCGGCCCTGTAACGTTGCGGTTGGGGATGTTGCCGGTCCGGGCGCCAACACGATACTGCGCAAGGGCAGGTTGCCTTCGGCCACGCCCAGCGTCACGCGGCGGCGGCTGCTATCGGCGGCGTGCGTGAACGTGCCCCAAGCGGGCGCGGCCGACCAGAAGCACACGAACTTTCCGACGTTCAGACGCGGGGCGATGGTGGCGCTCTTCTCCGCACCGTGATAGCGGAATCCGCTCAGCGCCAGCACACCCGACCAGGCCGACATGGCGCGTGCGTAGTGATGCCCGCACTCGGCTTCATCCCACGGATTGCGACGCTCGCCATCGTAGCGGCGGCGGCTATTCTCGAACGCCTCGACGCCCTCGCGGACCATGCCCGCATAAATCATGGTGGCGGCGGCCTGGTATTCGAGACCGGTCCAAGCTTCCGCGAAATACGGGAAAGGAACCTCGGGGCGCTTGCCGGTGCCGTAATCGCAGACCACCAGCGCGGCTTCGTCGTTCAACACATAAGTGCGCTGCACGCACTCGTGCTCGTAAAGCTGGCGCTTGTAATTGAACTGGTAGAGCGACTTTACGGTTTCGCGAATATGGGCGGGATCGACCAGCGGGCCGAGACCGGCGACTTCGGCCAAATACTGGCCCATCAACTGATCGAGCAGGCAGCCATCGCCCACCTGGTACTCGGGCTTTTCCGGATTCTCGGCGCCCATGTCGCCGACGGTGGCGGGCGCGATCTGGTCCTTGGGGATGCCGCGCACCTTCTGAATGTAATAGTGGCCGTTGAACAGGTTGGCGTCGATCCACTGGCTGCCGGAGGCGAAGAGCTTGTGATAGTCTTCGGCTGCGCCGGTATCACCCAAGGCGCGGGCCATTTCCTCGGCCGCCCGCAAGGCACCCAGATAATAGATGCCGCATAGCGGATTGGGGCCGTAGAACTCCACATCGTAAGTGTTGTGCTGCACGCCATCCATGACGCCGCGGCGCTGGGCGTCCCACCCGCCGGGAATCCAGGCGAACGCGACGGCGCGCTGGATGCGAGGCCACAGATCGCGCAGCCAGGCGGTGTCGCCGGAGAGACGCCAATCGAGATAGGCCTTGATGATCTGGCCCATCTGGCCATCGGCGGCGGCATAGCCGAAGCGCTCCTTGCCATCGGGGAGCAACTGGCGGAAGCGCATGCCGCCATGGTCGTCTTCCGAATATCCGAAAGCGGCTTTGCGCAGCGAGCGGGCCAGGGTGGGGAAAAGATGCTGCGTAGCGGTCTCGTAATTCCAGACGTGCGTGCAGTTGCCGAAGCAGCAGCCGTTGTGATCGCCAGAGCCTTCGAAGCCGTGGAACTCGCCATCGGCCGTGCGGAAGCAAGTCTGAGTAACGAGCGTGGAGAGAGTGGACATGGCGGCGTCGCGCACGGCGGGCGGCAGCGTGCTGTCGCGCATGGCGTCGACGAAGCGGCGCGTGCGGGCCTCCAGATCCGGCAACTTCGCGGCAGCATATTCGGCGGCCTGCCAGGCGCCCGCGAAACGCGTGGCATAGTGGTTGCCGATGATGGTGTTCTCCTCGCCTTTAGGGGCGGTCCAACCGGACCACGCGGGGGTGCGATTTGGGAAATGCCAGGCGAGCAGGAAAGTGTACGCGGCTTCGGTGCCGGGAGCGATTTCCTGTTGCAGGCACAGCGACCCGATGGGCTTGCGCTGGGGCGCTTCGGAACCGAGTTGGCCATCGGCGCTGAAATCGTCCCAGAAGAGCAGCGGGCTGGTCCACCATTTGGCGTTGGTCCAGCCGCGCAGGTAAGTGAGCTTGCCCTCGGGCTTGACCAGGCCGATGGCGAAAGTGCCCGATTGCGGGTTATCGCCGGGTATGCCGGGGTTGCTCATCAGCAGACCTTTGATCTGTTCCGATTCGCGGTACTCGATGACGCGCTGCTCGCCTTTGCGGAGATACACGGGGTCGTGGTAGCCAGCGTCGATGGGGTTTTCGATCGACCAGGCGATGGAGACGGTGGCGGCTTCCTTACCCGAATTGTGGACGCGATAGCGCAGGATGGCGACGGGCAGTCCGGATTCGTCGGCATCGAGGGGGATGAAGGGGCTGAAGGCGTCGAGGGAGACGTTGACGGGCAGGCGCGAATCGCGGAAGGCGATTTGGGCGATGGGGAATTCGCCGGTGAACGTTGCGCCTTCGAGGCGAGTAAGACCGGGCGCGTTCTTGGAGCCGAGGCCATCGGGACCTTCGTAAGGCGGCATGAGGCGGGCTTCGAGGACGTGCGCGACGGGCTTGCGGCTGCCGGTCTGCGCCCAGATGGAGGCGAAGGCGTACTCGGGCGAGCGGCCTTTGTCGGGGCGGTTGAAGAGTTCCCAATCGCGAAGCTGGCCGCGTCCACCGAGGCTGATGCTGCCGGCGGCGATACCGCCGAGGGGCATGGCCAGCATGGCGAGTTGGCGGCCGGTGTAGACGCGCGGATAGCGCATGGAGGAGCGCGGCAGGGTGACGGGCTGCGGCGAGGGCGGCGCGGCGGCCGGCGCGGATGGGGCGGGGGTGGCTTTGGGCGGGGTTTGCGCGGCGGCGGTCCCCAAGGGTGAGGCGGCCAGCGCAACGGATTTCAGGAATCCGCGGCGGCCGGTGGGTTTGCTCATT
>Ga0187875_10002545_pt1 | contig 13378 bp, 8 predicted proteins | sample June2016WEW_17_1_2_FD_132978 | JGI IMG/M metagenome (GOLD analysis project Ga0187875, IMG submission 132978) | Peatland microbial communities from SPRUCE experiment site at the Marcell Experimental Forest, Minnesota, USA - June2016WEW_17_10 | ecosystem: Environmental > Terrestrial > Soil >... | reverse complement strand
GCATCGTCACGCCGCAGGTCTCGATCAAGGGCGGCACCATTCCCGGTTCGCCGGTCTTCCTGCTCGGCCAGAGCGACCGCATCGCCTGGGGCCTGACCAGCTCCGACACCGACGCCGAGGATCTGTTCGTCGAGACCGTCGATCCAAATGACCCGACGCAATATCTGACGCCCGACGGGCCCAAGCCGTTCCTGGTCCACGACGAGACCGTCCACGTCAAGGACGCGCCCGACGTCAAGCTGCACATCCGCGCGACGCGGCACGGCCCGGTCATCTCCGACGCCGACAGCGATCTCGCGGCGCTGGCGGGGCCTGGCAAGGCGATCGCCCTCGCCTTCACCGGCTTGAGCGACCGCGACACGACCGCCGAAGCGCTGATGCGCGTCAACGTCGCGCGCAACTGGGACGAGTTCCTCGATGCGCTCAAGGTCTATCAGACGCCGACCCAGAACTTCGCCTACGCCGACGTCGACGGCGACATCGGCTTCATCAGCCCCGGCCTACTGCCGACGCGCAAGTCGGGCGATGGGCTTGCCCCCGTCGACGGCGCCTCGGGCGCTGCGGACTGGACCGGCGTCATGACCTTCGACCAGGCGCCGCAGCTCCATAATCCCGAAGCCGGCTTCATCTTCAACGCCAACAACCCGATCGTCGGCCCCGACAAGGCCGCCGAATACGGACGCGATTGGGAAGAGACCTTCCGCGCCCGCCGCATCCAGCAGTTCTTCGACGCCAACCCCAAGCTGAGCCTCGATCTGTCGGCGGCGATGCAGATCGACCACCTCACGCTCGACTTCGAGGACCTGTCGCCATTCCTCAAGCGCGTGACGCCGAGCGACGAGCGCGCGCGGCAGGCGCTGGCGCTGCTCGCCGCCTGGGACGGCGTGATGGACAAGGACCGACCCGAACCGCTGATCTACACGGCGTTCGTCAGGGCGCTGCACCGCATCATGCTGGTCGAGAAAACCGGCCTGTCGATGAGCGAGAAAGGGCCGTTCGCCGCCGAGACGCTGATCGCGCTGCTCACCGACCATCCCGAATGGTGCGACGCGCCGGACCGTCCCGATCCGGACTGCCGGGCGACGCTCGCGCGGGCGCTCGACGAGGGCCTCGCCGAGCTGGTGCGGCGCGACGGCGGCGACATGAGCCGGTGGCGCTGGGGCCGCGAACATGTCGCGCTGTTGCAGCACAACGTCTACAGCCACATCCCGCTGCTCGACCGCATCAGCGACTTGAGCATGCCCTCGAGCGGCGGCTTCTATACGCTCGATCGCGGCGGCGGCTTCGACACGCCCGCCGACCAGCCGTTCGCGCGCATCCATGGCGGCGGCTATCGCGCGATCTACGATCTCGCCGATCCTGACAAATCGCGCTTCATCATCGCCACCGGCGAATCCGGCCACATCTTCTCGCCGCACTATCGCGACCTGGCGCCGCTGTGGATCGACGGCAAATCGATCACGCTCGCCGGCGACGAGGACGCGCTGAAGCGCGCCGGCGCTGCGGAGCTGACCTTCACGCCGCACTAAGAGCGAATTGGAATTGATTGGAATCGCCCTTTGCGTCATGGCCGGGCTTGACCCGGCCATCCACTTGGCGACGCTCTGCGAGGAAGGCCGCCGCAGAAGCGCCCATTCGAGTCTCCGAAGGATTCTGTCTGGATGGCCGGGCCAAGCCCGGCCATGACGGTGGTTCGGCCTGAATGCAGAGTGCTCTGAGAGCGACATCGGCGCGCATGGCCTGAAGGGGCGGTTGGCGCTACCCTGGGCCGCAGCTTGGCGAGAGGGCGGCGGCGTGCGTCTGTTGGTGGTGGGGGCCGGATCGACTGGCGGCTATTTCGGCGGGCGACTCGCCCAGGCGGGATGCGACGTCACGTTTCTCGTGCGCCCGGGGCGGGCGGCGAAACTGAGAGAGTCCGGACTGCGCATCGTCAGCCCGCACGGCGACGCGACGCTGCAGCCGAAGGTCGTCACGCCCGAGACCCTCGCCGCGACCTACGACGCGCTATTGCTGACCGTGAAGGGGTATCAGCTCGAGGCGGCGATCGAAGATCTCGCGCCCGCGGTCGGCCCGGAGAGCATGATCCTTCCGGTGCTCAACGGCATGCGGCACATGGAGCTTCTGGCGCAGCGCTTCAGTCCGTATAACGTCGTCGGCTGCGCTGCGAAAGTGTCGACGACGCTCGACGACGACGGCCGCGTCGTCCAGCTTTCGACTCTGCAGGAGATCGTTTATGGCGAGCTCGGCGGCGAGCTGACGCCTCGCATTCAGGGGTTGAATGAATTCATGCGGTCGGCGGAGATCGGCGCGCGGCTTTCGCCGGCGATCCGACGCGAGATGTGGGAGAAGTGGACCCTCCTCGCGTCGCTGGGCGCGATCAACTGCCTGATGCGCGGAACGATCGGCGAAATCGAGGCCTGTCCGGGCGGAGCGGCGTTTGCGCTCCGGCTGCTTGGCGAAGTCGTCGCGATCGTCGCCGCGGTCGGCGTTGCGCCGTCGGACGGCTTCCTCGCCGCCGCGCGAGCGATGCTGACCGAGAAGGGATCGCCTTTGGCGGCGTCGATGTTCCGCGACTTGCAGGGCGGCAAGCCGGTCGAGGCCGAGGCGATCGTCGGCGATCTCATCCGTCGCGGCGCGAACGCCGGGATCGCCGCGCCGTTGCTCTCCGCCGCCTATGTCTGCCTCGTCGTGCATCAGAACAGGATCGGCATGACGCGATAGAGCGCGTTGCATTGCGATAAACCCGACGATGATCGCGCCTGTGTCATTCCCGCTTTCGCGGGAATGACATGGTCGCCGCTTCCGTCAATTCGCGTCATGCTCTCGTTCGTAGCGAAACGCGTCGAGCGCGCAGCCGACCTCCTCCGTGACGACGGCGCAAGAAAGAACGGCGTGGGGCGGCGCATCGCGCCGTCCGCACGCCGAGGGAGCGGCGCGACAGACGCCGCGCCGCGTGGGAGTCCGTCGCGCCGGCTCAGGCGCCGGCGGCGCGATCCGGATACGCCAGCTCGTGGCGGCTGCGCCATTCGGGCTTGACGTAATTGATGATCAGCGACCGGCGCACGCCGGCGATCGGCCGCCGGCGGAAGCCGTGCCAGGTGTCGCTCCCCGGCACGAAGACGAGGCCGCCATTGCGCCGGTAGGGCGCGACGGCGACGAGGTTGAGATTGGCGTCGAGAATGTCGGTGCCCCACGCCTCGCTGCCCGGCTCGCTCGAAAGGTAGACCAGCATCGTGAACAGCTTGGCGTCGATGTCGGTGTGCGGTTCGAGCCAGAAGCCGTCGGTGTCGAGGCAATACTCGATGCGCAGGTTGCTCTTTTCGCGCAGCTCGACGTCGCATAGGCGCTCGATGCGCTCGACCGTGGCGGCCGACTGGAAGCCGGCGGCGAGCGCCTCGCACACCGGATGGCGGCGGCGGTTGTCGAGCCCGAAGAACAGCCGCGAGCTGTTGTGGGTCTCGCGTCTTCCCTCGGTGTCTTCGATCTTCGGCGGACGAACCGGCAGCGCGTCGATCGCGTCGCACAAAGCGACCGGCAGAATGTCGGAAAGCAGCCAATGACGGAACGGCTTGGCCGAGAGTTCGCTCGTGTCGAAGCAGCCGACCAGGCTCGCCGAAACTGCGGCGCCGTCAGCCATGGGCGCTTCCCGTCTCGGCGGCGCGCTGCGGCTTCAACAGCTTCAGCGCCTGCTTGGCGTGGGCGGAAACGCGGTGGCGGAACAATTCGCGCCTCGCGGCGAACTCGCTCGCCATCCAATTGATCATCACGTAGCGCCTGACCCCCTCGTAAGGCTCGTGGCCGTGGAACGACTTGTCGGAGCGGCGGAAGGCGATCATCGTGCCGAGATCGGGCGGCACTTCGCCGATCATGTCGTTGAGGTCGGTCGGCGAGCGCAACAGCCTCAGACGGCCGCCGCTCGCTTCCCATCGGTCGTTGAAGTAGATCGCCACCGTGATCAGCTTGGTCGCGGAGTCGGTGTGAATGCGGCCGTCCTTGGCGGCGCAGCGGCCGCGCACGGTGATCATCTGCGGCCGGCCGACGAGATTGACGCCGAACTTCTCCGAGAAGGCGCGCGCCGTCTCTTCGCTCTTGAGCTCCTGGATCAGCCGACAGAACAGCGGACCGTGATGCGTCGCCTCGACCGGCAGCAGGCCGCAATCCTCGATCTCAGGAAAGTCGTCGCTGATCGCCGCCGCATCGGCGGGGCGGATCGCGTTCTGCACGACGGTGAAAGTGAACGGCTCGCGCGACAATGGCGCAAGCTGCAGCGCTTCGAAGTCGAGCAACGACATCGGCGACCCATTCCCTTTGTAAGGTCGCGAGCACCGTAGCCGGCGCGGCCCAAAAATGATCCAACTCAATCGACCGCGCGACAATCGGACGCACGCGCGCGCGCGGCCGATGACCTCCGGAATTGCTTGGCGGACCTGCGCTTTTGACGCTGGAGAACTCTATCAGGAGGTCGGCGCCGCCGCCGAATCGAGCGCGGCGAGGTCGTCGGCGGAGAGCGTCAGCGTCGCGGCGCGAATCAAGCTGTCGGCCTGCGCCGGCGAAGTGGCGCTGGCGATCGGCGCGGTGACGCCCGGCTGCGCGATCAACCACGCGAGCGCGACTTCGGCCGACTTGGCGCCGCGCCGCGCCGCGACGGAAGCGAGCGCGTCGACAATGCGCAGGCCGCGCGGGTTGAGGTAGCCGCGTACGCCGCCGCCGCGCGGGCTCTGGCCGAGGTCGGCGGCCGTGCGGTACTTGCCGGCCAGGAATCCTTTGGCGAGGCTGTAATAGGTGATGACGCCGATCTCCTCGGCGACGCAAAGATCGCGCAAGGGCCCTTCGAAACCGCTGCGATCGTAGAGATTGTACTCGGGCTGGAGGACCTCATAGCGCGGCAGGCCGTTCGCCTTCGACGCCGCGAGCGCGGCGACGAGCTGGCCCGCGTTCAGATTCGAGGCGCCGCAGAAGCGGATCTTGCCCTTGGCGATCAGCCGCTGGTAGGCGCCGAGCGTCTCCGCGTACGGCGTCGTCTCGTCCGGCCAATGCGAGAGATAGAGGTCGATCGCATCGACGCCGAGCCGCTTCAGCGACGCCTCGACCGCCTGTTCGATATAGCGCGCCGACAGGCCCTTCTTGTCCGGCCCCATCGGCGAGCCGACCTTGGTGACGATCGTGACCTCGCCGCGCTTGCCGCGCGCCTTCAGCCACGCGCCGATGATCGTCTCAGATTCGCCGCCGTGGTTGCCCGGCGCCCAGGCCGAGTAGACGTCGGCGGTGTCGATCGCATTGAGGCCGGCGGCGACGAAACGGTCGAGCAGATCGAACGACGTCTTGGCGTCGGCGGTCCAGCCGAACACGTTGCCGCCAATTACGACCGGCGCGACGGCGAGATCGGTGCGGCCGAGCTTACGCTTTTGCATGGAGCGACTCCCAATTCTGCTATCTGGACCGTGCGGCGTTCGCTTGCAATCCCTTGCCGCCAGCACCCCTCCCCTCGCTAACGCGAGGGCGCTTCGGATGAGGTCCGCGTGGGCTCAAACGCGACAGGCTCCAGGCGATCCCCTTTCAGGCCGCGTCCTGCGAACGCGGCGATCAGCTCACGGCACTTCCCGCACCGCGCCGCGCGCCGCGCTAGTGGCGAAGGCGGCGTAGGCGCGCAGCGCCTTCGAGACCTTGCGCGCGCGCGGCGCGGCCGGCTTCCAGCCGTCCTTGCCCTTCGCCTCGATCGCGGCGCGCCGACGCTTAAGCTCCGCGTCGGCGACCACGAGCTCGACCCGCCGGCCGGGAATGTCGATGGCGATGCGGTCGCCCGGCTCGACCAGCGCGATCGTCCCCCCTTCCGCCGCTTCGGGCGACACGTGGCAGATCGACAGCCCCGACGTGCCGCCGGAGAAGCGGCCGTCGGTGATCAGCGCGCAGGTCTTTCCCAGGCCCTTCGACTTGAGGTAGCTCGTGGGATAGAGCATCTCCTGCATGCCGGGTCCGCCGCGCGGACCCTCGTAGCGGATGACGACGACGTCGCCGGCGACGATCTCGCCGGCGAGGATGCCGCGCACGGCGTCGTCCTGGCTCTCGAACACTTTCGCCGGCCCCTCGAATTTGAGCACGCTGGCGTCGACGCCGGCCGTCTTGACGATGCAGCCGTCGATGGCGAGGTTGCCCTTCAGCACCGCGAGACCGCCGTCCTTCGAATAGGCATGGCCGAGATCGCGGATGACGCCCTTCTCGCGATCCTCGTCGAGCGATTCCCAGCGCGCCGCCTGGCTGAACGCAACCTGGGTCGGCACGCCGCCGGGCGCGGCGGCGAAGAACTCGCGCGTCGCCTTCGACGCGCCGCGCTTGACGTCCCAGCGCGCCAAAGCCTGGTCGAGCGACTCGGCGTGGACCATCTTCACGTCGCGGTTGAGCAGACGGGCGCGATCGAGCTCGCCGAGAATGCCCATGACGCCGCCGGCGCGGTGGACGTCCTCGACGTGGATGTCGGGGACCGACGGCGCGACTTTGCACAGGTTCGGCACGCGGCGCGACAAGCGGTCGATGTCTTCCATGGTGAAATCGACCTCGGCCTCGTGGGCGGCGGCGAGCAGATGCAGCACCGTGTTGGTCGAGCCGCCCATGGCGATGTCGAGGCTCATCGCGTTCTCGAACGCCTTGAAGCCGGCGATCGCGCGCGGCAGCACGCTCTCGTCGTTCTGCTCGTAATAGCGCTGGGCGAGATCGACGATCAGATGGCCGGCCTCGACGAACAGCTTCTTGCGGTCGGCGTGGGTGGCGACGACCGTGCCGTTGCCGGGCAGCGACAGGCCGAGCGCCTCGGTCAGGCAGTTCATCGAATTGGCGGTGAACATGCCCGAGCACGAGCCGCAGGTCGGACAGGCCGAGCGCTCGAGGACCTTGACCTCATCGTCGCCGACCTTGCTGTCAGCGGCGGCGACCATCGCGTCGATCAGGTCGACGCGCGTCGTCTTGCCGTTGAGCGTGACCTTGCCCGCCTCCATCGGCCCGCCGGAGACGAACACGGCGGGAATGTTGAGGCGCAGCGCCGCCATCAGCATGCCGGGGGTGATCTTGTCGCAATTGGAGATGCACACCATCGCGTCGGCGCAATGGGCGTTGACCATGAATTCGACGCTGTCGGCGATCACTTCGCGGCTGGGCAGCGAATAGAGCATGCCGTCGTGGCCCATCGCGATGCCGTCGTCGATGGCGATGGTGTTGAACTCCTTGGCGACGCCGCCCGCCGCCTCGATCTCGCGGGCGACGAGCTGGCCGAGGTCCTTCAGGTGCACGTGGCCGGGCACGAACTGGGTGAAGGAATTGACCACCGCGACGATCGGCTTGCCGAAGTCGCCGTCCTTCATGCCGGTGGCGCGCCAAAGGCCGCGCGCGCCGGCCATGTTGCGGCCGTGCGTGGAGGTGCGGGAGCGCAGAGCGGGCATGAGCGAAAGCCTTAGGGTGAGAGCGTGGGGCGAGGTTGTCGCAAATTGAGGCGGCGGGGGCAAGGCGGGGCGGCGGCGCTGGCGCGTGCGCCGGCTCTTCTCGGCCGCCTCGCCGCGCTGGCCGGCCGCGACCCCCGCCCCGGCGAACGCGGCCCCAAGCCGAGAGGAGGAGAGGCAAGCAGGGCGACGAATTTGTGATTTACCCACGCGTCACCGTAACGCCATAATGCTTCCCAGCCGTCCGATCGCCACTCTTCCAGTTGTTCGCGCCATTGCACAAACATCGTCCCGAATTGATGACGCCGGTCCGCCTGCCCTGGCGTCGGTCAAATTGTCGAGATTGATCAAAATAACGTTATGACGCGCTGCAGCGTACACGTGTTATCCTTATATCGCCGCCGACAGTCCACGCGAGGCGATGGCGCTTTGCCGCCAGGTTCTGAGCGTCAAGAGACTGCGGCGTTTCAATCCAGGGCTTGAGGTCATGACAGCCGTCGTTCGGTTGGCGCTTGCGCGTCCTTACACCTTCGTCGTGATGGCGATCCTCGTCATGATTTTCGGAGCGCTGTCGGCGTTCCGGACGCCGACCGATATTTTTCCGAACATCGGCATCCCGGTCATCTCCGCGGTTTGGAGCTACACCGGCCTGCCGCCGGACGACATGTCGGGCCGGATTGTCGCGCCGTACGAACGCGCGCTCTCCACCACGGTCAACGACATCGAGCATATCGAGTCGCAGTCGCTTCCCGGCGTCGGCGTCGTCAAGGTCTACTTTCAGCCGAACGTGAATATCAGCGCCGCGCAGGCGCAGGTCACGTCCATATCGCAAACCGTCTTGAAGCAGATGCCCGCGGGCGCCACGCCGCCGATCATTCTCGTCTACAACGCCTCGAGCGTTCCGATCATCCAGTTGGCGATGTCGAGCGACACGCTTTCTCAAACAGAACTCTTCGATCTCGCGCAGAATTTCGTTCGCCCCGCGCTTGCGACCGTCCCGGGCGCCCAGATGCCCTACGCCTACGGCGGCGCCACTCGCCAAGTGCAGATCGATCTCGATCAAAACGCGCTGCGCGCCCACGGTCTTTCGGCGACCGACGTCGGCGCCGCGCTCGCCCGGCAAAGCCAGATCACCCCGGTCGGCACGGAAAAGATCGGCCCCTACGAATTCACCATCGACCTCAATGATTCTCCGAAGGTTCTGGCGGATTTCAACAATTTGCCAGTCAAGGTGGTCGACGGCGCCGTCGTCTTCATGCGCGACGTCGCTTATGTTCACGACGGCTCGCCGCCGCAAACCAACGTCGTGCAGATGGACGGCCGCAAGGGCGTCCTGATGTCGGTGCTGAAGATCGGCTCGGCGTCGACCCTCGACATTATCGCCGGCATCAAGGATCGCTTGCCCGCCATTCAAGCCACGCTCCCACCGGGGGTCACGCTCAAATTCGTCGGCGACCAATCCGGCTTCGTCACGTCCTCCGTCGCCGCGGTCGTGCGCGAAGGACTGATCGCGGCCGCGCTGACGGGTCTCATGATCCTGGTCTTTCTCGGCAGTTGGCGCTCGACCCTCATCATCACGGTTTCGATACCCTTGGCGGTGCTCAGCTCTTTGATCGCGCTGTCGCTGCTCGGCCAGACGATCAACGTGATGACGCTCGGCGGCCTGGCGCTGGCGGTCGGCATCCTGGTCGACGATGCGACGGTCACGATTGAAAACATCAACCGCCACATGGAGGAGAACGGCGAAGACATCCTGACCGCCATCACCCATGGCGCGCAGGAAATCATGCCGCCGGCGACGGTCGCGCTGTTTTGCATCTGCATCGCCTTCGTGCCGCTGCTCTCGCTGGGCGGCGTCGCCGGCTATCTCTTCCGGCCGCTGGCGATGGCGGTGGTCTTTGCGATGATCGCGTCGTACCTGCTGACCTACACGCTGGTGCCGACGATGGCGCACTTCCTCCTGCGCAATCAGCATCATCACTCGACGCGAGTCGAAACCGACGAACCGCCCGAAGTGGGTTTCTTCGGCCACTTTCAGCACAGGTTCGAGCATCATTTCGAGCGACTGCGGCAAGGCTACCTCGGCGTGCTGCGCCTGGCGCTGCGGCGCCGCTTCTGGTTTGCCGGCGGCTTCCTCTGCGTCGCTCTGCTGTCGCTCGGACTCGCGCCGTTTCTTGGCCAGGATTTCTTCCCGTCGGTCGACGCCGGCGCGATCAAGATCCACATGCGCGCGCCGACCGGAACGCGAATCGAGGAAACGACGCTGCTGGCCGACCAGGTCGAGCAGAAGATTCGGTCGATCATTCCGCCGGAACGCCTGACGAGCATCGTCGACAACATCGGCTTGCCGATCAGCGGCATCAACATTTCCTACGGAAATTCAGGAACCATCGGCGATTTCGACGCCGACATCCTGGTCACCTTGAACGAGGGCGGCGCCCCGACGGACGCCTACGTCAAGAGCTTGCGCGAGCAGTTGCCGAGGGCGTTCCCCGGCGCGACCTTCTCGTTCCTGCCCGCCGATATCGTCAGCCAGATCCTCAATTTCGGCGCGCCGGCGCCGATCGACGTTCAGATCGCCGGCGCCGATCTCAACGCCAGCCGGGCCTTCGCCGACAAGCTGCTCGCCAAGATACGCCACGTGCCCGGCGTCGCCGATCCGCGCATCCAGGAAGCGTTCCAGAACCCTGCGCTCAAAGTCGACTTCAACCGCGAGCTCGCCGGCGTCGTCGGCCTGACGGAAAACGACGCCTCGACGAGCATTGAAGCGACGCTGTCGGGCAGCACCCAGACGGCGCCGACCTATTGGCTGAACCCCGCCAACGGCGTGTCCTATGCGGTTTCCGTCCAGACGCCGCAATATCAAATCGATTCGCTCAGCGAGCTCAAAAATCTGCCGCTGACCGCGGCTCAGTCGACGCAATTGCTGGGCGGGCTCGCGACCTTCTCGCCGGAGCCGCTCGACGCCATCGTCTCGCACTACGATGTCCGCAACACCGTGAATATTTACGCGACGACTCAGGATCGCGATCTCGGCGGCGTCGCCGCCGACGTCCAAAAGATCGTCGACGATTCCCGCGCCGATCTTCCCAAAGGTTCGACGGTGACGATCCGCGGCCAAGCGGCCACAATGACGAATGCGTACCAGCAGTTGGTTGTCGGCTTGGCCTTCTCGATCGTCCTGATTTATCTCCTGATCGTCGTCAACTTCCAGGCTTGGCTCGATCCTTTCGTCATCATCATGGCGCTGCCGGCCGCGCTGGCGGGCATCGTGTGGATGCTGTTCCTCACCCACACCAGCCTGTCGGTGCCGGCGCTCACCGGCGCGATCATGTGCATGGGCGTCGCGACGGCGAACAGCATTCTCGTCGTCAGCTTCGCGCGCGGACAGCTCGCCGAAGGCAAGGATGCGGTCGCCGCCGCGCTGGAGGCCGGCGGCACGCGCTTCCGTCCGGTGCTGATGACCGCGCTCGCCATGATCATCGGCATGGCGCCGATGGCCATCGAGCCCGGGCAGAATTCCCCGCTTGGCCGCGCCGTCATCGGCGGCCTTCTTTTTGCGACCTTCGCGACGCTGGTGTTCGTGCCGACCCTGTTCAGCATCGCCCATCGACTCCATCCCAGCCTAGCCAAAGCAGCAGAGCCGCTCGCCGGCCTGCCGTCCAACGCCTGACCCGGAGCCCACAATGTCCTCCCAATCCCCCGCCCACTCCGCCAAGCCGCGCCGTGTCTTGCTTTTCCTCTGCGCGATCGCGATCGCCGCGATCGGCCTGGCGGTCTCAGGCGTCATGGACCGCGCCAAGAGCCGGCAAGAGGTGGCGGTCTGGACCAACGAGCAGGCGGTTCCAACCGTGCGGCTGGTGCGGCCTGAACGCGGCCCCGGCGAACAGGAGCTGGTTTTGCCGGGCAACGTGAGCGCGTTCTCCACCGGCTCTCTTTTCGCCCGCGCGAGCGGCTACGTAACGGCCTGGCGCAAGGATATCGGCGCCCATGTGACGCAGGGAGAGACGCTGGCGACGATTTCGGCGCCCGATCTCGATCAGCAGCTCGAGGAGGCGAAGGCGCAGCTCGTTCAACTGCAGGCGGCGGTCGAACAAGCGCAGGCCAACGCCGACCTTGGCCGGGTGACCGAACAACGGACTTCGCAGCTCGTCGCTCAAGGCTGGACGAGCAAGGAGCAGGGCGACACGGATCACTTGACGGCGGCGGCGCGCGCCGCGGCGCTGGCGGTCGCCAAGGCGAATGTCACAGCCCAGCAGGCTGCCGTAAGCCGGCTGGAGGAGTTGACCCGGTTCGAATCGATCACGGCGCCCTTCGACGGCGTCGTGACCGCGCGCAATGTCGATATCGGCGATCTCGTCAACGCCGGCGGCACGTCAGGACGAGCGTTGTTCCAGATCGCCGACATCCACCGCATGCGCATCTACGTCAACGTTCCCCAGGCCTTCCTCGGCGAACTCGCGCCAGGCGTCAAAGCGACGCTGCATCTGCCGGGCCAGAAGGAGACCTTCGAGGCCGCACTCGTATCGACTTCAAATGCGCTGGCGGAAAATTCTCGTACCGCTCTGATCGAGCTGCAGGCGGACAACCCGAACGGGAAACTCTGGCCCGGCGCCTTCGCCGAAGTCCACTTCCACATCCCCTCCGACCCCAACACGCTGGTCGTTCCGCTGACCGCGCTGGTGTTCGGCGCGCAGGGCATGCGCGTCGCCGCGGTCGACGCCAACGACAAGGTCGCGCTGAAGCCGGTGACCCTCGGGCGCAATCTCGGCAATCGCGTCGAGATCGAAGCCGGCCTGTCGTTGTCCGATCGGCTGATCGACAATCCGCCGGAATCGACGCAGACGGGCGACGTCGTCCAGACCGCGAGCGCGGAAGCGAACGCCTCGTCGCTCGCCAGGGCGGAAAAGGCAGGGCCCCAAAGCGCGAAAAGCGACTGATTGATCGGGGATTGCGATTGCAGGACACTTGTTGCGGTTGCGCGCGCCGCCAAGGTTATCGAGCGCGCGCCGCGTACCGCCGAGCTCCTCGCGGAGGCGCCGTCGCGGCGCGCGTTCGGCGCGCTGTGGGCAGCCGAGACGCTCAGCCGGCCGCGCGGCGCGCCGGCTTTTCTCGACCGCGCCGAGCTCACCTGCCGCCCGCAGACCCGACTCCGGCCTTACTCCTTGCGCTCCTTCTCCTCCGGCAGATCGTCGTCGGCGATCGCGCGCCAGGCGGCGCCGTCGAGGTCGTCGAATTGGCCGGTCTTCATCGCCCACAGGAACGCCAGCAGACCGATCAGACCCAGGCCGATCGCCATCGGCACCAGATAGACGAGCACGTTCATGCGCGCGCCCGCGCTTTCCGCGCTCTCAGCGCGTTGCCGGTGACGATGAGCGACGAGCCGGACATCGCCAGTGCGGCGATCAGCGGCGTCGCCAGCCCAAGGATGGCGATCGGCACGGCGATGAGATTGTAGATCGCCGACAGCCACAGGTTCTCGATCATCAGCGCCTTGGCCTTGCGGGCGATGTGCAGGGCCTCGGCGATCGGCGCGAGACGGTCGCCGAGGAACACCGCGTCGGCCTGGGCCTGGGTCAGATGCGCCGCCGAGATCGGCGAGATCGAGACGTTGGCGGCGGCGAGCGCCGGCGCGTCGTTGAGCCCGTCGCCGACCATCAGCACGCGACGGCCCGCTTCGCGCAAAGCTTTCAGCCGCGCGATCTTGTCGGCCGGCTTGAGGCCGGCGGCAAAGCGGGTGAAGCCGAGCTCGCGCGCGACGTTGGCGACTGCCTCCGGTCGGTCGCCGGAAAGGATCTCGATCGCATAGCCTTCGCGCGCCAGGCCGGCGACGACGACGGCCGCGTCGGGCCGCGGCGCCTGGCGGATGGCGAACACGACCGCCCGCTGCGGGCCGCGGAAGGCGATCAGCGACGCGTCGGGCCATTGGCCCGCGACCGCCGCCGCCTCCG
>Ga0187875_10002544_pt1 | contig 13380 bp, 13 predicted proteins | sample June2016WEW_17_1_2_FD_132978 | JGI IMG/M metagenome (GOLD analysis project Ga0187875, IMG submission 132978) | Peatland microbial communities from SPRUCE experiment site at the Marcell Experimental Forest, Minnesota, USA - June2016WEW_17_10 | ecosystem: Environmental > Terrestrial > Soil >... | reverse complement strand
CCGAACCCGGGGCCGCCCTGGAGGTAGACGAGCCACGGCAGGGCGGGGTCGCTGTCGCGGCGCCCGGCTGGGGCGACCTCGCGGGCGAACACCTCGATCTGCTCGCCGTCCGGCTGCCCGTGGTCCAGCGGCACCGTGAACGTGTGGTCGGTGAGCACCGTGCCTGGCTGGCGGAACACCGGGCCGGTCCGTACGTCTGCAGTCATGCCCGGTAACGTACGCGAGTCTGTCCGGGGGGGCCCGGGACTGCCCGGGGGCAGAGTAGCGTGTCGGACCTGCCGAGGGCTGAGGAGCGACGCGTGCCGGATTGGGTCAAGCACGCCATCTGGTGGCAGGTCTACCCGCTCGGGTTCGCCTCAGCGGAAGCCGCCAGCGAGCCGGGAGGCGACGGCGCGCAGCCTGTCACGCACCGGCTCGGGCAGCTGACCGCGTGGCTGGATTACGCGGTGCAGCTGGGCGCCTCGGGGCTCGCGCTCGGGCCCATCTTCGCCTCGCAGACGCACGGGTACGACACGACCGACCACTACCGGATCGACCCCCGGCTCGGGGACGAGCGGGACTTCGCCGCGCTGGCCGAGGCCGCGCACGCACGGGGGCTGCGGGTCCTGCTCGATGGGGTCTTCCACCACGTGGGCCGCGGCTTCCCGGCCTTCCAGCGGGTGCTGGAGCAGGGCCCGGCCGCGCCGGAGGCCTCGTGGTTCCGGCTGACCTGGCCGCCGGACTGGCAGCCTGGCGCCGGGCCGGAGTACGGCACGTTCGAGGGCCACGAGGCCCTGGTAGCGCTCAACCACGGCGAGCCGGCCGTGGCCAGCTACGTCGCCGGGGTCATGAACTACTGGCTGGACGCGGGCGCGGACGGCTGGCGGCTGGACGCCGCCTACGCCGTGCCCCCAGCGTTCTGGGCCGAAGTGGTGCCCCAGGTCCGGGACGCGCATCCCCGGGCCTACCTGGTCGGCGAGGTGATCCACGGCGACTACCCGGAGTTCGTGGCCGCGTCCGGCCTGGACTCGGTGACCCAGTACGAGCTGTGGAAAGCCATCTGGAGCGCGCTGAACGACCGCAACCTCTTCGAGCTGGGCCACGCCCTGGACCGGCACAACGGCTTCCTGGAGACGTTCGTGCCGCTGACCTTCGTGGGCAACCATGACGTGACCCGGCTGGCCAGCCGGCTGGAGGATGACCGGCACCTGGCCCACGCCCTGGCCGTGCTGCTCACCGCGGGCGGCACGCCCGCCATCTACTACGGCGACGAGCAGGCCTTCAGGGGAGTCAAGGAGGAGCGGGCCGGCGGGGACGATGAGATCCGGCCCGCGTTCCCGGGCCTCCCGGACGATCTCGCGCCCGGCGGCTGGCCGGTCTACCGGCTGCACCAGGACCTGATCGGCCTGCGCCGCCGCCACCCGTGGCTGCACCGGGCGCAGACCACCATGCTGCACCTGGCCAACGAGTTGATGATCTAGCGGGTGGCTGCCGGGGAGGCGGGTGGCGGGGGCGAGGCGGGGGCCGGGGGCGGGATGGGGGCCGGGGGCGGGACGGTGGAGCAGAGCCTGGTGGTGGCGCTCAGCCTGGAGGATCAGGAGGTCCGGGCCGGCGTCCCGGGAGCCAGCGAGAGCCTGGCCGGCCCGGGCACCCTGGCCGGGGCCGGCGGCCCCGGCGCGCAGGTGATCCTGCCGCCGCACGGCTGGGCGATCCTCGCCTGACCGTTTCGCGGCGGGCTGACCGGATCCGCTGACCGCGCCGGGCCGGGCGACCCGCCGATACCCCGACCTGCGTGGGGGGGCTCTAGGAACTTCCACTACCGTTGCGGCATGCTGAATCAGCTCGCGTCCCTGGCGCGCCTGGACTTCTCCCCGCGGCACCGCCAGCCGTCCGCGCTGCGGGTGCTGCTGGCCACGATCGCCTCGGTTGCCGGATCCCTGGCGGCCGACGCCATCCTGGTCGTCATCGGCGAGGCCGTCTTTCCCAGCACCAAGGGATTCGCGCACTTCCAGTTCTCCGACTACGCCAAGCTGACCGTGGTGGGCGTGATCGTCGCCTGCGTGGCCTGGCCGATCGTGACAAGGATCAGCTCGGCGCCACGGTGGCTGTTTTTCCGCCTGGCCATCCTGGTCACGCTGGTCCTGTGGCTCCCGGACCTCTACATCCTGTACAAGGGTGAATCGGTCAAGGCGGTGGCGGTGCTCATGGTCATGCACCTGGCCATCGCCGTGGTCACCTACAACCTGCTCGTGCACATCGCCCCGGTTCGCCCTGCGTCCCGGGGCTCAGCGGACGGCCGGCCCCCGGTCAGGGGTTCAGCGGGGGAGTCAGAGGCCGGACAGCGGGATACCCAGCTGTCCGCGGAGCAACCCCCCCGAGGCCACCACCGGCACGCTCGCTGACGCGGGTCGTCCAGAAGGACCTGTCGCCTCAGCCACACCAGCTCTCCCCTCAGCCACACCAGCCGCTGGCCCAGCCGATGACGAGTTCGTGATCTAACGATCGGTGTCGCCCCAGCAACACCGATCGTTAGATCACGAAGAGGACGCCCCGCCGGGTGGTCCCAGGAAACTCCTGAGTCACACTGGCCTGTCAACGGGAACCTGAAGGAGCGCGTGGCCCTGTTCAACCTCAGCCTCGCGCACGCGACCCTCAAAGTCGGCAAGCACTCCGTAAAGTCGGCAAGCACTCCGTGCAGGCCAGCGGGATCGTCGTGACCCCGACCAAGACCGCGGCGAGCGCGCTGGACACCACGGTCGGCACCTCCCTGTTCACCCCAGGACTGGAGCTGGGCACGGCCGCGACGGTTCTGCGCTTCTGAACCGTCCTCGGGGCGCCGTCGCCGGAGATCCGGTGACGGCGCACCGGACACGCCGCCCGGGCCTGGAAAGCTCGCGGGAGCTAGCGGGGGGCGCAGGCCGGTGCGCCCGCCGAGCAGCTCGCGGGCGGCATCCAGATGGCCGGCGTGGCGGGCCGTTTCCTCGATCCTGTGCAGCGCGATGTAGCGCAGATCGGTCACCTCGTCGGCGCCCTCGCGGTTGTGCCGGCCCACGGGCGCGGCCGACAGCGGGGGTCGTGGCCAGGACGGCGTGGGCGCGGTCGATCTGGTCGCGGTAGAAAGCGAACACGACCTCCGGCGCCTGCTGGTCGTGAACGGCGCGTCCTCGTCGCCGGGATCGTCGGGCCAGGGGAGCGGCGCCGCCGAGCCCGTGGCCACGTCCTGGAACCAGTGCCGCTCGGCGGTATCCTGTGGGCGGGGCCGAGAGGCGCTGCAACGGGCTTCGGCCCGCCACGCTCGGTCCCGCCGGTGAACCAAGGGCGCCTCCCAGGACGGGAGGTTGCCGGTGGGCACATTCGGCGCGTCAGGCGGCACGGAGGCACTGCGCGGGCTTCTGGACCAGCGCATTCTGGTACTCGACGGGGCCTGGGGCACGATGTTCCAGGGCACCGGGCTGACCCCGGCTGACTACCGCGGGGAGCGGCTGGGTGACCACCCGCAGGACGTGACCGGTGACCCGGACCTGCTGAACCTGACCCGGCCGGATGTCGTCCTGGACGCGCACCGGCGCTACCTCGCGGCCGGCGCGGACATCACGACGACCAACACCTTCACCGCCACGAGCGTCGGCCAGTCCGACTACGGCCTGCAGCCGCTGGTCCGGGAGATGAACCTGCGGGGCGCCCAGCTGGCCCGCCAGGCCGCCGACGAGGCAGGCGGCCGCCTCGTGGCTGGCTCGGTCGGGCCGATGAACGTCACGCTGTCCCTGTCCCCGCGGGTGGAGGACCCCGCCTACCGGGCCGTCTCCTTCGACCAGGTACGGGACGCTTACACGGAACAGATCGAGGCGCTGGCCCACGGCGGGGTAGACCTGCTGCTGATCGAGCCGATCTTCGACACGCTGAACGCCAAGGCCGCGATCGCCGCCGCCCGCGCGGCGGCTCCCCACCTGCCGCTGTGGATCTCGGTGACGATCGTCGACCGCAGCGGCCGGACGCTGTCCGGGCAGACCGTCGAGGCGTTCTGGACCGCGATCGAGCACGCCAGCCCGCTGGTGGTCGGCGTCAACTGCTCGCTGGGCGCCGAGGAGATGCGCCCGTACGTCGCCGAGCTGTCCAGGCTGGCGGGCACCTACACCGCCTGCCACCCGAACGCCGGGCTGCCCAACGCGTTCGGCGGCTACGACCAGACGGCGCCGGAGACCTCCCGGCTGCTCGCCGACTTCGCCGGCGCGGGACTGGTCAACATCGTCGGCGGCTGCTGCGGGACCACGCCGGACCACATCGCGCAGATCGCCGCCGCCGTGTCCGGGACGCCGCCGCGCCCGCTGCCCGGAGCGTCACCGCGCCCGCGTTTCAGCGGCCTGGAGACCTTCGCGATCGGCCCGGACACTGGCTTCGTGATGATCGGCGAGCGGACCAACGTCACCGGGTCCCGGCGGTTCCGCAGGCTGATCGAGGGGGGCGACCATCAGGGTGCGGTCGACGTCGCGCTGGAGCAGGTGCGCGGGGGAGCGAACCTGCTCGACGTGAACATGGACGCTGACCTGCTCGACAGCCAGGAGGCCATGACAACCTTCCTGAACCTCATCGCGACCGAGCCCGAGGTGGCCCGCCTCCCGGTGATGATCGACAGTTCCCGCTGGTCCGTGCTGGAGGCCGGGCTGAAATGCGTCCAGGGCAAGGGCGTGGTCAACTCGATCAGCCTGAAGGAGGGCGAGGGGCCGTTCCTGGACCAGGCCCGCCGCATCCGCGACTACGGAGCGGGCGTGGTGGTCATGGCCTTCGACCAGCAGGGCCAGGCCGACACCGTCGAGCGCAAGGTGTCGATCTGCGGCCGCGCCTATGACCTGCTGACCCGCCAGGCCGGCTTCGCCCCCGAAGACATCGTGTTCGACCCCAACGTGCTGGCCGTGGCCACCGGGATCAGCGAGCACAACGGATACGCGAAGGCGTTCCTCGAGGCGCTGCCGCTGATCAAGGAACGCTGTCCCGGCGCCCGTACCAGCGGCGGGATTTCCAACCTCTCCTTCTCGTTCCGCGGCAACGACGTGGTGCGGGAGGCCATGCACTCGGCGTTCCTGTTCCACGCGGTGCGGGCCGGACTGGATATGGGCATCGTGAACGCCGGGCAGCTGGCCGTCTACCAGGACATCCCCGCGGACCTGCTCGAGCTGGTCGAGGACGTGCTGTTCGACCGCCGCGCCGACGCCACCGACCGCCTCGTCGCCTTCGCCGAGACGGTCACCGGCTCCGCCACCCGCCGCACGGTGGACCTGGCCTGGCGGGACGCGCCCGTGGCGGAGCGGCTGAGGCATGCGCTGGTCCACGGCATCGTGGACTTCATCGAGGCCGATACCGAGGAGGCCCGGCTCCAGCACGCACGTCCCCTGGAGGTGATCGAGGGCCCGCTGATGGACGGCATGAAGACCGTCGGCGACCTCTTCGGCGCCGGGAAGATGTTCCTGCCGCAGGTGGTGAAGAGCGCACGGGCGATGAAAAGGTCCGTCGCCTACCTCGAGCCGTTCATGGAAGCCGAGAAAGAGCAAGCGCGGCTGGACGGGCGCGCGGCCGACGAGCGCGGCCAGGGCACCATCGTCCTGGCCACCGTCAAGGGTGATGTGCACGACATCGGCAAGAACATCGTGGGCGTGGTGCTGGGATGCAACAACTACCGGGTCATCGACCTCGGGGTGATGGTCCCGGCCGCCACGATCCTGGACACGGCGGCCGCGCAGGGCGCGGACGCGGTGGGGCTGTCCGGCCTGATCACCCCTTCACTCGACGAGATGGTCGCGACCGCGGCCGAGATGCAGCGCCGCGGCCTCACGCTTCCGCTGCTGATCGGGGGCGCGACGACCTCCCGCCAGCACACCGCCGTGCGGATCGCGCCCGCCTACGAGGGCCCCGTGATCCACGTGCTCGACGCGTCCCGGGTGGCCGGCGTCATGTCCAGCCTGCTGGCCCCCGGGCGCGCCGGCCAGCTCGACTCCGCGAACCGTGCCGAGCAGGAGCGGCTGCGCGAGCTGCACGCGGGCCAGCGGCACCAGCGGCTGCTCACGCTCGGGGAATCGCGGGCCAACCGGGAAGAGGTCGGCTTCGGCGACCTGCCGGTGCCCGCCTTCACCGGCGCCCGCACCGTCACCCCGGAGATCAAGGACCTCCGCGCGATGATCGACTGGCAGTTCCTGTTCCTGGCCTGGGAGCTTAAGGGCAAGTACCCGGCCATCCTGGACCAGCCGGTGGCGCGCGAGCTCTACGACGATGCCAACGAGCTGCTGGACGAGATCATCGCCTCAGGCTCGTTCCAGGCCCGGGGCAGCTACGGCTTCTGGCCCGCTCACGCGGAGGACGACGATATCGTGCTCGACGCCGCGCAGGCCGCTGTGCGCTTCCCCATGCTCCGCCAGCAGACGCAGAAGCCGGGCGGCCGTGCCAACCGGTCCCTGGCGGACTACATCGCGCCCGCCGGTGACCACCTGGGCGGGTTCGCCGTGACGATCCACGGGGCGGAGGCCCTCGCCGCGACGTACGAGGCCGGCCAGGACGACTACCGGGCCATCATGGTCAAGGCGCTCGCGGACCGTCTCGCCGAGGCGTTCGCGGAACACGTCCACCTGCAGGCGCGGCGGGACTGGTTCGAGCCGGACGCCGAGCCGGCCCTCGAGGACCTGCACGCGGAACGGTTCCGTGGCATCCGCCCGGCCCTCGGTTACCCGGCGAGCCCGGACCACAGCCTGAAGCGAGAGCTGTTCAGCCTGCTCGGCGCGGCGGAGCTCGGGATGTCGCTCACCGAGTCGTTCGCCATGTCCCCGGCGGCGAGCGTCAGCGGGCTGATCTTCGCCCACCCGGCGTCGCGGTACTTCACCGTGGGCCGGATCGGCCGGGACCAGGCCCGGGACTACGCGCACCGGCGCGGCCTCAGCCTGACCGAGGCCGAGCGCTGGCTGCGGCCCAACCTGTCCTACGACCCCGATAACGGCTGACCCGTGGCGGCTGACTCACGGCAGGTGACTGGCTCCGCGTCCCGGGGCCCCGGCCAGGCCGGGTAGTCGACGTAGCCGCGGGCCCCGCCGCGGTAGTGAGTGGCCCGGTCGCTGGCGGCCAGTTGGGGCGGTATAGGCATACCCGCCGGGCTGCGCGCGGCCGGGGGAGCGGTCGGCCGCGGCCCAGTACGGCGACAGCCGTACCCCGACCCGCCGCCCATCCCAGGCGGCGGGCACCGCGTCGACGATTTCGAGCAACAGGCGGTGGCGGCGTGCCCCGTCTGGCCGGACAGTTCGAGGTACATCGTGGTGAACGGGACGGTCGGTGTGGTGGCCGCCAGTCACGCGGGGCCGGCCAGCCTCAATCAGGCGGCGGGTGCGACGGAGGCGCCCTCGATGTGATGCCGGGCCAGCGCGTCGGCCACGAAGCCGCTGGCCTTCATCCGCTCGACGAACCCGGCCAGGGCCTGCGCCGCAGCGTCGCCCCGCCCGGCCGGCAGGCCCATCGCCTGCTGGATCACCATGAAACGGCCGGGCAGCAGCCGCAGCGACGGATCCTCTCCAGCCCATCGCTCCAGGACCTGGCGGATACCGGCGGCCACGTCCACCTGGCCGGCCGTCAGGGCCCGCAGCACCGCGGGCGCACCGTCCACGCGCTCGACCTGCGCGGCATGCAGCTCACGGGACAGGAAAAGGTCGTAGGCGCTGCCCTGGCCCACCGCCACCCGGTTCCCGGTGCGGTCCACCTCGGCGTTATCCCGCAGGGCGGAATCCGCGGAGGCGAGATAGCTGCCCTCGATCAGCACGTACGGCGCGGTGAAGCGCAGGCCATGGCTGCGCGCCGGGTCGATGGCGAAGAAACCGACGTCGGCCTGCTCGCTGCGCACCGCGTCCACCGACTGGGCGGCCTTGCCGAACAGGATGAGCTCGACTTCGAGGCTCAGCTCGCGGCCTAGCGCCCGGGCCAGATCGACCGAGACCCCGCCCGTCTCGCCGGTCACCGGATCCCGGTGCGCCAGGACCGGGTTACCCAGATTGATGGAGGCACGCAGCATCCCACCGGGCGCGAACGCGCGGATGAGGGCTTCAGAAGGGGAGGCCACGGCGGCGATCGTAGCCGAGCGCGGCGGCCGGAGGCACGCAAAGCCGGGGCGGTCTCACCGAGGGGGGCCGGGAAGCCGTGTCCACCCGGGCGGTGAGCGCCGCGGCTGGCGTGCAGGCCCCGACCATCTACCGGCTCTTCGGCGACAAGCAGGGCCTGCTCGACGCGGTGGCGACCCACGGCTTCACGTCGTACCTGGACGACAAGACCGACCTGGAGCCTGGCGACGACCCGGTCGCGGACCTCCGCGCCGGCTGGGACCTGCACATCGGCTTCGGCCTCGCCAACCCGGCGCTGTACTCCCTCATGTACGGCGAGCCCCGCCCCGGCGCGTCCCCACCGGCGGCCGCCGCCGCGGCCGAGGTCCTCGCCGGGCATATCCGCCGCATCGCGGGGCGGGCCGCCTGAGGGTCAGCGAGGAACGCGCCGCGCACCTCGTCCGCGCCGCCAGCTGCGGCACGACGCTCACGCTGATCGCATGCCGGAGGACCGCCGCGACCCGGCGCTGTCCGGCATGGCCCGGGAGGCGGTCATCGCCGCGATCACCGCCGACGCTCCGGCACCGGCCGCGCCCAGCCCAGTCGGCGCCGCCGTCGCCCTCGGCGCCGTCCTGCCGCAGACGGTCGCCCTGACCACTCACGAGATGGGCCTGCTGCAGGAGTGGCTGGACCGCATCGCCAGCAGCTGACGGTCCCGCAGCTGCCGGTCCGGTGCGGACGCCGGGGAGGAGCGGTCAGCCGTGTCCGTGGTTGCCGGTCACTGACCGGCGTACTCGTCGTGGCGGCGCCACCAGAAGCCGGCCTCGTTGCGGCCGAGCGGCGCCCGGTCGAGCCACTGGTACATGCCCCACAGGCCGTCCAGCCCCCGCTCGTACGCCGAGTAGGTGTGGTATACGACGCCGTCCTCGAGCGCGAACGCGCTCACGCCGGGCCCTTCCTGCCGGTACGTCGCCCAGTCCGTTCCGACGATGCCCGAGGCGAACTCGTCGAGCCCGGAACTGTCCTGCCCGGCTGACGGCCGGAAGTCCGTCTGGCGGAAGTTGTACTCGGCGGCTCCCGACTCCCACTCCTCCTTGGTGACCGCCGCCTGGAAGTCGTGGTTGAAGTCGCTGCCGGACGACGACGCCCAGGGGAAGCTCCAGCCCATCCGCCGCTTGTACGCCTGCAGTTTCGCCAGCGGAGCCCGTGACACCGCGCAGAGGGTGACGTCGTGATTCGCGAGGTGGACGACGGAGCCGTCGAAGCCGTCCGCGATCGCGGAACAGGACGGGCACCCTGCCGTGTAGTCGGTCCCGAACATGAAGTGATAGATGAGCAGCTGCGAGCGTCCTGCGAAGAGGCCGACGAGGGAGGCTGCGCCCTCGTCGGTCTCGAAGCGGTACTCCTTGTCGATCCGGACCCAGGGCAGCTCCTGCCGTCTGCGCGCCAGCTCGTCGCTGCGCCGGGTCAGCGCCTTCTCGTCCTGGAGCAGCTCCAGCCGGGCGGCCAGCCACTCTTCACGTGTTCCGGTCTTGTGAGCGGTCATTGCTTTCTCTCCTCGATGTCGTTAACAGCAGGCTGGGTGAAGGCCCGGGGCGGTGACGTCTCACATCGGCGGCATGAGCCCGGGAACTGACGAGGGCGCGATGACGATGAGGACTCCAAGCCCGATGATCGCCAGCGCCAGCGGCACATCCACGGCGGCCTTCGCGGGCAGGAGCTTCTGGGCCAGGGCGAGGACGGCGATCGTGACCATCCAGGTGATGCTCATGACGCCCAGCGCCACCAGCATCAGCATCAGCCCGATGCTTGAGCCGACACAGCAGAGCCCGAACCCGAATCCGGACTGGACGCTCTCGCGGCAGCGCCGGCGGAAATGCTGCTTGACCGGCGTCAGCTCGTAGGCACCGGCCGCGATCACCGCCACGCCTGCCGCGAGAGTCCCGTGCGGCCGGTACAGCGCGTACACCGCGACGCCCACGAGCGCCCAGACGGCCAGGTAGGACCCGACGAAGAGCGGCATGGCATGCGCACGGCCGCTGGCCTGAACGCGCCTCATCACGGCCGGCGCCGCGCCCGGCAGCATCATCGCTGCCATCATCGCCACCCAGACGGCGACGAAGGACACGAACGTACCGAGCCGGGTCGCGACGCCCATGTCCATCCCGCTCATCTGCCGGACCGCGACCACCCAGCATGCGGCGGCGAGCCCGAGCGTCGCGGTCAGCGTGGCGGCCGCCGCCGCTGCCGGGCTGGGCCGGACCTGGACCGTGTCCCTCCCCGTGCTCATGACGGGACCGGCTCCGCGTCGGCGAGCGCCGCGAGCTGGCACTCGAACGCCTTGACCGCACCGCCGCGCCAGCCCTCGGCCAGCGACTGTGACATGGGGTCGGGGAAGATGTCCTCCTCGCCGAGCTCCACCCCGTCGAAGATGGCCCGGGCCACGGACTCCGCCGGGGCCTTCGGGATATCGAGACCCCGGTTCATATCGGTGTCCGTGGGGCCGGTCAGGACGGCATGGACGCTCACGCCCTGCCCGGCCAGGAGAGCGCGCAGCGATTGCGTGAGGGAGAACGCGGCGGCCTTGGAGACCGAGTAGGCCGGGATGACCGGCAGCGGTGCGAAGGCGTTCAGCGACAGGTTGTTCACGACGGCTCCCCGGGAAGCAATCAGCAGCGGCAGGAAAGCCTGGGTCACGCCATAGGTGCCGAACAGGTTGACGGCGAGGTGGCGTTCGAGTGCGGCACGATCACTGAGGTCGTCGTAAAGTGCCAGGCCGGCGTTATTGATGAGGAGATCGAGAGACCCGACTCTTCCGGCCGCCGCCTGTATCTGTGCCGCGCTGGTCACGTCCAGGGTCAGCGGCGTGACGCGGCCATCCGGGTGGGCCAGGGGCTGGCGCGTGCCGGCGTACACCCGCTTCGCGCCTCTGCTCAGGGCTTCCCCGACCAGCGCCTGCCCGATGCCCCGGTTGGCCCCGGTGACCAGGACTGTCTTGCCTTCGATTGTCATAACATCCTCCTGATAGATGCGGACCTGCGGCCGTCCGCGGACTGCGGAAGCCCGGCAGTGCCCATCTGCGTGTGCTCCTCTGATCCCGGGTCCTGATGGTCCCCGGCCCGCCGGTTCTGGCCGCGTGAGTTCATTCCCCCGGTCCTGCCCGTGTCCTGCCCCTGTCCCGGGCGGCGGCCCCGGGCAGGGGAGCCGGGGCGTCCAGCAAGCGCCGCAGCCGGGCCAGCTTGCTGTCCCAGTCCTGGGCCAGCGCGCCGAGGTAGGACTGGGCAATCGCCATCGGTGCCGCGTTGACGCGGTAGCGGATCCGGCGGCGCTCGCCAGGCTCGGCGAGGACGAGGCCCGCGGCGGCCAGCAGCTCGAAGTGCTTCGCGATCGCCTGCCGCGTAATCGGCAGCTGGCTGGCCAGGCAGGTCGCCGTCGCCGGCCCCCGGGCAGCGAGGGCGCCGAGGATGCTGCGCCGGGTCGGCTCAGCGAGCGCGGCGAACACCGCCTCCGCGGCTGCCTCCGGGTCAGGCAGGGACATTGAGGTCCGGGATGGGCATGAGAAAACCTCCGCGTGTAGCAACCAGCTGATTGCGATAAATCTATAGCAACCTCCTGATTGCGTCAACCTCCCGGCTCCGCACGTCGGTGTCCCGTGCGGCCCTTTGACGAAATCCGGCTCGCGCTACCCGCCAGCGGCCCGGCGCCTGTGCGCGGCGCTCGGCCTGGGACGCATGCCCTCGCGGGAGCCGGCGACCAGCCGGGCGGTGGCCGGGTCCCACTCCGGGTACAGGGCCATCTCGGCCGGGTCGAGGAACACCGCGCCGAGCCGGTTCTGGCCGGCCTGCAGGTTGGGGGAGACGGGGAGGCCGGCGCGGCCGGGCTGGATGAGCTCCCGGTGCGCCCGCAGGTAGTCTCCGAGCATATTCTTATCGTTCACATCACTCGCGGTAACCGCCTGCGGCGTGCGCTGCCTGGCCCTGTCACTCCCAGGATCGACGGGGGCTCTGCGTGTTTTCGCGCCGTTGGGGGACTGTGGGGTCAGCACGTGCTGACCGCGTCGGGGGCAGGCCGCATCGGCCGGTCGCCCGTGGCTGCGGACGACGAGAAGAGGGGTTCTATTGGCAACGAAGACACTTCCCGGCGGGACGTTCACCATGGGCGGCGACCTGACGGTCACCCGCATGGGGTACGGCGCAATGCAGCTGGCCGGCCCGCACGTGTTCGGGCCCCCGGCCGACCGCGACGCGGCCGTGGCCGTGCTGCGCGAGGCGGTGGCGCTGGGGATCACGCACATCGACACCAGCGACTACTACGGCCCGTATGTCACCAACGAGATCATCAGGGAAGCCCTCCGCCCCTACCCGGACGGGCTGCACATCGTGACCAAGGTCGGGGCGCTGAGGGACGCCGAGGGCGGCTGGCCCCAGGCGCTCGCTCCCGAGCAGCTGCGCCAGGCCGTGCACGACAACCTGGACCGCCTCGGACTCGACGCCATGGATGTCGTCAACCTGCGCGTCGGAGGGTTCGACCGCCCTGTCCACGGCTCGATCGCCGGGCCGTTCACCGTGCTCGCGCAGCTGCAGCAGGAAGGACTGATCAGGCATCTCGGCATCAGTACCGTCTCGGCCGAGCAGATCGCCGAGGCGCAGTCCATCGCGCCGGTGGTATGCGTGCAGAACTTCTACAACCTGGCCCACCGGGACGACGACGGCCTGATCGACTCCCTGGCCGCCCAGGGCATCGCCTACGTGCCCTATTTCCCGCTCGGCGGGTTCACCCCTCTGCAGTCCGGGGAACTGGACGCGGTCGCCACGCGTCTCGGCGCCACGCCGATGGCCGTCGCGCTGGCGTGGCTGCTGCAGCGCTCACCGAACATCCTGCTGATCCCCGGCACCTCGTCCGTGGCCCACCTGCGTGAGAACGTCGCCGGTGCTGCGCTGACCCTGTCCGGGGACGACCTGGCCGAGCTGGACCGCATTGCCTGACGGGTTCAGGCGGCTGTCCCGGGCGTGTTCAGGGCTGCGGGGTGAGAACGATGCGCCGCGTCGTGTGGCCGGCATCAGCCCAGGCTTGCTCGACGTTCGTCAGTGGCATGGGGCGCGCGTCGATGTCCAGCTTCCCGTTGATGATCTCCCGCGCGAGTGCGGGCAGTTCGGCGAGGATTTCCCGGGCGCCGACGGACCCTTGCCCGCTGCCGACGATCTGGAGGCGGGCGGCGCGGAGCGCGGCTGAAGGGATCTGCGCCGCGGGCCCGGCGACGGAGCCGATTTCGATCCAGGTGAGCGGCTGGCCGCGATCGGCGCGGCCAGCGACGACGGTGACCATCGCGGCGGCGGTG
>Ga0187875_10002542_pt1 | contig 13394 bp, 28 predicted proteins | sample June2016WEW_17_1_2_FD_132978 | JGI IMG/M metagenome (GOLD analysis project Ga0187875, IMG submission 132978) | Peatland microbial communities from SPRUCE experiment site at the Marcell Experimental Forest, Minnesota, USA - June2016WEW_17_10 | ecosystem: Environmental > Terrestrial > Soil >... | reverse complement strand
TTTTGTTTAACCCAGTGAAGATAAGGTTCCCGGACATAAATTCGGGGCAGACTCTTTCGAACCTTTTATTGAAATGTTAAAGGTTTAAATATCTTATAACATTTTGTATAGAAAGGATAACATAAAAATGGCTATTTCTAAATTATTAAATGTACTATTATATACTTAACTTTATAGTGTCTCGTTCCTCTTCATCCGTATCAGCAATCAAAATTATATTTCCATTTTGATCTTTGGATTCTTCATAAGTAATACCGCGAGATGCATATTCAATTTTAACAGTTTCAACATTAGCTAATTGAAACAAAGACTGTTGCCAATCCTTACCATAATTCTTTCCGCCATATTTAAAATCATCAAAAATCAAGGAATAATTTCCATCCTCTTCTTTATGAAACCCCATATCACTGGGAATACCTAGAACGTTACGACGTAAAATAATAGATGCTTTACGGCGCTGTCCATAGTAATCTGTTATTTCAATATCAGTATCATGCAGTTCGATCTGATCTCGACGGAACCCTTTCCGGGTCAGGGCCCGGACCAAGGCCTCTAGGTTACTGATTTTGGTTTTTGCTTGCGTAAAATGTGACATATTCTTTCCTTTCAGTTAAAATAAACCTTATTTTTTTGAAAGATTACATTTTTCTAAATTTTTTGTATCTATTAAAACCTTTTCAAAACTTCTTTTATCAAAACATACCCACGGATTTCCATAAAAATCTATCCAACGAACCTGTCCTTTTTGCCCTTTTCTATAAGATTTATTATACGTTTCTTTTGAATTCGGGTATAATGTTTTATTTTTATAAATATTTTTTACAAGCTTTACTGTTTCTCCATGCACAAATTTGGGAAATGGAATATCTTTTACTAAAAGATCTGCTATTTTCTTTGCCATATCAATTGAGTGAACAAGTATATGATAATATAAATCTTTTCCGCTTCCGGAAGGCGAATAACTTAAACCAATTTCAGGACGTACATGTTGGGGACCGATTGCTATTACAAAAAGTTTACGACCTTCTTTTATTCCAAAATAGTTTGTAACTACTATTTTTTTAGCTGAGACCGACTTTTTAGTACAATCAGGAATCTTAAATGTTTTTTTTCTCCATTTTATATTAGAAACTTTTCGAAAAGTACGCGTTGAAAATTGAAGTTGAGACATATCTAAACCTTTCTTTGTTTTAAAAACTTACGATAGTGAGCGGCCTCAGCCGTGGGAGTAGTCAGGGTTCAATTATTTTAACAACAAGATCATTAAAATCCGGACGTATGTGACCCTTTGGTAAACACTTTTAAAAATAAACGGAACCTGGAAAACCTTTTGACAAGACGAGGACAATCCTCTTGCAAACAAACACATGCATCAATATTCCCGCAATAATTTTCGGGGCCACCATCATAATCTACACACATTCTCCTGAATTTTTCCCAAGATTCATTAATCTTTAACATACTATTTCCTTTCTTAAAATTATGAATTTTTTTCTACAAGTTCCCAAAATGTTGAGGATTTAAAAGGAAGATATGTAAACAGAACCAGATCTTTAGGAGATATTTTTTTTGCACTTTCGAAATCTTCAAGATCAGTAATAATTTCCTCAGATTTACCTAATTTGACAGATGAAGCTAATTCTTTTAAAAGTATATAGGTATCATTAATGTTTTTTTGATCAGGCAATAAAGCCAGACTATAGCACTTAACAGTACTATAATATAAAAAAAGAAAAGTCCCCGGTTTTAACCATTTTGGAAACGTCGATTGTTTTCTCATCCTTGTTCCTGTAAAAGATATAAGGTCTCATAAGTAGGTACCCCATCAGGGCACTTTACTTTTAATTCCTCTTCAGACATCCACGGGTCAAACCGTACACGTTCCCACAAATTAGGAATAATGGTAATCTTGGATGAGACTCGAGGATCCACGTAAAGACGATAAGATACTAAATCTGGACGATATTTTTTCATAAGACTTGAATGTATGTAATCTTGAAGTCGTCCCAGATCCGCTATGTCTTTCGTAGTTTCATTTGTGTGCAAGGTGTATGTAAGACCATCAATTTTTGAAATTATTTCTGGAAGGAAATCGGACCACATTGCTGTGTATAAATAAATCTTAGAATCCGGACAAGCATTTTTTATAAAGTATATTATTTGATTTAACCACTGAGGTTTTAATAAAGGTTCCCCACCCGTAAGAACTATATTTAAATGCTTTTTTAAAGTGACGAGTTCCGGAAGCGAAATCTTTGTAGCGTGTTGCAGGGTCGATGGAAACGAATTGCAACACCCTACACAGGTCCTGTTACAGTCCAGAGTAATGATCACTCGCGCTGTTGGAGTAATCCCGGCATTTAAAGCTCTCATTACTCCAGCATCAGGACATTCAAGATCCGTAGCCCCGGAATGTTTTACTGAGCCATCTATAGAAAAAGTACTAACTGTTTTTTTCATTATAATCCTTTCCTATTTTAAACACCCAAGACAAAACAAACCACATATAACATTAAAAATTGACCAGAAAGTATTTCCCGTTTGAAAATTTTTCCAAGCAAAATAAAAATTTATTAGTGCTAAAAGTGTGCCAAGCATTTTTAATTTTCTTCCATTAAATCAAAAAATCGTTTAGATTTATATAACCAATTAGAATATAGTGCTAAATCTTTTAGAGGTATAGATTTAAATTTTCGAGGTACAATATTATTAAAATTGCAGATTATAGATTCTGTCCATCGTTTGCCGTTTTCCTCACGACAAACCCACTCTACATCTGCTCCCCAACTTTGCGCCATGATTGCAATTATCCTGTTCAGTGTGTTTTATTATTGGTCTATCCGACCTATTTCATTTTCGAGCGAAACAAAATGAAAAGAAAATTAATGGTAAAGGGTTGTATTGTTTTATGGAATAAAAATTTTCTTGGAGAAATTCTTGAACTCCCTCATTTCGAAGAAAATAACGTAGATGGTCTTTCCTTTAGTATAAGTAATTCTCCTATACAAAACAGTGTTTCCTTTTCTAAAATCATTACAGGTCCCGGGCCCTGTTGGAGAATGAAAGTAGAATGGATAGCGTCGAATGTGGAGTTTATAAAAGATGAATCATTTATAATATCAATAGGTAAACCAAGCAACAAAGAATTCAATTACTGTAAGAAATAGATACCAAGGACGAAAAGGAATGATCATATGTTATGGGCCCTTTTCAGTAAACATAGTTTCGGGATAGGTTTTTCTTATCAATTCAAAATATCGAGATGATTTATACAAAAACTTATAATAGGCAGGAAGATTTAAAGGTTTTATTAAAGCAAAGTAACTCATACTTTCTTGTACTTTAATAAACCCAAGTTGTGTATTACTTGCAATCACATCGACACAAATTTTATCCCGGTTACTATTAAATTTAACTTCAGCAATATAGTTTAAAGTACTATGAAAAACCAAATCTCCTTTTTTAAAACGACGAGCTGGGTATTTTTCTGTCATATGTTGTGGGCTTTGTAATTTGGAAAATGTTTTAATGAGAAAGTCTTAAATTAAATTTAAATGGCAATGTCATAGGAGTAGGTAATAAAAACTATTGACTTATTTCTGAAAATGTATTATATTAAGTATTAGGAGCTGGTAATAACATTCTCAGAAAGGGTCAAAATGAATATAATCTCCGTCTATTCCAAGTTCCCCACCAAAGAAAAGTGCATCGACCATTTAGAGCATGTTCGTTGGAACGATCAACCAACGTGCCCTTACTGCAAATCAAAGAAACAAACACCTATGAAAATAGGTCGGCGCTATCATTGCTATAATTGCAAAACTTCCTTTAGTGTAACTGTAGGAACGATCTTCCACAATACGAAGCTTGATCTTCAAAAATGGTTTCTGGCAATCTCCCTTATCCTGAATGCGAAAAAAGGTATGCCCCACTGGCAGAGCTGGTATACGCAGATGGCTGTGAACCATCTGTCCTTAGGGATGTCTGAGTTCAACTCTCAGGTGGGGCATTTTCTCCTTCTTATTAAAAATCAAAGCAAATTCCTTGCCAGAAAAATATGTTTTTAATAATTATTTTTATTACCAATATCTATGACATTGCCATTTAAATTAATAAAAAAAGGGACAGGGCCCTGTACTGGGCCCGGGCCCGGGCCCTTTTACTTTTTAATCAGGAAAAAACTTAGGCGTTAATATATTTATTCCTATACTTCCGCCCGCCCTTTGATTTAGCCGTATTGGCAAGAACCGCTGCCACTTGATGGCCCGTCAGCCCGTACCTGAGACAGAACCGTTCTTTAGACATACGCTTCCACCCTTCCCTTTGATTTCGAAGAATCCGGCCTCTATTGGCAGGGGTAAGCTTACGGGCGATTCCAAGAGTTTCGCCCCCTTCAAAGTGTTCACCTACACAATAATTTGAATAAATCTTTCCCATTACAAACTCCTTTTGGTTTAAGTTTAGGTATCAATGTCCCCAGTGACATCTCTATTATAATTATATAATGATTTCGTTTAAATATCAAGCTAATTTTGAGTTATTGCGACGTTAGGAGATCATAATAAAACGGATCTATTGCGCCCCAATTGCTGTACAAAATAAGATCTTTTGGTGAAACGGAATAAATATGAAATGGGTGTTTGATTCCAAAAAACGATGGGCTTATCAGCCATTCAGGATTTAAAGATTTAATACCCGTTATAACTACTTTTTTAAGAATTTCTCTCCCGAGGACATATGGTTCCTGTTTCCATCTAACTGGTGGTCTAAATGCACCGTACGATCCTAAAATTTGAATAACAGATTCCTGTCCAGTTTTTTCTCCATTCTTATCCTTTACATATACAAGATGAAAAAATTCGTTTACACGCAATGATCCAAAATCTTTTATTCGGTGTTTTCTCATACCTTGTTTATACTCCATATTGAGGTGTGCATTGGTGTCGTATCTGAATACGTTGTTATTGTAGACCGGACCTCGCGGTTATATGCGGGTTTGACACTACAAAATTTAAAAATTCCAGAAAAATACTTTTGTAAAGTCGGGTCTATTTCCTCAGGAGAGATCAATTGTTCTGATCGGCTGCAAAAAGTAGTAATTAACCACATTTTTTCAATTTTAGTATTTTCTTTCAAACTCTTAGCGATTTTTAAAAATCCTTTTCGGGCATTTTGGTTCTCTAACAATTTTGACAATGTTTCAGTTCCATCGTAGTCGAAAAGAATCTTATCTCTTCGCACATTTTTTAAAAGTTCTGGAAGAACAACAAAGGCATCTCCACAATAAAATTTAACGTTTAAATTCATCTTTGCTTTCTTTTCCAGATCTTTTAGTTTTTCTTCGGTTGAAGGGAACATTTTATAAATATCTTTTCTATATTCTATTACATTCAATCTACACTCTCCACGAACACGTGCCGATTCAATGTAATGGAGAAACCAACCAGGACCTGTAAGAGCAAACATTTCAATTCCATAATAACGTTCCGACGAAGAGAATGAGTCTGACACACAATCATAAGAATTTCTCTGTTTATTTTCCTTATTTGATCCGTAATGGGAATCCTCCCATCTTAAAACCTGCCGACACATATATTGTGAATAAGATTCTCCTTTACACCATCCAAAATCAAGAGGTGAAAGACTGATCATTATTTGCCTTTCGTTAAAGGAATCCAGCCCTTAGGACGTTGTTTAATCATTTTTGAAATTTCAGTTCCATATTTAAGCCACACTGGAATTTTTGCTGTTGCACAAGTTTTTACAATGTCATGAGCCCATTCTTTTTTCATCAATCTAAATCCTGGTCCCGATTCCTCTCCGATTATTACCCAATCTATTCCTTGCAAACTTTTTACAGTCATGCTTGGAATATTAGATAACAAGGGTTCGCAAGAAATAAACCGATGTTTTGCTGGAACGGAACGAAGATATTTAATTCGGTACCATAAGTCTTCATTTTCAATAGTTGTTCCCGCAAAAATATTTGGAGACCATATAAATTGCGGAGAGAGTTCAGCCATCCGTTCAGTTCTTTTAGTTAAAAGCTGAAATGTATGCTGCGGATAACTGTTCATAACATTAAAAACTTTTTTAATGAACTCAACTGGAACTCCTTCGTGAAACAAGTCGCTCCATCCACACACAAAAAAATTCGTAGGAATTCGAGATCGAAGTTTACTAGAAGACAATTCTTTTTCATGAGTAGTTATCTTAAATATGTTTCTATATTTAAGGGGAGTGGTTAAAGGAGATAATCCCTTCTCTATTCGCCTTAAGTTATTTGCTTTACGCGCTTCTAAGTTTTTCTTTAACTGTCGTGGCGCTAAACGATGTGCAAAGCAATTTACGCATCCTTGGCTTTTTTTCGTGCATCCCGTAACGGGGTCCCATCCCTTATTCATCCAGCATGTTCCGCGAGGATATGTTAACACTTTCGAACCCTTTCTTTTGAAAAGTTAAAATAGATCTACGAATTTTTTGGATTTATACGTAAGAAATGAATACAGAACGAGATCTGTTTTTGGAACAATTAAAGGTTTCCAACGCAGAACCAAATCACTTTTATGCATCTGTATACTCTTGTCTGGTGTATCGTAATCTTCGTCTTCAGAGGCAAGACACATAAGACGTACAAAAGAAGAGTGGGAATCATTTCGAATTATTTTATAAACGGATTTAGATAAAGGAAAATTAGCTTTTAATTCCTCGTAATTCCGATGGTTAAATAAAAGGAATAGACCTTTTTTTATCTGTTCCAAACTTGTTAGCTGTAGTTTTATTTGTGTCCTTTATTTCTTTTGTTAAATTGTTTTGTCGATTCAAGTAAATTAAATGGGTAGTCATTAATATTACAAACAATATTCTCTTTTTTATTTTGAGATTTATACGACAACTCACAAGACGCTATAATATTTCCAAGACAATTTAAATAAAATTCTCCCGTAATACTATCATCTTCAATTTCGTAATCATAAATTTTTGCTTCACAACCGGCCCATTCTTTTGCCCGTCCCTCTCGTAGGAGATACTTGGAACGAATATTTTCATTACCTTTACTCGAAACAAAACTTAATGCTTTTAATTTTTCAATTCCAACTGAATTAGTTGCCGGTAAAGCTTCCTGATCAGTGTGGTATTGATCATTTGAATAATGTACCCCGCACCCTTCTTTGTCTAAAGAGTAATCATACAAATCTAAAAGTGTGTAAACAAAATCTGAGGTTATTCGTTTCGCATTCGTTACCAAATAAAATGCCCCGATTTTAATATTATAAACTTTTAAATAATTTAAAAGAGTCTGTATTTTGTTGGGGACAAGACTGGGCTCGCCTCCTGAAATCGTTAGAGCGTTTATATATGTTCCGCGATTTCTTAAACAAAATTTGTATAAAAAATCATCGGGCATATCAACTCTTTGTGCAGATCCTCTAAGACAATGCCCGCAACGCATATTGCATCGCCTTGTGATTTCTACTATTAAGGTATCTAATATCATTAAGTCCTCCCAATTCTTAAAAACAAGAATTATAAATTTCTGGATTCCGTTCTCTAAAAAGAACCGCAGCTTTATATGCAGTAAAGTTATAAAAATCTTTATCATTTCGAAGTTGTAAACATTCTTTAATATAGTTTAACAAATCTTTTTTTATTAATTGATGAGTAGTGTGTTCGATAGCCCATAAATGAGCGCGGTATTCTAGTAAATCTTTTCTTTTTATCTTTGGATTAAAAGTCTTTATATGACCAACTTCGTGTGTGATAGTTGATAAAATTCTAAATCTTGATTTTTCTTTTTGAACCCATTCTTTATTTAACCAAATTGTATCCTTAAACAAAAAGCTCCAACAAGCACAGTCATCGAAACGGTCCTTAAAATATATTATATTTATTCTTTGGCCAGATATTTTTTCTGCAAACAGTGCAAGGGAATCTTTGTTTTTCTTTGTCAATTTCAAATTATTTTTCTCCAGATTTAAAGTTCATCTGTATTTCCACTTGTACTAAAATTGAAGGAGGTTTTCACCTCCTTCAAAAACTCTGTTAACGGTTCTGATAAACCGTTGTACTTTATAGATAAGAATCCATCTCTTCGTCGGTCCAACGAAACTTTTCTTCAACTGTTCCATCGGAATTGGTTACTTCCAGATAATGAAATACCACTAACATTTCAATCGGTCCAGACGACCAAGGCGAACATTGTATTTTTTCTCGAACTTTCTTTCCATCTTTAGTTTCCCAAGTTTTAAGACTGGGACCCGCGCCGTCGAAGCAGTCTTCGTAGTGTTACTTCAAGAACCTTAAGTCTTGTTGATATAACGCAATGACAATCTGGACAAACAAGATCAGGCTCTTTAACACAATTTTCTTCAACCCAATTCTTAGCTCCCGCAATTAAACCAACAGGCTGATACGATCTCATACTTTTACTCCTCCTGGCCAAAGGCCCTTGATGTTTGAAAAACATGCCTTTTCTTAGCAGCGCGTAAACCTACTACTATGCAAGATGAATTTAAATAAACAATAAAATTATCCATATTACTAATAAAATAATGGACATTTTTTTAGCCCCATAAGCAACACTCACCCACAATAACCCGTATAATAGTAGGCTAATTATGCCGATAAGTATATGCAGCAATTTATTCCTCCTTAGACTTAAAATTTAATGGAAAGACGATTTCATCATCAGATTGATCATCTAATTTTTTTATCGGATCAAAAGTCCAATGCTTTATTTGATCCTTTACCATAGATGAAAACACTGAATCCCGCATTGTATCTACTGAGTCCCTATAAGACACAACTATACCACGTTGATTAATTCTAATAACAACAACCATTCTTCCGTGTAACTTTGAGTTGGCTTTGATCCGAGTATTATATAAAGAATAAATGGACTGAATGTTCAGGGACATGGCCCGGGCCATATCCTGTCCAGATCTTTCGGAATCAAGTTGTTGAGATTCAGCAATTGTAGATTGAATGTCTGGGTGAGGACCGATAGTTTGAAGGGTTGGAGGCGACACCGACAGGATACTATGATCCGTGTCCTGTTGTGCTATAGCTCCGATTACAATCATTATAAAAATAATAAATGGTTTCATACGATCCCTCTATGTTTTAGGTATTCGATCTGATCCTTTTTAATACCCTCAGATAAGTCACTATCACAACAGGTACAAACTTTCTCAACACTAGGACTAAAATAATATAAATAGGCATTAAACTTCTTCCAAAGCTCGTAGGGAACTTCTTCACCAAAGACAAGATAAGAAGTTACAATTTCTTGAGGACAATTTTTCCGCGTATTACCTTTTGTTAATTTTTTCATATGATCCTTGGAAAATGGTGTGCACAAATAGTAATTAAAGTTATGTTAGTAAATCCGTGAAACAAGGTCGTAGTAAATATAGGTTTCCAAAACTTTCCATTTAAACCCCCTGCTTTTAACCATATCATACATAAACCAAATCCATATACTCCTTGAATGCAAATATGAAAAATTAACGTGGAGTATTGACCTATTGCGTGTGCACTTCCAAAAGCAATTGAAAGAAGTATTGATAAAATAATAAAAGCTTTTAATCCACAATGAAAGTGACGTGCATTAAAAGTAAAGATAAATAACGGAGCGCGAAAGAAAACTTCTTCTATATAAGCACAACAGAACCATATAATACAAGATATACCAGTAAAATCTGTTAAGGGTGAATTAGATAAGGGACATAAATGAGGAACATACCGTATAAAAAAAGTTAAAATGATTTCTGCATATAAGAAATAAATTGTTATAAAAATTGGAATAAGAATAGGAAGTTGTCGAAATTTTAATTCCTTAGAAAAAAAGTCAGTCATCATTATGCCCTTTTTTATGTTTGATTTTTCTACGGTACCTGTTTCGATCTCTATGAACCCGTTCCGTTTTTTTAGGAAGAGGAAGTCTAGGATTAAATGAATCTTTTTTTAGTGGCATAGTTATTTCTCAGATTAAAAGCTAAAACTTTTTAATCGATTTGCCTTTTAGTCCATGGCACATGGCCCATATAAAATAAAGAATTCCTCCTCCTACTATTATAATCACTCCCCAAAGTATGATGAAGAATCCTTTACCTTTTCCGTGTAGAAAAAGACCCAACCAATTTCCTGCATTTGCGGATTCGTCTAAAGCTTTATCGATTTTAGCTCTCACAACAATCTCCTTAATGTTAAAATTTAAATATCATCAAAAAAATGGAAGGATTTAATTGAAGCCCAGGAGTTTATAAAAACACCAACCCATCCTAAAATAAAAACCAAAAATAGTACCCCATTCTTTTCCACTGAATTTGTTCACTTATTCCACAGACAAAAATCATTATCATTGAAAATAAAACTATTACGAATCCAAAAATTAAACCGTCAATATTAAATAAAGGTAATAAAGAGTTCCACGTTATAGGTATATGCGTAAACCATAATGATAAAAGATTTCCTATAAGACAACACATTATCCCCATAAAAACAATTAAAGCAGATTTTTTTGCAGAGTTCATACAATTCCCTTCGGGTCTATACCGTGTTTAAGGAGAAGAGATCTTGCAGTTGCAAGATCAGTGGTTCTTTCCGATGCCGATGCTTTGATATAAATTTGTTCTTTATAAGGACTCATTTCCAAAACCATTGATGAATTTATATCATGATAATCATCAGCTAATGCCCACGTTGGGCTTCCATATTCAGTTGATACATATCCTTTATCTATATCAAATTGTGAAACAAAATCCTTGGTTTTGGTTGAATTTTTAAAATATAAGGAATAGAATGAATCCCTGTTAAAATGAGCTATAAAAGAACAGTGTAGGATCAGATGTTTATACAATCGATCCGTAAAATGTTCCTTCTTAAAACCATTTTTAATAAAAGTAATCCATTGTTTCAAGATAATAGATTTATCTTTTGCTGATAAGAACTCTACATCTTTAAATTGATGAGACATTATACTTTCCTTTTTGTTTTAGGTCTCTTAAAATAGTTTAAACTGAAAAAATCGTATTGATGCGCCCAATGCCCAGAAATCCAAACCCAGTGTCCGGATTTGAACCAGTGACTGACATATTCATAATGACCTGGTTCCCATACTCCATCAGAAAAAGGACATGTAGTAATTTGTTCATATTTTTGTTCATAATAAGGAGGCATTACTGTTGCACAACCACATAGCAATACAAAAACAATTAAGCTAAAAAATAATTTCTTGAACATATATTCCTTTCTTATGAAAATTCGTCACCTATAAGATGTGTATATTGTACAGGGCATTCCAAATCAACAATGTTTAAAAACTTTTTAATAGGAATCTTTCGTCCGTATTCATCTTTAACAAACTCTATTCGTTTCAAACGAAAGTCCTTTTGAGAAACAGCCCATGTAAAAGACGAACAGGAAGCAACTCCCTTTTTTAAAGCAGGAAGAGTTTTATTAAATCCAAGTTCCCTTCCAGCAGAACTTTGTTCTAAGGTTTCAAAAACAGGACTCTTCCCACACTTAGGGCATTTCTTGTACCATTGAAAGGAATCACTGTTGTGAATAGCTTTTTCTCCACCCATACAAAGAGTAGTATTGCAATCCCAACAATAAAGTCCCGCTGCCGATCGCTTTCCAATATGTTCCTTTTTAAGAGTATAAAAGTTAGTCCCCATTAATTTCCTCCTTACGGTTAAACTTGAATGTTTACTTTCCCTAATTTTATAATCTCATCGTCATAAGTTATATCAGGTTCCAATCGATTTGGATCTTTGAACGAAGGTTTCTCCATTATAATAGGATCGTTATCTGTATCTTCAAAACGATGCTTAAGACCCAATTTCAAGGCCATGGCCCGGGCCCAGTCCTTGCCACAACCAGACCATATAATAATTTTAGCACCATTTGATCGATGCCAAAAATATACTTGAAGAACTGAATAGTTCGGTGTGTCTTCATAACCAGAAGTTTTATTTAATAATGTGCCATCAACATCGAACGCTACCACTAATTGAGACATATACTAACTCTCCTTTTAATGTTTCCGATTGTTCGGTCGATTTGAAACATATAAACCAAACTTTTTCATCACTTCTTTAGTCCCATAAGATAAAGGATAGCAACCATTCAAAAAATGGCTGTAATGTTCTGCAAAGAATTCATTTGGATCATAATTCTCAACAGCATATTTTGATACTATTAACTTTCTTATAAAATATTTATTAGTTGAGCTAATCCTAGAAAATATTTTATAAGAAAGAAACAAAGAAGAAAATAGAAACGTATTACGTAAATTTTTTAATTTGTGTCTGTTAGAGAAATAAAATATATGACCAAATTCGTGGTCCAAAAGACTTTTAATAGTATAGCAACCCTCCGGATGATAACCGTTTTGAATATTCTCTTTGACATTCTCTGCAATTATTTGTGGAGAAATATTTTTATTAATCATTAACTTAAAACTTTTTACAAAAAAATTCTTAAAAATCATAGCTTGCAGCGTTGCAAATTTAAAAGAATTGTTTCCAGGAGGAACATCCATCAAACCAATAGAAAACGGAACTTCTACTTTTCCTACAATAGCAGCATTATGTAAAATTGATGCAATAAGTCCTTCTAAAATTTGATATGGCCAAGGCCCGGGCTCTATCCTATAAGGTAAGACAGAATCGTTAGAGATTAGATATTGGCTTTTATCAAAATTAATACACGAATTAGACATTCTTGGAACCAAGTCCCGGGCCTTGGCACTGAATACATCTGCGGCTGATTTTCCTATAAGCATTAGTATCCTTTTGTTATTTTATAGAGATTTAAAACCCCGCCATTGTTGATTCGTTATTGTGACTCCGAAAACACGGAACCCTCCAAGAAAACCATCATTCATCCAATCTGTATACAACCATTTTTTCCAGCCTCCGACCATTGATGGGCGAAAAAACTGTAGATGAAGTCCGAATACTATATAGGAAGCAATTGCAACGAAAATTATTATTGCAATATAACTCCAAGCATGATTCTTAACATCAAGATAAAGAGCAAGAGTAACAAGGATATTAATAAAACGTATTAATGTAATACCAAAAAGATTGTTTTTCATAAACCTTCCTTTCAGAAAATGTGTGTTAAAATTAGGCGTGGAAACGTAGTCTCATTTGTGCTTATCTCCAAACAGGAAACTTATAAGGACTTTTTTCCTTTTGGTCGTTAGCAACTTTGGACATTAGTTTCTGAAATTTTTTCCTTTGAACATTAATATCAACTGAAGGAATAGATTTCTTTCTACTCAATTCCTTTATCTGCATCGAACCCTTTTGAAATACCGGATTATAAATTTCGACTTCTCCTTTTCCTCTACAAAATAAACAGGTATGGAGTTCTTTTTTATA
>Ga0187875_10002541_pt1 | contig 13396 bp, 8 predicted proteins | sample June2016WEW_17_1_2_FD_132978 | JGI IMG/M metagenome (GOLD analysis project Ga0187875, IMG submission 132978) | Peatland microbial communities from SPRUCE experiment site at the Marcell Experimental Forest, Minnesota, USA - June2016WEW_17_10 | ecosystem: Environmental > Terrestrial > Soil >... | reverse complement strand
GAATCGTGCCATCTTCGCCGAAGGTTCCGTGCAGGACGGGGAAACTCACGTCGACATTGATCGCGCGGTCGGCGGCGCGCCGCAGATTCGCATCGGTCTGGAACGGAGCCAGCCCGGCCTCGCGTCGCGCCGGCTCGGGAGGAACGACGACCGACTCGCCCGCTGCCAGCACGGCCGCTCCCGGAGTCGCCTCCGGATCGCCCGCCCGAAGCGGTGTCTGTGTAGCGCGGGCGCCCTCGCCCGCGTGCTTTTCGCCTTTCAATAGTTTCTCGGCATGTTCCGCCGTAAGCCAACGCCCGTCTTTTGTGATGCCGATCGGCACCACTTCATATTTCGTCTGATCGATCGCATTCAGAACCGACGCCGCCGACAGCAACGACACTTCATGCTCGCCGCTGCGTCCGCCAAAGAGGATACCCACCCGAAGTTTCGCCATAACCTTTCAGTCTGGCGCTCGGCCTGTGTTCCGTCAATCGCAGTGTTGGTTCCGCTGGCGTCCTCTAACCACGAAGGACACGAGATCGCACAAAGGAACGCATGAATCAACGCCTTCGTGTGCCTTCGTGCCCTTAGTGGTGGATCAACTTGCGACCATGCCCCGAACCTGACGCGGCTACTGCCGGTTCCCCCGGGCCAGCGATGTGTCCACGGGTGCATGGGGCGGGGCCGTGAGTTCTTGCTCGATGTGCTGCTGGACAAGGTCCCATTGCGAGCGCAATGTCATCTCCTTGATCGAGAATTTTGATTCCTTGCGGGAATCGTCCACGCGAATTGCCAAGTCTTTGTTCTCGAAACGGAAATCGATGGTTTCCGCCAGCGGCACAAGTTGGCTGGACGACTTGCCCACGATGACCAACACAACCTTATCGGTCACCAACGTGTATTCCGGGCAACTGTCTTCGATCATCGCGGCCTGCGGAGGACCGAACTGGTTCATGAAACCCCGGTGCATGAGCTGGCAGTCGCCCATGTGCATACGAACCACGGTTCCCTGCTGATAGATGCCGATCGGCGTTGCGAACGCAACGGAGATACCGGTCAAGACAAGCGCAAGAAGCAATGTGGACTTCATAAATCTCCAATCGGCGGTTTCCCTATCACGGTTTCCCCGTCGTCGCTTATCAACGATCGCTGGGTTCGTAGTTGTACCCGCCTCGGCTGTGGAATGTAAGGTTGAGATTGTGCGTGGGCAAAAGGCGAAGAGCATGAAATCCAGCCTGATGGCTGGGCAAATCGTAAGTGACCACGTAGGAGGCGCGCAGATCTTCGAACACCGTGTTGAGCAGCGCTGCGGCGCCCTGGTTCCCTGAGAAGCGGGGCGAGAAATAGCGACCGCCGGTGCCATCGGCGACCCGCTGCAAGAACTTGCCGCCCGAGGTCAGGGAACTTCCAAGATCGACGGCGTAGATCATGGTTCCAGCACCCTGCGCCGCCCGCAGGGCTTCGCTGGCGGAATGCACGCTGATGGTGTCGTTCCCGTCGGAGAACAAAATCAGGACCGGCTGGACTCCGGCGCGGCGATGTTGCGCGATGAAATCGGCGGCAAAGATCAGCGCGTCGAACAGCGGCGTCAAGCCGCCGCTCTTGGCCGCCTGTAGTTTGGCCATGGAGTCGGAAGCATGGCATCCACCCGAACAGAGGACGACAGGCCGAATGCTCGACGCCTGCCGGAACGCGCCTCCATAGTCTTGCGTCCCGCCAAAAGACAGAACGGCGATCCTGTCGTCGCTCGTAGGCTGCTCGCGCGCCACCAGTTGCAGCACATCGCCGATGGCGACACGAAAGCGCGGTGCCACCGATGCGCTCAAGTCCACCAGTACAACCAAGTCGAGCGCGGTCTCCTCGGAACGTGCGAAGCTGCGAAAGTTGCGCACCACCGTTTCGCCGTCGACGACCGCGAAGTCCGCTTTTGTCAGAGTTTCCAGCACATGGTTATTTTCGTCCGTGGCGAAGAATGTCACCCGCACCTCCGACGCGGTGCTGCGATAGGTGGGCAAATCCGCTGAATCCTGCGGGCTTTCCGCAGCCGCCAAGGCAGTCAAGGCAAGTAGAGCCAGAAGCACGGAGCGAGTTTTCGCATGGGGTAGCATCGCGGTTCATTAGCTCCATCGGTAAACGACGGAACACTCCCCAATTACCACGGTTACCCTTGGAGGTGACCACGAGGTTGCTGAAGCGCGGTCAAGACGAGGAACGCAAATTTGGCGAAGCTTGCTTGACATCGTGGGGGAGACAGGTGTGAAATTATCGGAACTTCGAAGGCCGGTGCCCGGCCCTTCCTATGGCACTCGGACCAAGAAGCTCCCGTCGAAGAAGCCCATGCGCGGGATGGCAGCCTGGATCCTAATGGGTTTGGCTGCGGATGATTTCCGCTGGGGGGCTAGATTTTAGTAAGGAGCTTCACATCTCACAGGAGTGGTCTATGAAATCGAGCATCCGAGCAAAGAAAGTCCTGCAGAAATGGTCCGTAATGCTGATTCTTCTCGCAGTCACCGCAGTGCTATCGGCGGCCAGTGGACCGCCAAAAGCTTCCGCTCCAGCAGCGAAGGCACCCGCGGCGCACGCAGCCCCTGCGCACGCAGCCCCAGCGCAACACAATAACGCCCCGGCGCAGCACGCCGGCGGGAACGCCCAGAGGCCGGGTGGAGCAAGCTCGAATAATCGAGGTCCTGGCGGGGCAAGTTCCAACAATCGCGGGCCGGGAGGTAACGCGGCCAATCGCGGAACCACCGGCGCCAACACCCATACCCAAGCGGGCGCCAATCGCCCCGGTGCGAATGGTGCGAACCATGGTGGCGCCAACGCCAGCCATCCCCAGACGGGAGCCGGTCACGGGGGTGCGGGTGCCAATCACAACGCTGCAAACGCCGGCAATCATGGTGCGGCCGGCGCCAATGCCGCCCATCATCAGCCGGCGGGCAGCAAGAACGTCTCTCTGAAAGGTGGCGGATCCGCCACAGTTCGTAAAGATGGATCGGTTCGCTCCGTCGACCGCAACGGCATGCACATCGAGCATGGAGCCCACGGCGGCCGCACGGTTGTCGGCACGCACAACGGAGCGCGCGTCGTCAACACAGGACGCCATGGCGGATACGTGCAGCGGTCCTATGTCAATCGCGGCGGTCACTCCTATTATTCGCGCACCTACTATCACAATGGCGTCTACTCGACCGGAGTCTATCGCGGCTACTACTACGGCGGAGTCAACTACTACGGCTACTATCCGGGGGCTTTCTACGGCGCTGGTTTCTACGGCTGGGCCTATAACCCGTGGGCCTCGCCAATTGCCTGGGGTGTGGGCGCCTGGGGTTGGGGAGGAGCGCCGTGGTATGGCTTCTACGGTGGCTGGTTCAATCCATATCCCGTGTATGCTTCGCCGGCGTTCTGGTTGACCGACTATCTGATCGCGGCGAACCTGCAAGCGGCCTATGCGGCGCAGGCGGAAGTCGCCGCTGGCGGAGAAGGAGCCAGCAATCAAGGCGGTGGATCCGATCAACAGTCTCAGGGGACCAATGGCGGTGGAGGCGGCTCGACTCAGGTGGCAATGACCCCCGAAGTCAAGCAAGCGATTGCCGACGAAGTGAAGGCACAGTTGGCGGCGCAACAGGCACAAGCGCAGAGTGGCGGGTCCGGCGGTGGTCAAGCGCCAGCGCCTGCCAGCAACGGCGAAGTTCCTCCCGCGCTCGATCCGGCAAGACGTACCTTTGTGGTCGACAGCGATCTCTCCGTAGTCTCAAACGGGCAGGAATGTGGGCTGACCGCGGGTGACGTCATCACGCGGCTCACCGACACTCCCGATGCCGACAACATGGTCAACGCCAGCGTTTCGGCCAGCAAGAAGTCGGATTGCGGCTCCGGCCAAACCGTGGCCGTCAAGGTAGACGACTTGCAGGAGATGCAAAACCACTTCGCGGAGCAACTCAGCACTGGCCTGGGGGAACTGGCAAAGAAGCAGGGTACGAGCGGTATGCCGAAGTCGCCGGACACGAAAACCACGGCTTCCGATGTGCCACCTCCTCCGCCCGACACCTCTGCGGCCAAGACTCTGCAAGACCAGCAGCAGGCGGCCGATCAGACCGATGCCCAGGTTAAGCAGGAAGTCGCGGGCGGCGGAAATTAGGAAGTTAGATCGTTGGTGAACTGCAATTCCAAACCCAGGGAGCGTCCTTAACGGACGCTCCCTTCTTCAGTAGTCAAGAACCAGACCTTGTTAGCGCTCGCTTTCGGAGCGCCGTTAAACCGGAGGGTTTTACATGCCACAAAGTTTCCGCGCCGTGATTTCGGGAGTCGTACTTCTGGCGGCCATCATCGTTCCGTCGCTGGCCAGCGCCCAGGCGGTTTCTCTGCAAGAGCAACTGGCGGCGCAATACAAGCCGGTCAAGATGGGGTCGGATTCGAACGGCGCGGCCGTTGTCGAGGCGGGCACCATTCTGAAGATCCAGAAGGGCGGCATTCTCAGCGTTGCCTACGGCGACGCGAACGCACTGGCCACCAAGTACCAGGATGGCACGGTTCATTCTCCCAATGCCCTGGTTTCGAAGGGATTCGGCTCCCTTATGAACAAAGTTGGGAAGACACAAACCACCGCGTTGATGCAGGTGGGCACAAAAGTTTATCCCTCCAAGATCGCCGTCGATCTGCAAAAGGATCAGGTGAAGTTTAGCATCGTCGCCTGCGATTCCTGCAACAACACCAGCCCGACGACGTTCAACAAGGCCGATGTGATTTTCCAGTTCGCCAAAGGATCGCTCGCCACTGCGAGCGCCGGACAGGTGGAAGACACCATCGCTGGACTCCTGGCCATCGACGACAGCGGCGGCGATCAGGGCAACAACCAAGGCAACAACAACGGACAGCAGGGCGGCAACGATCAGGGTAATAACCAGGGCGGCGGCGGCGGACAAGCGCAGCAACAAGCTGCTCCGGCCGAGCCGCAGTCGATTGAAAAAGGGCAAACCACCGATGAAGTTGTCGCGGCAATCGGCCAGCCGGACAAGAAAATCAATCTTGGCGCCAAGCAGATTTATGTTTACAAGGACATCAAAGTCACGTTCATGAACGGAAAAGTTTCCGACGTGCAGTAGTCCGGAGTTTCGCGAGCCGTTTATCGAATTGTCATCCTGATACCTAGAGGATCTTCTTCCCAAAGGCCGAGAGCGCCAGCTCGACGGCGAGATCGGCGGTCTGGTTGCGTTCGTCGATCACGGGATTGACTTCCACGATTTCGAAGCTTGTCATGCGCCCGTGGTCGGCGATGATTTCCATGGCCAGGTGCGCCTCGCGATAGGTGGCGCCGCCCCAGACCGGAGTGCCGACTCCGGGCGCATCTTCGGGGTCGATCCAATCCATATCGAGCGAGACGTGATAGCCGGCGGTGCCGTTTCCGGCCATGCGGAGCGCATCTTCCATCACGGCGCGCATGCCGCGTTCGTCGATGTCGCGCATGGTGAAGACTTCGACTCCCGATTTGCGGATGTTTTCTTTTTCAAAGTTGTCGACGTCGCGGATGCCGACCAGCACGCAATTCTCCGGCTGCACTTTCGGCGAGAAGTCGTAGATCTTACCGAGTTCAAACGGGGGAAGCCCCATGAGCGCCGCCAGGGGCATGCCGTGCACGTTGCCGCTGGGAGAAGACTCGGGAGTGTTCATGTCGGTGTGCGCATCGATCCAGATCAGTCCGATCTTCTGGTTCTTGCGGCGGAAGTACTTGGCGACGCCCGATACCGTTCCCGCGGCCACAGAATGGTCGCCGCCGATGACGAGAGGGACTTTGCCGGCTTCGAGCGTTTTCAAAACCAGTTCGGCGCTGGTTGTGCAGGTCGCCGTAATTTCTTTCAGGTACTTGGCGTTGGCCGCGCCTTCTTTCTTCTGTTCGGGAATGGCGACGGCAACGTTGCCCGCGTCTTCGACCGTGTGGCCGATGGCCTCGAGACGCGCTTCCAGTCCGGCGACGCGAACGGCGGAAGGGCCCATATCGACGCCGCGGCGGGATTGGCCGAGGTCGAGAGGAACGCCGATCACGCGGATCTGGCGCGGCGTGATGTTGCTGTAGGTCGTGGTTCGCGGGGGCATGGATTAGTTGTCAGTTGTCAGTTGTCAGTTCTCAGTTATCAGGACTCTCTTGACGGGACGGCATTCGCGAAAGGAGACTTGGATGGGTTGGCCCCCCCACCCCCCCCCTACCACCCGGTCTATTGGAATCATAGACTTAGCGAAAAAATCCGTGCAAAATCTTGAATAGAAAGAATTTACAGGCAAAATATTCAATCAAAAAGACTTATGGGATATTTTTGCCGATTTCGCTGGGCTTTCCCGGTAAAGCATTGATTCTAAAAGAGCGATACTTGCAAAATATTAAAAACAGGAAACTTAGCAGGAATTTTCAGCCTCGTCGCCGACGGCTCTCGTGATTTCGGCGGCGCGGTTCGCTGCGTGTCAATAATGTAAAAGATCTCTACTGCTGCCTCCTGGGAGGCTTGAGGAGATGACGGCTCGCTACGATTTCCCCGGTACTTCTATTGTACCGCGTGGAGTCAAGCGGTAGCGGCGAACAGTCGTTGCGTGCAGAGAAATGGAAGCGACAGATTTGGCGATGGGGCTGGTTCTTGGAAGCGCGTCATCGCTAGGGAAACTCTGATTAAGTGTAGGCAGAAAGCATAAACCACAGGGTACACAGGGCTGCACGGGGGGAACCGGGACTCAATCGGAGTTTCCCTGGTGCTTCTCGCGATATTCCCACTCCCATGTCTCTCTCAGCAACGTCCCAAAACCCGGTCGAGAGCAAAGTGGCGCAATTTCGGGAGTGCTGGTTCGGGGCTTCGTACCGTCAGGGGCGATCCGGGTGAAAAATGGGTAGTGGTGCAGCCTAAAAGGTAAGGGACGCAGAAGGTGGAATTGCTGCTACCAAAAGCAGGTCCTTCGCTTCGCTCAGGATGACAAGTTTTCTTGATGACGACCAAACTGCACTACTAGCGAAAAATGTTTCACATTGACGGGCAGGGAAATAGCGTGGGAGAATCAGCAACATTTGTTGTGGGTTGAAAAGGCAATTCTGGCCTCTGAGTTGCCATTCGCTGTCCACTATAAGGTTCCGTCCAGGAAAACGTTCAAGGAGATTTCACTCATGGCCACGCCGTCCGCGCGCTTGCTGACTTTTGTGTCGTTCGTCAACTCGTCGATCCCTTCCTTCGAATCTTCAACTTCGACCGCGGCTTCGAGAACATCGCAGCGGCTCTGGCGCTCCATAGCCGCGGGAGCGTTCGCACTCTCGCTGCTGCTTGGCGCCTCGGCGACGAGCCATGCCCAGACGGACGCACAAGCCGCGTTGCCAACTCCCTCCGCCCAGCAAGCCCCGAGGGTGCCACCGCCTCTGATGTCGGTCCCCACGGCCCAGTATTTCAAGAACAATCCGGCGGCGCGGAGCCAATTTCTTGCGCAATGGAAGCAACGATCGGCTAACTCTGCGCGGCCTTCCAAAAAGAAGGCTTCGCCTGCCTTCGGCGGGACCTGGCAGCTCGGGCCCGTTGTGACGAACGGCACACCGATATGCAACCCGTTGTTGTTGACCGACGCGACAGTGATCGCCATCGACTGCGGCAACTCGCTGTCAGGGGAGTGGTACAAGTTGACGCCCGACATCACCGGCAGCTACGTGAACGGGACATGGACTGAGATTGCGACGCTGCCAGTATTTTATAACGTCGACGGCTGGGTCGAAATACAGTATTCCCCGCTCAATTTCGCCTCCGCCGTGCTGCCCGATGGCCGGGTCATCGTCATGGGCGGTGAGTACAACGGCCCCTACGAGGGTCTTCCGGTAGGAGCGATCTACGACCCGGTGGCTAACACCTGGACACCCGTATCGGCACCACCCGGAGCCGGGTGGGTACAGGATCCATTGGCCATCGGTGACGCCCAAAGCACGGTGCTGGCTGACGGCACATTCTTGCTCGCCGCCTGTTGCGCCTACGATCCGGATCTCGATGCCCTGTTTGACGCCACGAACTTGACCTGGACCAGCACGGGAGCGCCCAACGCGGGAGGTGGCACCCAGGATGAACAAGGTTACACGCTGCTGCCCAACGGGAACGTATTGACGGTCGATATTGCGACGGGTTGCAGCGGCCCTGGATCCTGCACCGGCCCGGATCCCACCAACGCCGAGCAATACAATCCTTCGACCGGAACCTGGAGCAGTGCCGGCAATTCGGTGGTTTCGCTCGTCGATCCGTATGCTTGCGGCAACTACGAAATTGGCCCGGCTCCGCTTCGGCCGGATGGAACCGTGGTCCAATTCGGCGGCAACACGGGCTGCACTGGTGACGCGGATCCTACTGGGATCTACGACTCGACCACTGGCGTTTGGAGCGCCGGCCCCAACGTACCAGAGGTGTGCGGATCCAACGGGACCACTCAATGCGACCTTGCCGATGCTCCGGCGGCGGTCTTGCCGAATGGGAACATCCTGTTTGCGGCCGATACTGGGGCTTTCGAAAAGCCGACCCATTTTTTTGAATTCACTACCCTCAATGCCATCAATCAGGTGGCCGACGATTTCGGTGGGAGTTATGTGGGTTCCACCCAATACAACTTTCTCGTCCTACCCAATGGCCAGATTCTCACCACCGTAGGTGTCGACCAGCCCGAGTTCTATACCCCGACCGGTTCTCCCGATCCCAGCTGGGCTCCTGTGATTTCTACCTCGCCGTCCAGCGTTTACCCTGGGACGACCTATACCATCACCGGAACGCAGCTCAACGGCTTGACGCAGGGCGCGTATTACGGCGACGACTTTCAGATGGCGACTAACTATCCGATCGTGCAGATTACCAACGCCGCGACCGGCCATGTCTTCTACGGCCGCACGTTTAACATCAGCAACCGGTCGGTTGCGCCCGGGGCTGCGGTTTCCACGAACTTTACGGTGCCGGCAAATATCGAAAAGGGGGCGAGCAGTTTAGTGGTCATCGCGAATGGCATCCCATCCGCGCCGGTTCCCATCGGCATTGAGGTGCCGGTGCCTGGCGTGAGCGTAGGGTCCAGCCTGAATCCTTCGGCCTATGGACAGGCAGTGAGCTATACGGCGACGGTGACGGGCGTAAGTCCGACCGGCACCGTGCAGTTCAATATCGATGGCAGCGCCTTTGGATCGCCGGTGACGCTGGCATCGGGCACGGCCACTTCGGGCACGACCTCGACGCTATCTGCGGGAACACACACGGTCACGGCCGTCTACTCGGGCGACACGAACAACGCAGGAGGCACGGGGACGCTGGCCGGCGGCCAGGTAGTCAGTTCCCTGGTAGCTGCCTCCCCCACCAGTGTCAATTTCGGTAAAGCCTGGGTCGGGCTTGGCGCCCACCATGATGTCACCGTGAGCAACAATGGCGCCACCAACGTGGTCGTCGGTCCCATCACGTTCACCAACGTTACTGGGAATCCGGGCGACTTCAGCGATCACAGTTTCTGCACGATCCCGCTCAAGCCGGGGAAGAGTTGCCTTGTCGATGCCAAGTTCATGCCCTCCTCCAAAGGGACGGAAACGGCCACGATGACCATCTATGTTTCCGGCGTCCCGTTGCAAGTTTCACTGACGGGTACAGGAAAGGTACAGGTGAAATGAGGCGCTGAAAACCAAAGCACAGAGACGCCGCTCCGCATTGGGGCGGCTTTTCTTTTGCTACGCGGAAGGTGTTTTACGCAATCGTCAGGGATAGAGGCGGTGCAGCATGCGGGGAAATGGAATGGTCTCGCGCACGTGCTCCAGGCCGCAGATCCAGGCGACGGCGCGCTCAATGCCCATGCCGAAGCCGGAGTGGGGGACGCTGCCGTACTTGCGGAGATCGAGATACCACTTGAAGGCTTCCTCGGGCAGATTGTGCTCGTGAATGCGCTGGAGGAGCAAGTCGTGCGAGGCCATGCGCTGCGATCCGCCGATGATTTCGCCGTAGCCTTCGGGAGCGAGCACATCCACGCAAAGAGCGAGTTCGGGATGCTGGGGATCGGGCTCCATGTAGAAGGCCTTTACGCTGGCCGGATAGCGATGGACCATGACGGGCCGGTCGTAGAGCGATGAGAGATAGGTTTCGTCGGGCGAGCCGAGGTCTCCGCCCCACTCGAATTTATTTTCGAGGACGCCCTGGGAGTGGCCCTCCTGCAACTTTGTGACGGCTTCGTCGTAGGTGATGCGCGGGAAGGGCGCATCGATTTTTTCGAGCTTCGCAAGATCGCGGCCGATGATGGCGAGGTCGGGCCGGCGGCGTTCTAAACATCTTTTAACCAAAAATGTCAGCAAGCCTTCGGCCAGTTCCATCAGGTCGTCGAGCGTGCCGTAGGCGATCTCCGGTTCGACCATCCAGAATTCGGTGAGATGGCGGCGAGTCTTCGATTTCTCGGCGCGGAAGGTCGGGCCGAACGAGTAGACTTTGCCGAGCGCCATGGCGGTGGCTTCGATGTAGAGTTGGCCGGACTGCGTGAGATAAGCCTGCTCCTCGAAATAGTCGACGGGGAAGAGCGTCGACGTGCCTTCGCAGGCGGCGGGAGTGAGAATGGGTGGATCGGTGAGGGTGAATCCGTTGGAGTCGAAAAAATCGCGGGCGGCGCGAATGATCTCGGCGCGCACGCGCAGGATGGACGCCTGACGCTGCGAGCGCAGCCAAAGATGGCGGTGCTCCATCAGGAAATCGACGCCGTGCTCTTTGGGAGTGATGGGATAGGGCGTCGACTCGGGAACGCGCTGCACGACCTGCACGTTCGAAACGTCGAGTTCGTAGCCGCCGGGGGCGCGCTTGTCGGCGCGGACTTTGCCTTCGACGATGACGCTGGATTCCTGGGTGAGGCCCTTGATGGCGTCGAAGACTTCGGGCGGGACAGCATTTTTTGGAACTACGCCCTGAATGACGCCGGAGCCGTCGCGAAACTGGGGGAAGAGGAGCTTGCCGCTTTCGCGGAGGTTGTAGAGCCATCCGCGAATGGTGACGGACTGGCCTTCGTGCTTGCCGATTTCTGCGATGGTGCTGATGGGGGTGGGCATAAGATTGAGATTCGTTTCGGTTCTGGTGCGGAAAGGTCAGAGGTGAGAGGTCAGATCGCAGAGGTAAAACCTGTCGGGCGGGCCGCTAAGGGTTAACTTCTGCAATCTGACTTCTCACGTTTGACTTGCTCTTACTCGCCTTCCAATTTCTTGAAGGTCGCGCTTACTTCCGCGCTGGGACACTTTGTGTCTTCGCCGTCGATTTCGAGCATTAGAGGAGGTTTTTGCGGCGCGGTGCGCAGCAAGTCCATGGTCTCTTTCCAGTCGATCGATCCCTTGCCCGGCCAGAGGTGCGAATCTTTGTCCTGGTGGTTGTCGTGCACGTGGGTCGAACAGATGTGGTTCTTCAAAACGGCAAAACCCGCGGGAATGCCATCCATCATGTGCGCGTGGCCGCAATCGAAACAGACGCCGATATCGTCGAAGTGCATGGTCTTAATGAACTCGACCAGGCGATCGGGCGTTGAAAGCTCATTCGGAATATTTTCGACGAGCACTTTGACGCCGAGCGGCTTGGCAAAGGCGCGCAGGTGCTCGACCGAAGTCATGGCGGCCTCGAACTTTTTCTCGTCGAACGCGTCGTTGAAATTGCCGATGTGCTGAATGAGAAAACGAAACGGAATCTGCTCGGCGATTTCCAGCGCGCGTTTGATCTCGTCCATGGCGTCGATGCGGCCGGCGCGGTCGGTGGAGGCGATATCGACCGGCGGCGAACCGGTGCGTCCCCACTCGTAATCGGAGTACAAAGGCGCGTGGACGGAATTCAAAGGAACGCCGGTGGCCTTGAACCAGTCGGCAATTTCGCGGACGTGCTGCTTGCGGTTGGCGTAGTCAAAGTGCTGGCGGGCGGCGAAAATTTCGATCGATTGAGCTCCCGCCTTGACCAGTTCGTCGAGCAAGCCCGGATGGAGGCGTTCTTTTACATAGACGTATGTCGATACCGCTCTCAGCATCAGTACCCTACCGCCTTCCCGTTGTTGCGCCCGTCGCTGGCGCCGAGGCGCTCGCCCGTTTTCGGGTCAACCATGATGCACTCGCCATCTCCCCAGAAATGCTCGACTCGCAGTTTGTAGCCGTCCGAACGTAGAACATTCATTGTATCGGGAGAAACGCGGTCTTCGACGAGAATCTCATCGGGGAGCCACTGATTGTGAAACCGGGGCGCGTTCACCGCTTCCTGAATGTCGAGCGAGAAATCCACCACTCCGATGAGGACATTGGCAACGGTGGTAATAATGGTGGGGCCGCCGGGCGAACCGAGGACCAGGAAGAGCTTGCCGTCTTTAACGACAATCGTGGGCGTCATGGCCGAAAGGGGGCGTTTGCCGGCACCGACGGCGTTGGCCGGCCCTTGAATGAGGCCGTAGACGTTGGGGACGCCTTGTTTCGCGGCAAAATCGTCCATTTCGTCGTTGAGCAGAAAACCCAACCCGCTGGCGGTGACGCGCGAGCCGAAGCTGTCGTTGAGCGTGGTGGTTAAGGAAACCGCGTTGCCTTCGGCGTCGACTACGGAGAAGTGGGTGGTGTTTTGCGGTTCGCGGTTGGGCACGGGGCGCGATTGAGCCACGCGCTCCAGTTCGCCGAATGAGGGGCGCTTCAGATCTTTGCTCACGCTGGCGCGATTGGGGTCGATGGAGTCGCGCCATGCCGCCGCGTATTTCTTGTCGATCAACTGTGCCACTGGAATTTTGGCGAAGTCGGGATCGCCCAGAAAATCGGCGCGATCGTAAAAAGCACGGCGAAATGCTTCGGCTTCCAGGTGAATCGCGGCGGCAGAGCGGTTGCCGAGTTTCGCGAGGTCGAAGCCTTCCAGAATATTGAGAATTTCGATGAGCGCGACTCCACCGGAAGAAGGCGGCGGAGCGCTGATGACGTCGTATCCGCGATAGGAGCCGCGAATGGGCTCGCGCTCCTTGACCTCATAAGCGGCGAGATCGGCGGCGGTAACCAGCCCTCCGCCTTTTTGAATGGCCACCGCCAGTTCGCGGGCCATGGCTCCGTGGTAGAACGTGTCGGGATCCTTGGCAAGGCGTTCCAGGGTGCGGGCAAGTTCGGGCTGCTTGAAAAGGTCGCCGGGCTGGTAGTAGTTCCCGTCGCGCTGAAAAATACGCCTGGATTCGGAAAACTGCGCCAGGTGCTCGTCTTCCTTGAAATCCTGCGCGTCGTCGTACGCAAGGGAGAAACCATCGCGAGCCAGCTTGATGGCCGGGGCCATCACCTTTTCAATCGTCAGCTTGCCGTATTGCTTCTCCGCATAGACCAGTCCCGCCACCGTGCCCGGAACGCCGATCGCTTTGTATCCGACCACGCTTGAGTCTTTGCTGGACTCCGGGAGAACGTTGCCCTGCGCGTCCAGATACATGT
>Ga0187875_10002537_pt1 | contig 13421 bp, 8 predicted proteins | sample June2016WEW_17_1_2_FD_132978 | JGI IMG/M metagenome (GOLD analysis project Ga0187875, IMG submission 132978) | Peatland microbial communities from SPRUCE experiment site at the Marcell Experimental Forest, Minnesota, USA - June2016WEW_17_10 | ecosystem: Environmental > Terrestrial > Soil >... | reverse complement strand
CTACCATCGCCAATCTCGGTTCTAAAAAGGTATACGCGTATCCGAATCAAAGAGTGATCTTCATCGACGGCAAGGTCGCGCCGGATGAGGACGTGTCCGCGAGCCAGCCCAGTTCCACCTCGACCTTGCTGCCTTACGAAATCGGGATCGGTGTCCTGATCCTCGGCGCCGCGGCGTTCTTGTTCGTGCGCAGCCGCAGGCCCGCCGCGGTCGTCGTGCCCGCGCCTCCGCCCCCGTCTCCGCCGCCGGCCACGCCTGCTCCGCCCATGAACCTCATCCAGCGTCTGGACGAATTAGAGAAACTGAAGGAGCGGGGAATCCTCACTCCGGAGGAGTTCGAGAGGGAAAAAGCAAAGCTACGGTCGATGTAGCCGGCGCCACAGCGACCAGCCCAGGGTCGCCGCGCCCAGCAGCGCCACGATCATCCAGGTAAAATCACCCAAAGCCGCGTCCGGCTCCATCACCCGGTCGCTGAAGACGCGGCCCCGCGCGATATAAAGCGCTGCCCTCAGCGTCTCGCCCAACACATCCCACAGCAGAAAACGAATCCACGAATATTCCGCGATGCCGCTGGTTTGCGGTTGTTTGAGGCATGGTCGCGGCGGCTATTCGGCGCTTAGGCTAGCCGGTACTTTAGTGGGGTCCGGCAATGTACCACGGGTTGCCGGAGCTAATGACGGCGTATCCGGAGAGAGTCGTGCCCATCGCTCCGGTGTAGAAGAAGATCTGGGCCGCGCCGTTGGCGGGATTCTGGAACACCACGTCCGGGTGGCCATCCTGGTTGAAGTCGGCGATCGCCACTACATGCCAGGAATTGGCGGTCAGGTTAATGGCGGTTTGCAATTGGCTGCCTATTTGTCCAGCGGTGGTTCCACCCATATACCAGATTTGCACCATGCCGCTGACCGGATCCTGCCAGACAACGTCGGGAAATCCGTCGCCGTTGAAATCGCCGGTGCCTACGATATGCCACGGGTTGGTTTTGTCCAGATTGGCCGCGCCCTGGAGGGTAATCCCCCCCGGTCCGCCGAGATACCAGATCTGGGCAAATCCGGATTGGGGGTCCTGCCAGAGGAGATCCGGATGGCCGTCCCGGTTGAAATCCGCGACGGAGACGACTTTCCAGGGGTTCGCGTTGGTGATGTTAGCCGCCGACATCACCACATTTCCTCCAATGCCTCCCATATACCAGACCTGAACGGCTCCGCTCAACGGGTCTTGCCAGACGAGGTCCGGAGTGCCATTCCCATCGAAGTCCGCGACGCCCACAATGCGCCACGGATTCTTCAGTGTCAGGTTGGCCGCTCCGGCGAGTGGCACGCAGGGCGGACAGACCAGATACCATACCTGGGCAAGTCCGGAATTGGGATCTTGCCATATCAGATCCGGGTGGCCGTCGCCGTTGAAGTCAGCCGTCACGCCGAGGGATGTACCGAAGAAGACGTTCACGGTATTACCCTCGGCCAGGACCACGTCAAGCCGGCCATCGCCGTTCACATCTCCAACGGCCATGGCGGATGGCGCCATGATGTCAGAGTAATTGACGGGGGCAGCGAAAGTGCCATCGCCGAGGCCTCGAAAAACAGCGAAGGCCGGCGCCGCCGAGGCGAACATGACCACGAGATCCGGGCGGCCATCGCCATCCATGTCGGCGGCCAGGACTTGCGCGGGAGTGCCGCCTAAGGCAAACGTCATCGGCGACGCGAATGTGCCGTCGCCCTTGCCGAGCAGGATGGACGCGGTATTGGTTTCGCTCTGCACGATGGCGACATCGAGGTGGCCGTCGCCATTGAAATCCGCCAGCGCGATGGAAACTGGCGCCCCGGAAATGGTGATGGGCGGCAGGGCGGCTTCCAAGCTGCCGTCACCTTTGCCTGGAAGTACGCGCACTTGCTCCGAATCGGTCAATCCGGGCAAGGCGGGGAGGTAATTCACCACAACGACATCCGGCTTCCCATCTCCGTTGAAATCGCCGGGGGCCACCAGAAGGGGGTTGGGACCAGCCGGGTAATAGAAGGGCAATTGAAACGTTCCGTTCCCGATTCCGAGGTAGACGTCGGCCGTGCCGTTAGGATCTGACAGGACGAAATCAGCTTTGCCATCGCCATTGAAGTCGGTTGCGCCGATCGAATTGCCGATGCCAATAAGGCGCGATTCCGAGAAGCCACCCTTGCCGTCACCCAGGGCCAACAAAAGGCTGCCGTTAATGTAGACGATATCCATATTGCCATCGTTGTTAAAGTCAGCCGTGACGGCGGGCGAACCTCCCTGGCTCGATCCTGGAGGAATTTCCTGGAAGGTGCCGTCGCCGTTCCCCAAGAGAACTCTCAGCCCATTGCCCTGTCGCCAGAACGCGAAGTCCTCGATGCCGTCGTTATTGAAATCGCCGGGAATCAGATTGATGGGGCTATCGACTCGGAATGTCTGCCTGGTTGGCCCGGAGAGACCGGACGACGGCACGGGCGAGACGCGCAGGCTAACCGTGCCCGATGAACTTGGGCCATAGCCAAGCCCACTTACGAAGCGCGCCGACAGGGAATGCACGCCAGGCAGGAGGAGAGCGGTCGAGAACGATGCCATGGAGTTTGAAACGGGCGCTCCGCCGATGGGCGTTGTTCCGTCGTAAAAGGCGGCGAAGCCCGTCGCGCCGGCCGGGGAGACGGTGGCCTTTAATGTGACCTCGAGTGACAGGGTGCTGGCCGAAGGCGAAACCGACAAGCTGGTGGTGGTCGGCTGGCCGTTGACCACGAAGGAAACAGAGTTGGCGGCGGGCAGAGTGACGGCCAGATCCATGCGGCCATCGCCCATGAATGGGGCCGCCGCCACCGAAGCCGCGCCGGCATACTGAGTGTACTTTACGGGCGCGCCGAACGTGCCGTCTCCGTTCCCGTTAAGCACCAGCAGAGCCGACGCTGTGGCGACCACGAGATCCAATTTGTTGTCTCCATTCATGTCGGCCAGCACGGCGGCCGAGGGGGCCGATCCCAGCGCATAGGTCGCGAACGTGCGGAAAGTGCCGTCTCCATTGCTCAGCAGGATAGTTGCCTGATCCGATGCGCCGTCAAGCACCACCAGGTCGGTCTCGAGGTCCCCATTCAGATCGCCCGCGACCAGCGCAATTGGGCTTGAACCCACCGATGCAGTCACGGGAGGCTTGAACGTGCCGTCTCCGTTTCCGAGGAACACCATCACATCGTTATCGTTCTGGTTGGCAACGGCGAAGTCAGCCTTGCCATCACCATTGAAGTCTCCGGCGACGATGGCGTCCGGATGGTTGCCGGTGGCCAAGGTCACAGGGTTTATGGCGCTGCTGAGAATCACGCTTACGTTGTTGGAGCCAGCGTTGGCAGTGACCAGATCGACAACGCCGTCGCCATCGAAGTCGGCGGCCGCGATGGCGACAGGCTGTTGTCCCACCTGAACATTTCCGACGACCGCCAGTTGGCCGGAGTCATACTCATATCTGTAGACGGCGTTAGCGCTGGGATCGGTCACTGCGAAGTCTGCGTAGGGACTGAAGAATCCCGTGGCGACGATGGCGCCCGGAACAAAACCCAGCGGAATGGCTACCGGGTCCAGGAATACCGATTGACCGTTATTCAAAAGAACACTTACCTGGCGGTTGCCGGGATCCAGGACCGCAAGATCGGGCAGTCCATCGCCGTTCAGATCCAGGGCTATGGCCTGGGTTATGGTCGAACTCAACCCATAGGTGGGGCCCGGCACTATAAGACCGTTAGGCGTGGCGATAACGTTTTCAACCACGGAGGCGGACGCAGGCAGGTATCCAAGATAGGGTGGGATTAGGGCGGTCAACTGATGCACACCGGCGGACAGAGTCGTTGTAAAGGTGGCAGTTTCGGAATATAAGGTCTGCCCGTTGAGAAGCGTGGTGCCATCGAAGAAAGCAATGAGGGCGTTACCGACGTCGATCGGGACAACAGCGGTCATGGTAATTGGCTGGCCGGGAAGGGCCGGGTTAGGCGAAACGGTGAACTGCAGAGGACCAATGGATTGCTCAGCGACGAGGTAGAGGGGAGGAAGGACGGTTGGGGCATATTTGCCGTTACCGCTGTACGTCGCATGGATGATATGGGGGCCGGTAGCAAGCGGGCCCAGGTTAAGAGTTGCGCCGCCATTGACGAGCGGGGCGGTGCCAAGCGGAGTTCCGGTGTCTTCGATATCCTCGAAAGTCAGGGTTCCGCTAGCGTCCAGATAATTGCAGGCGACGATGAGCGTCACGGGCTGGCCCAACATGGGTGGGTTGGGACTCGCGGTTAGGGTGAATATGGGAGCGACCGCGCCAAGCCAGGGTTGGATCGCCGCCGGGAAACCGGGGCCCACGATATCGGCAATGCCGTCGTGATTCAGGTCCCCGACCACCGAACCTCCGCCGAAAGGGAGGCTGAAAAACTCCAAAGGCGCCCGGAAAGTGCCATCCCCATTGCCCAGCAGCACGATCAAACCGGAGGTGACCACATCCGCGTTGCCATCGCCGTCAAAGTCATACGGAGCGATGGGGTAAGTGCCAAGGGTTGGCGGCGGACCTTCGTAGGTGGAGATGCTGTGGGCCGGGCCGAAAGTCCCGTCGCCGTTCCCCAGCAGGAGATCGAAGGTGGCGTAGGGGCCGCCGACCACGAGGTCCAGTTTGCCGTCGTTGTTGAAGTCGCCCACGTTGAGCGTCATGGCTCCATTCGACGTATAAGCTACGGGCGCGCCGAACGTCCCTGGCCCCGTGCCGAGGAATATGGTGACGCAGTTTGCACCTGGGAGCGCCACCGCCAGATCAGGAATGCCATCGCCGTTAAAATCGGCCACCAGCAAATCCCGGGCTGGGCTGGACAACGGCAGCATCACGGGAGTGCCGGTCTGAAATGTGCCATCGCCATTTCCGAACAGAATCTCGACAGCCGGGGACGCGCTCCGCAGCAGTAACAAATCCGGTTTGCCGTCGGCGTTGATATCGGCCACCCGGACGACATCGAGGTCGGTAGCATCGAGAATGATCGATCCGGGGGTGAAAGTGCCATCGCCTTTCCCGATCAGCCAGGTCAGGCCGGTGGGCCCGGTAACCAACAGATCCGGATTGCCATCCATGTCGATGTCCGCGACCGCCAGTGCGTAACTCGACGTGCCATCCAAATACGATTGCCCGGTTTGGAATGTACCGTCTGCGTTGCCTAGAAAAACCCAGACGGTGCCCGCGCCCGCGTAATTTCCATTGCTCGCGGTGGCGACCAGATCGGCGTTTCCGTCGTGGTTCAGGTCGGCAAGAGCAGCGGGTATCAGTTTTGAGTCAAGGTTAGCGGTACCGGTCCCGGATACTAATGTCCCACCCGGTTGGGTGACAATATGCTCGGCGAAGGATGGCGAAAGGCTGCCCGCATAGTGGCTGTCGCCGCTGTATCGAGCGGTGAGCACGCGGTTCCCGTAACCGATGCTTATGGCGATCAGACTGGATGAGCCATTGGAGACGGGCGCCACGCCCAAAATGGCCGCGCCATCGTAAAACGTGATTTTGCCGGTGGCAGTTGGGGGAGTTACAGCAGCGGTTAACGTGACCGCCTGTCCCATGTTGGCAGTTGCGGGTGCGGCTGAAAGAGACGTTGCACTCTGGCTCTGGCCTTGTACGCTCGTGACGGCGACGGCGAGAAGGACGGGAAGCAAACAGTAAGACTGCATTAGCTTCTCGGACGGTAAGCGGATTCTGCAAAGATCGCGGAAGGATCATTATCGCCGGAAGCCAGTTGCCCGTCAATGAAACAGAATGGCCGGCTCTTGGCGGCGCGGCCCAGTCTTCGGGCAGGTATGCTTGGGTGTCGTCCAGCGATGTACCAAGGGTTGCCGGAACTGAGGACGGCGTATCCGGAAAAAGTTGTGCCCAGCGCGCCGGTGTAGAAGAAGACCTGGGCCGCGCCGTTTGCGGGATCTTGAAATAGGACGTCGGGGTGACCCTACAGCGGACCAAGGTATCCGGCGCGGCCCTCGAGAGCGGCGGCGATGAAGTAGAAAGCGGGAATGCGCCCGCCGATGACCTGCACGGCCTCATGCAAATTCGTACTCAAAAAGAGCCCCCTGCCGGCAACTCGTCTTCGGGGCGGTGCGGAAGCAGACGATTACAAACTCGGCGGAGCTGGGCGCCCAGCGGAGATCGAGCCAGTGTAATGGTCATCCGCGCAGCTTCCGGAAGGTCCATCGTGCCAGGCCTGCAGTTCGTCCCCGTCCAGCGCCAGCGCTCAGGCGCGGTCATCACGGGAACGATATCACCCTCATCTCGGCCCGTCCACCCTCGTATAAGTACTCGATCTTGCCGTCCGCTCCGGGAACCGCAAAGATATGCCCGGCCGGCTTGCCATCCGCGGACTTCGTTACCAACCAACCGCCCACGCCCTTGTGCAGTTCCTTCAAATCGAGGAACAGCTTGCCTTCCCGCTCTTCGATTTTTCTGGTATTGTCTCCGTTCCGATACGAGCCGACATACTTTGCAAAATCGTTCGGCGGGATCGCGCTTGCCAGCATTTTGTCGTGGGTCTCGAGCTGCGGCGCGCCGAGGATTTGCATGATCTTGAGGTGGGTCTTCTCCAGACTCTCGCCGCTGCGATTGCACAGCACGATTACGGCCGCCTGACTGTCCGGCAGCATAGCGATGAAGGAACCGTATCCGGCCCGAGCTCCTCCGTGCGTCCATACGCGCAGCCCACCGGTCTGCTGAACGTTCAGGCCATAACCGTACGGCGTTTCCCAGCCGGGAGCCTTGGCGTGCGGCGTGGTGAGCGCCGTCACTACTTTCGGCGAGAGCGCCTGCTTTCCGTCGAGCTTGCCATCGTTCATCATGGCGATCGTGAAGCGCGAAAGATCGTGAAGATTTGAAAAGACCGAGCCCGCCGGCCAGTTCGCCGCATTGTCCGGCGCAGGGCGCAGCACGGCGGCGTGGCCGCTCGCCAGGTCGTGCCCTTGCGAGAGCGGGCGCGTCATCGCCATCAGTGGGCGCAACGTCGACGAGGCCATGCCAACGGGTCCGAACACGCGGTCTTGCATTACATCCGCGTAGGGCTTGCCACTGACGGTTTCCGCCAGGTAGCCCGCCAGCCAGTAACCAGGATTGGCGTAGGAGAAGATGACGCCTGGTTTGGTGAAGAGCCAGTCGGATTTCCAGGCACGGATTTCCTCGCCGAGAGCCGCCTCGTCGTGCCGCCCGTTCATGATCGCTTCGTCCTTGAGGCCGGCGGTGTGGCTGAGGATCTGGTTTACGGTAAGCGCGGCAATGGCCGGATCGAACCCCTTGATGTACTTGCCCACGGGGTCCTGGAAATCGAGCTTACCCTCGGCCACGAGCGTGGCGACGGCTGCCGCAGTCAGCATTTTTGTGGTCGAGCCCAAGCGGAACAGCGTCTCCGGGGTAACGAGCGCGCCGGTCTCCACGTTCGATGTGCCGAACCCCTTGGCGTAAACCAGGCGGCCATCCTTCACGATGCCGATGGCCGAGCCGGGCGTTTTCGTGGCGGCGAGTTCCGCGTTGGCGGAGGCTTCAAGCGCCGGGATGTCGAGAGTTGGGGTTTGGGCCGCCGCGGCGGCTGTCCATAGGAAGTAAGGTGCGAGCCGGATGATCGATTTGTGGCGGAGCATGCACATCATTATGACATCGTGCCAGGAGAGCGGCCGGAGAGCGGGCGCGTCGAAGCACGTTATGCCACCCAACCGCGCACCCGGAAGTACCGTCCGGCGCCACGGGCGTTATCTCCGGCTACCCCATGGAGTGTGTCGTGAAGTGTCGTGTTTCCGCGCCAGATCCGTAGCTGATGGACAGTATTCGGCATCTGCCACGCGGCCAACGATGTTCATTCCGATCGTTAGCTATTTACCGACCACCAAAGAGATCATTGAGCCTGGCTGTGCGGCGGTGCTAGACTTCGTGACAGATCGTTTTTCCCAGTGTCACACCCGTGTCACAAAGGAAAACGACTCATGAATTTCACTGCACAAGGAGATAACTATGTTGAACATTATGAACCGGCTTTGGCAAGACGAGCAAGGCCAGGATTTGATCGAGTACACCCTATTGATGGCTTTCGTGGCGCTGGCGTCCGCGGCCCTATTCATCAACGCCGGGTCGAGCGTCAGTAAGATCTGGCAAACGGCGAACAACCAATTGAGCACCGCTGCGGCCAGTGCTTCCAGCTAAAAGCTAAACCGTAGTAGCATCCCATCCGCGCGGCGCCGGCCGCGGCGATGGACCACGGGCGGCGGACACCGCAACGGGCCGCCCGGGCATCGCGGCGCGAAGAGCGCGAAGTCCGCGCGGCCGATTCAATGGCGCCACTGAAATACCGCTGAATCTGCCCTTACTGGTCCGCGTACCTTTTGGCTGCCGCAAGATCTCGGCGCAGCTCCTCTGCCGTGCGACGCGGACCGTAGCCGGGGGTATCGCGCTGGATGCGCCATCCCTCCTTCAGCGGGCCTGCGTCCACCGTATCGAAACCGAACCGGTTCAGTAGGCGAGCGACTGTGGCCTTGGCCCCTTCGTCGTCGCCCGCGATGACCAGCGCGCGACGATTCTTTGTGCCAGCCGGCTGCCCGTCGGTGGTAAGCGCAGCGGCGTAGATGTGGTTGAAAGCCTTGACGACCTTCGAGGTCGGCAAGTGCGCCTGCAATAGTTCGGATGTGGTGGTCGACTCATTGTCGAGCTCAGGGAAGTGGCCGTCGCGTTGAGGGTAGTAGTTGTTCGTGTCGATCACAATCTTGCTCGCCAGAGGCTCGACCGGAACCGCCCGGTAGTTCTTCAGCGGCACCGAGACGACGACGATGTCTCCGGCCCTTGCCGCCTCGACGACGGTCGCCGCGCGCGCTCTGGGCCCGAGGGATGCTACGAGCGCGGACAACGTCTCTGTCCCACGCGAATTGCTGATTACGACGTCGTAGTCGTTTGCCACCGCAAGTCGCGCGAGCTGGCTTCCGATGTGTCCCGCACCGATGAGTCCGATGGTAGTCATAGCTATATGATCCTCCCGTGGTGTTGCGTCGAGCAAGGCGGAGCAATAGTTCCGGCCAAGAGGAAACAATCTCCAGAAGGTCCCCGAGCAAAAACGCTGCTAACACCCCAGCTAGTGCACTACCAGACGTGCAGAACCCAGCGCACCACTACAGTCTGCTCTGTAAGGACTTAGGTGTCAATCGACCGCGTACTACGCTCGCCACACGCAGCACGTCGGCACGCGATTCGTCAGCGACACGCTTATCGGCCCCCAATTCGATTGCGGCTCGCCTTACATGGCGTGCGGCTCGGCGCTAGGACTTCCGGAGGTCCGGCGCGCCTGCAGTTTGAACATAATGCTATTTTGATAGGGCGTGGTGGCAATGCCGCGACGCCATCTGGGAGGCTTCTTGAAAACAACTACATATGTCCGAGGGCTGCTCGCCGGTATCGGCTTGGCCGCACTGGCGCAAGCTCAAAGCGCCACGAAAGCGATTGTCGATTCAAACTGCCGGATCTTGGTTCCCAGCGATTGGACGGAGACAACCTTGGGCGGTAGGGGGGCGCGCTCGCCCGAAGACCGCGCCTTTAACGCCATCGTCCGAGGGTTCAAGGGCGACGAATATCAATCTGTGGTGGCTTCGATGAAGGGGGCGAAGGGCACCGTCGTGGACGAGAACGGCAACCTAATTCTACTCCTCGTACCGTTCTACAACGGCCAGCAGCAATACGTGGCCATAACCAAGACCAGTCCGCTAGCATGTCGGACGAGCGTCAGATTCTCTAAAGGCAAGGAATCCACCGCCCGCCAGATTGCGGAGAGCGTCAAGCCGCTCAAGTAATCGTCAATTCCAATAATTGCGCAGCTCCTCGCCCGCATCGCGTCCCGGCGGCTGTTGTCGCGCCGATCCGGCGGTTCCACGATCTTAGGCATACGGCCGCAGATCCGGCTGGCAGCGAACCTTTAAGGCCATATCTATATGGTCGCCAAGCGCGAGGTCGTCTCGAAGATGCCTCGGTGGCTCGCTCCACCGTCAAACCCCGCCCTAATTGATCTTTAAGTTATTGATTTCATGGAGCTGGCGGAGGGATTTGAACCCCCGACCCTCTGATTACAAATCAGATGCTCTACCAACTGAGCTACGCCAGCCTGGTGGAGCGGGAGACGGGAATCGGACCCGCGACCAACAGCTTGGAAGGCTGTGACTCTACCACTGAGTTACTCCCGCGGCGAAAACCATTATATCAGGAGGCCCGGCTCAAAAATTGTAGACAATGCGAATCTTTGGATCCAGGCGGCAGGCCTTTTCCAGCAGGGGCCGCGCGCCTTCCGCATCGTTGCGGCGCAGGAGCACGTCGCCGAGAGGTAAGCGCTAGCTCGCGCATGCGACGGATCTTCGCCAGTTCGCGGTGGAACTCGCCCTCGGCCTCGTCATACCGCCGCTCCTTCCAGAATAGATAGCTGAGGCCGAACTGCACCTGGGGTTCGGTAGGAGAAGCTGTGGCGGCGGCCTGGAATTCGACGATGGCGTCGGCAGCGCGGCCCAAGCCGTCCAACGCTTCGCCCATCAGCATGTGGGTCGCCGCGGAATCGGGCTGCTCCCGCAGCAGCCACTCGAATTCCTGCAGCGCTCTTTCGTGCTGACCGGACCACAGACAGCTCTGCGCGATGACGCAGGTGTGCGTTGTGGGGATCGGCGGCCAACGCGCCGTCCAACTCGGGAACCTGGCGTACATGCCGGCGCCGTAGTAACTCACTCCCAGCAGCGTGCGCGCTTGAAGATTCTGGGGATCGATCGCGAGGACCGCGCCCAGTGGTCCCAGGGCCGCTTTGAAATCCCCCAACTTGAACTCGGCGAGTCCCAGGTTCAACTGGACTTCCCGGAGCTTCGGTTCGATGGAGAGCGCCTTCCGATAACAATCGGCGGCTTCCTGGTAATGTTGCTGCCTCGAAAACGCGAGGCCCACATTTGCCAAGGCCGGCATGTCCGCCCGGTTGCGGGCGGGCAGCGTTTGGCACCCTGGGTATGAGGCAGCCTCCGCGCGCGGCGCGCCCTTCGCCACTACATCGAAGTTCATCGGGCTTTGCACTATGCTATTGCAGTGTCCCAGAAATAACTGTACAGCAGATTCGCTGTGGGGCAGGCCATCGTTTTTCGTGGCCTGTCAAGTTCGAGCACGGTTCGCAGACGACAAACAACGATCGTCTGCGCCACGCCGGGCAGCGGAACTAGCAGCTATCTGCAAACCCGTGACGCGCCCGGAACATCAAAACCCGATATTGGCCGCGGATGAACGCCGATAAACGCCGATAGAACGAGACATGCGGAAGTTGGCCTTAGACTCGGCGGCCCGTGGCTGGCTGCTCCACCTTGCACGTCTGGCGGACCTCTTGACGGCGTTTTGCCCGTTTCCGTCCGCTGTCGCACTCTCCCGTGGTGCGCCGATCTTGGTATTGGGCCAAAAATTAGGTACCATTCCCTTTTGCAACTAACATGCCTATCTTTCAAGTGATTGTGCTGGCGATTGTGCAAGGCCTGACGGAATTCCTGCCCATTAGCAGCACGGCGCACCTCTATCTGACGTCCTGGCTGCTGGGGTGGCAGACCGAAAGCCTGACCTTCGATATTGCGTTGCACATCGGCACGCTGCTGGCTGTCGTGATCTACTTTGCGCGCGACTGGATGCAGATCGTGGCGCAAGGCTTTGGCATGCGCTGGGGTCGCGACGACCAACTGGAACGCAACACCGGGCTGCTATGGCTGCTGGCGATCGGATCGATTCCGGTGGGAGTCGCGGGCCTGTTATTTAACAAGCAGGCGGAAGGCGCGTGGCGCAATCCCATGGTGATCGGCACGATGATGGTGGGGATCGGGATCGTGATGGGCATTGCCGAGTGGATGGGGCGCAAAACGCGCGACATTTCCGGAATCAACTTTGTGGATGCCGGAACGATCGGGATCGCGCAAGCTCTGGCCGTGGTTCCCGGCGTTTCCCGCAGCGGCATCACCATCACGGCTGGTTTGTTCCGCAATATAAATCGGGAGGCGGCCGCGCGCTACTCCTTCCTGCTCTCGACGCCGGCCATCGGTGCGGCCGCCGCCAAAGCGGTCTACGACATGATCAAGCACAAAGCCCTGGATGCAGCGGTGCCAGGGACCGTGGCACTGAGTCATACCGGTCTCGCGGTGGGAATCGGCGTAAGTGCCGTTACGGGGATGATCGTCATCTCCCTGTTTCTGCGCTTCCTGCGCCGCCGCAGCTTGTGGTTTTTTGTGTTTTATCGCATTATTTTTGGCATAATGGTGCTTGCTCTGGCTTTCTTCCGCCGGCCAGCGGGATGAAGCTGTTATCTCCGACTCCGCAGAAGCGAATCAACGAACTGGTAGGGCTGCTGCTCCTATCGCTGGGAGTGGTGTTGCTGCTCAGCCTGGCGTCGTACCACGTCCAGGACCCCTCGCTGAATACGGCGGCGGCTACGCGGCCGCGCAACCTCATCGGCTATCCGGGCGCATGGTTTGCCGACCTGCTGCTGCAGGGCTTCGGCATCGGCGCGTTTGTTCTCCCGATCCTCCTGTTCGGCCTGGCGTGGAAATGGATCCGCTCGGACGAACTGGAAGCCGGCGCTATCAAGCTTTGCGGGACGCTGCTGCTCCTAATGAGCCTGACGGCGGCGGTTTCCTTCGCGCCGCGCCTCACACTGTTTAGCGGCGCGATTCCCATTGGCGGCCTTGCGGGCATGATGCTGGCGCACTATTTGATGCATGCGCTGAATCCCACCGGTGCGATTCTGCTGACCATCACTACGCTGATCGTTTCCGTCTACCTGGTCTCCACCTTCACCATGTCGAAACTGGCTGGCTGGTTCGCGGGACCGTTGCGTATTCTGGGGATGCTCTTGGATGCGTGGCAGCTTTGGCGTGAGGAGCGGCGGCGGCGCAAAGAGGAGAAGGCGCGGCTGCGAGCTGCCGAGAGAGCTGAACAACGCCGCCGGCCGAGGGTTGTGCCGCAAGGGGACGCGGCGCACATCGAGTCTTCCGCTGCGCCGCTCGACGCGGTTGCGGAAGCGGGCGCGCCTGTAGAGCCCGCCGAAATCCCGATTTGCGCGCTTGAGGAAAAGCCCCTGCCCGCCTCGGACACTCCGCCTTGGGAAGAAGCCGTCCCGGTGGCCCTGCGCCCGGCGGGACCCGCGTCTTACCGGCTGCCATCGACCGACCTGCTCAACGAAGGGCAGGGCCGCAGTCCTTACGACGAGCAGGAGTTGAAAGACATCGCGGTGCGCATCAAGTCGAAGTTCGAAGAGTTCAACGTGCTCGGCAACGTGGTACAGATCAACCCCGGCCCGGTGGTGACCACCTTCGAATTCAAGCCCGAGGCGGGCATCAAGTACAGCCGCATCACCACGCTCACCGAGGATCTGTGCCTGGGGTTGCAGGCCGAATCCATCCTG
>Ga0187875_10002534_pt1 | contig 13433 bp, 8 predicted proteins | sample June2016WEW_17_1_2_FD_132978 | JGI IMG/M metagenome (GOLD analysis project Ga0187875, IMG submission 132978) | Peatland microbial communities from SPRUCE experiment site at the Marcell Experimental Forest, Minnesota, USA - June2016WEW_17_10 | ecosystem: Environmental > Terrestrial > Soil >... | reverse complement strand
TGTTCCACCGGGTTGCCGATGCCGATCTCAAGAACGACAAGAACCAGCGCGACTACACCTACACCGAACGTGAGGAAATGCACGCACTCGATGGCAAGGGCCGCGTGAAGTCCACCGAGTCGAAGACTTACGAAGTAATGGAGCTTTACGGCTCGCATGTGCGCCGGTTAGTCGCCAAAGACGACCAGGCGCTTTCCGGCTATGCCGCTCGAAAGGAAGAGGAAAGAATCCAAAAGGTGGTGGCCCGGCGAACGACCGAAGACGAAAAGGAGCGCCAAAAGCGGGAGGAGAGGAGCGAGAAACGGCGCGAAGAGGACCGCCAGTTTGTGCGCGAAGTGGCGGACGCCTACAACTTCCACCTTGCGAGCATCGAATCGCTGGACGGGCGCGAGACCTACGTCATCGACGCCGAGCCCCGGCCCGGGTATCGGCCGCATCTGAAAGAAGCCGGTTTCCTGCCTAAGTTCCGGTTCCGCGCCTGGATCGACAAGCGCGAGGCGGAGTGGAAGAAGCTCGATATCCAGTGTATCGATACGGTCTCTTTTGGCTTGGTGCTGGCGCGCCTGCACAAAGGCTCCCGGATCGTCATCGAGCAGACCCGGGTGAATGACGAAGTGTGGCTGCCGCAACACATGGCCGTGAAGGTAGACGCGCGCGTCGCGCTGCTCAAGGGGTTCAACATCGAGCAGGTTACCACCTATCGCGACTACAAGAAGTTCCGCACGGATACGAAGGTGGTGCCTGTGGGCGAAGTCGCGGAGCCTCACTAGGACGCGGGACAGATCTAATTAGCTCGCGACAGTGGGTGCTCGAACAGTGCAAATGTGAACACGTCAGTGGCCGCGACGATAGTGACATACTGCCTCCCATCGGCAATGAAGGTAATGGGAGAGGCGGTGAGGGTCTGTCCGAGATAGTAATGCCAAAGGTGCCGGCCGGTGACAGCATCCACAGCCACCAGTTGCCCGTCGTCATCGCCGAAAAAGACCAGGCCGCCCGCGGTGGAAACGGTGCCAGCCCACGAATCGCCGTGCCCGGTCATGGGGTAATCCCAACGCTTTTGGCCGGTGCGCGGATCGAGCGCGCGCAAATAGAATTTGCCAGGCTCTTTGGAGATCGACTCACCGCCCGTACCGGCAAAGTTCTTCATCGGTTCCGGTGTTTTGGCGGATGAGCTATACAGGTCGCATTCCTCTACCGTGGGCACATAGAGGAGGCCAGTGCCTGGGTTATAGGAAGGCGACATCCAGTTAGTGGCACCGCGCACGGAGGGACACACGCGCGTCCCGTTCGGCGAAGGCTCCATGCCTGGATTCTCAATCGGGCGCCCTTTGGCGTCGATGCCCTTCGCCCAATTCAGCCGCTCCACGAAAGGCGTGGCGCGCAGAAATTCGCCCGTGGTGCGGTCGAGCAGATAGAAGTAACCGTTACGATTCGCGTGCAGCAGAAGCTTGCGCGGGCGGCCTTCGTACACGGTGTCGAGCAGCACGGGCCAAGCCTGCGCATCCCAATCGTGGGTGTCGTGCGGTGTGAATTGGAAATACCATTTCACTTTGCCGGTATCGGCGTCCAGCGCAAGTAGCGAATCGGAATAGAGATTGTCGCCGTGGCGCGCGCCGCCGTAAAAGTCGGGCCACGGATTGCCGGTGGTCCAATAGAGCAGGTTTAGATCTGGATCGTAAGTGCCGTTGAGCCAGGTCGCGGCACCGCCCCACTCGGGGCCCAGTTCGCCCCAAGTTTCCGCGCCCGGTTCGCCTTTGGCGGGAACGGTCCAGAAGCGCCATAGCTCTTCGCCAGTGGCCGCGGAGAATGCCGCCAGAAATCCGCGCACGCCGGTATCGCCGCCGGAGACGCCAACGATTACGCGGTCCTTCACGGCCATGGGCGCGAGCGTGGCGAACGCGCCGCGGCTGGTGTCCGCAAACTCGCGATCCCACAATCCTCCGCCCGTCTTGCGATTGAGCGCGACTAAGTGCGCATCGCTGGTGGCGAAGAAGACGCTGTCACCCAGGATGGCGACGCCGCGGTTCACGTCGCTGCGCTTGGCCAATTCGTCGCGATACTTCCAGATGGGCCGGCCGGTGCGTGCGTCCAGCGCGTGCACTTCGTTGCTGTTAGTGACATACATGATGCCGTCGTAGACCAAAGGCGTGGCTTCCAGGTGAGTGGCGCCATCTACGTGGTAGACCCACGCCGATACAAGTGACGACACGTTAGCCCGCGAGATCTGCGCCAGCCGGCTGTGCCGGTGCGCCGCGTAGTCTCCTGCATAAGTCAGCCAGTTGGCTCCGGCGCCTTCGCGAATCAAATCGTAACGGGCGCCCGCCGCTGGCGCCGCGTTTTGGACGACGGCCGTGCTGTCGCGTATCGACTGACGGCCAAGGAAAGCGAGCAGATTCTCAATCTCCATAGAACTGAGACGCTGTTTGAAATCGCCAGGCATCAGCGAACTCTTACGAAACCCCACTTCGCGCAAATCCGCCTTGAGCAGGCGATGCAGACCGCCGCGCGAGTCCAGAAGCTGGATCGCGTAATTGGTATTGTCGCGGGCCACGCCCGAGATGGTTTCGCCGGACTTAGTGGTGACAGTGACGCCGCCGTAGCCCTCGGCAATTTGCGCATCGGGATCCAGCAGCGATTCGCGCAATTGCCGGAAGGAACGTACGCGGCCGATGTTAGTAAGATCGGGTCCGGGAAAGCCGCCGCGACCGCGGATTGTGTGACAGGTTGCGCAGCCGGCCTTGCCGAAGAATAACCCGCTGCCGGCCTGGACGTCGCCCGCCGCCATGCTGTCGAACGCTACGGCGGTTAGGTTGCGCAAGTACGCAATAACCTGCCAGACCTTGTCGTTAGGCAGCCCGGAAGGCGGCATATCGGACCCCTTCACACCCTCGGTGAGGACGGACATCAGGTGCCGGTTAGTGGCGCCGCGGATCTGGTCGCCTTGTGCGAGATTGGGACCGCGGCCGCCTTCCGCGGTCGGGCCATGGCACCCGCTGCAGCCTTCCACATACAGCTTCTTGCCGGCGGCGATCGCGCCGGTCTGGCCTGCCACGGGATTCTTGAGATCTTCCTTCTCGTCGGGAGTTTGAGCAAAGAGGAGGGGCACACCGAGTAGGAAGAGCAAGAAAGAACGCATGCAGTCACTTTTGTAAGAAGAAGTTCCCGACAAACATCGCATCGATTCCGGATGAGTAGAAGCTGCGCACGGCATCGCGCGGAGTGCACACCAGCGGCTCGCTGAATAAGTTGAACGAAGTATTGTAGAGCACCGGCAGGCCGGTAGCCTTGCCCGCCGCTTGCAGCAGTTTCCAGTACAACGGGTTGTCGTCCTGTGAAACCGTGTGCACGCGGACCAAGTCGCCGTTCAGCACGGCGCTCGCGAAGCGTCCCCGGTGCGCCGGTCGAACACGGCCGGCGGTAGCTAGAAAGCGCGCGTTGGGGCCGCACTCGAAGTACTCGCCGGCAAGTTCCGCCGGTACCGAGGCGGCAAACTTACGGAACGGCTCGCGATGCTTGATAAAGGCATTCAGGTTTTCGGCGGCGTAGGGATCGAGCGGCGATGCCAGGATGCTGCGGTTGCCCAGCGCGCGCGGTCCGAACTCCATGCGGCCGTGCATCCAGGCCACGATTCGATTTTCGGCAAGCTGCGCAATGGCCGTTTCGATGGTCTCTTCCATGGTCAGGATGTAACGGAAGCGCAGCTTGCAGTTTTCGAGCACGCGCTTGATCTCTTCGGCGGTATAACTGGGACCGAGATAGAGGTTATCCAGCCGGATGCGTTGCGCCTGATTGTAGACGGCATGCCAGGTGTACAGCACGGCGCCAATCGCGGTGCCCGCATTCCCTGCCGCAGGCTGCACGAAAACATCCTCAAACGGCGAGCGCTCCAACGCGGAGACCAGCAGCGCGTTCAATCCCAATCCGCCGGCGAAGCAAAGGTGCTTGCCCGAACCCGCCATGCGGATCACGGTATCCTCGACCGCGCGCTGAATACCGGCGGCCAAAGGAGCGCGCAACTGTTCGGGAACCGCGGCCCCCTCTTCGATTCCCAGCCGCTCGTAAAAGCGGGCGCCAAAGCCGCCGTGGGTCAGCCGTTCGGCGTCAAAAAAGGAGCGATCGAGACGCGGCCATTCGCCGTTCCGCATAGGCATGATTTCGAGGAACAGGTCGCGGAAGCGTTCGTCGCCGGCGGCGGAGAGCCATTGCATCTTGTGCTCTTCCAGGTTAGCGCGGAAGCCGAGTAACTCGGTTACGCGGCCATATAGGTCGCCGAGTGAGTCGGGATAATAGAGTTCTCTCTCTAGCGAAAGCTGTGTACCCGCCGCGTGCCAACGCGTGCCGCAACGGAAATCGCCCGCGCGATCCAGCGTGAGCACGGTGGCCTCGTCGAACGGCGACGGATAATACGCCGAGGCCGCGTGCGCCGTGTGATGCTCCACCACTACGATCCGGCTATTGGGAAATCGCGCGCGCAACTGCAGGTGGAGGGATGCCTCCGGCCCGGCAGCGAACGGACGCACGATAGCCACGGCATCGATCTTTTCAGGCGTAACGTCCGCCAGCGAGAGACACTCGGCGATAGACTGCTCTGGAAGTTCCGTTGGGCCGGCGTGCACACCGGGCTTAAGCCCCTGCCGGCTCAGCTTGGATTCTTCGACGGCTGCCGCGACACACCCGTCCTTCAGAACGGCCGACGCCGCATCGCCCAGAATGCCGCCAATTCCCAGAATGATCATTTCGGTTTGTGGCCGCCTTCCCGGGCTTTCTCGATCCTGGCATACGAATCGCGCAGCGCTACCGTCCGGTTGAAGACCAGCTTTCCGGGAGCGGAATCCGGATCGACGCAGAAGTAACCCAACCGCTCAAACTGATAGCGGCCGCCTTCCACCGCGTCCCGCAGCGACGGCTCCAATTTGGCGCCGTTCAGGATCTCGAGTGAGCGCGGATTCAGATTCGCGGTGAAGTTTTCGCCTTCGTCGGTCTCGTTGGGATCTTCGCGGGTAAACAGATTTTCGTATAGGCGCACATCGGCGTCGATGGCGTGCGCCGCGGAGACCCAGTGAATGGTCGATTTCACCTTGCGCCCGTCCGGCGCGTTGCCGCCGCGGGTAGCAGGGTCATAAGTACAATGAATTTCCACAATCTGCCCGGTCTTTTCGTCTTTCGCCACGCCGGTACAAGCGATGAAGTAGCCATACCGCAGCCGGACTTCGCGCCCCGGAGAAAGGCGGTAAAACTGCTTGGGCGGGACTTCCTTAAAGTCATCCTGCTCAATGTAGAGTACACGCGAGAACGGCACCTTGCGCGTGCCCATGGCGGCATCCTCGGGATTGTTGACGGCCTCCATCTCCTCAACCAGATCCTCGGGGTAATTATCGATCACCACGCGCAACGGCCGCAGAACGGCCATCACGCGCGGCACGCGCTTGTTCAAGTCCTCGCGCAGGAAGTGCTCCAGTAACGCCAGTTCGATGCTGCCGTTGGTCTTGGACACGCCGATCGCATTGCAAAAGTTGCGCAGGGCTTCGGGAGTGTAACCACGCCGCCGGATGCCGGAGATCGTCGGCATGCGGGGATCGTCCCATCCGCTCACATGCCCATCCTGCACCAGAGTGAGTAGCTTGCGCTTACTCAACAGAGTGTAAGTCAGATTCAGACGGTCGAATTCGATCTGTTGCGGATGATATATCCCTAACTGCTCGATATACCAATCGTACAGCGGGCGGTGGTCTTCAAACTCCAGCGTGCAGATAGAGTGCGTAATGCGCTCGATGGAGTCGGACTGGCCATGCGTGAAATCGTACATGGGATAGATGCACCACTTATCGCCCGTGCGGTGATGTTCGGCGTGCAGAATACGATACATCACCGGATCGCGCATGTTCAGGTTCTTGGAAGCCATGTCGATCTTGGCGCGCAGGGTGCGCGAACCGTCTGGAAACTCGCCGGCCCGCATGCGCTCGAACAGATCCAGATTCTCTTCGAAGGAACGGTTGCGCCAGGGGCTCTCCTTGCCTGGCTCGGTTAGTGTTCCCCGGTACTCGCGCATCTGGTCGGCGTCAAGGTCGCAAACATAAGCCTGCCCTGATTTGATTAGTTGGACCGCCCACGCGTGCAACTGGTCGAAGTAGTCGGATGCATAGAAGAGCCGGTCTTCCCAGTCGCCTCCCAGCCAGCGGACATCCTTGACGATCGAGTCGACATACTCGGTCTCTTCCTTCGAAGGATTAGTGTCGTCGAAGCGCAAGTTGCACTTACCGCCAAACTCCGCGGCGAGCCCAAAGTTGAGATTGATCGACTTGGCATGGCCGATGTGGAGATAGCCGTTCGGCTCCGGTGGAAACCGCGTGTGTACGCGGCCACCGTACTTGTTGGTCTTTAAGTCCTCGATCACGGTGTCGCGAACGAAATTGGAAGAGCCTGGGGTGGGGTTCATAATATCGGGAAACTCCTACTGCAATTTCTGAATAGCTTGGTCGATGCGCGCAAGGGAGGTGTCGCGGCCGAGCACCTCCAGGGTCGCAAACAGCGGCGGCGCGTTCTTTCGGCCACAGACAGCCACGCGAATCGGCTGAAACATCTGGCCGGTCTTAATGCCTAGCGTGCCCGCGGCAGAGCGCAGGGTTTGTTCCAGCGCATCGTGCGTGAATTCCGTTGTGGCGAGCACTTCGTGGCCGCGCTGCAAGCCGCGCAGAGCCATAGCCGCATCGCCTTTCTGCGGGATCAGCTCCGCGCTGTCATAGGGCGGCAACTGGTCTACAAAGAAGAAAGCCGCCACGGTCAGTACATCGCGCAATAGCTTGATACGCTCCTGCACCAGGGGAGTAATTCGCAGCATCCTGGCACGGTCCACCTCAAAGCCGGCACCGTGCACGAATGGCAGCAGGAGATCGGCGAGCTCTTCGATGGGCAGCGCACGGATGTTCTCCGCATTGAGCCACAGCGCTTTAGGATCGACGGGGTCAACGTCGGTGAAATTCACCACCGCGTTGCTGCGGTTGATGCCTTCGAAGGAAAACGCGTCGATTAACTCCTGGCGGCTCATGCGGTCGCGATCGTCTTTCGGCGACCAGCCCAGCAGGCACAAGAAATTCACAAAAGCTTGCGGCAGGAAGCCGTTGTCGCGATAGGTGGTTACGCTGACGACCGGGCCATGGCGTCGCTTCGATAGCTTGGCGCCGTCCGGAGCGATCAGCAGCGGTAGGTGCGCGAATTGCGGCGGCGTGGCGCCGGCGGCCTCGAAGATGAGCACGTGCTTGAACGTGTTTGTCAGATGGTCCTGGCCGCGGATGATGTGACTAATACGCAAGTCGGCGTCGTCCGCGCAGGAAGCCAGGTGATAAGTCGGCATACCATTGCTGCGTAACAGGGCGAAGTCCTCGATATCCGCCGTGGATTTGACCTGTTCGCCATAGACGGCGTCGCGAAAGCACACGTTGGCGGCACGGTCGCGCGGCACGCGGAAACGCAGTACAAACGGTTCGCCGGCCGCGGCGCGGCGGTCGCTCTCGGCCGTGGAGATTTCGCGCATGCCCGGATTGAACAGCCAAGTTCCTTCGCCACGCGCCGATTCGCCAGCGTCGGCTTCGGCCGGTGTGAAGTCGCGGTACGCCAGCCCCTTGTGAAGGATGGCTTGGGCGGTTTCCTGGTGCACCGCCAGGCGCTCGGATTGGCGATACTGCTCATCCCAACCGAGATCGAGCCAGCGCAGCCCATCGAAGATGGAATCGAGCGAAGACTGCGTATTGCGCTCGACATCGGTATCGTCGATGCGCAGGATCATCGTGCCGCCGTTGTGGCGCGCGTATAGCCAGTTGAAGATGAACGTGCGCGCGCTGCCGATATGGAGAAAGCCGGTGGGAGACGGCGCGAAGCGAACTCGTGGCATTAATGGCCCAGTATAACAAGCGGTTCGCGGGCTGTAGGTTGTTAGGCAATCCGCGGGCGTCCGAACGAATGCTAGAATGCGCAGAGTGGGGATGTCCCCGCTCGCCAACGCTGGCCGTCTCCGACGCCCTATGGCAATCGCACCTTCGCCTGCTCTTGAAACTACGCCTGTCCGCAAGCCCCGCCGCATCGCCCTTACGCTGGTGGCCGCAATTCTCCTTATGTTCGGCCTGGATGCGCTCCTTTTTCGCACGCACCTGTACACCTCGATTCTGGAACCGGACTCCTCAGCCGGACTCCTGGAGCTAATCCTTTGGCGGGAGAAGGCGGCGCAGCGCACCGCGGGCGACAATCTGGTTGTGACTCTCGGCAATTCGCGCATGGGCTACGTGCCAAAGGTTGTGGACCTGCGGCCCAGGCAGACAGGCTATGTCGTGCGCACCGCCGGCGTGGCCGGCAGCGATCCGCGCGCCTGGTATTACATGCTGCGCGACCTTGATCCCACGGCGCGGCGTTATCGGGCGATTGTGTTTGGGATCGACGACTACGACGATGAGGACCAGGCGTTCCATCCGGATGACGATATTCGTGCACTGCACTATTGCGTCGCCAGGCTTCGCTGGAGCGACGTCATCGATTTCTCGCGATCGTTCCAAAGCCGCGCCGTTCAATGGGAGGCCTTTCGTGGCTCGGTATTGAAAGGGATCGCGCTCCAGAATGACATTCAGGCGTTTCTTTCGCATCCGCTGAAGCGGATCGCTTACATGCGGCTCTGTCATAAGGATTGGCCCGGCTGGACCTATAACTTTGAGGAGACGACCCGCAACATGGTGGGCCTCCAGATCGATTGGTCCAATCTCAAAGCCACATATCCACCCGGAATGACCGACGAACAAAAGAACTCAACCCGCGGTTGGCTGCTGCACGAGACCGTTCCGCAGACCGGTCGCCTGGCGCATTTTCTTCGCACGTGGCTGGGGCGCGTCGCCGATCGCTATCGCGACTCGCGCACCAAGATCATCTTTATTCGATTGCCGCGCGGCCCGATTCCGCGGCCCGATTATCTGGTGAAGAAACGCAGCAGTTCCATCCGGGAGTTAGCGTCGCGCCCCAACGTAATCCTGGCGGATGAACACCTATTCGATTGCCTGGAGCATCCCGAGTTTTTCAAAGACGCGGTACACCTGAACCGGGATGGTGTGGAAAAGTTTTCAGGTATGCTGGCGGACGAAGTTGCCAGAATACTGGGCCCGCCGGGTGGGCGCGCCGCCAGATAAATTGACCCATGCTGTTCAACACCGCCCATTTCTTTTTATTCCTGGCCGTGGTGCTGGCGCTGTTCTACTCCAGCCCGCGCCCCCTCCGCAAGTACATTCTGCTGGCCGCCAGTTACTTCTTCTATGGAAGCTGGAATTATAGATTCATTCCGCTGCTGTTGACTCTGACAGTAATCGATTATACGGCCGGTATCTGGCTGGAGAAGGTGCCCCCTGGGCCGCGCAGGAAAACGGTTCTGATCGTTAGCTTGTGCGCGAATCTCGGCTTTCTGGGCTTCTTCAAGTTCTACAATTTCCTGGGCAGCAACCTGGCGTGGGTCGTGGACAAGCCTGCGAGTGCGTTCTTCTTGAACATCGTGCTGCCATTGGGCATCAGCTTCCACACGTTTCAAAGTATGTCGTACGTAGTGGATGTATATCGCGGCGAACAGCAAGCCGTACGCAATCCCATCGACTATGCGCTGTTCATCTGCTTCTTTCCGCAATTGGTGGCGGGGCCCATCGTGCGCGCGCGCAATTTCTTTGGCGACCTTTGGCACTGGCAGCCGCCCTCAGCCGAGGACGTCTCACGCGGCATTCTGCTGATGACGCTGGGCCTTACCAAGAAGATGGCGTTCGCCGATCAGTTCGCCAAAGTGGCCAACGACTATTTCAAGAACGTATCCGGAAATCCCGGCTGGCTGACCGCCTGGAGCGGAGTGGTGGCATTCGGCATGCAGATCTACTTCGATTTTTCGGGCTACACGGACATGGCCATCGGCATGGCGAAGCTGCTCGGCTTCCATTTCCCCGTGAACTTCCGGCGGCCGTACCTGGCCGCGAGCATCACGGACTTCTGGCGCCGCTGGCACATCTCGCTATCTACTTGGCTGCGCGACTATCTGTATATCTCACTGGGCGGCAATCGGCGAGGACGCTGGATGACCTACCGCAACTTGATGCTCACCATGCTGCTCGGCGGTTTGTGGCACGGCGCGAGTTGGAACTTCGTCATATGGGGAGGCTACCATGGTGCGCTGCTCAGCCTGGAGCGCGTCTTTCGCGGCAACCGGCCGGTGCGCGATGATTGGAACTGGTTCTACCCGTTGAAGGCGCTGCTCACCTTCGCCCTGGTCATGATCGGTTGGGTTTTCTTCCGTGCGGCCGACCTGCCGCAAAGTTTGCAGGTTCTGCGTCAGATGTTTCGCGGGCATGGACACCTGCTGCTCGCCAATTGGCACCTAGAACTAATGCTGATTGCGCTGGTGCTGGCGGTGGTGGAGGAAAAGTACGATGGATTTGAGCGTGTGCTCAAGGCGCCCATGCTGGCCTACGCTTCCGCGCTGGCCCTGATGTTCTTCTGCATTGAGGTCTTCGGAGTCATCGACGCCTCGATTCCATTCGTGTATTTCCAGTTCTGATATGCAGCCGCCGGAATATGTCGCCGTTTTTCAGATTTCCAGGCACTCACTGGACTGGCTGATTGCCTGCGCCAGTCTGATACCGCTCGTGATCGGGATTGCCCTTATTATCGGCAAACGTCGCTTTCGGTGGTCGCGGCTTAGTTGGCTGTTCTCCATCTTTTTCTGCGTGTTCGGATTTTGTTGTGCCTTGATTGTCTGCGGATCCGTTATAGACGCCAGCCGCTCCAAGGCATTCACCGCGTTTCAAATTGGTGACTATTCGATCGTGGAAGGGGTTGTCACCGACTTTCACCCTATGCCTTATGCGGGCCACGACGAAGAGTGCTTCTCCGTCCGTACCCTACGCTTTTGTTACTCCGATTACGTCGAAAACCAAGGTTTTCACAACGCCGCCTCCCACGGCGGTCCCGTTCGCAACGGACTTCGCGTGCGCCTCGCTTACTCCGGCGACATCATCCTGCGTCTGGAAGTCGCCAAAGGTCAGGCACTCAGTGCATCCGAGTCAAAGGAGGCGGTTGAGTCCGCGAAAAGGCAATGGGAAATCGGCACTGAGAACAAGCCAATTCAACAGCGCGTCAGGACCGCCTTTCTTTTCAGCACTGTGTGTCTCACGCTGTGGTGGAACCTGCAATGGCGGCTGGCCATGCGTTTTTGGGTGCGGCCTCCGAATCGGCCCATTACCCAGTACGGTTTTCGGATTTTCTTTGGTTTGACTTTGATTGGAGCAGTCATTGAGTTTATAGAGCAACTGCGCCGGCATCCACTGACGCGGCAGAGTCTTGAGGCGACCGCGGCAACCGCCGCGATCATGTGTTGCGTAGTGGGTTCGCCGATTGCTCTCGTGCTTTGGGTGGGTGGGCGGCGTGATCGCCCACAAATATAAGGGGGATTTCATGAGAATCACCGCCATCGACACCTACATCGCCGGCAATCCATGGAAGAACTGGGTATTCGCCAAGGTTTCCACGGACGAAGGCATCCATGGTGTCGGCGAAGGCACGGTGAACAACTTCGGAAAGACCGTGGAAGCGGCCATACACGAGTTGAAGCCGTTCGTGATCGGGATGGACCCGTTCCAGGTGGAGATCATTTCGCAGCGCTTGATCCGCGATGTGTACACGGATGGCGCGCAGATCCACATGTGCGCCGTGGCGGCCATCGAGATCGCGCTGTGGGACATCATCGGCAAGGCCTGCAATCAACCCATCTACAATTTGTGGGGCGGGCAGTGCCACGAGAAGCTGCGCGCGTACGCGAACGGCTGGTATCGCGGCCCGCGGATGCCGGAGAGCTTCGGCGCGAAAGCCAAACTGGTTGCCGCACGCGGATACACGGCGCTGAAGTTCGATCCGTTCGGCGCAAGCTGGCGGTACCTTTCACGCTACGATTTCGACCTGGCGGTGGACATCATCCGCGCCGTGCGCGACGCCGTAGGGCCGGCCGTGGATCTGCTGATCGAGGGGCACTGCCGCTTCAACGTGGCGACCGCCGTGGAGTTCGCCGAAGCCATCCATCAATTCCGGCCCACGTGGTTCGAAGAGCCTGTGCCGCACACCAACATTCCAGCCATGGTGGAAGTGGCGCGGCGCAGTCCGGTGCCCATCGCCACGGGTGAGAGCCTTTCGACGAAACAGCAGTTCGCGGAACTGCTGAAGCACGAGGTCGTGGATATTCTGCAGCCGGAGCCGCTGAACCTGGGCGGGCTATTCGCCGCCCGCAAAATCGCGGACATGGTGGACGCGCACTTTGGCGTAATCGCGCCGCACAGCGCGCAGGGGCCGGTTTGCTCAGCGGCGTGCGTGCAGCTCAACGCTTCGATTCCCAATTTCTTTATTCACGAACTGTTCGACGAGTTCAACGAGCCCTGGGAGCGGGAGATCGTCACCCATCCCGTGCACCAGGTCGATGGCTACATCGCAGTGTCCGGCCGGCCGGGGCTGGGTATCGACCTGAACATCGAGGAGATCCTGAAACATCCTTACCAGCAGGAGAACTATCTGCCGCTGTTCAAGCCGGGTTGGGAGAGGCGGGAACGGCAGACGGAATCTGCGCCGGGCACAGACGAGTGAAGTGCGGGCAGGAGCGGCAGTGCTCGCCCTCCCGCAGCGGAAACTGCACGCGCTCCTGCGCGTCGCGGAATTCGCGCACGGCGGCTTCGGGCGAGTCGAACAGCGATGGCCGCAGATCGATAGGCACAGCGGCGTTAGGCCGCAGGAAATAGACGTAAGCTTCATCCGGCGCGCGGCCGTTGACACGTTCCAGCGCCAGTGCATAGAGACGCAACTGCAGCGCGTACCGTTCGGCGCGGGCGGGCGCATCCGCGGCATTGACCTGATCGGTCTTGTAATCCACCAGCACGGTTCTGCCGCGGTCTTCAAACCATAGGTCGATCTGGCCGCGTAATACCAGGTTTTCGATCTCCATCAGGAAATCGAATTCGCGCTCGCAGGTGGCGGCCGCGGCGGCACGGCGGCCGAGTGCGCTCTTGCGAAATAGGTCGGCCAGCTTAGCGGCTTCCGGGTCCGGCGATTCCACGGATGCACCCGCCAACAGGGCGTGTACTTGCATTCCGAATAGATCGGCCGGCGGCTTGGCGGCCTTAGATGCCGCTGCAGGCTGCGAGCCTGCCCCGCCAGTGGCATCGAACCCCAGGTAGCGCGACAGGTAGTAGCGGCGCGGGCAATCGGCGAACATTGCGACGGAGGTCACATTGGCTTGCGAGTCATGCTGCCCGGTGAGAATAGGCCGTTGCAGCACCTGAACAGAGACAACCGCCTCGTCTTGCGCGTGCGGCGCCGGCCTCGCGGGTGTTTTGTCAACAGAGCGCGCTCCCAAACGGTCAGCCACTATGGCCGCCCAGTTC
>Ga0187875_10002532_pt1 | contig 13438 bp, 12 predicted proteins | sample June2016WEW_17_1_2_FD_132978 | JGI IMG/M metagenome (GOLD analysis project Ga0187875, IMG submission 132978) | Peatland microbial communities from SPRUCE experiment site at the Marcell Experimental Forest, Minnesota, USA - June2016WEW_17_10 | ecosystem: Environmental > Terrestrial > Soil >... | reverse complement strand
TCATCGCGTGCAGCCTGACGATCGGCATCGGCGGATCGGGCGGGGTGTTCGCCCCGTCGCTGTTCATCGGCGCCACCTCCGGCATGGCCTTCGGCGAGATCGCGGGCCACCTGCTCGGCCCGGCCGCCGGGCAGCCTGCCTTGTATGCGGTCGTGGCCATGGGCGCGGTGTTCGCCTCCGCGGCGCGTGCGCCGCTGACCTCGGTGGCCAGCGTCGTGGAGATGACCGGCGACTTCACCCTCACCCTTCCGGTGCTGCTCGCCGTGGCGATCGCCACCGCCACCTCGCGGGCCCTGAGCTACGGCACCATCTACACCACCAAGCTGTTGCGCCGCGGCATCGACATCGACCACCCGCGATCAGCGGACCCGTTTGAGGACCTCACCGCCGCCGACGCGATGCGCCCTTTCGCGGCGCCGCTCACCATCGCAGCCGGGCCACCCGGCCCGCCGGGCCGGTCAGGTCCCGCCCAGGCGCCGCTGCTCGGCCCGGTCACCCAGCAGCACAATCCGCAGGTGCTCTTCGCCGGGGAATCCCTCACCCAGGTGCTGCGCCAGCTCGAACTTTACGGTCGCGACGGGCTGCCGGTGCTGGCCGCCGACGGGCAGCACCTGCAAGGCTGGATCACCAGCCAGAACGTGCTGCAGGCCGTGGCCCGCCACATGCGCACCGCCCGGGCCGCCACCGGGCAGGCACAACGTGCCGCCGGCCCGGCCCTTCCCGGCCTGCGCGCCGCCGCCCGCGAGGCGCCCACCCCGCTGCGCGGCTACCAGATCCTGGAAATCACCATCCCCGCGGGCTCGCCGGCCGCCGGCCGGGCACTCGGCGACATCACCTGGCCGCCCGAGTGGATCCCGGTCACGGTCATGGACAACCGTGCCCTCCGCGACGCCGGCCCCGACATCACCCTCACCCCCGGCGACCGGGTCAACCTGCTCGCCCGCGAACCACGGAACCCAGGGTCCTCGCGTCCGCGTGATGAACCGGTCAGCCAGCCATGAGCACGAGCATGATCCGGGCGATGACTCTCGATGATCTCCCGGACGTCTCGTGGGTGACGAAAGCGGCGTTCGGGGGCTTCACGCACAGGCCAGCAGCGCGGCGCCCGCCGGACCGATGGTTCCGCCGTTCTTCTTCGCCGCTGATCCGGGCGGGTGCTTCATCGCTGTGCGCGAGCAGGACGCAACCTGTGTCAACGGAGCCTGAAAACTGATCAGCTGGCGGCCTTGCCGCGCGGTGGTCAGTATTCAGCTGCCGACGACAAGCCGGGTGGCCGGGGTGCTTATCTCGTATGCGCGGGGTACCCTCGGCTAGCTCGGGCCGCTCGCCGTTCACCCGGACGCGCAGCGATCCGGGGTCGGCAGACAGCTGGTTGCCGCATGCCTGGCCAGCTGGCGGCGGCGTAGCGCCAAGGTCAGGCACAAGTGCGTCCGAGGTGACCCCGCACGGCACCGGCCCGGTTGCGGGCTCAGGCGCCCTGCATCTGTGCGATGGCCTTCGCTATCTCCGCCTCGACCGCCTGCAGCTGGTCAGTGGGGCTGAACTGCACGAACTCGCTGCCTGCGGTCGCTGCTGGCACGTGTCCAGGTGGCATGTAGAACGCCTCACCGGCACCGGTGACTTCCTCTCGGTCGCCGTAGCGGACGGTCAGCTCGCCCTTGACCACATAGCCCCGGTGCGGACAGGAACAGTGGCCCCCAGGCAGCCCGGCGAGCATGGGGCCGAGATCGTGGTCGGCGAGGATGGACACGAAGTTGACCGTATAGCCGCCGAGTTCCTCGCTCCTGTCCTCCGCAATGCCGAAGTCCTTGACCTGGCTGGCATTGGCCCGTGAAGCCTTGGGCATCTGGCTCATCTCCTGCTGGCCGAAGATCATGCTGGTGTCCCGACGGTAGGTTCGCCGCGGCGGCCTGGTCATGAGGCGTTCGCCTCATCTTGGGGCACTCCTGCGGGCGTCAGGGCGCCGCTGCTACGGCGGTCTTCTCCTCGGGGAGCAGGCCGTGCTGCACGGCGAACATCGCCGCGGCGGCGCGGTTGGACGCATCGATCTTGGCGTAGATGTGCTCCACGTGGTTGCCCGCGGTCTTGGGTGTGATCACCAGTCGCTCGGCGATCTGCTTGTTCGACATGCCGCGGGCGAGCAGGATGAGCACCTCAATCTCGCGGGCGGTCAGGCCCGAAGGCGCTTCCCTGCGGCGTGGCTGGCGATGGCCGGCCGCCTCGAGCACGGCATCGACGGCCGCGCCGTCCAGGCGGCCAGCGCGGACTTCGGCCTGCATTTCCGCGGCCGCCTCCCCAGCGGGCCGCGCGGGCCGGTGCGGCCTGGGCTCACGCATCGACTGGTAGGCGTCCGCTGCCCCGAGCACCCGGGCTGGGCGGGAGATCGCGCCGCCAGAAAGCCCTCGCGGGTATCCGCTGCCGTCCAGCCGCTCACGGTGCTGGACCGCCATCTCGCCGAGCGGCGCCAGGGCAGCCGCCTGGTGCAGCATGGTTCGGTGAGATAGGGATATATGCGGATGCGTTCCCATTCGCCGGCGCTCAGCGGCCCGGGCCGGTCCCAGATCGCGTTCGACACGCCCAGCCGCCCGAAGCCGTGCACCAGCCCGGCGCGGCGCAGCATCAGCACCTCCTCGCGCGGCAGCCTGAGCCTGTGGCCAGCTTCCCCGGCTAGGTCGGCGACCGCGGCCGAATGGCCCAGGGTGAACGGCGACTTCAGGTCCACAAAGTTCGCTATGGCCGCCAGTGCGCTGTCCAGTTGCGCTTCCGACAGCTCGACAGCCAGCGCCGGCTCCGCAGCGATCACGGTTTGCCACGCCGGAGTGGCTTCCAGGCCGCCAAAGATTTCCTCCGCCCGCGCGCACACCAGCGCGGCCAGCGCCGGATCGAACTGCTTACCCGCCTGCCGCCGGGCGAGCGCCGTCGCGCTTTGGGTTCCGCCGACGCGGTGCGCCACCTCCAGGAACTCCGCGAACTGCGCCATCCGTGCTGCCGCCGGCACTGCCTCGCCGCGCAGGTCACCTGGCCAGCTACGTCCGTCCCACTGCTCGTACGCCGCGCCGACTGCCTCGCGTACCTGGCCCGGAAGTTCAAGCTGCTCAGCCAGCGCCCGGGCCAGCCTGGCATGCTGGGAGATCATCCCGTCCAGCTGGCGATGCCCGGACAGGGCGAACTCGAGCCCGACCCGGAACCTGTGCAGCGGCGGGTTGCCGGCTCCGACCAGCCGCATGGTGGCCAGCGTCCCGCGCAAGCTACCGAAGTCATGGGCGTACTTGCCGGACTTCAGCTTGATGTCATCGCCGAACCACTTGGCCTGCTCATGCGCGTCAGAATGACAGCCGACATTGACCAGCAAAGCGGTGTAATACACCGCCACCCGGTCCTGCTCGCTGAGCCCGGCGTGATCAGCTAGCCGCAGCGCGATCAGGCACTGGCGCAGGACGTGTTCCATCGGCTGGCCGAACCCGAGGTCCACGCCAAGCGACAGCGCCGCGACAAGCTCAGCCAGCCGGACCTGCGGCTGGCGGGCACCGCCCCCCATCAGCCGAGTCTAACCTGCCTTGACCCCGCTGCGAGGCTCCCGCAGTCGGGCACCCGCAGCATCTGTTCTCCTGGGGGAAGATGGGGTGTTTGCCTCATGCGCCAAGGCCGCCGTCCCATTACGTTCACCTCATCAGCGATCTCAGGCGCAGCGAAATGAGGCAGCCATGACTCTGCGGGCCAAGTTCTTCGCCCTGACATATGACCGCCAGATGGCCAAGACCGAGAAGGCCGGGTTGCGGGCCCTCCGGGAAGGCCTGATCGCGGGGGCAACCGGCCAAGTGCTCGAGATCGGTGGCGGGACCGGGGCGAACCTGCCCTACTACGGCCCGGCCGTCGAGTCACTGACGATGACCGAGCCCCAGCCTCCGATGCTGCGCCGTCTGCAGCACAGGGTCCGCGGGGGCGCGCAGGCCCCGGCCACCAAGGTCCTGCGCGCCCCCGCGGAAGACCTTCCCTTCGATGACCACACCTTCGACGTAGCGGTCTCCACGCTGGTGCTGTGCGGGGTCGATGATCAGCCGAGGGCGCTGCGGGAGCTGCGGCGGGTACTGCGCCCTGGTGGGCGGCTGCTGTTCATCGAGCATGTGCGTTCCGGTGACCCCGGCACAGCCCGTTTGCAGGACCGGATCAACTGGCTCAACCGGCTCGTCGTCTGCTGTGACTGCAACCGCCCGACGCTGGATTCCATCCAGGAGGCGGGCTTCATCATCACCCGGGCCGAGCACACGGCGTTGCCGAAGGCCCCGAAGTTCGTGAGCCCCGCCATCATGGGCAGCGCAACGGCTCCCGCCCTCGCACCCTCCACCCACTCCCCGCTCGCGGCCGGAGACCGCCTTGGCCCGATGTGACAGCCATGGGCTGTGAGCATCGTGTCACCGGCGAGCGGGGCGCCCGTCTCGCCGTCGGCTGAGAAGGTGCAGGCGAGGCGGACGTCACGGGGCGGCCTGCATGCCAGGATCAATGACGCGGCAGGCCCGGTGGATGCTCTGCAGCGGCTGGGCGGATGACCTTCTGCCGGCTTCGCCCGGGCCGGGTTGTCAGTCGAGGACCCAGTCCAGGCTGTCTGCGGGGTCTGGCTCGTAGCTGCAGTTCAGGCCGGTGTGGATGCCCGCCCGGAGGTGCCGGGCGAGCGGTTGGTCGACGGTCGCAATACGGTCGGTCGCGGCGCTGATGGCCTTCTTCACGGCGACCCGGGCGCGTTCTTGGCTGGAGCCGGCGGGGCGGCCACGCCCCCCAAGACCTGTGGCGCGGGCGAGCTCATCCAGGAGTGCGTCGCGTTCAGTGCGCAGGACGTCCAGCCGGCCGAGGTCGGACCACTGTTCAGCTTCGGTGAGCTCTTGATCGAGGTCGCGGAGCCGTTGCCGGTAGGCCTTGAGGGCCTGTTTGTCGAGGATGTCGCCGAGCCCTGACTGCACGGCGACGCCGGTGCCTGCCCCGACGAGATCCAGCGCGGCAACCGGCTGGCCCGGGCGGCGCAGCAGCTCCCTGAGGTAACCGAACCCGCGCAGCGCCCTGAGCGGCGCGACTGCCCCGTCCGGCCCGATCCGCCAGAGCCCGCCCGGGGATGGATGCAAGTGGACCCGGCGCGAACCGCGGGACACGTCGCCGGCCACGGGCGGCCGCCACGACGCGAGCCCGTCGCGCCACCATTGGGCCCCGAGGCGTTCGTAGGTGGCGAGGGCCCGGGCGCGTAGCCGGCCCGCCGTGTCCGGATCACCGAGAAGGGCCGCCGCGCGGGCGAGGGTGTCGTCGGTGACGCCGTGGAACATAACCGCACCCGCGTTGAAAACTGCCCTGCCCTCGTAGGGCGAGAGCAGGGCGGCGGCCTTCCCGGCCACCTCGCGGTCTGCGACGGCCAGCGCGGCTTCTAGCACGCACTGCAGGGTCAGCAGCCAATTCACATCGCGGGGCAGGTCGTCCAGAACGGGCCCGTGGAAGGTATGCACGAGGGCACGAGCACGGTCCAGCTGCCCGGCGCAGGCCCAGAGGAAGGCGGCCTCGGCGCAGACAGCCGTGGCCCCCTCGGCCAGCGCAAAAGCCTCACACTCAGCCGCCCCGGCTTCGCAGCTGGCAGTGTCGCCGGACTGGGCCGCGGAGTAGGCGTCCATCGACTTGAGCACCATCCAGGCATCCGCCAGCGACGCTTGCTCAGCCGCTTCGGCGGCCATCCTCGTCAACTGGGCCGTGGTATCGGTCCGGCCCCGCAGCAGGTCGAGCATCAGCCGCCGCGATGCCGCGAAGAAGCGCGCCCGGGCAGACTCCTCACCCAGCAACTCCAGAGCGCGCATCTGCCGGTGTATCGCCTGGACGTCGAGCGCCTCGCAGGCAACCTGCAGGCCCCACAGGTGAGCCTGCAACCGCGTGCCGGGATCGAGGACGTGGGCGGCGACATCGCCGAGCTGCGTGGTCAGCGACCGGCGCACGTCGAGCTCGTCGGGCCCCCAGTGCGCCGCGAGCGCGGCGTCGATGCAGTCCGCCACGAGTTCCGGTGCGCCGGCGCGCTGCGCACGGTCCACCGCCTCGTCCGCGAACTGGATGGCGCGCCCGGCCTGACCGGCATACGCCCAGCAGCGGGCCAGCGCAGCCGCCAGGCGCGCCCGTGTCCCGTCGTCGGCCGTACGGGCCAGCACGTCGCATAGCTGGGCCGGCAGCTTGCCCGGCTCCGCCCCGAACAGGTAGACCGAGGCCGCGCCGAGCACCGCCCGGGTCCACCCGTCCACATCATCCTCAGCCCGGCAGCGGGTCACCGCCTCGTCGTACAGGCGTGCCGAGGTCTCTCCCCGGCCGGCCGCGCGAGCAGCGTCGGCAGGTCGAGGAGATCACCGACCGTGGGCGAGTGCATCACCACACTTCATCGTAGGTTTCCCGGGACCGCCGGGTCACCGGTCAGGGCCGGATCAGCTGCACAGCCCCGGCATGTTCGCGCTGCCTGGCCTCGTCCCAGTCGCCGGTGCAGAAGATGGACAGCTCCACGATGCTGCCGCCCGCCACGTCGGCGCGGATCATCTCACGGCAGTACCATCGCTGGCCCTGGTCATCCCAGCGCTCCTCGAACTCGATCGTGAACCCGTGGCCGGTCTGCTCGACGCGCTCCACCCGCACCTGCCCGGGACAGGGGTGGCCCTCGGCCCGGATGGCCACGATCTCCTCGGCGGTCGCGGCCTGGATCCGCCACTGCGGCAGCGACAGGTCGGCGAAGACGCCGGGCCCGAACAGCCCGTCGGGGACAGACCCGCTTTCCAGGAACCGGATCAGCTTCGCCGCAACCGCGCTCGTGTCCGGCCGGCCTTCCCTCCCCATCGTCCCGGCCGCCCTGCTGGCCATAGCGCTGGTGCTCATCCCCGCGCTCACGCCGGCGCTCCTGATCCGGTGAGGTTTTTCTGGACGACGGCCATGGTCATCTCAAGATCGGCCGTGGGGCTGAACTCCACGATGGTGGTGCCCGCGGTCACCGGGGGCAGATGCCCCGGCGGCGCGTGGTAGGCGTCACCGGCGACGTAGGTCTCGTTGTGGTCTGGCCAGCGGAAGGTCAGCTGGCCGGCCGTCACGACACCCCAGTGCGCGCACGGGCAGCGGTCGCCAGGCAGTCCCGCGAAGTACGGTGCGGGGTCGGCGTCCTGCCTGAAGGTCTCGAAGCTGACGGTGTAATCCCCGAGGCGCGCGTACCGGCCCTCGATCTGCGCCTCGTCGACCGCGACTGGCGTGGTCATCCGGCTGGCACTTGGCATGGTGTCCTCCTTCGGAAGGTGAGATTGACACCCCTCCGGCGTGACAAAGGCCGGAACACCGTGACACCAGCCATCACGTCAGCGCCCGGTGAGCTGCCGGACGGAACCGGTCAGGGGTTGCTGCGTGGTCGAGGGGTCCTCGCGTGACCTTTGCCCGTTCAGCGGGCTGGTCGTCTGCTGGTCTTTAGACTTGCGGTTGTGGGGGAGACGGTCGGCATGGCGGGTGTGGTCGCGGCACTGTCGGTGGTGAGTGACCTGGCTCGAGGGCACCCGCCGGGCGAGGCGATGCGCGCGTGCCTGCTGGCGACGGAGCTGGCCAGGCGGGCGGGGCTCGATGAAGGTCGTCAGGGCGAGGTCTACTACGGCACCTTGATGCGGTTCGCCGGCTGCGCCGCGACGTCGCACGAGATCGCCGCCGTGTTCGGCGGCGATGACATCGTGGTCCGCGCCCGTGGTGACCTGATCGACCCGGCCGAGCCGGGCGAGGCGCTGGAGTTCCTGGCAGGCCTGGGCGTTGATGCCGCGCGGTTGCAGGCGCTGGGCGGCCCGGCAGGCGTCGGAAGGCTGAAAGCTGAGGGGGCGCGGGCGGACTGCGAGGTCGGCGCGGATCTGACGGCTCGCCTGGGGCTGCCCGATGCGGTCCGGTGGGCTGTCCTGGACAGCTTCGAGCGCTTCGACGGCCATGGCGTCCCGGCCGGCCGGGACGGCGCGGAGGTCGCCGAGGCGTCGCGGTTCGCGGCTGTCGGCTACGCGGCCGTGATGTTCGACGCGGTCGGCGGCGGCGATGTCGCGGCCCGGACCGTGGCTCGCTGGTCGGGACGCGCGCTCGATCCGGAGATCGCCGCCGTCTTCGCGGACGCGCCGGGCGAGCTGCTGGCGGTCTCCAGCCCGGACGGCCTGTGGGCGGCCGTGGTCGACGCCGAGCCCGGGCCCCGGCGCACGTTCCGCGACGAGGCGGCCTTCGACGAGGCGCTGGCCGGGTTCGGGGACGCCGCCGACCTGAAGAGCCCGTGGTTCACCGGCCACTCGCGAGGGGTCGCCGCGCTGGCGCGCGCGGCGGCGGGGCTGGCCTCGCCCGCCGACGCGACGGCCGTCTACCGGGCCGGGCTGCTGCACGACCTCGGCCGGGTCGCGGTGGCGGCTGGCGTCTGGGAGCGGCCGGGTCTGCTGCGGGCTGAGGAATGGGAACAGGTGCGCCTGCACCCATACCACACTGGCCGGATCCTGGCACGGTCTGCGGTGCTCGCCCCGCTGGGATTGATAGCGTGCCGCCACCACGAGCGCGTGAACGGGTCCGGGTACCCGGCTGGCATCGGCGGCGCCGAGCTGGACATGGCCGCCTGCCTGCTCGCCGCGGCCGACGTGTTCCACGCGCTCGGCGAGGCGCGGCCGCACCGGCCCGCCCTGAAGCCTGCCGAGGCTGCGCGGGTCCTGGCGAGCCTTCCGCTGGACCGTGCCGCGGTCCGCGCCGTGCTCGACGCCGCGGGGACGTCATCGGCTGTCCTGCCGTCGCTGCCGGCCGGCCTGACCGAGCGCGAGCTGGACGTCCTGCGCCTCCTCGCGGTGGGCCGCACCAAGCCCCAGATCGCCGCTGACCTGGTGATCTCGCAGTCAACGGTGCACACGCACACGGTGCACATCTACACCAAGTGCGGCGTGTCGACCAGGGCTGGCCTGGCGATGTTCGCGATGCGGCACGGCCTCGCGGCCAGGACTGGCCCGGCCGTCGCCAACAAAGCACGTCGCGATGAACATGCACCACTACTGGAAGTTCCGCGATGGGAAGGTGTGCTACGTTCGCAGTTCCGAGGACACGGCGCAGGTCGCCGCGGCCCTGACGCCCTGACCCGGTCCAGAAGCACCCCGGACCCCGGTCCCTGGACCGGGCAGCACCTGCAAGGCTGGATCACCAGCCAGAACGTGCTGCAAGCCGTGGCCCGCCACATCGGCACCGCCCAGGCCGCCGCCAGGCAGGCAGGCATCACCCTCACCCCGGGCGACCGGGTCAACCTGCTTGCCCGCGAACAGGCGGCAAAGTCCGCGTGACCTCAAATCTTACGGATCTGTGACGTGAGGGAGGCCGCCCGTAAGAAGGCTGCTGTGGTGTGGCGCTCATGGGAGTGGATCGGCGGATCACTGCAGATCCTCTCTCATCGAAGGAGCGGGATATGGGCAAGCGCAGATGGCTGGCAGCGGGCAGTAGCCTGCTGGCGGCCGCGATCGGCCTGCTCGGCGCGGCCACTGCGGCCAGCGCCAGCACGGCTTCAACGGCTTCACCAGTGGTGGGCTACACCTACATCGACGGCAACACCGCCACCGCCAACACCATCGACGGGTTCGCCCGGCACGCCGACGGCTCGGTCACCCCGCTTCCGGGGTCTCCGTTCGCGGCCGGCGGCGCGGGCCTGGGCTCGGGCCTGGCTTCCCAGGGTGCGATCCAGGCCACGCCGGACGGCAGGTACCTGCTGGCGGTCGACGCCGGCAGCAACCAGATCTCGGTCCTGCGCGTCACCGCAGGCGGCGTGCCGGTGCTCGCCGGCCAGCCCGTGTCCTCCGGCGGCGTGCAGCCGGTGAGCATCGCGGTCTCCCGCTCCGGCCTGGTCTATGTCGCGAACTCCGGCGCCGGTGGCAGCGGCTACTCCGGCTTCCGCCTGCATCTGGATGGCAGCCTGACCGCGATGCCCGGCACGACGGTCACCGTTCCAGCTGCCGCCGGCCTGGGCGACGTGTTCTTCAACGCCACCGGCGATCACCTCATCGGCACCCGCACGGGCACCTCACAGATCGACAGCTTCGTGGTGCTGCCCGGCGGTCATCTGCTAGCCGCCAAGGGTTCTCCCTTCACCGGTCAGGGCCTCGGCCAGCTCGGCGCGGAGTTCTCGCCCGCCAATCCCGCACAGCTGTTTGTCAGTAATGCGCATAACGGCGCGGGCCTGGGCACCGTGTCCGCGTACCGGGACAGCTTGTCCGGCCAGCTCTCCCCGATCGGGTCCTCCCCGTATGCGGACGGGCAGACCGCGCCGTGCTGGGTGGAGATCAGCCACAACGGCAGGTACCTGTTCACCGTCAATACCGGGTCGGGGAACATCTCCAGCTATGCCATCAACCCGGACGGCTCACTCACCCTGATCGGCAGCACGCCTATCCGCGGCGGCGGGGCTGACACCGACGCCCGCCTGTCCCCGGACGGCGAGACGCTGTCCGTGGACGGCAGCGGCAACCACATCCTGTCGGTCTTCGCCGTCCACGGCGGCACCCTGACTGAGCTGCCCAGCTCACCGGCGCCACTGCCTGCCGGGGGCGCCCCGGCCGGGATCGCCAGCATCTAGGCACTCCACCAGCTGTCCCTGGCCCGCCCGGCCGGGCGGGCCAGGGACATTCTCATCCTGCCGGTCAGCTGGCGGGCAGGATGCTGGCCAGCTCGGACAGGGTCGAGATCACGTAATCTGGCCGCGGTCCCCAGGGGTCGAACAGCGCGTCTGGCTGCCGCTTGCACCACGCGGTGCGCATCCCGGTAGCCCCCGCTCCGGCGATATCGAAGGGGTTGCACGACACCAGCAGCGCCGCCGGGGGCTCCGTGCCCGCCTGGGCAAGCAGGTACCGGTAGATACCGGGGTGAGGCTTGTACACGCCTGCGTCCTCGGCGCTGACGAGCCCGTCGGCGAACTCGCGGTAACTCGCGGCCAGTTCCTCAAGCCACGCCCGCGGGCCCACGCTGAACACCACGATCGAATGCCCCTGCTCGCGCAGGGCCGCGAGCGCCGGACGGGCATCGTCAAATGGCCGGAGCCGCCGGTAGGCGCCAGCCATCGCCTCCTGCTGGACCGGGGCCAGCGTGATCCCGGATTCAGCCAGAGCCCATGCGAGACCCCACCGGGTCAGGTCGGCGAACGGGGGGAACTGGCCCATCGCGGTGACCCGGAACATGTACTCGAGCTGCTTGTCCCGCCAGGTCCGGGCCACGCGGCCGGCCATGGCCCCGCAGGAGGACGCCAGCTCGGAGGCCACGCTGGCCGTATCGGCCAGCGTCCCGAACATGTCAAACGCCACCAGCACGGCCAGCTCCCCAGACTTGCGGAGTATCCCCGCCGGGGAGGGCGACGGTCAGGGCGGGGAACTTATCGCCCGGATGAAGCAGTGTCACGGAAGCCTCCCCTAATGGCGCTGGCCGCTGGCGCCGTTGGCATCAAGTGAAGTGATCATGCACTGTTAGCACCGGGGCAGCGCATGGTCTTACCGAAGACTTCCGGCTTCCGCGGCGAAGGGCACGGCCGGTGCTTCCGTAGGATCGGGGCATGGCGCCAGCTGATCCCACCGCCGACGGGGTCTTCCCGCCACCGCGATTCGATCCCGGCTCCGGCCAGTGGGTCCAGATGCTCAGCCGCACGGGGCCGCAGCGGGAGGCTGGGCTGGCGCGCCTGCATGACCTGCTGCTGCGGATCGCACGCGGGGAATTGCAGCGGCGCAGCGGGCAGCTCCGGATCACCGGCCCCGAACTCGATGACCTCGCGTACCAGGTTGCCGCCGACGCGCTCCTGGCCATCGTCGCCAAGCTTGGCCAGTTCCGGGGTGAGAGCAAGTTCACGACCTGGGCCTACAAGTTCGTTATCTTCGAAGTATCGGCCAAAATCGGGCGCCATTTCTGGAGCAACCAGACTGTGCCGATGGATGCCGAAGACTGGGAGCGGCTGCCCGGCCGGTTCGGGGCCGACCCCGCGCAGCAGACAGAGCGGCGGGATCTGGCCGGCGCCGTCCGCCGCGCCGTCGATGAGAATCTCACCCCGCGCCAGCGAAAGGTCTTCGTCGCGATCGTGCTGAACGGCGTGCCCATGGACGCCCTCGTCACCGAGCTCGGCTCTACCCGGAACGCGATCTACAAGACAATGTTCGACGCGAGACGTAAACTGCGGGCCGCCCTCGCCGCTAACGGGTACCTGAACGATCAGACTACGGGGCACTCATGAACGGCTGGACAGCTCTCGACCGCTTCCTGCAGACCGACCCGCGTGACGTGGGATGCGGTGAGGCGATGGAACTGCTGCACGTGTACGCCGAACTGGCAGCCACTGACGCCCCGGTGGCGCAACGCTACCCGGGCATCGCAGCTCATCTGGCCGCGTGCGGACCGTGTGGCGAGGACTTCGACGGCCTGCTCGCCGCGATCCGCGGTACAGCAGAATGACTCCGGCCCTGGGAAACTGACGGGCAACTTCGGGGGCGAGGCCGGCCAGACTGCAGTGCTTGATCTGCAGCGTCTTCAGGAACCGCTGCTGGCCATCCTGAGGCTGGTGAAATAGCCCAGTTCGAGGAGCTCGGGGCTCGGAGAAGTACGTGTGCAGCTTCGCCCAGAGGTCATCATCGGCGCTGCCACGATCCCAGGCGATCGCCTCGGCCCGGCCCAGGGCAGCGCGCTCACGGCCGTCATAGCGATCGGGCCTGCGGGCATTCCATGGCGCTAAGGTCCCCAGGCCTGCTGCCGGATCGGCCAGTCCTGCGATCCGGCACCCGCTCCCATGGTCTTCGGGGCTGTCCCTGGCTTCGCGGCTGATCAGCGGTGTTCGGGGTTCTCGAAGTCGAAACGGCAGCCGGCGTCCCATTCGGAACGCTGGTTGCCGTGGGCGGGGATGCCTCCGGCGTCCTTGAGCATCCGGGCGACGTGCAGCAGGTTCCAGGTCATGAACGTGGTGTTGCGGTTGGTGAAGTCATTCTCCGGGCCGCCGGACCCCGTGTCGAGGTAGGAGGGTCCGGGCCCCGCTTCGCCGATCCAGCCGGAGTCAGCCTGCGGCGGGATGGTGTACCCGAGGTGCTGCAGGCTGTACAGGACGTTCATGGCGCAGTGCTTGACGCCGTCCTCGTTCCCGGTGATCAGGCAGCCGCCGGCCCGGCCGTAATAGGCGTACTGGCCGGCGTCGTTGAGCAGGTGGGAGCAGGCGTACAGCCGCTCGATCACCCGTTTGGTGACCGAACTGTTGTCGCCGAGCCAGATCGGGCCCGCCAGCACGAGAATGTCGGCGGCCAGCACCTTCGTATAAAGCTGCGGCCAGGCGTCGGCGGCCGCGCCGTGCTCGGTCATGTCGGGCCACACGCCGGTCGCGATGTCATGGTCGATGGCGCGGATCGTTTCTGCCCGCACGCCCTGCTTACGCATGATCGCGGCGCTGACATCGATC
>Ga0187875_10002531_pt1 | contig 13442 bp, 14 predicted proteins | sample June2016WEW_17_1_2_FD_132978 | JGI IMG/M metagenome (GOLD analysis project Ga0187875, IMG submission 132978) | Peatland microbial communities from SPRUCE experiment site at the Marcell Experimental Forest, Minnesota, USA - June2016WEW_17_10 | ecosystem: Environmental > Terrestrial > Soil >... | reverse complement strand
ATCGCCTCGATTCCCTCAAAGGTTCCTACTCCCACGGCGCTCATGTCGTAGACGACGTCGGGCGTGAAGATCTCCCCGAGCCGGCCCAGGTGGCCTCCGTCGAACAGGTGGCCGTGCAAAGACAAGGTCTCGCCGATCGCCTGGCGGTCTTCCGCGTGCAGCTCATGCGCCACTATGGTCCTCCGTTTGTTTTGGTACTCAGTACCGTAACATACTGCATACCTCTTGGAACGGCAAACCAGCACCGGTATGCTTGCCGTTATGACCCCGCCCCTCTCGCTCGTGGAGCGCAAGCAACGCCAGGCCCGCCAGCGCATCATCGAGGCCGCCCGGGAGCTGTTCCTCGAGCGGGGCTTCGACGGCGTCTCGGTCGGCGACATCGCCGAACGCGCCGAAGTCGGCCGCACCACGTTCTTCCGCCACTTCGGCGACAAGCAGGAGGTCGTCTTCGCCAACGAGCAGGAGCTGCTCGACACGATCACCGCAGCCAGACAGGCAGACAGCACCCCCGCCCCGCGAGGCGCGACCGAGGCCGTCGAACAGCTCCGCCCGGTCGTCCTCGCCCTCTGCGCCCAGGCAACCGTCAACCCCGAGGCCTACGCCCGCCACTTCCAGCTCATCGAGCAGCACCCGGAACTGCGCGCCCGCGACGCGGTGAAGATGCAGCAGATCGCCGACAAGCTGAGCGAGCTCCTCATCCACCGCGGATCCGACGAGCCCACCGCCCGCTTCGCCGCGCAAATCGCCCTCGCCTGCTACCAGACCGCCAAAAGCCTCGGCAACAACCCCCGCACCCTGGCCGACGAGACCCAGGCCCTCCTCAGACGAGCACTCACGCTCGGGACCGGCACCGCCCAGACCCAGGCGGAACCGCCCGGTCAAGGATGACCTAGCTTGCGCGCCGGCAGGCAAGCCATGCCGATCGAGCCCGGCGCGCCGACGCGACTGCAACATCCGCCAGACCGCCGCCGGCCGCCAGCCCACGCCATCGCGACCGAAGCCGCCCGCAAGGACCCGAAATGCCCAGCTTGCCCGCTCGCTCACACCGTGCTGCATCCGTACGGCTGGGCGAAGCAAGGGCGCGCTACCGACACCAAAGTCAGCGTGGCCGCCGTGCCCGAACGCGGCCAGGTCCCACGCATCCTTGTGCCGCTCGGTCTCGGGGTCCAGCAGGGCCTTGCGGGAGTAGGCGGCCAGGCTGGAGGCCAGCCACCGCATGCGGGACCGCTCGTCAGGCCCGGCGAAGCGGCGCGGGAGGTCACCGATGCCGCGCTGCGGGAGGTCGCGGACATGCGCGGCAGGCTCGCCAGCATCACCCAGACCGCCGCCCAGCCCCCGCCACCCGCCGCACCGCCGCCGCCGCCCCCTGCCGGGAAAGGGACGACCCCCCTTCCTGTGGTCCCGGGCGTGCCCCAGAAGGTCATCGCGGCCCTGTACCCGCTGCTCGCCTCCGGCCGCACATCAGCCGCAGCCGCAGGCCTGGCCCTGGGCGTGTCGAAGACCGTCGCGTTGAGGTGCCCCGGAGTTTCCGGACAGGGATCCAATAGGATCTTCGCCGGAAAGGACGGGGGATCAAATGGTGGGGAGCAAGAATCCTAAAAGGTATTCTCCGGAGTTCAAGGAAGAAGCCGTCAAAATGGTGGTCGACCTTTCCAGGCCGATTGCTCAGGTGGCGCGGGAACTCGGAGTGAACGATACCACTCTCGGATTCTGGGTGAAAGATTACCGGCGGGAGCGTTCGGGGGAACAGCTTCCGCTGGATATGCCGGACCGGGCGCGGCTCCAGGAGCTGGAGCGGCGCAACCGGGAATTGGAGATGGAAAACGCGTTCCTGAAAAAAGCGGCCGCGTACTTCGCGAGGGAGCATCGGTGACCGGTAAATACGAGTTCATCGACGCTGAGTACGACGCTGCCATCGAGGCGGCCGCCACCGCTCCCACGGTCATGCAGATGTGCAGGTGGACCGGCGTATCTAAATCCGGCTATTATGAATGGAGGTCCCGGCCGGAAAGCACGACCGCAGCGCGCCGGGAACTGCTCAAGATCAAGATAAAGGCACTGTTCGAGGCCAACGGCGAGACCTACGGGTACCGGCGGATCCACGCCGTCCTGGTGCGCGGCGGCGAACAGGTCAGCGACGAGCTGGTCCGCCAGCTCATGCGCGAGCTGGGCCTGGTGCCGTGCCAGCCGAAACCGCGCCGGTCGCTGACCGTCCAGGACGCTGCCGCGGGGCCGATCCCGGACCTGGTCAACCGCGACTTCACCGCGGGAAGGCCCGGCGAGAAAATGGTCGGCGACATCACCTATATCTTCACCTGGGAGGGATGGCTTTATCTCGCCACGGTTATCGACTGCGCGACCCGCAAGCTCGTCGGCTGGGCGATGGACGATAATTACAAGACACCCCTTATCAGCGATGCCATCAGGATGGCAGCCAGGAACCTTAGCCTCCCGGAAGGAGCGATATTCCACAGTGATCGCGGGAGCAATTACACGTCAGCCGAGTTCGCTGGAGTCCTGAAGGACCTGAAGATCAGGCAATCTGTCGGCAGGACAGGCATCTGCTACGATAATGCGCTCGCCGAATCTTTCAACGCCGCGCTGAAGGTCGAGCTGGTTCACCGTACCGCTTACCCGACACGCCGCAAGGCACAGGAAGACAGTGAACTCGCGGGCCAGATCCCGGGAGGCCTTCTGGCCGGAAATAGTGTGGCCTTCGCCCGCGGCCTCCCAGGCGGTGTCAGCGGGCGGCTATATGGTGTGGCTATTGTCCAAAAAGCCACACCCAACGTTTCTGGGATTTTATGAGCGCGCGCAGCTGGCGGGCCCGGGCGGACGCGCCGGCGAACAAGGGCGGCAGGTGCCCGCCGGAGACGCTCACCCCGGCCGAGGTGGCCGCGACCATCGGCCGGTGCTCGCCGAAAGCCCCGACCGCAAGCCGAAGTGATGGTGCCCGGGTGATCCTGGGGGGATCTTGGCGTGTCTACCTAGCTGCGGTGCGGCCGGTATATGGCCGGGGCGGGTAGTTAGAGGCGCTCCGCAGTGATGACCCGACCTTATCGACGTCCAGCTCATACACCGTCAAGATCAATAATTTGCGATGCTGGGACAGCTTCCCAGGCGTGGGGCCTTGTGCGGGCTATCAGATGAAGGGGGACGCGATGACGTGGAGGAGTCCTTGCGGGCCTGCCAGTCCAGCTCCTCCACCCGCACCGACAAGCACTCCACCTGCCCGGTCAGCAACTCCACCTGCCCAGTCAGCTCAGCCACCAGCCGGTACGCCTCCACCAGCTGCTCAGCCAGCACCACAGCAGGAAGAGCTGACAGCTCCTCAGCGGACGGAACATCAGGCACAGCGGGCACACCTGGCAATGATCACCATTCCGGCCGGCCAATCAACAACCGTCCCGGGATGTCGTGGGGGTGTCGTCGGGACCCGCCCGCCCCGCCGCAGCCCGCGAGACCATAAGCCTCCCGCAGCACACCCGATCAGCCTCGGCGACAAACAGCTACACCACTGACGTTTGCTGCTGGTGAGCAGGTGGCGTACCGGCGTCGGTTATGCCGACTCTCGTTACTGTAGCGATGATTGGCTTGAGATCGTGCAGAAGAAGTCTTCGGCGAAGGACCGGGCTTGCGACGCACGTGCGCGTCGCAAGCCCGGGGTCGGCGTCACTCTGTGATGGCGTGCTCTCGTTTCACGAGCCTTGATGTCGCGCGATCCACTTCGTAGGACTGGTGAATGTCCGACAGGCGCATACCCGAAAGTTCCTCGGTGAGCTCGACGTCGAGTGCGTACTGACCTTCACCGGGAATGACGCCCATACTGACAAACTTGTTTCCCGCCTGATTCAGGTCTACCGCTTTTGAGATTGCGGTGATCTGGCCGCGCTCGTCGTGGACGACTACTGCCTTCATGACTCTGGTCTCCTGTTCCGTTCGGGGTGATTGGTTGCGGTGCCTCGCGTGCGTCAGAAATCTGCTTCCACGAAGGAGAACTCGACCGTGCTATTGCTGTTGTTCTGAACGCTGATGTAGTAGGTGATGCCACTCGCGTCGTCGCTGAGCCGAGACCACACCGGGCTGGCGCCGAGCTGGTTGATGGCCTCCGGCAGCCCAGCAGTGCTCGCTCCAGCTTCGCCTGGCGTGAAGGACGGAGATGTCGGTATCACCGAGATGTAGGGAAGAAAGTTCGCGGTGACGGACCTAGCGAAGAAGAAGAAAACCGAACCCCCTGGGACGAGGCTGTTGGTACCAAATTCTGTTGCCATGTCAAGCACTCCTCACTATCACGTTGTAATTCATGATGGCCGGTTAGGGGTCCGGGGACTACCGGGCCGGAGATAGCTCCAACGGCGACGCCGAAGACCCGGGTCCCTGTTCTCGGAAGGGCTGAGCTGGCCGTATGGGACGTCCGGGCCCGCGTTCCCGGAAGTCCTGGCCGCCAGGACTTCCCCGAACCAGTTGTTCTTGGAAGTTATTTAACCCACCCTCTCCAGTCCGTAGAGCTATTCCTCGGCCGGATAGTCTCCGGACCCCGTAACTGCGCCGGGAGCCCGACGCTTGTTTGTTGCTGTACAGTCCGATAATGGGCGCTGGGCGCTGACAGTCCGCTGACAGCGTGGTCGGGAGGGACGGTGCAGGTACGCATCCTCGGCCCGTTTCAGCTGGAGGACGGCGGCCAGCGGGTCGCGATTGGCGGCGTCCGGCAGCGGGCTGTGCTTGCCAGGCTGTTGCTGCATGCGAACGAGGTCGTGCCGAGCGAGCAGCTTCTGGTGGATCTGTGGGGCGAGGACTCCCCGCCCAGTGCAGCGAACGCTCTGCAGGCGGCGATCTCACGATTGCGAAGAGTGCTTCCGCCGGGTCGCCTCATCACCACAGCGCCGGGCTACGTGCTGCGGATCTTCCCGGAAGAGCTGGACGTCAGGCAGTTCGGGCAGCTGCTCTGCGAGGGCCGCGATGCTCTGGCGGCCGGGGACGCGGCAGGGGCTGCCCAAACGCTAGGCCAGGCGCTGTCGTTGTGGCAGGGTCCGGCGCTGGCCGATTTCCGCTACGAGCCGTTCGCGCAGGCGGAGATCGCCCGGCTGGAGGAGCTGTACCTGACTTGCCTGGAGGAGCGGATCGAGGCGGACCTGGCTCTCGGCTCGGCGGATGCACTCACAGCTGAGTTGCGGCGACTGGTCAGCGAGCATCCCGTGCGGGAGCGTCTTCGCGGTCAGCTCATGCTCGCCCTCTACCGCGGCGGCCGGCAGACCGAAGCGCTCGAGGTCTACCGCGAGTTCCGGAATGTGCTGCGGGAAGAGCTGGGTTTAGAGACGTCGCCCCGCCTCGGTGAGCTCGAGGCGGCGATCCTGCGCCACGACCCGGTGCTTTCACCAGCGCCGACCGCGACGGGGGCGCCGCTGGCGCGCAGACCCGTGACCGTGCTTTGCGTTGTGTTGCAGGTGGCGTCAACCTCGGGTCCGGCGATGGACCCGGAGACGCACGAAGCCGTGAACGAGTACTCAGTTTCTGGCCTGACGGCGGTCCTGGAGCGGTACGGAGGAAAGCTGGCGATCAGCGCAGGCGAGCGCCTAGTGGGCGTCTTCGGTGTCGCTTCGGTGCACGAGGATGATGCCCTGCGGGCGGCGCGGGCGAGTTTGGAAGCGCGAAGCGCGCTCGCCACCGAAGCGGGCATTCTGCTGCGGCGGCATGGTGTGAGCCTGGCGTGCCGTTTCGGCCTTGCGACGGGCGAGGCACTGGTGGGAGGGTCGGGGCCGCTTGGGTTCGCCGGGGATGCGGGGACCCAGGCGGTGATGCTCGCGGAGACCGCCGAGCCTGGCCAGATCCTCATCAGCCGGCAGACGCACGGGCTCGCCGCGGCAGCCATCGAAGCGGAAAGCGCCGGTCCCGACCGGTTCCTCCTGCGATCCGCGCACGCGGGCGTGCGTCCGCTCGCGCTCCGTCTCGACGCGCCCTTGGTGGGCCGGGACGAGGAGATGCACCGGCTCGAAGCCGCGTACGCTCGGGCCACTCGTGAGCGGGTGACGATGCTCGTGACCGTGACCGGCGAGGCAGGACTTGGGAAGACACGGCTTGTCCACGAGGTTGCGGGGCGTCTCGGCCGTGAGGTGAACGTTCTCACCGGGCGATGCCTTCCCTATGGGGAGGGCATCACGTTCTGGCCGCTGCGTGACGTCGTTCGCCAAGCCTGCGCCGGACACGACTCGCCGGACACGATCAAGGCCCTCCTTGAGGGCGAGGCGGACGCGGCGGGCGTGGCCGAGCGGCTGAGCAGCGCTCTCGGCCCCGGTAACCAGGGCAGGTCGGACGCCGCAGAGATTTTCTGGGCGGCCCGTCGGCTTCTTGAAACGCTTGCGCGGTCCCGGCCGTTGCTGGTCGTCTTCGAGGACCTGCACTGGGCCGAACCGACCTTCCTCGACCTCGTGGAATCCCTCACCGTTCAGCCGGGGCGATCGCCGCTTGTCCTGGTCTGCATCGCCCGCCCGGAACTGCTGGAACAGCGTCCTGCCTGGGCGGCCGGGGCAGCAAGGGCACTGTCCATCGATCTCACGCGGCTGGCCGAAGGCCCGGCCGCCGCGCTCCTGGACGCACTGGCAGGGGATCAGCGCATCCCGCCGTCCACTCGAGCACAGCTTCTTCAGACCGCTGCCGGCAATCCGCTCTACCTTGAGCAGCTAGCGGTCTCGCTCAGCGAACAGGCCGGGAGCGAGATCCGGCCGGTGCTGCCGCCTACGATCGAGGCGCTGCTGGCGGCGCGCCTGCACCGTCTTGGGCCGGGACCAAGCAGTGTCCTGGCCCGCGCGGCCATCGTCGGTAACGACTTCGGAGTGCAGGCCGTGCGCGAACTACTCCCGGCCGAGGCGCGCGCCCCGCTCAGCCGCAACCTCCAGACCCTGGTCGCGAAGGGGCTCGTGCAACACGGGCCGCCCGGCAGAAGCCCCGCAGAGCAGTACAGCTTCCACCACATCCTCATCCAGCAGGCGGCTTACCGGGCGATCCCCAAGTCGCTTCGCGCCGAGCTACACCACCGTTTCGCCGACTGGCTCGAGTACGTTGCCTGGACGCCGGCCACCCAGCGCGCGGAGATCCTCGGCTATCACCTCGAACAGTCCGTACGCTATCGCCGCGAGCTGCGGCCCGGCGAAACCCAGCCGGGTCCGCTACCGGGTCGGGCGGCCGCGCACCTCGAGACGGCCGGTCGTGCTGCGCATGACCGCGGCGACGCGCTCGCGGCAGTGAATCTGCTGGTCCGCGCGACTGGGCTGCTGCCACCCGAGGACCCAGCACTCGCGCGGCTCTGCACAAGTCTTGGCACAGCATTAACGGAGGCCGGGCAGCTGGAGAAAGCACGAGCCACGCTCGACCACGCTCAGCGCATCGCCGCCGCCAACGGCGATGAGGGCCAGCGCGCCCACGCGCGGGTTCAGGCCCTCCTACTGGGTCTCAAGGTGGACCCGAACGGGGCCGCAATGGAGATCACTCGCGCGCTTCCCGAATTGCGCAGCGAGTTTGATCAAAGCCTGGACGAACTGGGACTCTGCCGAACCCTGCAGCTACAGGCCGCGCTGCACTGGAACCACGCAAGGTCCGCCGCTGCCGAAGACGCCTGGCAGCGCGCCGCCGGATACGCGCGCCGGGTGAACGACCGCAGGCAACTGACCGAGATACTCGGCTGGCTCGCCTCAGCTGCGCTGTGGGGTCCAACGCCGGCACCGGAAGGGATACGGCGCTGCGAGGGCTACCTCGTTGATATCGGGAACCACCCCAGCGGGCAGGCCGTGATCCTCCTCCACATGGCAGGCCTGTACGCAATGCAGGATAACGTCGCGACGGCACACGCAACGCTCAGCCGCGCGAAAGCCCTCCTGGACACCCTCGGCCCGACGATGACCGCGACGCTCACCGAACCCGCCGCCCTCATCGCGATGCTCGCCGGCGATCCCGCGACCGCCGAGACGCACCTCCGCCTCGAATACGAATCCCTCGACCAGATGGGCGAGAGGGGCATCCTGGCCACCACGGCAGCGCTACTGGCCAAAGCCATCGCGGCGCAGGGCCAGAGCCGGTACGACGAAGCCGCCCACCTGATCACGATAAGCCGGGACGCCGGCGCCGACCAGGACCTGTCCGCTCAGATCATCGGCCAGGGATTGTCGGCCAGGATCCTCGCCGGCCGTAACCACCACGCCGAGGCGGAGGACCTCGCACGCTCGGCGGCGGCGCTGGCCGCGCAGACGGACCTGCTAAGCGAGCACGCCGACGCCCTGCTCGACCTCGCTCACGTCCTCGCTGCGGCCGGCCGTGTCCCCGACGCACACGCCGCAGCCACCCAGGCTCTTCATCTCTACCAGCGCAAAGGCAACCTTCCCGGAGTCCGGGAGTCGCTCCGATACCTTACCCAGTAAGCACACATTTGAGAGGATCCATTCATGCCGCACACCGAGGTTCCCGAGATCGAGCTCAGGGACGACGACAGTATCAGCCTCACCGTTGAGGTCTTCGGATTCGAAGCTGGCATACCTGTCGAAATATCCGGCCACGCAACCCAGGCCAATGGGGCCATCGCTACCTTCTATGACATCCAGAACCTCCCCCCCGCCAATCCCGACGGCGGCTCTTTCCTGACGGTGATCGCCGTCCCATCGGTGAAGTTCGCGGCACGGGAGGTGATCACAGTCGTCGGACGGGCCGCGAAGATCTGGGGCACCGTGTTGAACGCAGATCTGAATGAGCAGCGCCCGGGGATCAAATCGGTATGGAAAGCCGAGCCTGAGACCTAGAGGATTATCCGAAACTCAGCTTGGAGAAATAAAGGCCTATCGCCGCCTTGAACGAGTTTCGGAAAGTGTGCAATGGCCTCCTGTAGTCCGGGTGAAGTCGGCACCGGGTCAGCGGAACGAGAACGGGACAATTTGGGGGAGGCTACGCTGGGAGCGTTATGAGATCCGGGGCCTGGTTGAAGCCGGGGTACCAGCGGAAGTCGTTGGCGAGTTGATCGTTGAGGACGCGGGTGCGATCTGCAGTAGCAGGTGTGCGCCGCGCGGTCATGCGGAGGAGACGGCCCGGCACCATGAGTTCGGCAAGCCCGTTCCGGCCACGCTAACGACCACCCCGTCCCACAGCGCGCACCAGGGCAGTTCAGGAAACTGGACGCTCTAACGGTGCTGACGCGTCCATTGTTACCGGCATCCCGACTGGGGCCTCGCGCTGTTCGGCGCCTTCGCCTCCCGCGAAAAGACGCCGCACGCCAACCCCGGCCACCACGCGGGCGTACCCGCGTTCGAGATGGAGAGCTCAGAGCGCTTCTTCGCCCGTCACCTCCTCGAAAGTGCGGTTCCGCGGAGGTTGCCGAGCTGAGCGCGTCTCGACGGGTCCTGATACTGCGGGTGTTGTAAATCGAACGTTATCTAGAGCAGCTTCTTCATGCGATGCCCTGACCTGGGCGGACTCGTCAGCGACAACGTTTTCGACGAGTCCGCGTGACGGCTGATGATGGTGGTCAGCAGGAGTCAATTGTTATCGAAGGGCGGCTGTCCCTTGATCGTTGGGACGCTGGCCCGGCATCGGAGGCGGATGCCGCGGCGTGGAGCTGTCCAAGGGCCCGCCGATTCACAAGAGCGGCTCAACCCAGGGGTTGAGGCTGGGTATCAACCCGGGCTCCCACCTGTGGGCCGACGCCGCGCCCGGGGGCCGGAGGCACGCTGACGGCATGAACAACATCACCATGTACCTGATCAACGCAAGCCTCATCCTCCTGGTCATCCGCCAGATCCGCGAGCACCCGCTCGATGCGCGGTCCCTGATGGCCCCGGTGCTCGCGGTGGGCTGCGCCGCGGTGCTGTTCTTGCATTCGGTGCCTGCCGGGGGCAGCGACCTGGTGCTGGAGGCGGCGTGCGTGCTGGCCGGCGCGGTGATGGGCGGGCTCGGCGGCCTGGCCACCCGGCTGCGCCTGGGCGCTGACGGCCGGCCCCTGGGCCGCGCGGGTGTTGTGGCGGCCAGCATGTGGGTCGGCGGCGTGGGCGCCCGGCTGGCCTTCGCGGTCGCCGCGAGCAACGGCGCGGGCCCGGCCATCGCCCGGTTTAGCGTCGCGCACCACATCACCAGCTCGGCGGCCTGGGTGGCGGCGCTGGTGATGATGGCCCTGGCCGACGTGCTGACCCGGCTGGTCGTTATCTACCTGCGCGGACGCCGGCTGGCGGCGGCCCCGGCGGCCACCGCCGCTGGCATCCCGGCAGGCGTCCGTGCCTGATCTGGAATCGCGGCCCGCCGCGGTCCACACTGTGTCTGTGAAGGCACGGCTGGCCGCGGCGGGCCTTCGTCATGGCGCCGCGCGGCCTGGTCCGCCTCCCGCTCCGGCTCCGGACGGTGGCGAGCACGCCTCGGCCCGGGTGGCCGAAGCGCGGTCTCGCGCCCGCGAGCGCGGCGACCGGCAGCGGCAGGCGCTGCGGCCGCTGGGCGTGGTGTTCCTGGCGGTCGTGGTGACCGCGAGCGCGCAGGCTCATCCCGCGCCGGGCCTGCACGGCGCCGGCCTGGCGGTGGCCGTCGTGCTGGCGGTGTACGCCGCGGCGGTCGCCACCGCGGTCAGCGTCGGCTGGGCTCGCCGCGGCCCGGCCGCGCAGGCCGCGGTCATCGCGCTGATCGGCGGCTGCGGGGTTGCGCTGGCTATATTGCAGCCGCACGGGCCGGTCGAGATAGCGGCCAGCATGGGAGTGTGGATCGCTGCGGTCAGGCTGCCGGCCGTCCCAGCCGCGGTCGCCGCTGGGGCGATCACGGCCGCGCTCGCCGTGGCGGTCGGCCTGACCGAACAGCCCGCGGCCCAGTCGGCCATCACCGCGGTGCTGCTGTGCCTGCTGCTCGCGGTAACAGGCCAGTTCATCCGGCGCGGCCGCCAGAGCCAGGACCGCACCGAGCTGCTGCTGGCCCAGCTCCAGGACGCGCAGGAGGCCGAGGCCGCCGCGGCCGCGCTGGCCGAACGCAGCCGCATCGCCGGCGAGCTGCACGACGTGCTCGCCCACTCGCTGTCCGGCCTGGCCATCCAGCTCCAGGGCGCCCGCAAGCTCGCCAGGCGGGAAGCGGTCAGCGAGGCCCTGCGCGCCGCCATCGAGCGGTCGGCCGAGCTGACCAAGGCCGGGCTGGCGGATGCCCGGCAGGCGGTCAGCGCGCTGCGCGGCGAGCAGCTGCCCACCCTGGCCCAGCTGGGTGCCCTGGTGGAAGATTTCCGCCGCGACACCGGGGCCGCTGCCACCTTGCGGATCGACGGGACGAGCCGGCCGCTGCCCGCCGAGGCCGGCCTGGCGCTGTTCCGCGGCGCTCAGGAGGCGCTGACTAACATCACTCGCTACGCGCCCGGCGCCACCACCGCCGTTACCGTGAGATACCAGGCGGACCGCACGCTCGTCACCATCGAGGATCACGTCTGCTCAGCCGGGGCCGATCCCGGCACGGCCCCGCGGGCCCGGCCCGGGCTGCTGGCTGGCGCGGGCGGCGGACATGGCCTGGCCGCGATGCGCGAGCGAGCCCAGCGTGCGGGCGGCACCGCCCGGGCCGGGCCGACCGCCGGCGGATGGCTGGTCGAGCTCGAGGTGCCCGGATGACCGGCGCACCCGGCCCGGGCCCGATCCGGGTCCTGATCGCCGACGACCAGCGGGTCGTCCGCGACGGGCTGAGCATGCTGGTGGGGCTCATCGACGGCGTGGAGGTCGTGGGCACGGCCGGCGACGGAGCCGAAGCGGTGCGCCTCGCTGAGGATCACCGCCCCGATGTGGTCCTGATGGACCTGCGCATGCCGGGCACCGACGGCATCGCCGCCACAGCGGACCTGCGCCAGCGGCTGCCGGCCACCCGGGTCCTGGTACTGACCACCTACGCGGATGAGGACGCGATCGTGCCCGCGTTGCAGGCGGGAGCCCTGGGTTACCTGACCAAGGACGCCAGCGCCGAGCAGATCGAGGCCGCGATCCATGCGGTCCACGCTGGGCAGACCCATCTCGACCCCGCCGTGCAGGAACGCCTGGTGACCGCGGTTCTCAGCCGCGCCCCGGCCGCCGGGCCGGCCGTTCCCGGCCCGGGGCAAAAGCCGCCGGGCGGGCTCACCGCCCGCGAGGCCGAGGTGCTCACCCTGCTCGCCGCGGGGCTGAGCAACGCCGAGATCGGCAAGCGCCTCTACCTCAGCAACGCCACGGTAAAGACCCACATCAACCGGATCTTCGCCAAGACCGGCGCCCGCGACCGGGCCCAGGCCGTCAGGTACGCCTACCAGCACGGCCTGACGACTCCGGTTCAGTGACACGGCGCCGTCTGCGGCTGGCGAACGTATCTAATTACGACGTTCACCGGGCGTCGCGGCGGCCGATCCGGCTCCGCCGGTAATCATGTCGTTAATCGTTATCTGGAGCTGCTTCTTCACGCGGTGCCCTGACCTGGGCGGACTCGTCGGCGACGACGTCTTCGACGAGTCCGCGTGACGCCTGATGGCCGTGGTCAGCACGGGCCGATTGTTATCGGAGGGCAGCTTTCCCTTGATCGTTGGGACGCTGGCCCGGGATCGGGGCGGATGCCGGCGGTGCGGAGCTGTCCGAGGGCTCGGGCGAGCTGGTGGCGCAACTGCTGGTTGTCCTGGGCCAGTTCCCGGTTGCGGGCGGTGGTGGCTTGCAGTCTGCGTAGCAGGGAGGCGTCGCTGCTGCGGTGGCGTGCCGGCACCGATGTGCCGGGTGCCCGGCGGCCGAGGTCGCGTAGTCGCTGGATCTCGGCGCGGATGTCGGGCTGGGTGTAGAGCCAGGACCGGGACACCCCGGCTGCCCGGGCCACAGACTCGAAGGTCACGGCGGTGCCCGCGGCGTCGAGTTCGCAGATCGCCCGGATGGCCTTGCTGCGGGTCAGCTCGTGCCGGTGGCTAGCTTGCCAAGCCTCCAGACGTCCCGGCCGTACTCCTGCTCCCAAGGGCTGTCCGGGCAACGAGCCTGTCCCTGGCGGCGGGTTCGCGGCGGTTCGAAGTACGGCTTCGCGCTGGTGATCGGGGCTGGCGAGGTCATAGCCGCACCTCCCGACCGGTGAACCAGCCCGCCTGTTCCAGCGCCTTGCGGGCATCCTCGACGGTCAGGTGCCCATACACGCTGGAGGTAGCGGTCAGGTCCGCGTGGCCAAGCAGCTTGGAGACGACCTCGATGGGCACCCCGTCACGCAGCATCCGGGTCGCCGCGGTGTGCCAGCACCAGTGCGGGTCAAAGCCGATGCCCGTCCGCCGACGCAGCCGGCGCACCAGGTCGTAGACGGCCGGGTAGGCCAGCGGGTAGCCGTGCGGCTGGCCCCACAGGTTGACGAACACGTATTGTCCTGAACCCGGCGTTATCCAGACTTCATGCCCGGAAACTGCGTCTGACAGGGCAGTCTTTGCTGGCGAAGTCAGGATAATATCCTGACTGTATCGAATAGTGACTATT
>Ga0187875_10002527_pt1 | contig 13449 bp, 10 predicted proteins | sample June2016WEW_17_1_2_FD_132978 | JGI IMG/M metagenome (GOLD analysis project Ga0187875, IMG submission 132978) | Peatland microbial communities from SPRUCE experiment site at the Marcell Experimental Forest, Minnesota, USA - June2016WEW_17_10 | ecosystem: Environmental > Terrestrial > Soil >... | reverse complement strand
TATGTAAAGAACCTTGCCACCAGGCTCGGCGTCCGCACGGTGGTGAAGTCCAAGTCCATGGTGACGGAAGAAATCCGCCTCAGCCCAGCTCTGGAGAAAGCTGGCATCAAAGTCTGGGAAACCGATTTAGGCGAGTTCATCGTGCAGCTCCGTGACGAACCGCCGTACCACATTGTCACTCCCGCGATGCATCTCAACCGCAGCCAGATTGCCCAGCTCTTTCGCGAGAAACTCGATCCCGCCATCGACAGCGACGACCCGGTGGACCTGATGGCAGTCGCGCGCCGCAAATTGCGCGAGGCTTTCTTTGCCGCTGAAATGGGCATTTCGGGCGCGAATTTCCTGGTGGCGGATGCCGGCGTCGTTGCCATTTCCACCAACGAAGGCAATGGACGCCTGTGCACCAGCGTTCCTCCAATTCACGTAGTTGTCACGGGCATTGAAAAAGTAATTCCTCGCCTCGAAGACCTGGCCGTGCTTTGGCCGGTGCTTGCAACCTCCGGTACCGGGCAGGGAATCACTACCTACAGCACACTGATTGGCGGCCCGCGACGAGCCGGCGAAACCGATGGACCGGAAGAGTTCCACGTGGTGCTGGTCGATAACGGACGCAGTGCGCTGCTCGCCGACGCCGAGCAGCGCGAAGTGCTGCACTGCATTCGCTGCGGCGCGTGCCTGAATATCTGTCCCGTCTTCCGCCATGTCGGAGGCCATACCTACGGCACCACCTATCCCGGTCCAATCGGCAGCGTCCTTACGCCGCATCTGAATGGCATCAAGGAATTCAAGCATCTCTCCTTCGCGTCGTCGTTGTGCGGAGCCTGTAGCAGCGTGTGTCCGGTGAAGATCGATCTGCATCACCACCTGCTTCAAAACCGCCGCAACGCCACCGAAGCGGGAGCTACGAAATCGAGTGAACGGGCCATGTTCCGCATCTGGCGAGCAGCCATGGGCAGCCCGTCGCTGTACGCGCTCGGCGGCTGGACTGTGCGCAAATCGCTGCGCTTGCTTTACGCCCTGGGATTGGCGGAAACGTTCCTCGACCCAATGCGGGTGTGGAACCGTTATCGCTCGCCCATGCCGTTGCCCTCCGAATCGTTCCGAGCAAAATGGAGAAAAAACCGTGCCGCAAGCTCAAGCTGAAGCTCAAACTAAAGAAACGCCCAGCGAGAATTCCAGCCGCGACCGGATTCTGCAGCAGATTCGAGCCGGCTTGCGCACCGTGGTTCCAGAACCGCCTGCGCTGGCGTCGGATCGTGTCATTTTTGAACCCGTCGCGAATCCGCTCGAGCGTTTCCAGCAGGAATGTGTTTTGAACCTCATGGAATGCGCGCTGACCGCGGACCGGGCTGCCAGCGCTCGACAGCTATCGCAGGTTCTCCAGTCTCTGCCCGAAGGAGAGATTTTCGTGCAAGACGATCCGTCGTTGCGCCAGTTAATCGAAGTGGCGGCTCCGGGTCGTCCGATTCGCTGGTCGAGTCAGGGCGCACCCGCCGAAGCCTCACAGGCGACCATCACCCTCGCCGACGCTCTCATTGCACAGACCGGATCGATCCTGGTGACGGCTGGGTGCGGCGGACGCGGCGCGTCGGTGATCGCTCCTTGTCATATTGTCTACGCGACGGTGGACCAACTGGTTCCCGACCTGACAACTGCCTTGAGCCGCGCCTCGCGAGACGGGATCCTCGACCGCAACTCATTCGCGTGCGTGATCAGCGGCTCCAGCCGCACCGCCGACATCGAAAAGATTCTCGTGCAGGGCGCACACGGACCACGACGGTTGGTGGTCATTCTGCAGCGTGAAAGCTAGACCTCGCTGCTCGCGCAGTTGCCGGGCTGCACTTTGGGTTTGAAGATCACTCCCTGACTGGTCCGGCTGTTCATCACTACGCTGATCGGTTCGGCAAAGTGCAGGTGACGGACGCAGCCTTGCTCTTCGACCGATGGTTGCTCGCTCAGCCAATGCCAATCTACCGAGCCTTCGCCGGCGTCTGGATTCACAGTGAAATAGCCGATTTGGAAGGCGGTTAGATTCTGGAAAAAATGGCTGCCTTGCGACGGCGTGACTCGGAAGTCGCGGAATCCCGCTTCGACAATGACGCGCGCGCCGCTGATTTCGTCCCACTCCACCGGAATGCCCAGCCACGGTTCGGTCGATCCCCAGCGGCCCACGCCAATCAGCAGGTAAGGCCGGTTCTCTTCATTAAGCTGGCGATTGAGACGCGAGACCGCCTCGGCGACTTCCTGGCTGCGGCTGCGCTCAAAACGCTGCGAATCGACGACCACTACATCGTGAAGATCGTCGATGCGTCCGTTGCCCAGAACCTTGTTGCTCTGGCAGATCAACTGCTCGGGTTGCACCTCGTCCAGAGATAAATCCTCGGTGTTGCGGGAGAGCGTCAGCGGCCGGATTTGCAGGAAGGCGAACTCTGCACTCTGATCGCCCACCTGCGGCAGACGTACGGCAAATTCGATTTCGACGGGATTGCCTAACGCATCCTCGCCGGCGCAGATCAAAACATCGAGAATCTCGGCTAGGGGAAAGGTGTCGTGTTTGAGCATCGGCGCAAAAGTTACAATGCGCGATCCGGGCCGGCTGACGCCATCGTAGACCGCGTGGTTGTCACGGGAATACGTGGACGCCAGTGGTTGCAGCGTGCCGTCGCTTTCGGCGGCCTCGAGCGGAAAGCGCTTCTCGTGCCAATGTCCGGGGCGGCCGTCGGAACCGCCTTGCAGATCCAGGGCCCAGAATTCAGACTGCGAGTTGGCGAGTATGTCTTCGACCGAGGAAAACTGCACCAGGTTTTGCGGATATCGCGGGCAAAACGTCAAGCACTTTCCGCCATCGACCACGGCCCGGCCCAGTCCCAGAGCCACCGCGGCGATGCCGTCCTCGAAGGTCATGGGAGGCACAGGATAGTAATTCCGCGAGCGCACCACGCCTGAAAAATCGGGATAAAAGCGCTGTTCGTGCCGCGAGCCCACCACCTGCTGGAGAATGACCGCCATCTTTTCTTCTTCCAGACGGTAGGGCGTTGCTCGCACGTACGACTTCGCGTGGTGGCTGAACGTCGAAGCGTATACGCGACGGATCGCCCCGGTCAGCGCTGCCAGGCGATCTTCTGGATTGGGCTGTTGGTTGCCCAGCATGAAAGTCTCATAGACTCCGGTGAAAGGCTGGTATTGCGAATCTTCCAGCAGGCTGGAAGAGCGTACTGCCAAGGGGTCTTGCACTTCGGCCAGAAACGCTTTCAGGTCCTCGGTGAGAGCGGCAGAGAGCGGAGCCTCCAGAAACCTGCGCACAACTTCGGCGTCGTCTTCGCAATGCAAGGCAAAATCAAGAAGGTTGTTCGCGGACACAAATTGATCGAAGACATCCGTCGCCAGCACGACCGAAGGAGGGACCGAAACGCGGACGCCAGGGAAGCGGCGCGTGATGCGATCCTTGCGCAACAAGTGGCGCACAAACGCCAGTCCGCGAGCCTTGCCGCCGAGCGAGCCCGAGCCAATCCGCAAGAAGCTGTAGTCCGACCGCTTGAAAGTGTCGGCGCGAAAGTCGCCGATCAGCACCTCGCTTTGTTCCCGGCGATATTGGTTGATCGATTCGATCAGGTCGCGGCGCAGATGTTCTGGGCTTGGGAAATCCGAAACCTTCCGCGGACGCAGTTTGGCCGCCAGCGCGAATTCCGTGCGCGCCATCAGCCAGTGCGAGAAGTGATTGCTTTGAGAGTGGAAGACGATGCTTTCCGCCGGAACTTTCCGCAATTGCTCTTCCAGTTCGTTCATGTCTTTCGCCCGTCCCACTTCGGCTAAATCGGGCAGACGAAACACGAAGTCGCCGAAGCCGAATTGCTCGGTCAGGATCTCGCCCAGGTCTTTCAGCAGCGTTGGCGAACGTTTGCGCAAAAATGAATACCCGGCGGCGTGCGCCCGCGGACGGAATTCGGCGCGGCTGGTTTGCAACACAACGGGCGCGTCCGGCACCAGGCTCCTCACCATGCGCGCCAGTTCGAAGCCCGCCTCGGGATTCAGCTTTCCGTCCCAGGGGAATTCAACGTCCGACACCACGCCGAACAGATAGTTGCGATACTGCTGCACCAGCGCGGCCGCATCTTCGAAATTGGAACTCAACAGAATTTTCGGCCGCGCCTGCAGGCGCACCAGTTTGTGCGCCACGTTGATGCCTTCCTGAATCACGCGCCTCGATTGCTTGATCAGTTCGGTGTAGATCACCGGCAGAAACGACGAGTAATAGCGAATATTGTCTTCCACCACCAGCAGCACGGGCACGCCAATGGTTCGCGTGTCATGCAGCACGTTGCGCTGATCCTCGATGTGCTTGACGATGGCGATCAGAATGCGCGCGTTGCCCTGCCAAAGAAAGATCCGTTCAATGTCGGTGACAGGATTCCGCGCCACGAAATTCTTGATTTCGCGATAGTCGTAGCCCAGCACCACGACCGGAACATCCAGCCCGGCCTGCTTCACCTGGCTCGCCAACTGCGCTGCGTTCATGTCGCCGACGGTTAGGTTGGTCACGATCAGGTTGAATTGCTTTGAGCGGGCCAGTTCCGCCGCCTCGGCGCAAGACGATACGTGCGTGATTCCGGGAATGGTCTGCGGCGTGAGATCGAGCGATTGGTCGATGAGCAACTCGTTGAGCCGTCCGTCTTCGCGCAGAATGAAAGAATCGTAGAAGCTGGAGACGAGAAGAATGTTATGCACCTTGAAGGGCATCAGGTTCTCGAAGCCTTCAAAGCGCTCCTCCGCGTCCATCACGATCTCGGGTTCGGGCGCGCGCCGGACGTTCATGGGGATATCTTAGCCGTTATTCGCCTGCAAACTTCACACAGAACCATGGTTCCACAAAGTCGATCCCGACGACGTGCCCTGCGTTGCCGAAGGCGGTGATGCAGACCACCGGCGGGAGTGATCGGTTTCGGTGCATTCGTCACGGGCGGGCGTGTCGTAGATCACAGATAGCGGTACACTGCTCTTGTTGTACTAATGCGGAGAGCGTCGCCATGTGCCTGGCCATACCCGGTAAAATCCTCGAGATTCAGGAACTGGGCCCTTTGCGGGCGGCTCGCGTGCAGTTCGGCGGAATTGTGCGCCAGGTATCGCTCAGCTTTGTCCCTGAGGCCGGACTGGGCGACTATGTGATGGTCCACGTTGGCTTTGCCATTAGCCGCGTGGATGCGGCCGAAGCCGAGCGCACCTACAAGCTTCTCGAAGAAATGGGAGCGCTCGAGGCGGAATTGCCGCCAGCCGAAGCGTAGCCGGTCGCACGAGCTTCGGAAACTGCGGTGGGGTTGCGGCTTATGAAATATCTTGACGAATACCGCGACCATCGCATCGCCCGCGCCCTCGCAGCGGAGATCGTCCAGGCAACCACCCGCCCCTGGGTGCTGATGGAAATCTGCGGCGGCCAGACCCACACCATCATGCGCTACGGCATCGACGAACTGTTGCCGCGCAATATTGAAATCGTGCATGGCCCCGGCTGCCCTGTCTGTGTCACGCCGCTTGAAACCGTGGACAAAGCCATTGCCCTGGCGCTGCGGCCGGACGTCATCCTGGTTTCCTACGGAGACATGCTGCGGGTGCCGGGATCGCATTCCGACCTGTTTCGCGCCAAAGCCCAAGGCGCGGACGTTCGTATCGCTTACTCGCCGACCGAAGCAGTGAAGATTGCGCGCGCAAATCCTGAGCGTAAAGTCGTGTTTCTGGCGATTGGTTTCGAGACCACAGCTCCCGCCAACGCCATGGCCGCGTGGCAAGCCAAGCGCGAGGGCCTCGCCAACTTTTCCATGCTGGTTTCGCACGTGCTCGTGCCGCCGGCCATTCGTGCCCTGATGGTTTCGAGCAGCAACCGGGTGCAGGGTTTCATTGCACCGGGACATGTCTGCACCGTGATGGGCTGCAAGGAGTATGAGTCGCTGGTCCACGATTTTCGCGTGCCGATTGTGGTTGGCGGCTTCGAGCCCGTGGACATTCTGGAAGCTGTCCTCATGCTGGTCCGGCAACTCGAAGCAGACGAAGCCAAACTCGAGAATCAATATGTACGGTCAGTGAGCTACCAGGGCAACATCCCGGCGCAAGAGATCATGGCTGAGGTCTTTGAGATTGCCGACCAAAAGTGGCGCGGCATTGGACCGATTCCGCAGAGTGGTTTGCGTTTGAGCAGCGAATACGCCGCCTATGACGCTGATCGGGTTTTCGACTTGGGCGAGATTACGGTCGACGAGCCCGCCGAGTGCATCAGCGCCCAGGTCTTGCAGGGACTGAAGAAGCCGACGGATTGTCCCGCGTTTGGCATGCGTTGCACCCCGGAAAATCCATTAGGCGCGCCCATGGTCTCGAGCGAAGGCGCATGTGCCGCCTACTATCACTATCGGCGCCACGCGGTTGCGAAATAGGAGAGAGCGTGTCCACGAAAACGCCGGTCGACATCAATTTGCAGTTCAGTTGCCCCACGCCTCTGCCGGCCAGGGACACAATCCTGCTCGGCCACGGCAGCGGCGGCAAGTTGAGCGCCGAGTTGATTCGCGACATCTTCCTGCCCGCGTTCCAGAATCCCTCGCTGGCGCGCTTAGATGACCAGGCGATCGTCAACGTAAACGGACAGCGTCTGGCCATCACCACCGATTCTTTCGTGGTCAAGCCGTTGTTCTTTCCCGGCGGAGACATTGGCTCTTTAGCGGTCCACGGAACGATCAACGATTTGGCGATGGGCGGAGCGACTCCGCTGTTCTTAAGCGCCGCCTTCATCATCGAAGAAGGTTTCTCGATGGACGAACTCCGGCGGGTGGTCAATTCGCTCCGTCGTGCCGCCGCGGAAGCAGGGGTGCACGTCGTCACCGGCGATACCAAGGTCGTCGAAAAAGGGAAAGGCGACGGACTCTTCATCAACACCACCGGAATCGGTTTGGTTCCAGAGGGAGTCGATCTTTCCGCCGACCGTGCCCGTCCCGGCGACAAGGTGCTGCTGAGCGGCTCCATCGGCGATCACGGCATCGCGATTCTGGCGCAGCGCGAGGGGCTCGAATTTGAGACCACAATTCAAAGCGATAGCGCCGCGTTGCACGCCCTTGTGGCCCGCATGCTTGGCGTGTCGTCGAATGATAATCCCGGCATTCGCTGCATGCGCGATCCCACGCGCGGCGGCGTCTCCAGCACGCTGAATGAAATCGCCGAGCGTTCGCAGGTTGGCATTGAACTGGAAGAGAGTTCGCTCCCCATTCACGAGGAGGTTCGCGGCGCGTGCGAGTTGCTGGGACTGGATCCTCTGTATGTTGCCAACGAAGGCAAACTGCTCGCCATCGTGGCGCCCGAGGCCGCCGACGCCGTACTCGGGGCGATGCGAGGTCATCCTCTCGGAGCCGAGGCACAGATCATCGGCACGGTACAAATAGAGAACCCGGGCCTGGTGACGATGCGCACGCCGCTGGGCACGACCCGAGTCGTAGACATGCTGGCCGGCGACCAACTGCCGCGCATCTGCTAGGAAGACTATGCACGAGATGGGAATCGCCAATTCGGTGCTCGATGCCGTCAGAACCGAGATGAAGCGCTATCCCCAATCGTATCCGTGCAAGATTGGCGTCCGAATCGGCGAAATGGCAGCGATCGACCCGGAGGCGTTGCGCTTCTGTTTCGAAGCCATGATTCACGAGACCGATCTGGCGTCGCTGGAACTGGCAATCGAGATCTGTCCGCGCCGCCATCGCTGTTCAGGCTGCGGACATGAGTTCGTTGTGCGCGCGTACGATTCCCGTTGTCCGCAATGCGCGAGTCTCGCGACCATCTGCGTCGGCGGAGATGAACTGGAATTGGCTTACCTGGAGGTAGAAGAGTATGGATCGAGTACCGTTGGAGCGAAAAGTACTGAGTGAGAACGACCGCATCGCGGCCGAGTTGCGCGCCCGTTTTCAAGAACACGGAGTCTTGTGCCTGAACATCATCAGTTCTCCCGGTTCCGGCAAAACCACTTTGCTGGAGCGTACCCTCGCCGCCCTGACCCAGCGCGACCGCGTGGCCGTTTTGACTGGCGATATCCAGACGGAAAACGATGCCAACCGTCTCAAACGATTTCATTTTCCGGTAAAGCAGATCACCACCGGCGGCACTTGCCACCTCGATGCGCGCATGATCGAACGACACTTGGCGGACTGGAAGCTCGAAGACCTCGATCTTTTGTTCATCGAGAACGTCGGCAATCTGGTTTGTCCATCCAGCTACGATCTCGGCGAGGCGGCCAAGGTCGTGGTCTTGAGCGTGACCGAAGGCGAAGACAAACCGTTGAAATATCCTTCGATATTCTTCAAGTCCGATCTGCTCATACTGAGCAAAATCGATTTGCTTCCCTACGTTCCGTTTGAGATCAACGCGGCGGCGGAAAATGCCCGCAAGGTCCATCCGGGAATGGAGATTGTGAAAGTGTCATGCCAGACCGGAGACGGTTTACAGGAATGGATGAACTGGCTGGGGGAACGACGCAAAGCGCACAAAGCGCTGATGGAGACTGCGAGTCGATGAATGTCGGACCTGCCCATGGAAATCCGGCGCCAGATCGAAGTTTCCGGCATCGTGCAGGGCGTCGGATTCCGCCCGTATGTCTATCGTCTCGCGACTAGCCGCCAACTTCGAGGTACGATCCGCAATACCTCCGCCGGAGTCACCATTGAAATTCAAGGGCCGCCAGAAATAGTGCAAGAGTTCGTTCTGCGCCTGCCCGCCGAAGCGCCTCCGCTCGCCCGCATCACCAGCTTGACCGTCCACGACGTGCCCTGTAATGGCGACCGCGAGTTCTCCATCGTTCATAGTCACGAGGGCGAAGAGGTTCGCACCCTGATTTCCCCGGACGTCGCGGTCTGTCCCGATTGCCTGCGCGAAATGTTCGATGCGAATGACCGCAGGTATCGCTATCCGTTCATCAATTGCACCAATTGCGGACCGCGCTTCACCATCATTCGCGACATCCCTTACGACCGGCCAAGCACATCGATGGCTGCGTTTCCCATGTGTCCCGCATGTCTGGCGGAATATGAAAATCCGCTCGACCGTCGTTTTCACGCCCAGCCGAATGCCTGCTGGGAGTGCGGACCGCGCGTGGAACTCTGGGATCAGTCCGGGCGCAACCTCTCATGCGCCGATCCTATCGCGGAAGCCGTTGCCCAACTCCGCGCAGGATTGGTCGTGGCCGTCAAAGGGTTGGGCGGATTTCATCTGGCGGTCGACGCCATGAACTCCACCGCAATCGACCGCTTGCGCCAACGAAAGCAACGGGTCGAGAAGCCCTTTGCCGTGTTGGTTCCCGATTTGCAAACCGCCGAAGAACTTTGCCAGTTGGAGGACGCAGGACGGTCGGTTTTGCAATCGATCCAGCGCCCAATCGTTTTGCTTCCGAAAAAGACTCCGAGCCTGATTCCCGACGCGGTTGCGCCCTTCAATCGTAACATCGGAATTTTCCTGCCCTACACTCCTTTGCATTACCTGCTGCTCGCGGAGGGCGAATTCACCGCACTGGTCATGACCAGCGGCAACCTGAGCGAAGAGCCGATCGCCATCGACAATCGTGAGGCGGTCAGTCGCCTCCACGGTCTTGCCGATTCCTTCCTCGTCCATAACCGCGACATCTTGCTGCGCTGCGACGATTCGGTGGTGCGCGTCACCGGAGGAGTCCCGCGCCAGTTGCGGCGCTCGCGCGGATTCGTTCCCGTGCCGGTGTTTCTGAAAGACGATCCAACCGCGGACAATCAGCCCTCGGTGCTGGCCGTTGGCGGCGAGCTGAAGAACACCATCTGTCTCACCAAAGGAACCCACGCATTCTTAAGTCAACACGTAGGAGATTTAGAAAATGTCGAAAGTTATCGTTTTTTCCACGAAGCCATCGCGCACCTCGAGCGCATCCTCGAAATCCATCCCCAAGTCATCGCCTACGACCTTCACCCCGATTATTTCTCCACAAAATGGGCGCTCCAACAAAAAGGAGTCGCCCTCATTGGCGTCCAGCACCACCACGCCCACGTTGCAAGTTGTATGGCGGAGAACCACCTCGCAGGCCGTGTAATCGGTTTTGCGCTCGATGGCACCGGCTACGGCACCGACGGCAACGTCTGGGGAGGGGAGGTGCTTGTAGCGGGCTACGAAAGTTTCGACCGCGCCGCTCATTTCGAGTACGTGCCGTTGCCCGGTGGAGCGGCCGCGATTCGCGATCCCTGGCGCATGGCGGTCAGTTACCTCGCGCATCATCTCGGGCACGATTTCCTGGAACTGGATAATATCCCGTTCGTTCGCGCACTCGACCGGTCCAACGTGAACCTCCTGCTCCGCATGATGGAGCAACGCGTGAATTCCCCTCTCACTTCCAGTTGCGGCCGTTTGTTTGACGCCGTGGCCGCGCTCGCCGGAATCCGCGAAACCGTTAACTACGAAGCCCAGGCCGCCATCGAACTGGAGATGGCGATGGCGCCCTCGGACGGCGCATCGTCAGAGTCAGACGGAAACGCCGCCTATCCGATGACTCTCACGCCAGACGGCAATAATTGGATACTCGGCACCCATCCGTTGTTCGAAGCCCTCCTTGACGACCTGGATCGAAATGTAGCTGTATCAATCATCAGCCGTCGCTTCCATAATGGATTGGTTGAGGCCTTTCTCCAAATGGCAGTCTTGCTGCGCAACCAGACCAATCTCAACCGTGTATGCCTGAGCGGCGGAACCTTCCACAACGGCTACCTGTCGCAGCACCTCGAGGCCCGACTGTCCGCAGATGGATTCGAGGTCTTCACGCAAAAACAAGTACCGGCGGGAGATGGCGGGCTGAGCTTGGGCCAAGCGATGGTGGCCGCCGCCAAGCATGAAGCCGCAAAGAAAAGTTGACCAGCGCCTTACTGCCATGCCGATCCATCTTTGCGCCTACCGGGACACATCCGCCCCTTAGCAGCCCGTGGTGAAAGTGAGATTCGTATCAGGGCATCGCTTTAGCGATGCCGTAAGTGCTTCGTTATGATTGCGCCTTCAGGCGCTGCGGTCGGAGATTCGAGCTTCACCACAGGCTGTCAGGTTGGGCTCAACAGCCGACCATCGCGCTACGTGGCAAGGTATGGATCGACCGCAATTCCATTAACCCCGCTGTTACAATCACAACTGCAGTTTCCCCGCCGAAAGTTGCCTTTTCGGACCCATGCATCCAGCGCAGCAGGAGGCTCTATGCGGCATTCCCTTACCTTTGTTTTCGTCGCTTTGGCGAGTTTGTACGCGTATTCTCAGACGCCTCAGTCCAAGGGCCATCCTCCGCTTGTCGTCGGTCCCGTTGCCCTGAATTGCATCGATAAGCGGTGCGCGGCAGCGACGGTTACGGCCAACGCTCTCGGCAGTGGCGTCAATGGCCCGCTCACAGCCCAGACCGGAATGATCGTCAATATGACCAAAGACAACTGGTGGACGGGCGGCCATGTCGGCGAGGTGGACGGCTTGGATGTCTTCGTCCGGCAGAATGCCCTCGATTCGGACTCCAGCGGCATTTTGATCAACGTGCAGAATCAGGGAAACGGCTTTCTCTCCGCCACCGAGTTTGCTTCGACGATCGTCGATCCCGTCAAAAACGTTCTCACTTACGGCATCGACGTACAGGAAGGCGTTCTCGATCATCTGAACGGACACTATATTGGCGCGGTTTACACCGCGGATTACGGCGCCCTTGGCACCGGCGTTCTGATTCAAAACAGCAGCCCCAGCGCTTCCTGGCAGTATGCGATCCAATACGCCCGCAATGCCAACGTCTTATTTTCGGTCGATGGCGCCGGCAACATCGTTGCTTCCAGCCTGTATCTTCGCAGTGTTCAGCTGAATGGCGATCGCTTGAACGGCTCGATTGATGTTGGGAATCTCGCGAACAGCTCCGCCACGCCATACATCGACCTGAACGGTTTTGGCACTTCGCAAAACAATGTGCGACTGATCAACGACGCCAATGGCCAATTGACCATCAATACAGTCACCGGCGGCAATCTTCAAATCAACGCAAACGGGATCTCGACAACCGGAAGTTTTCACCTAAACTTGTCAACGCCCGCCAGTTCTTCGGCGCTCTGCGCAGCCGGCCAGATCGGTGCGGACACGAACTATGTCTACGTGTGTGTCGCGGCCAATACCTGGAAGCGTTCGGCCCTGAGTTCCTTTTAGACCGGGTGATGCACGCTCTGTCCTGCAGGACAATCGCGTCCGTTCGCAAGCGAGTCTTGCTCCGTTGCGATCATGCCGACAGCCGCTGCAAAATCTCCTTGCCCAGCTTCTGTGCCTCGCCAAAAAACTTCTGATATTCGACGAAGATCCGGTTCAACTCCAGCGACTGATCGGCGCTCAGCTTGCGCCGCAGCATCATGTCGCGTACGTGGACGGGATTGGGCAGGGTAGCGTCTTCACTCAATTCCTCAAGCGCGGTGGCGGGATTGTAGTGGTACATCGTTTCATTCTACCGCCGCGCGCTTGCTGTGTGTCTCACGACGCCGGAATCGGCACCCCGTTCATGATCGTCAGCTCGCACCGATTTGCCCCAAACCAATATGGAATCTCTCGATAGTCGCCGACGTCAAACACGGCAAGATCGGCGTCTTTGCCCGCTTCCACGCTGCCTTTGCGGTCGGCCAGTCGAAGCGCCCACGCTCCGTTAATCGTAGCCGCCACAATCGCCTCTGCCGGTGACATCTTCATGTGTGTACAGGCCAGCGACATCGCCATCGGCATGCTCAGCGTTGGCGAGGAGCCCGGGTTGTAGTCCGTGGCCAGCGCGACCGCTACGCCCGATGCAATCAACCGCCGCGCGTCCGGGTATCTCGACAAGCCAAGAAAGTAATTTGCCCCTGGAACAAACGTCGCGACCGTGTCGCTCTGTGCGAGCGCGGCCAAGTCGGCGTCGTTCGCATAATCCATGTGGTCGAGCGATGCCGGATGGTACTGAAGCAACGGCCCGAGCCGCGTTTCGCTGAGTTGTCCCAGATGCGCGCGCACGGCGAGACCGTGTTCCTCCGCAGCCGTGAAAATCTGCCCAGTTTCTTCCGCGCTGAAAGCTCCGCGATCGCAGAAGACGTCCACGAACTGCGCCAACTTGCGCTTCGCGACCGCCGGAATCATCTCGTGACAGACCAGGTCGACATATTCCCGCGGCCTTCCGCGATATTCCGCCGGCACCACATGCGCCCCAAGAAAAGTGGGAACCACCGTCCCCGGCCACTCCCGCGCCGCCGCGCGGATCGCTTCCAGCGACTTCAGTTCCGATTCAAGGTTTAGACCATAACCGGACTTAGCTTCTACCGTCGTGGTTCCATGCCGCGCCATCTCCCCCAGCACCGCCGAAACTTTCTTCGTCAGCACGCTCTTGCCGGCCTTCCGCACCCCGTCAATACTCGACCGAATTCCTCCGCCCGCCTCGGCAATCTCCTCGTA
>Ga0187875_10002522_pt1 | contig 13458 bp, 12 predicted proteins | sample June2016WEW_17_1_2_FD_132978 | JGI IMG/M metagenome (GOLD analysis project Ga0187875, IMG submission 132978) | Peatland microbial communities from SPRUCE experiment site at the Marcell Experimental Forest, Minnesota, USA - June2016WEW_17_10 | ecosystem: Environmental > Terrestrial > Soil >... | reverse complement strand
GGGCCGCAACGAGGCCACCGCCCGCGGCTGCCAGTTCACCACCCGTGCGGCGTGCGAAGTGAAGGGCATCTCGCTCCCCAACGCCTCCGTCGTGGTGCAGGGCTTCGGCAACGCCGGCAGCATTGCCGCCAAGTTGTTGCACGAAGATGGCGCGCGCATCGTGGGCATCAGCGACTCCAAGGGCGGCATCTATAACGGCGCGGGCATGGACCCCGTGGCGGTCATGAAGTATAAGGATGAGGCCGGCACCGTGGTCGGCTTCCCCGGCTGCGATTTCATCTCCAATAAGGACCTGCTGGAGTTGAAGTGCGACGTGCTGGTGCCCGCCGCGCTCGAGAACACCATCACCCTGGACAACGTGGACCGCATCAAGGCCAAGATCGTGGCCGAAGCGGCCAACGGCCCCACCACCCCCGGCGCCGACAAAGAGCTGTTCGCCCGCGGCGTGCTGGTGATCCCCGACATTCTGTGCAATGCCGGCGGCGTCACCGTATCGTATTTCGAGTGGGTGCAAGACCTGTACGGCTTCTTCTGGACCGAGATCGAGGTGAACCAATACCTGGAGCGGACCATGAATGCGGCCTTCAAGGAAGTCCACGGCACCGCCGAAAGCTACCGCACCGACATGCGGACCGGGGCTTATATCCTGGCCGTCTCGCGCGTAGCCGAAGCCACGCGCGTGCGCGGCATCTTCCCTTAGGTTGAACTTATACCGTGGGGCAGACCATCGCTTTTGGTGGTCTGCCCACTTTACGGCAGAGCCGCATTAAGAACCATTCCGGCTCAGACTTTGCGCGCTCTGGTAACCAAGCGCAAGCAGCCCTTGAACATTGCTCCTGCTTGCAGCATTTTCCTGTATTCTTCATGGGAGCCATGGGCGGAGAGGAAGGAGCTTTTCTTGGTACGGGGCTCGCACTAATTTGCCTGGTTCAGACCGCCTATCCCACACCGCTCGGATGGACGCTCGTCACAGTCGTCTATTTGTTCTGTTCGGCGATCTTCGTCTACCTGACGATAGCCGACCTCATTAAATTGGTACGCGGTGTCGAGGCTGGCATCTTTATTAACCGAAGCCCATCGGCGCTTGCACCGACCCAGCCAAGTAAGCCGCGGCGCCACGAATGAGATCCGAAACCCGTTTTAGGACTGGGTCCGCAACCAGCGATTGGCGGGGTGCTCAGCTCAACGGTTCTTGGGAAATCGCTCCCTTAACGGTCGCGGCGCGGAGATGCCACGGCGCGGCGGGATGTGATGCTACAGTAGCAAGATAATCGCGTATGACCCGCTGTATATCCTGCGCTTCTGAGATTCCCGATACCAGCCGGTTCTGTCTGGCGTGCGGCAAGCCGGTAACAGACAACTCCGAAACGGCGGTCATGGCTGTGGCGTCCACGCCGGTCTCGGGTGCGGGACAATCGCGCGCCTCGGCCGTACCCGCGCGCGTCTCGGCGAGCGAGGGACGCTTCGCCGCGGGCGTGCTGGTGACGGGACGCTACCAGATTATCGGACTGCTCGGGAAAGGCGGAATGGGCGAGGTGTATCGCGCCAACGACCTCACGCTCGATCAGCCGGTGGCGCTCAAGTTCCTGCCCGAATCCATGGCGCGGGACACCGCCATGCTGGCTCGCTTTCATAACGAAGTGCGTATCGCGCGCCAGGTCTCCCACCCGAATGTCTGCCGCGTGTACGATCTCGGGGAAGTCGACGGCCGGCCCTACCTTTCGATGGAGTACATCGACGGCGAAGACCTCGGCTCGCTGCTGCACCGCATCGGCCGTCTGCCCGCCGACAAAGCGCTCGAGTTCGCGCGCCGCATCTGCGCGGGCCTGGCCGCCGCGCACGACAAAGGCGTGCTGCATCGCGACCTGAAGCCGTCCAACATCATGGTCGACAGCCAAGGCCGGGTGTTTATTACCGACTTCGGCCTGGCGGCAGTTACCGGCGAGTTGCGCGAGGCCCAGGCGCGCGAGGGTACTCCGGCTTACATGGCGCCGGAGCAACTGGCCGGCAGTGAAGTGACCGCGCGCAGCGATATTTATGCGCTGGGCCTGGTGCTTTACGAAATGTTCGCAGGCAAGCGGCCCTTCCAAGCGGGCACACTCGCCGAGATGGTCCGCCTGCAGCAGCAGTCCACGCCCGCCAGCCTGACGGCCCTAGTGAAGGATGTGGACCCCGCGGTGGAGCGCGTGATCCAACGCTGCCTGGCCGCGGACCCGCGGAATCGGCCGGCCACCGCGCTGGCCGTGGCTGCGGCGCTACCGGGTGGCGATCCTTTGGCGGCGGCGCTGGCCGCGGGCGAAACTCCCTCCCCGGATCTGGTGGCTGCGGCGGGCCAGCAGGTGGGCATCCGGCCGGTGCTGGGTCTGGCTTGCCTGGTGGCGACGATCGCCGGTCTGGTCGGGGTCATGCTCATTGCGCCGCACGTGCAACTGATCGCCAGAGTGGCCATGGAACATCCGCCGGATGTGCTCGTAGAGAAGAGCCGCGACTTGGCCCGCGCGCTCGGATATACGGCGAAACCCGCGGGAGTGGCGCACGGGTTTGCCTACGACAACGATTACCTGCAATACGTCGACCGCATTGACAGGTCACCCAACCGCTGGGAGCACCGGCTGGGCAACATGCAACCGCCGCCGCTGGCATTCTGGTATCGCGAAAGCCCGCGCCCGCTGGAGCCGGAGGCATTCGGCGGCGGCACGGTGGATCCCGGCGATCCGCCGCCCATAATTTCAGGGATGGTCTCGGTAACTCTGGATCCGCAGGGCAGGCTCATCGAGTTCGACGCTGTGCCGCCGCAAGTGGACAAAGCATCCGGCGAGGTCCCTCCGCCCGACTGGAAGCGCTTGTTCGACGCTGCGGGCCTGGACATGTCGCGGTTCTCCGCGGTCGCGCCGCAGTGGACGCCGCTGGGGATCTGCGACGCGCGTGCCGCGTGGACCGGAATTTTGTCCAGCGGGCCGCCAAACCCCGTGCGGGTAGAGGCTGCGGCTTGGCGCGGGAAGCCGATTTACTTCCAGATCGTCGGCGATTGGACCCGTCCGAAACGCATGCAGACCTTCATGTCAGACGCGAATCTGAAGGCCCTTGCAATTACAGTCCTGGCGATCGGCGGGTTGCTGATGGTGGCGGCCGCGCTATTGGCCCGCTATAACACCCGGCGTGACCGCGGCGACCGGCGCGGCGCGTTGCGATTGGCGGGCTTCACTGCCTGCGTGTCCATGTTGCTATGGGTTTTCGGCGGCTCCCACGTAGCCAGTTTTGGAGAACTGGGGCTCTTCCTCGGCGCGTTGAGTCTTGCCCTTCTGCTGGCCGCCGGCGTGTGGATTCTCTATATGGCCGTCGAGCCCATCGCACGGCGCAGGTGGCCGCACAGCATGATCGGTTGGAGCCGGCTGCTGGCGGGAGGCCTCCGCGACCCACTGGTTGGCCGTGACGTGCTCGTGGGGTTGACTTTCGGGACGGGCGCGGCGCTGGTGGTTAAGGTGCACGAACTCGTCCTGTTGCGCTTTGGTTCCATGCCCAACGTCACGGTGTACCCTTTGTCGCTGCTGGGTGTTAGCGGAACAGTGGCGACTTTACTGTCGCTGATTCCGAACAGCGTCCTTCTGGCGCTGGTCTGGTTCGTGCTGCTTTTCGTTCTGCGCGCGGTGCTGCGCCGCGATTGGCTGGCGGCGGCGGCCTTCGTGGCGATCTATATGGCTTTGAACTGGCTGGCAACCCCGGCGGCGCCGGCGCTGGCCGCCGTCTTCGGAGCGGTCCAAACCGCTCTACTCGTATTTGTGATGCTTCGTTTCGGCCTGCTGGCGCTGATCGCTTCGTCCTTCGTCTTAGAGTTATTGATGCTGTTTCCGATCACCGCGGATTTTTCGGTCTGGTACGCGGGAGCCTCGGTGTTTGCGCTGGTCAGCGTGGCGGCCATGGCGGCCCTGGCATTCCGCTCATCGCTGGGCGGCACAGGCTTCAGCCTGTGAGGGCCGGCTCAAAGCCGGCTAACGCGAGCTTCGCTCGCGAAGGCCGATTAACAATCGGCCTGCAGTTACCAACCTGCCCCACTAGTCGATGGCCTTGAATTCGCCGCGCAGGCCGCGGGCGGAATCCGGTGCAATCCAAACATGGAACATGCCCGGCTCATTCACCAGTTCGCCGCGTTCGTTGTGAAACGCGAGAGAGGCGGTGGATAGCGTGAACTGCACCGTCTTCGTTTCGCCCGGCTTAAGGGTGACTCGCTGAAAGTCCTTCAGCTCTCGCACCGGCCGGGTCAGGCTGGCGGCGAGCTGACGGGTATAGAGCTGGACGATCTCATCCCCTTGTAGCTTGCCTGAATTTGTAACATCCGCACTGACTGTAAGTGCTCCGCCTTTCGCCATGGAGGCGGAAGATAGCTTCAGGTTCGAGTATTGGAAGGTCGTGTAAGAGAGCCCATAACCGAAGGGATACTCCGGACCGTTATCGAGATCGATGTAGCGCGATGTGTCGCCCTCGGGCGCCACCTTCTCGGTAATGCGCCCGGAACCGCCGCGCGAGGGCCGGCCGGTGTTCATGTGGTTGTAGTAAATGGGTACCTGGCCGGCGCTGCGCGGGAAGCTGACAGTCAACTTCCCGGAAGGCACGGCATCGCCGAAGAGGAGATTGGCGATGGCCGGTCCGCCCATGGTGCCTGGGTGCCAGGCATACAGCACCGCTCCGGCGTGGGACGCGGCCTTCGAGAATGTGAGCGGGCGTCCAGCCAGCACCATCAGCACGACGGGCTTGCCGGCCTTAGCGATCTCTTCCACCAACTGGTCCTGCGCGCCTGGCAGATCGAGCGAGGCGCGCGACCGGGCTTCTCCGGAGAGCGACTGCTCTTCGCCGATGAAGAGCAGGACCGCATCGGCGTTTCGGGCCGCTTCCAGCGCGGGGGCAATACCCGCCTGGCTGTTATCGCGGCTGTTCTTCAGGGCGGGCGCGTACGTGACTCGGTCCGGTCCCAGCATTTCGCGAATGGCCGCCAGCGGCGTGCGCACGTCGCCGGGCCGGCCGTCGGCAACCCAGCAGCCCATCTGGTCCACGCGGCTGTCGGCCAGAGGCCCGATCACCGCTACCTTCGCGATGGACTTGGAAAGCGGCAACAGGCTGCCTTCATTTCGGAGCAGCACCGCGCTCTCGGTGGCGAGTCGCTGCGCGATATCGAGGGCGTCCGGAGCCAACATGGCGGAAGCGGGCGGCGGAGCCGGGATGGGTCTCTCAAACATGCCCAGACGGAACTTGATGCGCAGGATATTGCGCACGGACTCGTCGACCAGTTTGACGTCGAACTTCCCGGCCGCGATGAGCGCGGGCAGATCGTCGTAGTAGTCCGTGCTGACCATTTCCATGTCGACACCGGCACGGAGAGACTTCACGGCGGCGTCGGTGGAATCGGCGGCATACCCATGCTTGATCATCTCTTCGACGGCATTCCAGTCGCTCACCACGAAGCCGTCAAAACCCCACTCCTTCCGCAGGACCTGGCGCAGCAGGAAGACGTTGCCGGAGGCGGGCACGCCGTTGAGGTCGTTGAACGCGCTCATGAAGGTTGCGACGCCCGCTTTTTCCGCGGCGGCGAAGGACGGCAGGTAGACATCGCGCAACAGCGTCTCGGGAATCCAGGTGGTGTTGTAGTCGCGCCCGCCCTCGGCGGCCCCGTACCCGGCGTAGTGCTTGGCACAGGCGGCCACCGCGTCCGGCGCGTCCAGCGAATCTCCCTGAAGACCGCGCACCATGGCGGCTCCCAGAGCGCTGGCCAGCACCGGATCTTCGCCGAGGCTCTCGGCGATGCGGCCCCAGCGGGGATCGCGAGCGATATCCAGCATGGGCGCGAAGGTCCAGTGAATCCCCTCGGCAGCGGTTTCGCGGGCAGCGATATGCGCGGCCTTGCGGACCAGTTCAGGGTCCCAACTCGCGGACTGTCCCAGCGGGATGGGGAATACGGTGCGATAGCCATGGATGACGTCGCGGCCGAAAATCAGCGGAATGCCCAGACGGCTTTCATGGAGCGCGATGCGCTGTAATGCTGCGCGCTGTTCGGCATCGCGGAGATTCATGACCGAGCCCCACCGGCCCGCGCGAACATCGGTGAGCATTTGTGCGTCGGACCGGGTGTAGCCGGCCGTCGACTGCGAAAGCTGGCCGAGTTTCTCCTGCAGCGTCATGCGTGCCAGCAGCGCGTCGATGCGGCTCTCGACGTCCGCGGGCGAGCCGTACAGGCTGGGCATCGCAACAGAAACGGAAACCACCAGGAGGATCGAAGCGATCGGGTGAATGCGCATGGGCTTGAGGATCAGTACTTCATCAACTTCAGCTTGACCACGGTTCCCGCCGCCGGCAATCGCAGACCGAAGAAGATCTCGTCGCCGCTCAACTGCCGGCGCGGCTTCCACACGCCGTCCTCGCAGGCGCCCTCTTCGACACTGACGAAGTCGGCGCGCGGCGCCGCCGAGCCAAACTTCGGCCGGAAGTTCACCGTTGTATCGAAGCCAGCCACCACGAACTCGGCGGGACCTATCTGCCCGACTAGCGCGCGTCCGGTGGTCTGCGGAGTTCCCGCCGCCCGGGCGCCGCCGTAGCCCCAACGCGATGGGCCGAATTGGGCCATGGCTTCGTACTCGCCAAAGTCGGCCACCACCGTAGCAATGCCCTGTTCTTCCACCACCGCGTGCAACTTGCCGTACTTCTTCGCTTCGGCCAGTAGTGGCGTGGCGGCGGCCACCACACGATATGTGGCGGCCAGGTCTCTCAAGCCTTCCGGCATCGCGGAGTTGTCGCCTTCACGCGAGCCCTCGACGCCGAACGCCGACACGCCGATGCCTTTCAGATCGCCAAGAGCATAGAACATGCGCCGGCAGAAGCCCAGGTCGTGGCCGGTCTCGGGAATCAGCAGCGGGTTGTCCGGCCGGCTGTAGGGCGTGGCCTCCTCGATGTATTGAACGTAGCTTTGTTTGTAGATATCCGGGGAAATCCAGTCAATTGCAGGCACCATCGCCTTGTAAAGTGGCAGCATGCGGGTCGTCGGGCCGCCGCTGGGATGCGAAAAGCCCGGTTCATAGAAGCCGTCCTGAATGTCGGTCCAGACGTTCAGGAACATCGGCAACGGGAACTCGCGCTTGCCTGCCTCGGCCACCCGGTTGAGATAACGTGCCTGGTAATAGGCGGCGAAGGTCTCACTGGCGTACGCGCCGAAAACCTCGCTCCAGACGCCGCTGTTGGCCTTGCCGAAGGCATTCGCCACCGTGGCTGGCACCGGCTGGGCAAAGAGTTGGTTGGCGCTGTCGGAGTGGTCGCGATCAGTGCCCAATACGCCGGCTTCGTTCTCCACTTGGATGGCGATGACCGTATGCTGCTCGCCGTCGATCTCCTGGAGATGGCGCATGAAGGCCGCGAAGGCGCGCGCGTCGGCGGCCTGAGTGGCTTCCACGTGAGTGGAGAGCGTGCGGATGGGACTGCCGGTCTGGTCGATCATGCGCGGGTATTTCCCGACGTCTTCTTTGACCCAAGCGGGAACGAAGTGCATGGCGCCGTTCTTGAAGCCGCCGAACCAGGCCAGAATCAGACGCAGGCCGTTGGCCTTGGCCCCGGCCACCAGGCCGTCGACGACCTTGAAATCGAAGCGCCCTTCCCCCGGCTCCACGGTTTGCCATTGAATGGGAACCTGCACGGTGTTGACATGAAGGCGCCTGGCCAACGGCCATGTTGGTTCCAGTTCGCCGGGATATCCGCTTGAATTTCCGGTTTGAACGCCAAGAATCAGAAAGGGACGGTCGTCCACTAGAAACTGGAAACCGCCATTGTCTTTCACCAGCCGGGGCATGGGAGCCGCGGCCAAAAACGTCGCGGCAAGCAGCATGGCCGCCGCCGGGTTCACTCGCATGAAGCCTCCTGGAGAACCAGAAATAGCAGCATACACCGGCGACAGCACTTCAGCAAAGGCGCGCCGTCTCGATCTCCGCATCGCGCGCTGTCTTATCGGACGTAATTAAATGGTGCCCGGGGCGGGAATCGAACCCACACTCCCGTTGCCGGGAAAAAACTTTTAAGTCCCTGCATGAGGGGAAGCCGGGGTATGCCAGGTAATTATATCAATAATTTGGGACATTGATCGGTCCCTCCAGAACCCCCTTTTCCCCTGCTAACTGGGGGACCAAACTGGGGACCTGGCGTGTGGCGACAGATGGATGGTCTATATTCTTCGGGCAGTCCATTGGAACGCTGGCGAGGGCTCCGGGAGACTGGTTAAGGATGACCGAATTAGTTGCGGGGACCACGAAGAACCCTGCACTGCGCGATCCCGTCGAGCAGTATCTGCCGGAGTTTCATAACCAGCGCGTCGCAACGAATGTCGGTCCAGACGCGGGCCGTCTCAGGATACCCGACTACCCCGTCACCATACGCGCTCTTCTGACCCATACGGCAGGCATTCAAGACACCCGGCCCGCCGCCATTCACGAGTATCCGCAGTTGATGAACGTGCCTCTGGACCAGGTGGCGAACCAGCTTGCGCTGCAACAAGCGTTGGGTACGGTTCTTGAGACGGCGGCGGCGCTTCACGGCATTTGCGGCAGTCTATGCACCGTTTCCTGGCCTCCTGCAGGATAGGGTGCGGATGGAGATTCCGCCGCAGAGGGTACCAGAGGCTCAACCCGGCCCTACGAGAGCACCCTGCGCCATCCTGGTTCGACTCTGAAGCGTTCTGGCGCATTCCGGCCCCGGCTCGACGATCCGGCCCGATCAGTTCCAGCCCGTTTTCGTACCGCTATTGGGCCAGCGTGAACGGGACGATGACCGCAGTCTTGACCTCGACCGGCTCCCCAATCAGGCGACACGGAGCGTACCGCCACTGCATTACCGCCTCAGCCGCAGATGGAACCAGCGCCGGATTGCCCGATACCAGATTCATCTCGCCCACTTCGCCGCTTTTGGTGATTACGATGTTGAGTTTCACATCGCCTTGAATTCGTGCTCTCTTTGCGTCCTTCGGATAGACCTGGCGAACGTCGTGGATCAAACCGCAGTTCTCTGCTGAGCCGAAGAAATCCCCGGCCTGGATCTGCCCTTTTGCTGGCGCTGTCTTCGAGGCCGTAGCAGTCGTCGGGCGAGAGGACGGAGCGGAATGACACCCGGCCACCGATAGCATCACAAGAATCCAGGCAGGCTGGCGCATAGGCCATTTCCCTTTGCTCTGCCGGATCAGCTGCGCTTATCATTGCGGCGTCGACCATCGAATTGTTTGCGAAACCTGGCCATCCATTAGCTAAATTGCCACGTTCAACCGACTGCTTTCATGACAGCCGTCGCCCACCAGTCGATATTGGTCGTTTCGCCCAAGATCTTATCCGTTTTTGCCTGAGCCTCTTTCTGTGCTCCTTCAACTGTGGGATGAAGCAGTCGTCCTTCATGCACAAATTGAAACCGGTCGAGATCGCAGACGTAAGCCCGCCAACCCTCAGCTTCTTCCTCAACGAACAGACGCAGATGCTTGTACGTGACATTCATGATGGGTGTCCGTTCCTTCGTCTCTGTACTTGCCGTTGTGCCTTGAGCCAGTCCTCTTGCAGCGATCCATCTCGGAAGGCTCGGTTCAACCAGAGACCGAAAGCGACAGTGGCGATTTCCCGTTGTTGTTTGGAAGTTGAGGCTCGAACAGCGAACGCATCGCATGATCGAGGCATGAACGCCGATTGTTGCGCAGGTTCGGATGCGACCGCCTGCATTCGCTTGGTAGCCATAACAGACTCCTAATGCCGTCGATCTCTATGCCTCGGCCCGTTAAATCATGCGGCGGTTGGCGGTGAGGCCGGTGGCAATGTCTTCACCCTCTTTGGCGGCTCGACCAGCAATAACCCACAAACCGCTTTTATGGTCAGGTGTTGTGGGTCCTCCGGATTGATGCGTAACCACTCCTTAGTTTGTTTGATGCTGGTAAATGTGCTGCCGCATTTGGCGCTGACGTGTGCAAGAACCGCAGACTGCCAGACGGACAACGCAGGCCTTCCAATCGAAGCAATGCAAACAACTTGCGGTCGCCGTGAAACGAGGTACGGCTTGCGTTGCATCCGAATCGCCTTTCTAAGATTGCAGCCGCTCATTCGCTGTTGTTTCCACACCTTCGCTGATTCGGCCCTATTAAACGACGAAGCGGCCTCTCGGGTGTCGTCTGGTTCTACAATCCGTGGACGAAACGGAGCCTGAATGAGCATTTCATACCGCCGCTTTTCAATAATAAGATTTCGGCGCAACCGGATAAATCCTAGTGATCCCAGGAAACGCCCTATGCCTGTTAGAATTGACCCAAAGCGATGAATTGTCAACCAGGGTCCTGAACGTCGCGGGGTTGATGTGAGACGCTACACCAAGCGAATTGGCTGCAATTGGCACAAACTACGGCGACAATTAACACTGTGTCATTGAGTACATCCCGTGAAAATAAATCTTATCGGCCCTGACGCTTGCGGGATTTCATAGAACTGTTGGTCGCTCCGATCCTGCCTTTCCGGCAAATCGTGCCTTCGGTTCCGGGTTTCGCTGAGAGCGTCGGTTTCCCCGATCATTTTGAGACCCGGTCGAAGCCGCCAGAGCAAAGCTGCACCGGACGACCGGCGATACGGAACCGGAGGTCAACCCTGGGAGAATGGAAACGAAACCTTCCAAGCTGTTGTAGACGATGGTGAAGTATTCGAGGCGCTGGCCCTGGCGAACAAGATCGGAGCGGCTAATGGCGGCGGAAGATGTCATCCACTGGCGGCATCTAGAAACTGGTGGCCGCTGTACGTCAACCGAATGGGCTTCCATGAAGGGCCAAGATCCATCGCTTCGACAAATTCCGTTTCATGAAGAATCATTACGTGGTAAGCAATCTCATTTTGGGATCGCCCATCGACAATATCGTGGAAGGCACCATCGAAAGGCATTTTCTCGACTTTCAGCAAGACTTCCCGAACCAACTCCACGTCAACCTTCATTCTGCTTGCCTCTTTTTCCGACTAACACCTTCACGCTTACTGGGTGGCCGCTTCGTGCTGCTGGTCGTGCCGATGCTGCCAAGCCAAGCTGAGTATCGATTCACTTCCGTGCCGTCAAATGGTTTCGCCAGCACGTCGTAAGCTCCAATATTCAGAGCTTCCGCCCATAGGTGATTGTCTCCAAGCCGGGAACTCACGATGAGGTAGGCTGGTTGCGGCAACAGGGTCAGGTGATCCAGCATGTCTCTCCCGGTCCCAGACAGCAGATCTCGTTCACAGAAACCACCAGAGGAATTAGAATCTTTCGCAACAGCACCACTGCAGATGAAAGACTTAGTGTTTTGTGAACTTTCCACTGCGCCAACGACCTGGCCAATGTCCAGTAGCCGTGACGCGGCCGTTCCCATCTTATTCGGAGTGGGCTAACCATCGGAGCCAGTCGCCAACCTCAACTGCCCCGTCCAACTTTTCGCAAGCGGATTGAACAGAGGCGCTAAACTATAAGCAGGAGTTCGGTGTTGAAATTCGACAAGAGTAGGAACCCGAGAAAGCAATTTGCGGCGGGCCGTGGCCCAACCGTGGCCCCTCCGAAAGATTACGTGCCAGCCCGTAGTGGACGAAAGCCACCCTTTCACGCGGAAATTGAGGTCGCCAGCAATTTGCCGGAAGATTCTCCGGAATTCCGCGCTTTTGTCATGGAGGTGGTGGGCATGCCGGAGCACATGGCTTCCAGCGTCGCCGCCGCCATCCGGCAGCAGAAATGGAAAATTTCGCCAAACCCGCTAGCGTCGATTAGAACGGCCGCACACCAGGAAGCCCGAAGGAACCTACCCCCCACATGACCAAACCATACAGCGAGATGAGCGCGGCTGAGAGGCTCGCAGACCGTATCGCAAGGAACCGGGAGATCGACCGGCGCGTAAAGGAAAACCAGAGCGCCGCGAGTACGCCAGCGGAGGTGGGCGGTAGGCAGAAAGCCGTGGGAAACGTTCTTGAGGAGTTCCAACGCATAAAGAAGAAACGCGGTATCGATGCTGCGTCTGATTTCGTGCGCAACGGGAGCAGGTAGTTTCTGATCGAAAACGCTGGTTCACATTGGGAGTGCGGTCAGGACTGTGCGGCGCCGGGACCCCACCCGGCATAGAGAAGTCGATTTAGGATCTCCAAATGCCGGCGAGCACGAACACGGCAAACCAAGCCGAAAGCTCCCGATATCGCAGAGGCCTACGCTATGGGTTTTGAATCGTATCCTGTTGGTCCTGTGTCCCCAATGATCCGGGGGCGCGAGGCGGAATGGGCGGGCGGATGAGTGTTGGTGAGCCCAGTGATGCCCAGGAAGGTGGGATGGACGGGTGGAAAAAGCGACACCGGGGCCAGTAGGCGGAGATGTACCTTGTAGAGGCAGGAATCTCCTGTCGCTCAAATGAGCGGAGGTGGGTTGGGCGTGGGCTGCGGCGACGGTTGCGATCATCATGACGTGTCTTGTAGCTGAGGCGTCCTGCAAAAGCTGAGCATCCGGTGCGCGATTCTATCCGCCGGGATCGCCTCGGCCAGGACTAACCGGCCGAGTTTGCAGATGGGGCAGCGATGGAATCATTTCTGCCTTGCTCCCGAATCCAAGCTTTCAGGATTGCGCCGTGGTTTTTCCGACAATCGCAGGCCGGTCTGAACGGCTGTGATCAGAAAGGACTCCGGATCTGGAACCTTGGTATCAGCGTCGGGGGCCGCAGGTGCGCTTGGGTTGGTAACTGGTGATTGGGCGTTCAGCAAGCTGAAAGCACTGTTTCCAACACGCCCTCCCGCTTGAGCTTCAACAAATCGTCCGGTTCTATCGAATACTTCCCCGGTTGGCTCTGAACCATGCTGACAACAAGCTCCTCGCCTAATCCCGACTTGACCATTTTCACAATGGCCTCGTTAGTCAGCACTTCCTGCGCACTAGCCAAAAGGGCGAACACCAAGACCGCTCGTAGAGTTTCCCTTGTCTTCCCTTTCCTAAAAATTCCCTTTCGCACCTTCCAGCAAGCAAGGGTCGCCGGCGCTCCGCAATCCGGGCAAGAAAATGCGTGTCCTTCCGAGCGAGCAGACGGATCTTCGTTCCGTTGCATACCGAATCGATCTGATTCGCTGCTTTAAGGATGCAAGCTTGCAAGTTGTCATCCGATATCAAACCTGAACTTTCTCCCGACTCGCGTGACGGCTGTGGGATGGGCGAATTGACGCGGAAGCAGGTCGAGCAACTCCAAGCCGCCGGACGCCGATTCAACTGGATCGAAGTCGAGTATTGTTGGTACTTGGAGGCTTTTCACTAATCTCAAGAGCGGAAGCCGGGCGTCTGATCGGCGACAATTAGATCTCCGGGCGGAGATCTAATTGTCGCCGATCAGCCCTGTTGGTTGCCGCCAGATTCTGAGCAGGAACGAGCTTTTGGGTGTCGTGCATGAAGCCTCCAGGATTACCGATACATTGTTCGGATGCCTTGCGC
>Ga0187875_10002521_pt1 | contig 13460 bp, 23 predicted proteins | sample June2016WEW_17_1_2_FD_132978 | JGI IMG/M metagenome (GOLD analysis project Ga0187875, IMG submission 132978) | Peatland microbial communities from SPRUCE experiment site at the Marcell Experimental Forest, Minnesota, USA - June2016WEW_17_10 | ecosystem: Environmental > Terrestrial > Soil >... | reverse complement strand
TCGAACTATTATAATTTGAAGTCGTATCATACGATATTGCATCAAAGATAAGAGGTGATGCAGCTGGAGTATAACTTGCTGTTGAAGGATATACAAAAAACGCAGGAGTGGGGCCTGCTAGATTTATCGCATTATTTGTTGCCATTATTTTACCTTATATGTCCTTGGTCTTCCATTTCATGACGCCTGCGTGGATTCTGGCCAGGAAGATCAAAGCCAGTTCTAGCATGTAACCTGTGAAATGCCCGAGTTGAAACTCGATCTTCGACTTTCTTTACATCATCGCGGAACTCAGGCACTTCAGTAAACTTTTTACCTTCTACATTAGATCTTTTTCTATCTTGCCTGCCCGCCGAAGCCTCGGCGTAGGAGGGATCGCGTATATTGCCCAAATACTGGGCTTGGTAGTCTATTCTGTTCATACTGACCTCGATAATGGTGTTCTATGGCGAACTTTAGGAGCCGGAGATCCCTGTTGCGACGGATTCCGGCTACCAGATCCTGCCAAGGGTAACCTAACTTGGTCAGAATTTTCGTTTTTAATTACTTGCGATAGTGTTATAAGCTTCTCGATATGCCCTAAGTCCATCGTATCGATTTCTTTGAGAGCCTTTACTAGATTGAGCAACGCTACTTCATCATCTTTGGCAGCTTCATGCTTACGTTCTTCAGCAAGGGCCTGATTTTCAGCTATACGCGACATTCTTTCCATGCCTAAGCCCTGATCAGCGGTTGCTCGTGCTTTGGCCAGCTCAGTGCGACTTTGTATCTCTTCCATTTGAACTTGCATTTGTTGCATCTGAACTTGTTGCTGCTGCTTAGATGTTTGAACGATCGAATCGATAAGCTTTTGTTTGTTCTGTAGCGTAGAAGCATCAATAAGTAAGTCGTCTGCTATCGGTACACCAGCTTGGCGTAACTCTAACATCTGAGCGAATTGCATCTGCTTCTGGGTAGTAGTATTAAGCCCTTCTTCAACGGTAGCATTATATTTACCGAATGCTTTGTTGTAGAACTGTGCAGTAGGGTTGCCTTCTTCAAGTATCTTGGCAACTTTGCCCGGTGTATAGTTCGCTTGTATTATGTCGATCATGATGTTGCCTAGTAGGTGCTGAGTACGATCGAGTTGGTCAAAGAGCCGTTGAAGCGTTGTAAGACCGGCTCCTTGTCTAAGCATGCTTAAAATACCAGCTTTTTCATCCGACGAACTGCCGAGTAGTTCTTCATTTACCCCCGACACCTCACTAATTTCCTTGGCTAGAAGCTCACTTAGCTGTATCATCGATGGCGGAATCTGCGGCGGCACAATCTGTTCAACGTCCGTCATTAGCGCGTCTTCTTTAAGAGCTAATCCACGGCCTTGTCCCGAAAGGAATATATCTTTCGGATTAACGAGAGCATTTTCCTTGTACTTGAACCCGGAATTGATTTGGCTCTCAAGGATATCCAGCTCGATGATGCGACGCCTGTTATATAGGTATTGTGCGTCCCTGAGGCCTCTTACGACGCCCTGGATGCGCCAAGGAAAGTACTCACAGTGTGGTTCATAATATGCTAGGGTAGGGCAAAAAGGATAGCGGTCTATGCCCATCGGATTCGGACCATCATAGAATACGCGACCTTGAATTACAACGGCTAACCGCACAGTTGGTATTTCCTGCTCGATCATCGTAATTTGCGGATAGGTCTGCAGAAATAGCTTTAAACGTTCCGGATCTTGCGAGTTCCACTCTTGAGTCTCCCCGGATTGCGTATCGACAAGCATCTGCTGCTTACGGTAATCGCGATACCAAAATTCATCATAGGTTAATAGGTTTTTTAGGCCATAGTTATATGCTTCAGCGGCGAATTGGAACTTACCATCGCGGTTGTCGACACCATACAAGCCAAGGATCTCCTCGGCATATTGAGGCATAAGCGATATAGCTTCGCGCTTAGTGAGAAATGTGCGCTTCCATAAAGCATTACAGTCAGAGAGATCAGCCTTTTTAAAATATGGGTCGATCAGAAAGTAGTTGTGGGGACAGTTATCGACACGGATCGTGCCGGAAACAGGGTCACTACGATAATCGACCCATACATGAAGCAAATTCATTCCGGATATCAGAGCACCATGAAACGAGTCAGATATGGTTTCAAGGACATGCTCAGTATCAGCGATATGCATAAGAATTTTTGTAAACTGGTCAGCAGTCTGGTCGTCAGCATTCTCGACACCAACGCATATAGTAGATTTACGATTGCGGCGTTGATAGCCTTCAATCATATTTATGATACGCATAATACGATTAAAGGTGAACATACGGCGACGATTAGCAGGTAAATTTCCGTAAAGATCGTTCCAGAGAGTCTGATCGCCCAAGTAAAAGCGTTGATCCGTATCGGCCTCGCCCCAGAAAGATTGATTGATTGTAATACTTTCTGCGTAGAAGGCTTCCATACGGCCTAGAATAGGTTTGTCTTTTTCTTCATAATATTGGGGGCCAAGTTGGGGGAATAACATCAGCTACTCCTTAAGATGGATTGCAACCGGAGCATGTGCAAGGGGTATTAACGACTGTAAAGCTTGCCAGGTCGGTCAGAATGGTATCAGCCCAATTGATCATGGGAGCATATTGCGGAAACGCTTTCTCAGCATAACCGATAACAGGCTTCAAGGAAGCAAGTACATTAAGAATATCACGGCCAAGTTGCCCCGACGTTACAAGTTGCTCCAGTGTAGGCCATAATGCTTCGCCCTCGGTGCCAATTTCTTTACAAAGGCTTTCAAGATGCTGCAAGGTCCAGGTCATTACATGTAGTAAATTGTTTTCTACTGTAGAATTCGCCATAAGCGTCCCTTTTCTGCTTGAATAGATTAATCATAGCTACAGCGTACGAGCCTACAAATACATATTCAAGTTATACGATGTTTGGCACTCACAAGATAATCGTGAAATCGTAAGCCATTTTCTCGGCGGAACTTCATATCATCGGCAATTGCTTTGCGCCGGTGGATCAACCGGCATTTGTTACTACAAAAAGAATGACTGCGGCCATCACGGCGGGGCATAAACTCTTTATCGCAGTATAAACATTTTTGAAGAACCATATACTACTCCTAGAAAAGACCGTTTTACGGGCTGACTAGCAAAATCATAGCATAGGCAATAAAAAACTCATCATGTCCACATCATGATGAGTATAAGGTTACAAGTAGTATCTGCTTGACTAGACGATACTGATACTATTGTACTTGATATCGGTCAAAAGTTGTATATATTTATAGCTATGAGAACAGTAAAAGAGCAGCTCAGCTTCTTAAAAGGGGAAGAACCTAAAAAACGATCGAAGATAAAAGACAAACCGATCGATATGGGTAAAGTTGCTCGTAATGAGGGCTTGCTGCGGCAGATTGATGACATTTTATATAACTATAGGTTCCCTGAGAACTATTGTCCCAGGTGCAACCTGATCATGAAACAAAGAAGTGAAAAATGCGATGATCTTTGCCCGGTTAATCCGAAGCGCATGAACATTAACAGCATATTAAGCCTAGAACATGACGATCGCGTAGTATGTCTAGCAAGGCTATCGAAAGAAGATAAAGAAAAGTATAACTATCTCATAATGGGTTTATTTAGGTAGGGGAAATCAATGACAAAATGGGCGAATGAAGCACTTTTTGGTATAAAGATACAATTTGTATCCGGCATGATAAGAGAATATTGGATTGCTGAAGACGAATATAACGCATTCATGGAATATGCAGGTAACCATATACCCAGTGAATCAAGTTATTGGTATCTAACTCATTATCAGTTTGGCGATACAGATGAGAACAATAAAACTTTTGTGCATGAATATATTAACTTTAACAATGTAGAAATCATAAAAGATCTTAATCATACGGCATATATAAGAGTGCAAAAACCTAAAGGAACAGAGGATTAAGTGAAAAGTACGCTTTTTAACAACCAAATATGCGACTTGTGCCTTAGGGAAGAGCCGATAATTCCTACTGGAATAGGAGAATGGCTCGGTGAAAAAAATCCTGATTTATGCGATCGATGTAAAGGGTGCTTAGAGCGTTTATCTGAGCCAACAATTAAATTAATTATTCATGAAATTAACATACTTTCTGGGCAGGATAAATAATGGATGATACTGGGCGAACAATGGCTCTTGTAAATGGCCTGCGGTTAATGGAGCCTAACCAGGTTGTCATAGTACCAAAAGATTCATTCGGTGAGCTTTTTTTGCCGATTAAAAGCAATATTGGCGATGAAATAGATATCCACGGCAAAGGTAGATTTATCTCCTTCGTTGTGGTTATTCTTTGTTAACTTTTTGTACTGTTAATAACAGTTTATTGGGGATTTTGACCTCGCGTTTTTTTTAGTTCACAAAGTTGTTTTGCTTTTGTTGTAAGGCTTTTTTAGCAAAAATTTTTTGCGGAGGAGGGTCGCTTGTGATACATTATTGGGAGATTTTTTGTGATTGTATTCTAAATATTAGCCATTATCATTAAACAGCATGTTGGCCAACAAATACTTGTGTATGATAGAAAGACTTCACGTGGGAAAAAAGGTTCTATCACGGCCTTAGAAGATGATGTTTCGCTGCGTCTTTATTGCCGCATCAAGGACAAAAGCTGGGGTGTTAGTGTATGCGTTACAAAATTGAATGGCATTGAGGTAAAATAATGGGAATGAGATATCGGTGTACAAAATGTTACAACTTTATAAATAGATATGCTCGCGATAAAAATGGAATAGAGACTCAAGGGATATGCCAGAAATGCTGGGAATCAGCTGGAATAATCGAATTAGCGGAACCGAACAAAAAGGAATTCATTTATACCCCTACTAAGGAAGCAACTACTGATATGCCTATAGAGGAACAGATACAAATTGAGATAAACAAAGCTATAGAAGACTTGAGGTTTAAATTCCCGCAATATCTTTTCTGTATCGATTATTGGGAATATCACATTGATACAACGCCATCGAATCCCGTTGTTTTAAAGGATTAATCATGTGGTTCAATTGTAAAGAAACAACTAAGTGCTTATGTTGCCATATTAAACTCAATAGTAGTACTTCTTTTCCATGCGAAATGTTGGGAAACGAACAAATTAGAATGTGCGACAAATGCAAACACGTTTGGCAACAATACCGAACTGAGTTATATCCTGCATGGCGCGAACAAACTTTGAGACTATTCCTACAGAAATCATGGGATGAGATTCTAGGGCAGAAAATAACTAGGGATCTAGAAAATGACATCAGAAAATCGGAGCAGAAGTATGATAAAGGAACAACAGCAACCATCAATAACGAGTCGCTCAAATAACAAAAAAAACTGCTGCAAATGCAAGAAGGTCATAGAAGGCAAAATATATCGAAGATATGAGGATATTCATCCACATATGTTTCTTGACCAAACATTGCTTAAAGCGTTTGATTATTGTGAACAATGTGCTCCTTTAGAACGAGAGCGTCTTATCCAACTAGAAGATGCACTATATGAATGGCATAGGTCATTACATAGAATTGATCGGTCTCTCTGGAATTGCGAAGAATGCGCACCACTGATAGATTATCTTAATAATAAGCTTAATGTAGATTTAAGAGCTATGTAGAGTTAACTTCTAATAATCAGGTAAATCAGTCCTAAAGATAGCAGGCATATTGGCGTTAACACCTAAAACGGCACTTTGGTAACGCTTTTCCAATTCTTCGGGGGTAATGCCTTCGCGAAGTTTAGGTAGTCCAACACAGAGGTACCTCATCGCGTCTGCATAGTTCGATGCCCAGTTGTGTAACGGATGATCAGAGTATAGAGGCTTAGCAGTATCAGATTTCTTCAGGTCCTTGCGGTAGTTCTCAAGAGCTTTAATAAGATCAGCACATCTATCTTCATCGATCCACATTTTAGAGAAGGTAGACCGTACGCATTCTATACCATCTATAATTGGTATGTTAGGACAAATGGTGAACTTGATGCCGAGTTGTGCAGCTTTATCAAGACGAGTTACACCACCGGCAGCAAACTCACGGACCTTGAGATCGTGAGGTCCAAGGAAACGACCGTAATTATAACCTTTTTCTGCCAATATCTTGGCATAATGCTCAAGCCCCTCGTCCGAATTCTCATAGCAATCTATAACGCGAACAATGTTGTTACAGATTTGGAAAAAGATCATGGCGGTCGTATCTCGGATACCTAAATCAAAACTTACATGGACCTTGTATGCAGACTCATAGCCTACATGACCGATCTGCCCTTTTAATTTCATCTTATCAATATATTGTGTATAATACGCTCCAGATACGCCTAAATCAAACGAGCAATAGTATTCTTGTTGTATTAAATCCTCTGAGATTACGCCCTCTGATTGTTCCTTAAGAATAGCTGAAAGGGGAATATGCCCAGTCTCTTCTACGGACATCTTCAACGAGAACCATTCAGGATTGTTCTGTGCGATATTATACAGTTCGTACATATGATTTTTGCCACGAGGAGTAGATATAAACAACGCCCATGCATTGTTAGCTACCATGATCGGGCGCAGATATGCATATGCATTGGGATCTTGAAGTGCATACTCAGAAAATATTACAGCTTGGAAGTTAGTACCGACTAAACTGTCGTAATTATCTGAACCGACTAGCTTAAGTATAGAGCCGTTCTTAAAGCGAATTTTCATGTCACTTGAGTTCTTTTGCTCACAGATCTCATCAGGGCAATACCAATCGAGGATGCGATGCCCGTCATTGTCTATGGCATCCCAGAGAATTTTTCGGCCCATCGAATAAGTAGGAAATACATAGAATACCGTGCAGGTCTTGGCCATGCATTGGCGCACTGCAAGGTTAAAGGCAACTATATCTTTGCCTGCTCGTCTTGGTAGTATAGCAAGCACTTTGCGAAACCCATCTTCCTCGATGGCCTTAGCGATCTTGTATTGGTATGGTCTCGGTTGAAACCTCTGGAGTTTCAGTTGTAGTTCCGGTGTCAGCTTCATCATCGCCCCACTTCTGTTGTACTAATTTGTGTACGCAATTAGAAAGATCTTCAATGGTAGAACCCTGTTCTTCCCGCCTCAATTTAGCCCGACGTTCTTCGACAGCTGCCCAAGTGGATGAATATGCAGACATCGGCTTTTCTGCAGTCCCTGAATCATATTGCCTGGTTAAAGCACCGATCTCGCGTTTATCGCCCATAGAAGACATAGCGAACCAGTAGGCATCTTGTATTTCAGGATATTTGTGCAACCATTCATAAAAGTACTTTTCGTTAACTCCCCACCAACGCAGAAACTGTGTCAAACAAAAACTTTTCTCCCTGAAAGACCAGTCAATCATGTCCTGACAAAACTTTTCAATGAAAGCACCCGATATTGGGGTTTGCCGCCATGACTGCATATTCTTGTAGATCTCATAAGGCGTCAGGTTTTTTGCATCATATTCTTTTTGTGTGTTAGACTTTTTAATTTTTGCCATAATTATTCTAAATTTATATTAAATTCCATAAATTGCTGCAACCATTGTTCTTTGCTGTGAATTTTGGTTACAGGTACAACGGAGAACTCTGTTCGAGCAGGATCGCCATAAATTTTCTTTGCTAATACTATTACAATTTGAGAATCGTCCTTAAAGATAATGCCATTGGCACAATCCTCCACATATTTAATCAAATTTGAAATATCTGGGGTATAGTAGTGATAAGTACCCATGAGAGAGTCGCGAAACTTGGCGCGAGATGGTGCAACAGGCATATAAAAAGTTACATTAAGCAACACGCAACCGGTTTCCAGCGGGTTATCACCGTGTTGGTTTCTTAAACTTATTGACGTAATGAGCTTTTCATTCTTTTGTGAATCATAAACTTTGCGAGTACCGAAGCGCGGCCGCGATAAAGCTATAGGATGGCCGGGAATAACATACTTCATGGCAACACCGTATAATCATAAAATAAAACTATAGGATGGCCGGGAATAACATACTTCATGGCAGCACCGTATAATCATAAACAGGAATCATATATATACGTTCACCGGTTATATACAGATCTGTATCATCATCGCCAAGCACTAAGTCGCCCTCGTCGGGGCATACTTCAAGCTCCATATACTCACCGGAGTTTTCTATAGCTATTGTGTAAGTCGCTTTAAAATCAGACAGTTCATCGAGAAATTTGGATTCTATGGGTTGGGGTGTTTCTACTGCTAATAGCGCGCAAAACATTAAAGGTAACATTCTCTGCTCTTTTCTGTAAATGGCTTCAACAACTGCGGTACAAAGTCAGCAATTGCCTGGTGCGCTTTCATCTTAGCATCTTCCGCAGAAGAAATCATCTGAATGTGTGGCTTATCTTTATGCTTAGCCATCGTGTAATCAATAAAACGGTCAACGGTATCGATAATAACTGCTATATCGAAATCGGGTATCTTGTTATCGATAATCATATCCGATATTTTTAAATGCGCCCGTTCGATAAAGGACTCAGCGGTAGGCAAACTCATAGTAAGTGGTCCTTGGATACCCGAAGCAACATATGCCACCATTTTTATCGCTTCGGCAATATCATCAATTGGCCCGGCGGCCGTAAATTGGAACGCGTTTGCGGGCTTTTTCCATTCATTTACCACGGGCCGGTACGGATTGCCTTCAACTTTTTGTGGTTTATCGGCGGGCATTTCAACCCGGACCCGTTGATCCGGTGGTAAATAAATCTCGGCTTCTCGATCGATAGTATGTTGCATAAGTATTCGGTTCTCGGCTCCGTAATCCACCACGATTTTGTTTTCGCGGCAGTATTTGTTGCATAGCGATGCATAATACCGGACCGGATCCGTTATTTCATTGCAACGTACTTTCGCAGCCCTGAGATATACTTTTGCCGCATAGCCATGAGTTGCTTCGTCATACATTGCAATCTTAGCAGCTCCCGTTTTCGATAAACCGAGCATATCGGCTGCATATTGGGCATTTTTCTGTAGAAAATCGTACTTCATATACGTGGCTCTCTCATTGTTACTTGGGTTACATACTTCCCGTTTAAGGTTCTTATCTCTTTCTTCGTTTATTGTTCTACATCCGGAACCGGTCCGATCCGGAATCGGCTTCGTTGGATATACTTCTACATTCAAAGCTTGCATAGTACATAAACTAACCGGCTCCGGAACCGGATCCGGGTTTAATAAATAACTCCGTTTATAATATAGTCGGTAATTTTCCGGCATCGTATGATCTGTAGCGGGCTTTAACCATGCCATTGTCGGCATCAAAAACGATAGGCATAATAGGTTTCTAAGTGCAGGTAACTGAGCTGCGAATTCATCAATAAAAGATTCGGTTCTACAAAGGGGATTCAACCGGTAAACATTGCTTTGATTGAACCGGCGTCTCCGAATAACTAGCCCGGACTGCCTGGCAATCCTTATTGCTTTCACTACAGTAGATACACTACAACCGAGCTTGCGGGCAATTGTATCTTCTGATTCGTAACACCTATCTTTAAAAAACTGTATCTGATTAAGTAAATAGTTAACTACATAGTTTTGTTTGCTATGTGTCTTAATATTTTTGATAGCTTGTAATTTCGGTGGTGTTTTGGACGGGCTTGTATGTTTTTCTTGATTTTGCGAGATATTCATGTTAACTTAACTTTCGTGTTTTAACTTTCGTGTTTTACTCGCTTTCGGTAAAACTACAATTTTATAGCGCAACTCGTGTCCCACAAACTTGGCGGTCGGTAAGACACAAGCGCGCGCATTTCAATTTTCTACAGTTTTATCCCATCATATTATCACTTCGATGAGCTGTCAATCTTGATGGCTTTTCTTTTTTTTAAAAGATGTTGTTGCATTACCTAAATAAGTGTGATATATTTATAGCGGTTGGTATAGAAAAGCTTAAAGATAAGGAAATTGATCATGGTTACATTTCAAGAATTAGATGCAGAGATAAAAGAATTAGCTTCGCTGATTCCAACCTCGGTTTTTTGTACTGATACCCAAGAGAAATATGACAAGATGCTCAACATTAAACTAACATTACAAAACCGTATTAAGAGTGTTAAAAAACAACTTGAAGAATCATTCGGCGGCAATCCTGATCAAATAGATATGAATAGAAGATTTCGCGCTGTATGTATAGCTTTCAATAAATTCGTAGATAAACAAGCGCGCTACGAAGAACTAAGCGATCCAATCGCTAGAATGGCATTAATAGCCAATCAATCCCCAAACAAAATGTATAAAAATAGTATGATAGAGTTATTTATATTGGACGGAAAGAAATAACTATGGGCCGCATTATAGGAGAATCATGCGCAATATTAATGAAGTATTATACGAGTTAGAGGACATCATAAACAGCAATCTTGATACGCTGCACAAACTCAAAGATGTAGCAAAGACATTAGAGCGGCCCGATGAACAAATCGCCATGGCCAAAAGCATCGCCTGTTTGTGGGAATATCTCAAACCGGTTCACCGATGGATCCGCGAAGTAAACAAGGGCAACGAAGCGTTTTACGATGAGCTTGATAAATACATAGGCAACAACGAGAAACATGCAACTCCGTTGAACCCCATTATCGTTCCGGAAGCTTCCAAAAAGATCAGGAGAAAGAAGTGAATATTATCATATATCTAGCTATGGCTAACGTTGTAACAACTGCCTTATTATTGTGGGTTTGCTATGAGATGAACTTGATGCTAAACGAGTTCAAATACTTCAATGAAACAACTGCGGACAGATTGCGCGAGATTGTAACCGATTGCCTTAAACTGAAAGAGATACTAAAAAATGATAAATGAAAGCGATGGTCCTATCTATAATCCATTTATATACCGCTCTGATAAAATTGAGAACATCACTAAAGCGATGGTCCAGTTTCAAAAGAATTTAAAATACATCAAAAAGGGCGATAAGGGCCAGTTTGATTATGCTAAGTTGGAAACTATCTTGTATCATGTGCTGCCAAAGCTGACAGCGTGCGATATAAGCTTGGAGCAATCTTCATTTGTTTATAACGATACGGTATATTTACGCACCTCTGTTAACCATATAACCGGTGAATTCAAGGCAGCTTATGATTTCCTGTATACCGTAGATATGGCCAAGATCATCGCAAAGGGACCGCAAGATGCCGGTAAGTTACAGCAGACATTGGGGACCATCAAGACTTATCAATGCCGTTATGCATTGACTAATCTGTTATGCTTGCCCGTTATGGACAAAGATTTCGATGACGGCGAATATATCACCGATGAACAAGCCGAAGAACTCTACAAACTTGCAGATGGAAATCAGAAAACATTAGCAACCTTACTAGAACAACTCGATGTTGAATCTTCTACAAAGATAAAAGCCGATGATTATGATTCTGCTGTTGAGATAATAAACTTGTTAACGAAAGCAGCATAATGGACAGTAACGAACTGAATTTACTGCTCGAGTTTGCAAAGCGATTCAATGAGCTTATCGAACAACGTGCCCAAGAGTTGGTCAAATCTGCCCCAAAAGACACGTTTATGTCCCCCGCGGTAGATGAGCTGGCTAAGGCAATGTCCGTTGCTCAAGGCGAATATTTGCCGCTATTTTTCAACAAGACAAACCCTTACGAGCGTTGGGAGTTTAATGACCTGGAATCTATTATGTCGGCTGTACGGCCAAGCTTGAGTAAAAACGGTTTATTCTTTACCCAGTTGCCTTGTGTTGAAGATGCCGGTGCTACTATTGTCTATACGCGTCTTATTCATAGCTCGGGACAGTGGATCGAATGCCGGTCCCGAGTGATACCAAGCAAAAACAATCAACATGAATTCGACAGCGTCTTAATGTTCCAAAGGCGTGCGGCTGCCTTGGCTATATTGGGTATCGCTGCTAAAAACGACAGAACAGACGACGATGCCGAGAAGGATATGCATGTCATTCGCACAACTAATGATAAGGGCACTGATATTAATTACTCTTATGATAATAGCGGTTCTAGTTATGAACGAATCACTAAAGAACAACTAGAGGAACTGGAGTATATTATTGCAGAGTCCGGCTTCAATGAACTTGTGACCCAACTATTGAGTCGGGAACGAATCGAAACGATGGCAGATTTGCCAAAAAGTCGATACTACGATACTTTGAAGCGAACGAACGAGATTATCGCGTTACGTAAGGGTGTTAAACGATAAAGGAGTAGTTATGACCTTAAAGCGTATTGTCCGGCATACATTACCCAGTAAGTTCGACCATGCTGAGTTTGGCACCATTTGCCAAGCAAATTATGATGATGAACGATTCGAGCTATTTGTTCAACTAGCCGCTAACGATACAGAAGAAGCTTTGTGGGAACCTATTAGTTCTTTACTCGAATCAGCTTTTCTTGAAGTGCTCCAAAATGAGGAGTTCCTCAAAGAGTTGTTAAATTTGGTAGCAACTACAGAAAATAAATCTTTTGCCGCTATGGCCGCTATTCTCGCAAAACTAAATATTGATTAATCCATTGCCGGATGGGCCGGGCATGACTCCGGCCAATCCGCAAGAAAGGAATATCGGTTGTGTCTAGTAACCGTATTCCAATAAATACTAAATTCTAATCGTTTACGCAACTAATAACCATTGACTTTGATTAGCTACTATCGCCGCTAAAACATAGACATGCACATTAACCGGATCTACCCACAAGGTACCCAGAAATGACTGGTCACTAACCTGTGGCGGCCTTCCTACAATTATCGGTTGTGGTGCCGATGCATGTACCGGATTGGTCAATCCATATACTTGCTGCGGTCTAATCCTATGAACTTCGCTTTGTACTGGCATATATATCCTTCAAGCTACCTTAAAGCCGCTAATAAATGACTGGCCGTTACCCATAACGCCTATAGAAGGCATTGGCGATACAATACTGTTATATAAAACGCCAAACAACACGCGATCACCAACCCCTAGTCTAATATACTGGGTAGTTTGCTGAGATTCACATATATTATAAGCCCCTGCTGTTAGGAAATGAACCAGCTGCGTTCTATTATAATAGGTGCCCGGTGCTGTCGAATTATAAACGGCAGTATTAAATAACAAGTCGGCAGTAGTAGCGGCAGAATAGAGAAACAAGTTCATTATAAATAGGTACGTACCGGCAACGGGTGCTGCGAAGTATGCTGGTGCTCCTGCACCACTTCCAATGTATAATGCACCGCCGGTATTAAAACAGTCAGCACCGGCTAAACTTAAAGGTACAGTAGCACCTAAAAAGGCATAATTGCCAGAGTTGTCACCCGTAATGTATCCAGTATCAATGGGCACACGTGCGAAGAACGATGCAACATTGGATCCTGCAGAGCCAGGTGCCGATATTGTTATGTGATTATTAACACTTGTAGAATCAATCGCTGTACCGGTACCCGCTGTCAATGTATGCCATTGTGGCGTTACGGGTCCGGATATCAGCACTTGCCCGTTGTT
>Ga0187875_10002519_pt1 | contig 13466 bp, 10 predicted proteins | sample June2016WEW_17_1_2_FD_132978 | JGI IMG/M metagenome (GOLD analysis project Ga0187875, IMG submission 132978) | Peatland microbial communities from SPRUCE experiment site at the Marcell Experimental Forest, Minnesota, USA - June2016WEW_17_10 | ecosystem: Environmental > Terrestrial > Soil >... | reverse complement strand
TGCAATGGGAACGGCGGCTCCCTCTCCCGGAGAATATCTACGGTGCGGTCGCTTCGCCCATCGTCGCCGGCCGCTTGCTGGTGCTCAATCATCAAGGAAAAGAAGCGTACCTGCTGGGGGTCGACCGCCGGGATGGCCGGACCGTTTGGAAGACCGACCGTTCGCAGTATCAGTACGGATGGTCGACGCCGGTATACTGGCATCACGACGGAGTCGATGAGATTGCAGTGCTGGGTGGCGACTTTCAACCGAACCAACGGCTCATGGCCTACAGCCTCGCCGATGGCACGGAGCGCTGGTGGGTCGCGGGGCTTCCGCCGTGCGGGAAGAGTACGCCCGTCATCGGCGGCGGATTGTTGTTCTTCGCGGCGCCGGACATTATCATGGACCCCGCCGCCGAGAAAGCCAACCCGGAACGAGCCGCGCAAATGTACGCCAACAACTCGTCCCGCGTAGTGGCGGTTCGACCGGGCGGCCATCACGAGGCGAACGGCACTCACATCGCATGGTCGGAACACAAGGGAGTACCCGGCGTTTCCTCGCCTCTTTTCTATAACGGGCGCCTCTATACATTCCAGAACGGGGGGATCGTTTTCGCCCGAAACGCGCAGACCGGCGCGCTCGTGTACAGCGGCCGCACGGGAGCGCCGGGATATTACTATTCGTCGCCCGTGGCGGCCGGCAACAAGATCTACATCGCATCCGAAGAAGGCGTGGTGACCGTCCTCGATGCCGGCGAGCAATTGAACGTGCTGGCCAGAAACAAACTTGATGACGCCATTCTGGCTACGCCGGGGATTGTCGACGGGAAGCTTTACGTTCGAACCGAAAGCGGCCTGTATGCATTCGCGGCGCCGGCCGCCCATTAACACCGCGCTCAAATCTGACACGCCTCCCACACGCGATTGAATTCACCGAAGCTTCACTCGTTCGTAATGGAATAGACATCATCCTCTTGCTATCGTCACCCGAGGACGGCCTCGACATCTTTGCGGCTTCGTCCGCTATTGCGCTATTCGACGGAAAGGTGAACAGAATGAAAATACGAACCGCGTTGTTGAGTCTTATAACTGTGGTGTCGGCGGGTTCCGCCTTCGCCGCGGAAGGTCCTGTTCCTACAGGCATTCCGCATCTGGACCACGTCTGGGTGCTTATGATGGAGAACCACGGCATCGGCCAGGTGGTCGGCAACTCAAACTGTCCCTACATCAACGATTTGGCCAGTCTCGCGAATACCGGCACAAATTACTTCGCGATCGCCCATCCGAGTTTGACCAACTACCTCGAAGTGACGGGCGGTTCGAACTTCGGAGTGTTGACCGACAATTCTCCGGATTGGCACGACTTCAACTGCACCACCAACCTTGCTTCCGGGACTGTCGCCACCGACAACCCCGTGAGCCCCAACATTTGCCCCATCTCCGGCACGGGGACGGATGCCCAGACCGTGGCGATCGACCTGACCAATGAGACCACCGGCCCTCCCGGTGTCAACAACATCGACGGCGTTCAATCCATCCCGGCGGCGACCAATACAGTCGGCAAGACCATCGCCGATCAGCTCGCGGAATCGGGACGCATGTGGAAAAGCTATCAGGAGAGCTTGCCCACCGTGGGCGCCGACACCATAGACAACAGCGACGGCGTCTTCACCAATAACACCGATTTCAGCGCCATCGTGCCGGCCCTGACGCCGCCACTGACCTCCAGCGACCTGGTAGATCTCTACGCCGTCAAGCACAACCCGTTCGCTTACTTTAGCAGCGTCCAGGAAGGCATCCAACCCGGAAGCAGCTTGGCCAACGTCGTGGGATTCGATGGTTCGGGCGGCCTGTACGCCGACCTGCAGTCGGGCTCCGTTCCGGCGTACTCCTTCATCGCGCCGAATCAATGCAACGACCAGCACGGGCGCGGCAACGCCGGCGCTTTTTGCGCCTTCGATCCGAACGATAATGGCACCCAGGCAGGTCTCAACCCGGCCCTCATGCAGCTTGGAGACGTGGCTGTAAGGCGAATCGTCACCGCCATCAAGCAGTCTCCGGTGTGGGGCCAGGGCCAGAATGCCATCGTGATTTTGTGGGATGAAGACGACTACAGCGTGTCGCCGACTGTGAACAAAGTGCTTCTCATCGTGGATACCAATTACGGAAGCCATGGCGTGTCCAGCAACACGTTCTACACGCACTTCTCTTTGCTCAAGTCCATAGAGGGCGGCCTGGGATTGCCGTGCCTGAACCATGCGTGCGACAGCAGCACCGTCGTCATGTCCGACCTTTTTGGCTACACCTACCCCACGGTATCGGGGAACGCGCGCAAGGCCCCGACTGGGGGAAGGTCGCGGGCGTATTGAGGTTGGGATAGCGTAGCGGCTAAGACTTGGGGAAACCGCCAAGGTACTGCCGCAGTTCGTCGCGGATGCGCCGGAAGATTGCGTGCCGCTCCTCTGCGGAGCCTTCCGGCGTAGCCGGATCTTCAAAGTTCCGGTGAATCGTCGCGCACCTCCCCGGAAAGATCGGGCAGCTTTCCTTGGCGTGGTCACACACGGTTAGAACGTAATCGAACGATTGGCCGGCGAACTCGTCTACACTTTTTGAGCGCTGGCCGGAAATGTCGATGCCCAGCTCGCGCATGACGGCGATTGCTTCGGGCCGGACCCGGCTCGGCTTGGTCCCTGCGCTGAACACCTCGAAGCGGTCTCCGGCGTCATGCCGCAACAGGCCTTCGGCCATCTGACTTCGGGCCGAATTGCCCGTACACAAAATTAGCACCCGTTTCTTTGTCATGCAAAACTTTCTTCTATTACGGACGACGACGTTCGCTGCTTGTTTCGAAAGGAATGGGACCAGGCCTCATAGCACGGCATAATTATAGTCTCCTCATGCGCTAAACCGAGTTAGCAATCTCCCTGGGAAACCAATGCCGCGTGCGGTTACACGCCGCACAGACGGAGAGCATTACCGGCACCTCCACCAAAACGCCTACAACGGTTGCCAATGCCGCGCCCGATTCCGGCCCGAACAGTGCAATGGCGGTAGCCACCGCCAGCTCAAAGAAATTCGAGGCCCCGATGAGCGCCCCTGGTGCCGCTACAGCATGCTCGACCCTGAGCCATTTCATCAGGCTGTAAGCCAGGCCTGCATTGAAGTAAACCTGCAATGTGATAGGAACCGCAATCAGCAGCACATGGAAAAAGCGGCCAGTAATGTTGTCCGCTTGAAACGCGAAAATCAGGACGAGGGTGCCAAGCAGCGCTGCAATCGTAACTGGAGCGAATTTCGGCAGCAGCACTCCGTCAAAGCATCCCCGGCCGCGCTTCCGCACCAAAACCGAGCGCAGTAGCGCACCGGCCACTAACGGCACGACGATAAACACTACCACGGAGGTGAGCAGTACGTTAAACGGCACGGTGAGCGAAGACGCCCCATGCACGAGAAATTGCACGATTGGGACGAACAGCACCAGCATGATGAGATCGTTGACCGACACCTGCACCAGCGTGTAGGCCGCGTCCCCGTTTGTGAGGTGGCTCCAGACAAAAACCATTGCCGTGCAGGGCGCCGCGGCCAGGATGATGCAGCCTGCAATGTACTGGTCTGCTTCGGCAGGAGTGATGAAGGCTGCGAATACCACGCGGAAGAAGGCCCACGCCAGCAACGCCATCGAGAAGGGTTTTACTATCCAATTGATAAACAACGTTACCAGCAGGCCGGTAGGACGACGACCGACATTTCTCACCGAGGAGAAATCGACCTTCATCATCATCGGCGTAATCATGAGCCAGATGAGCGCGGCAATCGGGACGTTAATTTGGCTTCCCTTGCCGAACTCGACGCCGCGCAGGCCCGCAACCGCGCCGGGGAGGAGCTTGCCTACGCCTATGCCGGCTGCCATGCAGAGCGCCACCCATACCGACAGATAGCGCTCGAACGTGCCGAGACCGCCGCTTGCCTGAGCCGGTTTTATTGCTATTGCTTCAGCCATTGTTTTCCTTGCGCTATGGAGTTTCAAGCGCAGCAGCCAGGCAGGCAGCATGCGGTCTTGGCCGGTTTCACAGCACGAATGAACGCGCTCATGAACTTGCCTTCCACCACGGGGGCCATGGCGTCCACGTCGATGCCTTGCCCGCCTAGAAACGCTCGCGCGTCCTCGATGTTGTAAACGCGCGTCGGTTGAATTTCGATATCCTCGAAACCCGCTTTGGCGAGCTTTGCGGCATATCTCCAATCTTCCAGCGCGCCGGCGATGCAGCCGACCCACAGCAGCATATTTTGCCGCACTTCGGCCGGTACTTCCCCGCGCGTGACCACATCGGAGACGGCGAACCGGCCGCCCGGCTTCAAAACCCGGAACGCCTCGCGCAGCACGCGGTCTTTGTCGCCTGACAGGTTGATGACGCAATTGCTGATGACCACGTCCACCGAGTTATCCGGCAGCGGGATGTTCTCGATTTCACCTTTCAGGAATTCCACATTCTCCACGCCTGCTTTGCGCCGATTCTCGCGGGCCAGCGCCAACATTTCATCGGTCATGTCGAGGCCGTACGCCTTTCCCCCAGGGCCGACGCGCCGGGCCGACAGCAGCACGTCGATACCGCCGCCCGATCCCAGATCCAGCACCGTTTCTCCCGGGTTGAGCTGGGCCAGCGCGGTTGGATTGCCGCAGCCCAGCGAAGCGAGCACCGCCTCCTGCGGCAGCTCGCCGGTTTCGGTGGCGTCGTAGAGGTTGGATGTGATCGGGTCACAGCAGCCGTCCAGCGCCGCCGAGGCGCCGCAGCAGGAGCTTCCGCCAGTCTGAACCCGCAACGCGGCCTGGCCGTATTTCTCTCGTACTTGCTCTTTCAATTCCGTCACTGATTGCATAGTTGGGTGATCCTCGCCGGTTTGACGGCCTTGTTGCGCGTGCAGCATTCCGCGTAAAGGAACCCGAGCAGTTCTTCCAACGCGGCGGTATTGGCGGTGTATCGCAGGAAAGTGCTTTCGCGGCGCACCGCGATGAGATCTTCATTCTTGAGCTTGTCCAGGTGATGGGACAATGTGGAGGCGGCAATGCCCAACTCGCTCTGAATCTCGCCCACCACCATGCCTTCGGGATGAGCCGCCAGGAGCACCCGCAAGATCCGCAAGCGCGGCTCTGCGCCCAGCGCGGCGAACATGTCCGCATAGCGGGCGGTTCGATCAGTACCCGGGTCCATACTTCTATAATATTGAAATTATCGAATTAGTCAAGAGGATTCTATTGCGGCAGGCACGCTGCCCCGCCCGCGGGCCTCCTGCGCCGCCCCGAAATGTCCCGAAATGCCCCGCGATTATCTCTTGCCATGCGATATCCAACCGCTTACAATGTTGAGGCGAATCAAACCGCTAAGAGGGGATAGCTCATGAAACGTATTAGCCATACTATTACCGCACTGTCGCTGGCCGCTTGCGCGGCGTTGGTCGCCCAGCAGCCGGCCACGAAGATTGCCACGGCCGTACCGCGGCTGGTCAAGTTCAGCGGCACGCTAACCGACGGCGGTGGAAAACCGTTGACCGGAGCTGTGGGTGTCACGTTTTCTTTGTACGAAGCCCAGGAGGGCGGCGCGCCGCTCTGGATGGAAACCCAGAACATACAGGCTGGCGGCGACGGCCAATACACGGTTTTGCTGGGTTCCACCACCAACGCCGGCCTGCCCGCCGAAGCGTTTGCCTCGGGCGAGCGCTGGTTGGGCATCCAGGCGCAAGGCGAAGCCGAGCGTCCGCGGGTGTTGATGACAAGCGTGCCTTACTCGTTGAAGGCGGTGGACGCGGAGACACTCGGAGGATTGCCGGCATCGGCGTTCGCCCTGGCGGGGACGTCGAATCGCGTCTCTGGCGGCGAAGCGGTTGCGGCATCGCCCGCCGGATCGGTAGCGCGCCTGCATGCCGCCGCCACGCCCGAACAAACCGGCAGCGGCACCACGAATTTCATCACCATCTGGACCGCCGCGACAACTCTAGGCAATTCGAAGCTGTACCAGACGACTGCCGGCAACGTAGGCCTCGGGACTACCGCGCCCACCGCCAGGTTTGAAGCCATTACCACCGGCGCCACCGGAACGGGCGTTTTAGGCGACGCTTCTTCCGCTACGGGCGCCACCTTTGGCGTGACCGGCAAATCCGCGAGTTCCACGGGCACCGGCGTGCTAGGCTCGGCCACTGCCGCCAGCGGCGCGAATTTTGGCGTATACGGCTCGACCGCCAGCCCCGCCGGTACCGCGGTCTACGGTGTCAACAGCGCGACCACGGGCAACGCATATGGGGTGTATGGCACCACCGCGAGCACGAACGGAATCGCCGTACAGGGCACCGCGACGGCGGCGACGGGCGTCAACGCCGGCGTTTTCGGCAGCACCCCAAGCACCAGCGGAGCCGGCGTGATCGGCCAAGCCACTGCAGCCACCGGCGCGGTTTATGGCATGTATGGCTCCACTGTGAGCCCCAACGGGATATCGGTGTACGGCCTCGCGACCAATGGGACAGGTGTGGCGGGCGCCACCTCGGCCCCCACGGAATACGGGGTGTACGGCGTGAACTCCGCCACCACCGGCAACGCCTTTGGCGCGTATGGCGCCTCTGCCAGCCCCACTGGATACGGGGTGTTCGGTACCAACACGGCAACTACCGGCAACGCCTACGGCGTGTCCGGCACCACCGCCAGCACCGCGGGAGTGGCCGTATTAGGATCTGAAACCGCCGCCTCCGGGACCACTTATGGGGTTTACGGCGCCGTGGCCAGCCCCAACGGAGTGGCGGTGAATGGGACCACCGCTGTCGGCACAGCCGTGGCAGGCCAAACCAGCAGCGCAACCGCCTACGGCGTCTACGGCTCCAATCTCGCCACCACCGGCAACGCCTTCGGCTCCTATGGCATTTCCGCCAGCCCGGCGGGATTTGGAGTTTACGGTGTAAATTCCGCGACTACCGGTCACGCCTACGGTGTGTACGGCACGAACGCCAGCACGTCCGGAATTGCGATAGAGGGTCAAAATACATCCGCCACTGGCGCCACTTATGGCGTGTACGGCAGCGTGGTGAGTCCCAACGGAGTCGCCGTCGAGGGTAACGCCACCAGCGGGACCGGTGTCGTAGGACAAACCACCAACCCGGCCGGATACGGAGTGTACGCTGTCAACCTCGCAACGACCGGCAGCGCCTTTGGCGTATCCGGCCAAAGCGCCAGCACCTCGGGCGCTGGTGTACAGGGAGTAGCCACGGCAACCAGTGGGACCAATTATGGCGTATACGGCGCCGCGACGAGCCCCTCCGGAATTGGGGTGTACGGCACGGCACCCGCTACTGGCTGGGCCGGAGAGTTCGCCGGCAACGTGCTGGTCACCGGCAACCTGACAGTCGACGGCACGGTTTCCAAGAGCGGCGGGTCGTTCCGCATCGATCATCCACTCGATCCGGAACATAAGTACCTCTATCACTCCTTCGTCGAATCTCCCGACATGATGAACATCTATAACGGAGTGGTGACGCTTTCCAAGCACGGCGACGCCGTGGTCAAGCTTCCGGACTGGTTCGATGCGCTGAACCGCGATTTCCGCTATCAGCTCACCTGCATCGGCGGCTTCGCGCCGGTGTATATCGCTAGCGAAGTTTCTGGCAACCAATTCAAGATCGGCGGTGGCCGGTCGGGCATGAAAGTATCGTGGCAAGTCACCGGCATTCGCAACGATGCCTTCGCCAAGGAGCACCGCATTCCGGTGGAAGAAAACAAGTAGGACAGGCCTCCCAGGCTGTCCGTTTTCGCTACCGCGCCGGCAGACCCACGCGAGCCGCTATACTCGCGAAGCCCGCCTGGCCGCGCAGGCCGGCAAAGCTCGGATCGACTTGCATACCCACCAGCCACATTTCGTGCTTGTCTACCGACGCATGCAGGTACGCGAGCGCTTCCGCCTTGCGCCCCAGCAACGCGGAAGTTTGCGCCAAATAATAAACCGGCATCCGGTCCGCGGCGCAGAGGGTCTTTTGTGCCTCCAGCGTGGCTACCAGCAGGCCTCTGGCGCCGCCCCCGGACCATCCCTTTTCGCCCGCTGCCACCACCGTCAAGCCGTCCGTATCGTGCGCCAACCCGGCCCGCAGCCGGGCTTCCGTCAGGTACGCGGGATACGCGCCACCGCACAGGTAGATCTGCGCCAGGTAGTGGTGCGGCGATTGGAAGGACGGATCGGCCGCGGCCAGTTCTTTCAGCAGCGCGACGGCTTCACCGCTCCGGCCGGCTGCATAGAGAATGAGTCCCTTATCCGCCAGGATGGACGCGGAGTTGGGATCGAGCTGGCGGGCCCGGCCGATCTCCGCCAGCGCTTCGTCAAACCGCCCCAGGCACAGCAGCGTATTCGCATACCAATGGTGCGCGGTGGCGTATTGCGGACCGAGCTCGATGGCCCGCTGGAATTCACGCTCGGCCGAGGCGAAGTCCCAGGCCCCGTAAAACGACGCGAAGGCCAGCGAGTTGTGCGCGTCCGCCAAGCCGCCATCCAGTTCCACGGCTCGCCGCGCCGCCGCCAGGGATCGGCTGAACGCCTCGTTGGCGGGCATCAACGAGAACTCGCGCAGCAGATTGTACGTATCGGCCAAGCCCGCGTACGCCTTGGCGTAACCGGGATCGTGGACGATCGCCTGGGTGAACAAGTCCACGGCCTTGTTCAGATCGTCCGGCGTGCGCTTGTTCCAGTAGTAGCGGCCCTTGAGATACAAATCCTCAGCTTCCGGATTGGTGACGTGAGCGGCCGCGTGGCGCGCGCCCAGCGGATAATTCAACGCGATCGCCACCACCGCCAGCGCCACCGATGCCAGCGCCGCGATGGAAGCCCAACGCACGCGCGATTCCCGGACCGCCGGTTGCGGTGGTTCCGGCGGTTTCAACCAATCCGAGAGTTCGTTGCTGTAGGCGAATACGCCGGCTTTACCCGTACCAGGCAAGCGATGCACCGGCAGTCCGCGCTCCTTCTCCCAACGCTTGACGGTGCGTTCGTCCCGCCCAAAAAACGCAGCGATCTCCTTCCATGAGTTCAGTCGTCGGTCGGACGGGCCATGATCCACTTCCATCAGTATACGTTGTGTGGGTAAGGCGCTCTGCGAGTGGCACGACACCTACCAAACGGTGTTCGGGTAATGCGCGGCGATGACTTTGTCCCTGCTTACCAGGCCGGACCGTCCGTTGGCTTTCGCATGCGAAACGATCAGCCTGTCGAATGGATCTTTTGTCCATGTCTCGCCTATGGCGATTTCGGCAATAATAGGGAACGGGTAGTCGCACACGGCAGCCTGGACTTCCGCGCCCAGCTTGAATACGATCTGTTGCGGTGTCAGGACTGTTCGGCCGATCTCATAAAGATATCCAAGCTCCAGTACTACCATCGGAGAAATGCGGACTTCCGCCTTCTCGATATAGGACAGCGCCTTGTGCGACAGCTTTCGAAGGTTGGCTTCGGCCAGCCAAATTGCCGCGTGCGTATCCAGGTAACAGATCAAAGTTCAGACCAGTCCTTTTCCCACTCGCGCTGCATTTCGGCAAGAAGCTCACGACCGGCCCTCTGGTGGTCGTCCTCCGAAAAGGCCGGGTTAGAGATTTCGATAGGCGTCAATCTGTCCAGCTTCGATCCCGGGGTTTCCGGCACCAGCCGGATGGTCTTTCCCTTATGGGTGACTTCCACAAGGTCGCCGCTCAGTGCGCTGTCCACGAGTTGGAAGAGATTCTTTCTGAATTCTGAAATGGGGACCTTCACGAATATAGTGTACGATTACATTGTACATTATGTCAATTTATATCGTACACTTCGCACGCCTTACCGCTCCCCCGGCTTCCCCGTGTAATGCATCGACCGGTGTACGGCTTCATGATCGTCCTGCGCCTCCAGGTGCGTGATCACTTCCGCCGGCTGCCCCAGAGTCTCCGCCAAGCGCTCCTCCAGCAACGTGGCCAAACGATGCGCTTCGGCCACCGTCCGCGAACCGGCGAACAGCAGATGTACCTCCACCAACAGCCGCTGCCCTGTGCTGCGAAACCGCACACCGTGATACTGGATACCCAACTCTCCGCACAGTGCGTCGAGTCTCTGACGCAGCAGGTTGCCGGTCTTGGGATCGGCCGTATCCAGCAGTCCGGTCACCGACCGCCAGATCAGGTGGCCGCCCGACCACAGAATATTCAGCGCCACCGCCAGCGCGCAGATCGCGTCCCAAGGCTTCCACCCGGTCCACATCACCAGCGCCAGCCCGGCCACCACTCCGGCGCTGGTCCAACTGTCTGTCAGGACATGCTTCCCGTCGGCCTCCAGGATCAGCGATTGAGTGCGTTTCCCCGTTCGCACCAGGTACCAACCCAGGCCGGCGTTCAGCACTGCCGTGAACAGCGTAAACAGGGTGCCCGCGCCCACATTGTCGATGGCCAACCCAGTCAACCATTTTCGTATCGTCACGCCGATGATGAACAAGGCCGCCAGCACGATCATGGCGCCCTCGAACCCGGCGGAAAAAAAGGTGATCCTTTCGAAACCGTAGAGATACCGCTGGTTGGCCGGCCGCAAACTCAGCCACAAGCTGAACCAGGCGAATACAACCGCCACCAGATGGACTACGGATTCCGACGCGTCCGACAGGATCGCCGTCGAACCTGTGATCAGGTAGGCCGCCGTCTTGCCGGCCAGCATAAGCACACCAAACGCCAGCGACAGGCGCATCGCGAAACGCATGTCGTCGCTTTGAGACATCTCCGTCCGATTCTAGCAGCTTGTGGGCAGGCTCCCAGCTCAGCCGCCTGCTACGCTTATCCTTTCAGAACCTCACACGTCCAAATCCTATGCGCCTAAAATCCGAATGTCTCTTACTCCTTGCCCTAGCCGCCCCGCTGGCCGCGCAAACCAAGCTTTTGCGCTTTCCGGACATCCACGATAACCGTGTCGTCTTCACTCACGGCGGCGACTTGTGGATGGTCAATGCTGCGGGCGGCACGGCCACGCGCCTCACCGCGCATCCCGGCGTCGAGTTGTTCGCCAAGTTCTCGCCCGATGGCAAGTGGCTCGCCTTCACCGGCCAATACGACGGCGATGAGCAGGTCTACGTCATGCCCGCCGATGGCGGCGAGCCGAAGCAGTTGACCTACTATCCCGCGGTGGGTCCATTGCCGCCGCGCTGGGGATACGACAACCAGGTTTACGGCTGGTCGAACGACGGCCATTACGTCATCTTCCGTTCCATGCGCGATTCCCGCACGCACGCGCTGAGCCGCCTCTATCGCGTTTCTGTCGACGGCGGCCCTTCCGAGCCGCTGCCTATGCCAGTCTCCGGCGCCGGGTCGTTCTCGCCGGGCGGCAACCAGATTGTCTACTCGCCGCAATCGCGCGACTTCCGTACCGAAAAGCGCTACGGCGGCGGTTGGGCCAACAAGCTCTACATCTTCGACGTGGAAACGCACGCCGCCAAACTCATCAGCGAGGGTCCGCGCGCCAGCCGCGACCCCATGTGGATCGGCAAAGAGATCTACTACGACTCGGATAAAGACGGCCACTTCAACATCTACGCCTATGACACGTCCAGCGGCAAAACCCGCCAGATCACCCACTACGATTTGTGGGACGTGCGCTGGCCTTCCACCGACCGGCGCGACCGCATTGTCTACGAACTCGACGGAGAGCTGCAGGTCCTGGATGTGAAAACCGGCAAGAGCGCGCACATCTCCGTGCGCGTGCCCGACGATGGCGTCAACCGCCGGCCTAGCTATGTTTCCGCGGCCAACCTGATCGAACAGGTCGAGCTCAGCCCAAAAGGCGAGCGCGTATTATTTGCCGCGCGCGGCGACATCTTCTCGGCGCCCGTGGAGAAAGGCGCTACCCGCAACCTCACGCATTCGCCCGGCGCGCACGATAAGTGGCCGGCCTGGTCGCCCGACGGCTCCAAGGTAGCGTATCTATCGGACGCCAGCGGCGAAGAAGAAGTCTACGTCATCGCACAGGACGGCTCCTCTCCGGCCGAGAAGATCACCAGCGGAGGGCACGCCTTCCGCTACGAACCCAAGTGGTCGCCCGACAATAGTCGCATCGCCTTCAGCGATAAAGACGGCCGCCTCTGGCTGGTCTCGGTACAGGACCACGCCACCCAGGAGATCGCGCATTCCACCGAAGGCCAGATTCGCGACTATGCGTGGTCGCCCGGAGGCGGGTATCTGGCGTTCAGCATCAACGATAGCAGGAACCTCTCCGCGCTCTATATCTGGTCCATGAAGGAGAACAAGCTGCGCCAGGTGACCACCGGCCTGTTCAATGAATTTTCGCCGGCCTGGCATCCCGGCGGCGATTATCTGTATTTCATGGCCTTCCACGAATTCCAGCCGCAGATCTCGCAGATCGAATTCGACTTTGCCACCAATCGGGCGCGCGGCATGTTCGTGATGGCTCTGCGTAAGGACGTCAAGAATCCGTTTCCGCCGGAGAGCGACGAAGTCACTGTCAAGGATGCCGACAAAGACAAGGATAAGGATAAAGACAAGGACAAAGATAAAGACAAGAGCAAAGACGAAAAGGACAAGAAGGCCGACGAGCCCAAAGACGGCGGCATCGATTTCGACGGCCTCGACCAGCGTGTGGCGCGCGTGCCTCTGGACGCGGAGAACTACTTCGGCCTGACCGTGACCAAGGACGCACTGATCTACGGAGTCTTGCCGGAGAATTACTACGGCCGGCCCGCTGCGAACAAAACCTCGCTGCGTATCTTCACCTTCAAAGACCGCAAAGAGACCAGGCTCGTCGAAGATATTGGCGGATTTCTGGTCTCCCAGGACGGATCTAAAGTCCTCGTCCGCCAGGAGCAGGCTTGGAACGTATACGACGCCACCGCCTCCGGCGCCACCACCAAGAAAACCGTTTCCACCGCCGGGCTGATGCTGGAGAAAGATCCGGTCGCGGAATGGAACGACATATTCAACGAAGTATGGCGGCGCTACCGCGATTTCTTCTACGCGCCCAACATGCACGGCTACGATTGGGAGGCCCTGCGCCAGCGCTATAGCCAGCTTCTGCCCTACGTCGCGCATCGTACCGACCTGAATTACGTCATTTCCGAAATGATTTCGGAATTGACCGTGCAGCACGCCTATATCGATGGCGGAGATGTGCAGATTCCGCCGCGCCCGCACGCAGGGCTGCCTGGCGCCAGATTCGAGGTGGACGCTGCATCGGGGCGCTATCGCATCGCCCGTATTTTCCGCGGCCAAAACGAGGAAGAGGTCTATCGCTCGCCGCTGACCGAGATCGGCATGGACGCCAAGGTGGGCGATTACGTGCTGACCATCAATGGCACGGATGTGACCGCCAAGGACGACATCTATAAATTCCTGCGCCACGCCGGCGATGCGCCGGTGATCCTGATGTTGAACAGCGCTCCGTCCCTGACTGGCGCCCGCAAAGTCGCGTACAAACCCTTGGCCAGCGAAACCGATCTGTTTTA
>Ga0187875_10002513_pt1 | contig 13494 bp, 17 predicted proteins | sample June2016WEW_17_1_2_FD_132978 | JGI IMG/M metagenome (GOLD analysis project Ga0187875, IMG submission 132978) | Peatland microbial communities from SPRUCE experiment site at the Marcell Experimental Forest, Minnesota, USA - June2016WEW_17_10 | ecosystem: Environmental > Terrestrial > Soil >... | reverse complement strand
GTCGCAGGCCGCGTGGCGACACAGGCTCAAGCAAGTGCAGGACCCCGTGCAGGATGGACATGTCTTTGTTGGGCGGTATCACAAAGACCCGATCCGGCTGGATCAGGGTCCGATCCTTGACCTGGATCACTTTCATGTCGGTGGTGCGCTGGAGCAATTCGGGCATGATGCCTTTGCGCGTCGGGTCCAAATGCTGGACAATGACAAACGCCATGCCGTTGTTCTTCGGCACGCGCGACAGGAAGTGTTCCAAAGCCTCCAATCCTCCGGCAGAGGCACCGATGCCCACGACGGGGAACGAGACTCCCACGGGCGGAGCGGGAGTTTCCAGGGGAGCAACTGTGGCCGGCATTTTCCGTCGGCGGCTCGGTGAAGATTTCTTTTTCATGCGCTCATGTCCTAAATGTGTCTCCGTTGTCTGATTCCTGGGCTGCCAGAATCTGGTGCGGAAGGCGCGATCCACTAGTTCCGACTTCAAAGCCAATACCCCAAAGGCTCAGTGCAACTGGACTAGGTGTCCGATTGCCGAGGCGGGAATCATAACAGCCTGGTGAGATTGTCTCAACCGAAAAGCGTCCAGCCGGAGCCTCCAGCCACCCCATCCAACCCCTGATTATCGAGAATTCCGCGCCCCAGTCCGCGCACAGATCGCACGTTAGTGCGAACCTAGCATTCGCGCCCGCACGAGTCTACGTGCCCCCGCCACAGGCGGTGGTGACGGTCGGCATGCCGGACTCTTACGTCTGGGATGGCGGAAAGACGGTCAAGAAGGTTTTTATCCTGAATGACGGCAAATAACCAGGGCTCCTCATCCATGGCGGTGGGGGCGCGAACGGCGGCGTCGAGCAGGGCGCGAACGACGGCCCGGTCGATGGACTGAGGCAAATAATTGCGCACTGAGCGGCGATGATAGATTGCATCCAGCGTGCTCATGGGACCTTCAGGCCGAGCGGCTTTCGGCGGGTTGGTCATAGTTTTTGTCCTTTAGAGGATTTCTGTCAGGGTTCCATCAAACAGGCGGCTTGCGGCAGATGTTTTAGTGCATCGTTGCAATCACGGGCCAACACTTTCCGCAATTATCGTGCAGCGTTGGCTTTCGCAATTAAATCGGGCAATCGGCATGACCATTCGGCATCGCAGTTCGCATCTCTTCGATTTTAAAGCTCCGGACTATGCAGTGAGGGCGCTGCTTGGCGCACTTTCCGAACCCAGCGATGGAAGATACTCCGGGCGGCTTCCGTCGTTTCGCCGGGGTCAACCGATTCCGTGACGGTTTCCGCCTTGGGCAGCCAGCCTGCTGCGACATGCTTTTCCTTGGCCCGCAGGCTCGTGGAGCGGAGAAACGACTCCAAGCGTACGACCAACCGTCCTGCACCGTCGTCGTAGGTTGCGTCGGCGGACGCGCACACTTCACAGGCTCCATCAGGCGTTTCCACCGTCCCGATAATTTCACTTGTATCGATGACTCGTTTCATTTTTCAAGCAAGTTGAACCGATTGATCCCCTCTGGTTCACCACATGTCGGTGGTGAGCGCATGAATCCTGCCAGTTTAAGGCGAGTATTCTATGCAGTCGTTGCGATCCGCGGCGGTGAATGGGCAAGCGTCCTCATTTGGGCGATGCTTGCGTTTAGAAAATATTGCACGGTCGGGTTGGAATCGCTCTTGATTTCGCTGGGGGTGCCGATGGCCAGTATTCGGCCGTCTTCCAGCACTGCGATGCGATCGGCGATGCCAAACGCCAAATCGCGATCGTGCGAGACAACCACGGAAGTGGCCTGAATCCGCTCATTGAGTCTTACGATATCCTTGGCGATTTCCACGGATGAAACCGGGTCAAGCCCGCTGGTCGGTTCGTCATAAAAGATCAACTGCGGTTCAACGGCCAAGGCCCGGGCGATGGCCACGCGCTTAGTCATCCCGCCAGAGAGTTCTTCGGGCATTTCATTTTCGGTGCCTTTCAGGCCGACGCTTTCGAGGTCTCTGGAGACGATCTCTGCGATTTCTTTAGGCGGTTTCAGGTGATGTTCCGCCAGATAGAAACCGACGTTTTGTCCGACGGTCAAAGACGTCAGCAGAGCACCAGACTGAAAAACCATCGCCACACGGTAGCGGGTCGTGAGCTCAGGCGGCTGAATCAATTGTCCCCCAACCAGGATTTCCCCCCGGTCCGGAGTTTCCAGGCCGATGAGTTGCCTGAGCAGGACTGTTTTGCCGCAGCCACTCGGGCCCATGATGACGAATATTTCACCGGGGTTGACCTCAAAATCGATGCCGCTCAGCACTTCATGTCCGCCGTAACCTTGCGAAGCCCTCGGACTTGAAGCCCGACGCCCCGGCGTTCAGCGACGCCGGGGACATGGTTGCCGAGACCGACATTGCCTTCAGCCGTTTCCGTTTTGGCTTGGCCGGCGTTGAGCACAGCACGTTCCTCGGATCCCGTTATGTTTTCTTCCCTGGCATTCATCGGCGCCACCTTTGGTTTCGTCAAAATAGGATTTGTCACAGATGTTATCGCTGCCAAGTGCCGCACAGTCGCTTCGATTGCGATCTACGTGACGTTGAATTGCGTCCCATTATGCCGCCTGTTTTTCGTCAACCACTTCCGCATCGATAACCGGGCCATCGGCTTTCTCGCTGTTGTTTGGTGCGCCGTTTGCATCAGCATGCGCTCCGGATTGGCCTCCTGCAGGCTTTTGCCCTGAATGAGACTTTTCCGAGGCCGCCTTGTAAAGTTCCGCCGAGACCAATTGCCAGGTTTCATTGAGCTTCTCGCTGGCGGTCTTAATGGCCGTCGCGTCGCTTCCTTTGAGCGCGTCCTTCACCTCGCTGAGTGCAGCTTCGATCTTGCTGCGGTTGGCGTCTGACATCTTTTCCTTATTGTCCTTCAACAACCTCTCGGTGCGGTACGCGGAGCTGTCGGCCTCGTTGCGCGCTTCAAGCTCTTCTTTCTGCTTTCGGTCCTCTTCGGCATGGAGTTCGCCATCCTGGCGCATCTTCTCGATTTCAGCCTTGGAAAGGCCGCTGCTGGCGGTGATGGTGATCTTCTGCTCCTTGCCGGTGCCGAGATCTTTGGCGCTGACGTTGAGAATTCCGTTGGCATCAATGTCAAAACTGACTTCGATTTGCGGCACGCCACGCGGAGACGGCGGAATGTCGCCGAGCATGAACTTGCCGATGGTCTTGCTGTCCCGGGAAAACTGGCGTTCCCCCTGTAAAACGTGGATTTCCACACCTGGCTGATTGTCGGCGGCAGTGGAAAAAACTTGCGATTTGCGACTCGGGATCGTGGTATTCCGTTCGATCAGCTTCGTGAACACCCCACCGAGCGTCTCAATACCAAGTGACAGCGGCGTCACATCCAACAAGACCACGTCCTTGACTTCGCCTTTGAGCACGCCAGCTTGAATGGCAGCTCCCACCGCGACCACTTCATCCGGGTTGACACCCTGATTTGGAGCTTTGTTGACCAACGTACGCGCCGTTTCGACCACGCGCGGCATTCGGGTCATGCCCCCGACCAGCACTAATTCGGCTATTTTTGCGGCCGCGATGTCGGCGTCCTTCAAGCAAGCCTTCACTGGAGCAATCGTTCGTTCAAAAAGTGCATCACAGAGTTGCTCCATTTTGGCACGCGTGAGTTTGAGGCTCAGATGCTTGGGTCCGCTGGCGTCGGCCGTAATGAACGGCAGATTGATATCGTAATCTTGCGCGCTGGAGAGAGCGATCTTGGCCTTCTCCGCTTCTTCCTTGATGCGCTGCAGGGCATCGGGCTGCTTGCGCAGATCCATCCCCTGGCACTTCTTGAACTCGTCCAGCATCCAATCCATGAGACAATTGTCCCAGTCGTCACCGCCCAGATGCGTATCTCCGTTGGTGGCTTTGACGTGGAACACCCCGTCGCCTATTTCCAGGACCGAGATGTCGAAAGTGCCGCCGCCGAGGTCATAGACCGCAATCGTCTCGTCTTTCTTCTTGTCCAATCCATAGGCCAACGAGGCGGCGGTGGGTTCGTTGATGATGCGTAGCACTTCGAGCCCCGCGATACGGCCGGCGTCCTTTGTCGCCTGCCGCTGCGAGTCATTGAAATAAGCCGGGGTTGTGATGACTGCCTGGGTGATTTTTTCCCCCAATCGTGTTTCGGCATCGGCCTTGAGCTTGGCCAGAATCATGGCTGAGATCTCTGGCGGGCTGAATTGCTTGGGCTTGCCGTCCACTTCCACTTCGACGGCCGCGTCGCCGTTGGCGGCCCGCACCACTTTGTACGGGACGCGTTTGATTTCTTCCTTCACTTCATCAAATTTTCGCCCCATGAACCGCTTGATCGAATAAATCGTGTTGCGGGAGTTGGTCACGGCCTGCCGTTTGGCGGCCTCGCCCACCAGGCGGTCGCCGGTTTTGGTAAAAGCCACGACCGACGGCGTCGTGCGTTTGCCTTCGGAATTCTCGAGCACGACAGGCTCGCCGCCTTCAATAACCGCCATGCAGGAGTTTGTCGTTCCTAGATCAATACCAAGTACTTTTGCCATAAAATGATGAGGTTGTGTTTTGAGTTTACTGTCGCTGATCGACTTTTTCAGGAATCCAAGTTACGCGCTGGAGGTGCCCCATCGCTATGGGGTGTTGACCTTATGACTATCTTTGAACGAACTGGGGACCCAGCGCCGGATAATTGGTGTAGCCCTCTTCCGCGCCTCCATAAAAAGTCGATTCGTCCGGCGCGTTGAGAGGTGCGTTCAATCGGAAACGCTCTGGAAGATCTGGGTTCGCAATGAACAACCTGCCAAAGGCCACCGCATCGGCCAAGTCCTCCGCCAAGGCTTGCGTCGCCGTCGCGCGATTGAAGCCATTGGCAACTATTAACGGCCCATGAAATTCTTGCCGCAGGGCCGCCAATGGAACGGGTGCCGCACCATGCCGCAAATCATCTTCCGTGGACACGATCAAATGCGCATAAGCGAGTTTGAAGCGATTCAACTCATGCAGCACATGACTGAATGTCGCCAGCGGGTTTGAATCGTGCATGTCATTGAAAACACCACCCGGCGAGAAGCGGATGCCCACGTGATCAGCGCCCCACACCTTCGTGACCGCCTCGGCCACTTCCAACGTCAGCCGGACGCGATTCCGCACAGGACCGCCATATTCATCCATGCGTTGGTTCGTGCCATCGCGGAGAAACTGGTCCAGCAGATAACCGTTGGCGTTGTGAATTTCGACGCCATCGAAGCCGGCCGTCTTGGCGCGTTCAGCCGCGGCCGCATACTGCGCCACGATTCCGGGCAATTCTTCTTTCCCTAACGCACGCGGCACGACGTAAGACTGCAATCCGTTTTCCGTGAGCACTTGGCCAGTTCGCGGGGCGATGGCGCTGGGTGCGACCGGTAATCCGCCATCCGGTTGGAAACTCGGGTGCGAAATTCGGCCCATGTGCCAGAGCTGGAGAAAAATGCGGCCCCCGGCATGATGCACCGCCTCGGTGACGAGTTTCCAGCCAGCGACCTGTTCATCCGTGTAGATGCCGGGTGAATTGGGGCAGCCCGTGCCTTGTTGCGAAATCGCCGTGGCTTCGTTGATGATCAGGCCTGCCGCCGCGCGCTGTGCATAATACTCCGCCATCAACGCCGTCGGCAGGCGGCCCGGACCCGCGCGCATCCGCGTGAGCGGAGCCATCACGATGCGGTTCGGTGCTTCCAGCGCGCCCAGACGAACAGGAGTAAAGAGATTGGGAGTATTCATAGTTTTGCCCTGAAGAAACTGTTTCCATTGGCGCCTGTAAACAATGGGGTAAACACCCCATAGGAAAGACCCAGCAGAGGCCTAGTATGCCATTGGCACTAAAAGCAAAAACGAAAGAACAAACATTATGACCAAAGACAAATCAGTGGTGGCGATTTTCAAATCGCACGCCGGCGCCGAATCCGCCGTCAAGGAACTGCAGCAGTCGGGGTTTGACATGAAAAAACTCTCCATTGTTGGGCAAGACTATCACACTGACGAGAATGTGGTCGGTTATTACAACACCGGAGACCGCATGAAATACTGGGGAAAACAGGGCGCCTTTTGGGGTGGTTTTTGGGGCCTGTTGTTTGGTTCCGCGTTCTTTGTAATTCCCGGTGTCGGACCATTGCTCATGGCAGGGCCGATTGTCGGTTGGATTGTCGGAGCGCTGGAAGGCGCGGTCGTAGTGGGTGGAGTGAGCGCATTAGGCGCCGGCCTCTACAGCATGGGCATCCCCAAAGACAGTATTTTGCAATACGAGACGGCGGTGAAAAGCGGCAAGTATGTGCTGATCGCCCACGGTACCGATATTGAATCAGCTCATGCTCGAAATATCATCAACCGCGCGAACCCGGAAGCGTTGGCGGAACATCAACCCGCATGCGCCACCAATGAAGCGTGCGCGGTGGGATCGTAGTTTGTTGCCGGGTTGGGAATGCGACAACATACCTTGCAGAGTTATCCGGAGATGAATAATAAAACCACGATGCAGCTCGGCATGATTGGCCTGGGGCGAATGGGGGCCAATATGGTGCGGCGACTTGTCAAGGGCGGGCACCGGTGCGTGGCCTTCGACCGTTCGCCGGACGCCGTCAAGGATTTGGTAAAGGACAACGTGATCGGGACCTCCTCGCTGGCTGATCTGATCAAGAAACTTGATAAGCCGCGCGCGGTCTGGCTGATGGTGCCGGCCGCCGTGGTGGATGCCACCATTTCCGAGCTGGTGCCCTTGCTTGAACCGGGGGATATGCTCATTGATGGCGGCAATTCTTATTACATAGATGACATTCGGCGTGCGAAGCAACTTACGCTAAACGGAATTCATTATGTTGACGTGGGAACCAGCGGCGGAGTGTGGGGATTTGACCGCGGCTATTGCATGATGATCGGCGGCGATCCAGAAGTGGTGCGGCACCTTGATCCGATTTTCGCCACGCTGGCGCCGGGCATTGGAAATGTCACACGCACGCCGGGACGAGAAAAGCTCAGTGGCACGTCAGAGCAAGGTTACTTGCGCTGTGGTCCGAACGGTGCCGGTCATTTCACCAAGATGGTTCATAACGGTATCGAATACGGCATGATGGCCGCATATGCCGAGGGCTTGGGCATCCTGCGCGGCGCAAATATCGGTAAACAGCGAGGCGAAAACAATGCCGAGACAACGCCACTGCGGGAGCCGGAACATTATCAATATGAATTTAACCTGGCCGACATCGCCGAGGTGTGGCGGCGCGGCAGCGTGATCGCCTCGTGGTTGCTGGATTTGACAACGGATGCGTTGACCAAGGATCCGGCTCTCGCTGGATTTGCTGGACGTGTGTCCGACTCGGGCGAAGGCCGCTGGACCATCAAGGCGGCCATTGACGAAGGGGTGCCCACCCCCGTGCTGACCACAGCGCTATATGAGCGGTTCAGTTCGCGCGGCGACGCCGATTTTCAGGACAAGCTGCTTTCGGCTATGCGCTATGGGTTCGGTGGGCATTTGGAAAAGCCCGCCCCATAGCAGCCATTCATTTGCAAACCTGTTCTCATATCATGAAAATCAAGAATTCGCCCGGAAACAAACAGCCGAAGCCCGCTGTTACCACCCAAGCGGGCACGTCTCAGGAGTTTATCCGAAACGGAATCAATCCTAAGCCGTCAGCCGATGAGGTGGCCAGAAGGGCATACTTTCGTTATCTGAATGAGGGTTCGCCAACAGGGCGCGACGTGCAGCACTGGCTGGAAGCCGAGGCGCACTTGAAGGCCGAGATCAGTCGTATTCACGGGTTCGACAATTAGGCGGGAGGGACTGTTCGTCCGCCACCAGCTTAACTTGCCCCGCAGAAATGCGGCTTTCATTAATCACGCCAGCTTCACAATCATTTTGCCGATATTCGATCCCTTAAAGAGGCCAAGAAATGCGCCCACGGCCTGATCGATTCCTTCCACGACAGTTTCCTTGCTCTTCAGTTTACCGGCTTGAAAATAGCCCCCGACTTCCTTTTCAAATTCTCCCTGACGATCCAACCAATCCCGAACCAAGAGCCCCTTCATCGTCAGCCTTTTTGTGATCATGTTGAATAGATTGGAAGGACCGGGGCGTGGCTTTTCGGCGTTGTATCCAGAGATGCCGCCACAAGCGATGATCCGTCCATGCACCCGCAAAGCCTCCAGCGCCGCCTCCAGCGTTTCGCCTCCGACATTGTCGAAATAGATATCAATTCCGTCAGGCGCTTCCACTTTCAGTTGTTCGACAACCGGCCCGACCTTGTAATCGAAAGCGATATCAAAGCCGCATTCTTCCCGCAGGAACTGTACTTTTTCCCCTGAACCGGCCGACCCGATGACACGGCATCCGCGAAGCTTCGCCAGTTGCCCGGCCACATTGCCGACGGCGCCAGCGGCTCCCGAAATGAAAATGACCTCGCCGGCTTTGACCTCCACCAAATGCAATCCGGCCCAGGCGGTCATGCCCGTCATGCCAAGAATCCCCAGGTAAACCGAAAGCGGCTGAATTTGACGGCTGACCTGCCGGAGATCTTTCGGCGAAGCAATAAAATATTCCCGCCAGCCAAAGCTGGAAACAACGGCGTCGCCCGGCTTGAATTTCCCGTCCCGCGACTCGATAACCTCGCCGACGGCGCCGCCTTCGAGCGGTTGGCCCACCTCAAACGGCGGAACATACGACTTCCTGTCGTTCATGCGCCCACGCATGTATGGGTCGACCGACATGTAGAGATTGCGCACGAGCACCTGCCGGTCCCGCAGTGGCTCCATTACGGTTTGCGCCAATGTGAAGTTCGACATCGTTGGAATTCCGCTGGGGCGGGAAGCCAGGCGGATCTCTCTGCTCGATATTTTGGACATATTGCAGAAATTATTTATTGGTGCATTCCGTCAAGCGCTGCTGCGTCGCCTGGAGCTGTTTTATGACAACTTCCGCGATTCTACCCATGAGCTGGTAGCCCAGGTCGTGGTCTTGTTCGCACTGCTCGCGCAGACGAGTCCCATAGAAAAAAATCGTTCTGGTCGGCTCCAATGCACGGGCGCTCGAGTGCAGATAATAGGGAGGGAACAGCCAGGACCAGCCAAGATCATCCCCAGGTCCGAGTGTCTGGATGGGGATCACGCCACGTTCCTTCAGATCCGATTCGAGGACCACCTTGCCTTCCAATATCAGATAAAACCGATTGGCCGGACTTCCTTCCTGAAATATTGACTGCCCTGCTTCAAATTGCATTTCCAAGGCTGAAGCAGTGAGCAGTTGAAGATGACGGGCTGTCAGCCCCTTGAAAAATGGTTGTTGCCCAACTAATGTTGAGAGTGGTTGGGATGCCGGAATTCCCTCCCCGGTCGCAAAAGAGCCCGGCTCGTCTGAAATTGCCGCGAACTGAATTTGGTGCGGGGGTGTCGTCTCTACAGTCTTCATAATGCGCACTCTTGCCGCTGAGTTTATCGGGTGAAAAACTCGATTCTACTTTATCCGTTTTTCGCGTTCTCCCTGGCGGCTTGGAGCGTCTGGTCATGCTCGGCTCCGGCCATGCCTTCATCCACCAGCCTTTCGTTATCGCTTCGTCCTTCTTCATCCTCATCTTCACTGGGAGCCGCGGCCACTTCATCGCCGGTAGAACCTGGCAATGGGTCCCATCGTTCGGATTCGGGGGCAAATTCAAGCGCGGCCTCGTTCAGATTCATGTCTGGTTTGCCCGTCAGTTCCCGCTTCGCTTGTGCCCAATCGGATTCCGTCATCTCCTTCGCGGAACGTTCATCCATGGCGGCCAGTTCCACCGCGCGCTCCCGCACCATCTTACGGGTCACTGTGCCAATACCAACGGAGTTTTCCGTCAAGACGCCATCCTTCAGTGGGTTTGTTTTCATGGGGCAAAATTACCGGGCGTGAAATGTTTGGTCGTTATGCGATGTCTTCATTTCTCGAGTCCCGCGCTCTTCACGCAGTTCGCGGGATTTCGAGAAAATATTGTCGCGTTTTTTGAATTTATGATTCGCCATGACGAGGTAGTGGTTAGGCCGCAACTGGTGCAGCGTCTTGGGAAAAACGGGGGATTGCGGTTTGCCCGCGAGGCCGGTGAGGGATTTAGTCATGGAGTGATTCTCTGATGGTTGCCGTCGAATCCTGTTCGTACGATTCGGTTTTAAAGAGAGGTGAACCCGGTCGCATTTGTGTTTCTCTTATAATCCCACCGAACAAGTGTGCCTCCGGCTCCCGTCCCTGTTTCACCCCGCGTCCGTAAGGGGCGTCAAGCTGCTTTTGGTTTTGAGGAAGATTCCTGACGTTCATGGCGTCAGATTACGCTGAACAATAATGCGTATGCTATGGAGTGTTTACCCCAGGCAAAAACCGGGCTCGGACATTGACAAACCCACAGGAGCCGATTCTGTTGCAAACCATGAAGATAATCGAATATAGGACCGTGACGGCGGACACCGGGGCTTCGTTGGACAAAAACGTGAACGCCCTGCTTGCGCAAGGTTTTGAGCCGTACGGGAGTCCGTATTTATGCGAAAACAAAGCCGACGGTGTTGCCAACACCTCCCAGATGGCACAGGCCATGGTCAGAAATGGGCTACGGGAAAATCTTGATCCGCAGGAGACGTTGCCGCAAACATCGCTGGCTCCGTAAAGCGTGTTTCCGGCGCTGTTCCATCGCTCGATGGGTATCCACGACACTCCCGCGCACGGACGCGATCACGCCGAGATTGGATAGAGTGGTTTCCGTTGCCATGATTGCTCCCTTTTATGTTCGTTCCATCATCGCGGCATATTCGCCTCGGCGCGCGGCGCGGTTGCATTGCGCACGATGAAGCAGAGCTCGCTGCGCTGCGTTGACGTTGGTTTCTTGGCCCAGCCAAATCTCCAAAGCCGGTTGCTGGATGGCACGTGCAAACGAAAACGCCAGCGCCCAAGGCAGTCGCGGCTTGAATCTGACGTTCATGGCGTTCAAACGGGCCGAAGCCAGTTCGCCAGATTGGCCACCCGACAAGAAAGCAATTCCCGGAACCGCGGCGGGGACGGTTCGCAACAGACTATGCACGGTGACGTCGGCTACCTCATCCATGGATTCTTGCGCCGGACAATTCAACCCCGGCAGCACCATGTTGGGCTTCAGGATCATTCCTTCCAGCAGCACGCGTTGGCAATTTAGCTGGATGAAAACGTTCCGCAGAACCTCCTCCGTCACTTTGCGGCCGCACTCCAGAGTGTGATCACCGTCCATGAGCACCTCTGGTTCGACAATCGGAACCAGTCCGGCTTCCTGGCACAATGCGGCGTATCGGGCCAAGGCCTGGGCGTTGGCCTCGATGCAACTCCGGCTGGGAATGCCATCGCCGATCAAAATCACTGCGCGCCATTTGGCAAAACGGGCCCCCATTTGAAAATACTCCTGCAGTCGAATCCGCAGACCGTCCAGACCTTCGGTGATTTTTTCGCCGGGATGAGCGGCCAGGTCTTTGGCCCCGGCGTCCACTTTGATCCCTGGGACGATCCCCGCTTCAGCGAGGACCTTAAGAAAGGGGGTGCCGTCCTTCTTCTTCTGGCGAATGGTCTCGTCATAGAGGATCAAGCCGCTGATGCTCTCACCGAGGTCAGGCGTCGTGATGATCAATTCCCGGTACGCCCGCCGGGCCTCCACCGTTTGCGGAATCCCCACCTTGGCAAACCGTTTGTTGCACGTCGGATTGCTTTCGTCCATGGCCAGCAAGCCTTTGTCGTCGGCAACCAGCTTTTGCGCGGTATCAATCAGGGGTTGAGCATTCACGGCTAGTTTCCAGATGTGCTTAAAATTGGCTGTCGCGGTTGCGTGTGAGGCCCCCACGCCAGATCATTGGTCATCAAGTAAACAATCATGGCCGCAAGCATCAAAACCACTCCGGTCCAGACACGCCAATCGCGATGCGCCCGTGTCCAGTAAGGGCGTCCGCGGTGAACACCGCCGCCATTCGGATCTCCGTGCTGGTGTTCACTGTGCTGCATCTCACTCATGGCTTCCCTGCACTCTCGACTCCGACTCCTTCGTTCAACCACAGCCGGGCATCGGCAGCTTTCGCGTGGTCAAAGTATCTGATGTTCGCTTTGGTGAATGGTTTGCAGAACGTTGCCATGCCGTGCTGCCATTTCTTTTCCCCAATCATCGCGAGCCGTTCGATGTCGGCGAAGTGTTTGACGTCGAACTTGATGTCATCCCATAGCGCGCCTGCTTCCCAGCCGTGAAAACCGGTCATGCCGAACAGCACTCGCAGTTTTCCGTGCTGCCGGACGAGTCGCTCGAACTCAGGGACAAAATGTTCGTAATCTGCTTTCGCCAGCTTTCCGCTGACGTGAACGACGAGGGTCTTCCCGCCGTTTTGTTCATCGAGTTGAATGGGCATATTGGTCTCCTTTGATTCGTTTCTGTTTGGGCGCCGGCATCTTTTGCTCCGGCGTCTTGTTGATTGGCGGTTTTCCTGGCGGGGTTTCACCCAAACTCCATTTCCAATTCCGAATCTCCGGCAGGTCCTGGCCATGCTTATCAATGTACTGCTTATGCTCGATGAGCTTGTCCTGCATCTGCTGTTTCAAGTAAGCCCCCTTGGCACCCAAGTTGGGCAGGCGATCCACTACGACTTGCACCAGATGGAATCGGTCCAGGTCGTTCTGCACCCGAATGTCGAAGGCGGTGGTAATGGTGCCCTCCTCTTTGTATCCCCGGACATGCAGATTGCGATTGGTCCGGGCATAGGTCAACCGGTGAACCAGCCACGGGTAACCATGAAAGCCAAAGATGATGTGCTTGTCGCGGGTGAAGAGCGCATCGTAATCCGTTTCGTTCAGCCCATGTGGGTGCTCGCTCTGTGGCTGCAACTTCATCAAATCAACGACGTTGACCACCCTGATTTTCAGGTCGGGCAGGTGCTGGCGCAGAATGGATACGGCGGCCAGAATCTCCAGCGTGGGAGTGTCGCCGCAGCAGGCCATGACCACATCCGGCTCGGCGGAGTCCTGGTCATTGCTGGCCCATTGCCAGATGCCAATCCCTTCAGTGCAATGCACCACGGCCGCGTCCATGTCGAGCCATTGCGGCAGGGCGTGTTTGCCGGCCACCACCACGTTGACGTAATGGCGGCTGCGCAGGCAGTGATCAAAGACCGAGAGCAGACAATTGGCGTCGGGCGGCAAATAAACACGCACAATATCTGCCTTCTTGTTGATGACGTGGTCGAGGAAGCCGGGATCCTGGTGCGTGAAGCCGTTGTGATCCTGCTGCCAAACATGGGAGGCGAGCAGGTAATTGAGCGAAGCAATCTTCCGGCGCCAAGGCAATTCCGATGTCACCTTCAGCCATTTGGCGTGCTGACTGAACATCGAGTCAACAATGCGAATAAAGGCCTCGTAACTGTTGAACAGGCCGTGACGACCGGTCAGCAGATAGCCCTCCAACCAACCTTCGCACTGATGTTCGCTCAGCATTGAATCCAGCACCCGTCCGGCGGGCGCCAGGAATTCGTCATTCTT
>Ga0187875_10002512_pt1 | contig 13499 bp, 6 predicted proteins | sample June2016WEW_17_1_2_FD_132978 | JGI IMG/M metagenome (GOLD analysis project Ga0187875, IMG submission 132978) | Peatland microbial communities from SPRUCE experiment site at the Marcell Experimental Forest, Minnesota, USA - June2016WEW_17_10 | ecosystem: Environmental > Terrestrial > Soil >... | reverse complement strand
CGGACTGCCAGCGCGGATATTTACTTCGTCCGGAATACGCAAGCAAGAGTCGTGGAGGCAACTGTATCATTCAGGGGGCATGGCCGCGCCCCCGAACTCTGGATGCCGGATACGGGCGCCACAGTCCCTGCGCTGGTGTACAAGGAAACGAAGGATTGCCGAACGGAGATTCCTCTTACATTTTCCGCTGCAGGATCGGTCTTTATTGTCTTTGAGCACAACCTGGCTTCGCATCTGGTCAGCCTGCAACGCGAAGGAAGAGAAATCTATCCCTCAGTGCGCCAGGGTGTTGGGGTTTATGCGAGCGGCGACTCTGCTCTTGTTGCCTCTGAACCGGGAACCTACGCCGCAACGTACTCGAACGGCCGCCGCCGAACCTTCATAGTCCAGACGGACGTTTCGACAGCGCAGATCTTTGGGCCATGGACGCTCTCTTTTCCGGACGGATGGGGCGCGCCGTCTTCAATACCTGTGACGCGGTTTGAATCCTGGACACAGTCACAGGATGCAGGGGTTAAATACTTCTCCGGCACGGGCACCTATAAGGCAGTTCTTCACATTCCCAGCCAACTTCTCACGCCTCAACGGCAGCTATGGTTGAATTTGGGACAAGTGCGTGAGATTGCTTCCGTAGCTGTCAATGGCATTCCTGTACAGACTTTATGGAGGGCTCCATTCGTCGCGCGCATCGATCCCCAACTTCATCGGGGAGACAACACGCTGGAGATTCAAGTCACCAATCTTTGGCCCAACCGCATTATCGGAGACTTGCAGCCATCGGCAACTGTGCGCTACACCCATACAAATGTTCGCGCATACAAAAAAGATTCTCCGCTGTTGCCGTCTGGCCTCCTTGAGCCGGTGACCGTGCAAATCGGTAGTGTAGAGCATCTCAGGTAAGCGCTGTGTTTGTTTGCCGGTCGCACAATCCGCGCGCAGTGCAAGATACAGGAGAATAGCACTGAAGGAATTATTAACTGCATTGCGTTGCGGATTCTCGGTTATTCTGTAGTGCGTTAGGGAAAAGAATATCGATGGACTGTAAAAAGCAGCTTCGGGTAGGACTCTGCGGCATCGGGCTTGATGCATACTGGAGCCAGTTTGCGGGGCTTAAGTCCCGATTGGAAGGTTATGTAGAACAGGTTGCTGCGCGACTCGTGGGGCCCGGCGTTGAGATAGTCAACCTTGGCTTGGTGGATACGCCGGCACGCTCACGTGAAGCTGGACATAAATGCCGGCGCGAGGACATAGACATACTTTTTTTGTATGTTACAACCTATGCCCTCTCGAACACCGTTTTGCCGTTGGTGCAGCGCGCAGGTGTGCCTGTGATCATTTTGAATATGCAGCCCGAAGCGTCTATCGACTACCAGGCATTTAACCAACTTCAGGATAGAACCGCCATGACCGGCCACTGGCTCGCATACTGCTCCGTCTGCCCGGTTCCGGAAATTGCCAATGTACTGATGAGAGCACGGATTCCCTTTCATCAGGTGACAGGCGTTCTTAATGAGGCTTCAACCTGGCAGGAGATCGAAGAATGGCTGACGGCAGCACGAATCCGCTCAACGCTAGCATCGGCCAGGCTTGGGCTGTTGGGTCATTATTACAGCGGCATGCTGGACATCATGACCGATGTAACCCTGGTTTCGATCGTCTTCGGCACGCACGTCGAAATTCTAGAGGTAGATGAGCTGAGCGCGCTGTGCTCTGATGTCAAGGAAGCCGATGTTGCTCGGCGCGTCAATGAGTTCCATGACGCCTTCGATGTGCAGCCGGATTGTCCGCCTGAGGAATTGCGCCGTGCCGCGCGCACCTCGGTGGCTCTTGATGCCTTCGTTGCGCGACACGCCCTGGATGTAATGGCTTACTACTACAAAGGCACAGGCACGGCCAATGAAGAGACGATTAGTTCCATTATTCTTGGGACTTCATTGCTGACAGCGCGCCACATTCCCGTGGCCGGCGAGTATGAGGTAAAGAATGCACTGGCCATGAAGATCATGGACTGTTTGGGCGCGGGCGGATCATTCACAGAATTCTATGCAATGGACTTCAACGATGATCTGGTGCTCATGGGTCATGATGGCCCAGGGCACATTGCTATCAGCGAGGGCAAAACCAAGGTGCGGCCTCTCACGGTTTATCACGGCAAGGTGGGACACGGTCTTTCTGTCGAGATGAGCGTGAAGCACGGTCCGGTAACCCTACTTTCAGTAGTGGAAGACGTGAATATGCGTTTCAAGCTGCTCATGGCCGAGGGAGAATGTGTTGCAGGCGAGATTATGGAGATTGGCAACACCAATAGTCGCTACCGCTTTCCTCTTGGCGCGCGTGGCTTTGTGAACGCCTGGAACGCGCAGGGGCCGGCCCACCACTGCGCGGTTGGTGTTGGCCATACTGCCACCACGCTTAAAAAGATCGCAGCGCTGATGGGAATCGGTTTCCACCAAATATGCTGAGTCCAAACGAAACATGCTGGTTATTTGTGCCCGCTCAAATATCATCAGGAGGGAAATGGATTCGAGTTCATCGATTCACCTATACGAGAATCTCAACTGTCGATAACAGGCCAAAGCGCTCATCCACATGACTTTCGGTCGTACTAAATCCAGGTCCTGCCAGGAGGGTTCTAATAAACACCCCAGGGTGCGATAGACCCATGCAGCGAACTGGATCAAGCTGTTTGCCACGGCGATAGGAGGCCGTTTCCATGGCAGAGAGCAAGATGAAGCGCAAACGGACACCCAAACATGTTATGAAGCTCCCGGACCTTAAGTAATCGAAGTCAGCCGTATTGAACGGCCTGATGTCACCAAGTTCACAACGAACGTATGATCATGCGATAAGAGAATTCATCGAATGGTACTGTTCAGAACCCAGGCTCGCTTTCAAAAAGATTGTGGTCACGCGATACAGAATATTCCTAGAGCAGAGACACTATGCTTCAACAACCATTGCGCCTACGGCACAGACGACGGGCTGCTTTCGGCAACCCTACCCCACGCTACCACCCCAAGAAACAAAGACCGTTTCTTGGGGACTACGCTGAAGCGCGGGGCTAACAACCATTGCGCCTACGGCGCGGAAGGCCGTACCTTTCATTCGCGGCTCGCGCCGCGTGGATTGATTTTTATAAAATTGTGGATGCATTTGCGGCACGGCTGAAGCTGTGCCCTGACACAAAGCACGAAGTGCAAATGCAGGGCCTTCGACTCCCCACTGCTGCGAGCAAAGATCGCTTCCCTCAGCCCAACGAGCAAAAATCGCTCATTGGGGACCCCGAATCGCCGAGGACCCCGAGTCTTTGGGGATTCCGGCAAATCGAAGGATGGGGAACACAGGCTTTTGTGGTTTGTTCAAGAATGGCGCACACTGCAGAGTTGGGAAATCGCAGAACTCGGAGTTCACGAGAACAAAAACCCACAGGTTCAGGTTCATCGTCTCCCACTTCTCAAAAGTCGAGATGCGGGCCACCGTCGTCTCCCACATCTCAAAATCAAGGCGTCTCCCACATCTCAAAATCAAGATGTGGGAGACGCGCCGTCAATCGAAATGACGACTACGGTAAGCACCCAGTTCGAAGTACAACAAACAAAACAAAGTACAAAAAGAGATGCAAACAGCTATTTCACGAAAGCCCTCAAGCATAGAGGCTGTGAAGCGATTACCAGAAAAGGTGCATCGAAATTTCCATCTGGCGCGGCGCATAACTGAATCCGCTATTGTTGGTTTGCTCCCGCGTACCGAAGTTGCCTTGATAGGTTGCCGTTGTAGTTGGCACACCCGCTACGGTTGCGGTTGTCATGTTGTATGCTTCCGAGTACATCTCGGTGACGTTCTGGTGATTCGCTATGTTGAAGGCTTGTGCCATGAGCTCAAGCTTGATTCCGCCCTTTAGCCGGACGTCCTTCTGCAAGCGAACATCGTCGACAATATCCCTGGGTTGGAAGTAATTGTTTTGTCCCACCGCCGGGGAGAAGGTCACGCTGCCGTTTCCATTCCAGTAGCCGAGAATGCCGTAGCCCTGGCCTCCAATCGCCGCGGAGTAGGGCAAGCCTGTCTGCATCTGGAAACTGTCGTCGAACTTCCAGTCGTTGGTCAGATATTTGACCAAACTTCCGCCGTGGATATTGGGGAAGCTATAGATCGCGTAACCTACCAGACGATCCCTGATGTCCCATGTGCTGTTGCTGTAGTTGACGCGCGGGTTTTTATACGGATCATACCAGCCGTTTGTGGCGCCCGCCGTTGAGGCGTTCTGATTGAAGTCCAGCGCATGTGCCCAGGTATAGTTCAGATCGAACTGAAGGCTCTTCATGGTGCGATTCTGTACTTCAACAGCCAACGCATTGTAATTGGAGTTGATGTTGCTGATCAGCTCCGTGATGGCCTGGAAGTTTGTCGCAGACGGTCCCAGCAGAGCGGTATTGCCATAGCCGGTAAAGGTAGGCACCGTATATGGAGCGCTTCCCAGGGGACCGTAGTTTGTGGTTCCCGAGGCGGGCGCCATGGTTATGGTTTCGTTGACCTGTGTCGGGTTCAGGTTGACATCGAGGAAGTTGGGCAGTTCGCGGCCCAGAGCGCCGAGGTAGCTAATCTGGAGAACCGTCCCCTTGCCCAGTTCGCGCTGCACCATGAGATCGAATTCATCGATCTGTGGATTCTGCAGGTTGGACGCGCGGAAGTAAGCGCTGGGCGCCGTTGTGATCGGGTTGGCGAGCTGCGTGGGGCTCAGAGTGTAGGGGAAAATCGGCAAGGAGGCCACGGGATTCGATTTGCTTACCTTGGTTGCAGTCTGGGCCAGCGGGCTTCCCGTAGTCGCCAGTACAACACCCTGGTTTCCGTTGGTAATCCGCCCGTAATATAGCCCGTACCCGCCGCGCAAAACCGTTTTTCCGTTGCCGAAGACATCATAAGAGAATCCGATGCGCGGCCCGAAGTTGTTCTTGTCGCTCGGATTGTTATTGATACCGTTGAACGGCACAAAATTGCCGGATGCGGCAGTCAGAGTGGGAACCGTGGACGGCAGACGCTCGTAGTCATAGCGCACGCCAAGCTGCAGCGACAGTCGCGGCAATAACTTCCAGTCGTCCTGAACGAAATAGGCCTGGTCCATGGTGCTGAAGTCAAAGCTCGACGGACCATAATCCTGCGTGTAATTCGAATAGCATGGATAAGTTCCGACGGCGTTGCTTGAAGCTGACGTAGAAGAGATGCTTACGCCGGAGTTGCAAGTTCCCGTGCCGAAGCCCTTCGAGTAGAGGTCGGCGAAGTAGTTGGCAAGGTTGCTGCTGTATACGAAGTAGCCCTCGTAATACTGTTTTTGGTTGGTCAGATCGTAGTTGTGGACCATGTCGATGCCGGTTTTGAAGGTATGCTTACCGCGGGTATAGTACAGATCGTCATCAATCTGCCACTTCCGCTCGTCGGGATAACTCGGGCGGAACCCGTAGTATGGAGCGCCGATATAGAAACCCGCCTGGGTAACATCCAGTGCAACATACGGATCGTTGCCGTTTTCGATAAGGTTCGCCTGGTCGTAGGCAGTGGTGGGCATCAGTCCTTCGTCGTTCAACTCGCGGCCATATTGGAAGAGCAGCTCGTTGCTGATGTGCGGGTTAAGCTGGCTGATCAGCTTGGCTACGCCGTAGTCCAGCTTGACAAAGTCGGTGCCGGTCGAGTTGAGAGAGTATTTTCCAGTGCTTACCGTCTGCACGCCGCCGGGAGAGTCCCAGCGCAGGCGGTGATAGAGGAAGCTGGCATGTTCCTTGTCGTTAATATTCCAATCGAGCTTGGGGGTGTTGATCTCCTGGTAGCCCGAGCGCGGGATGAGACCAATGTCGCTGCTCAGAGAGCCGGGGCCGCTAATGCCTGAATTGAACAGAGCCAAGGCGTCGGAATAAGTTACGTTGCTTCCATAGGCGGTCTTGGCGGAATAGGAAAGGCGCGCGGCAAGCGTGCAGATCTGTTGATCAAGGGAGGAGTTGGCTGATGTGACCCCGCTGGTTGTAGTGGGGAGATACCCGGTCGTCTTACTGCACGCGCTATCGCCCGTGGCGCCAAGAATGTCCGCCTGCTGGTAGAACGTGCTCGGGCTGTATGGCGCTCCGAGCATGGGAAAGATGTGGGTATGCTGATCGTAGGTATAGATCCAGAACAGTTTGTCCTTGATGAGAGCCCCACCTGCCGTGAAGCCGTAAATCTTGCGAAGATCCTCGGGCTTGACCGGGGAGGTGACATTCACACCGTTCACTAGAGCCGTAGCAGTGGATTGCTCGCCGTAAGCGGCCCAATTGCTCTGACGATCGAAGAAATATGCTTCGCCGTGCAACTTGTTTGCGCCACTCTTGGTCACAGAGTTGATGACGCCGCCGGCCGCGCGCCCGAATTCTGCCGGGTAGACGCCGGTGTTGACCTGGAATTCGCGAACAGCCGAACCAGAGGTTGAATAGGCCTCACGCGTGCGGCCGCGCTCTTCAGAGAAGTAGGCCTGGTTATCGTCGGCGCCGTCGATCATGACATTGTTCAGAATGGTACTGAGGCCGCGCACGCTCACCAGGCCAAAACCGGATGTATCCACCGTGACGCCCGGTGTCGTCAGGGCCAGGGCAGACCAGCGCCTGTTGTTGATGGGAATGTTCTCCAGCGCAATCGAATTGATATTCGACGAGAAATCGGGGGACTCGAAGTTCAGAATTGGAACTGCTGCCGTCACTTCCACAATGGTGTTGGCGGAACCCACATTTAGCTTCGCATTCACATGGGTAGCCTGGCCCACCTGAACGATGACATGATTTGCCCGGTACGTATCGAAGCCCGGGGCATTGACCGTAACCGTGTACTCGCCGGGTTCGAGAAGTGGGGCCACAAATTCGCCGGCATCGCCCGATTTCAAGGCAAGTGCGGCATTTGTATCGTTATTGACGATTCGAACAGTTGCGTTTGGAACGACAGCATGGGTAGTGTCAAAGGTAGTGCCGCTGATCGATCCCTGGGTGGTTGTTTGCGCGAGCACACGGCATGCAGTCAAGCCGAGCACGGCAAGAAGAAAAAAAACCTTCATTTTCGTCATTTGGTCTCCTGAATTTTTACGGATATTGACAGCGCCCTATCGGCCGTCCGCTATCATGCATGGCAGCCAGCATCTGCTATCCGGTCATCCCGCAAAATAGCGTATTTAGCGATAGGCGGATGATATTTCTTGAACGTACCGGTTAGCTAAGCGCTTTTTTGTAGACACTGTAACATTAGTGCGTCTATGCGTTCATTGTCAAGTCAATGAGAATCATACCACAGTGCTGCCCGGATTAATTTAAGTTTGCCGTCATCAAGTCCATTATTAAGGGTGCTTTACAGGGATGTCTGGGCGTCCGCGAATTGAATTGCATGTGGCTCAATTGCGATATTTGCCTGGAGGTCTCATAGAGTGATGCGCATATTCAGGAGCCTGAAGGCTCCTGCTCCCTCCGGGAAAACATTCCTCAGGGGCTAAAGCCCGACATAATCTTTGTGCATTAGCGGCACGACTAAAGTCGTGCCCTGACGCTTCTTGCTCCACCATTTGCATTTTTCCGCAAGCTGTAAAGCCGTGCCCTTTCAAAACATCAAATAAAGCAATTTCGGCTGAAGCCTTGCCCTTTCAAAACATCAAATAAAGCAATTTCGGCACGACTAAAGTCGTGCCCTGACGCTTCTTGCTCCACTGTTTGCATTTTTCCGTAAGCTGTGAAGTCGTGCCCTGACGCTTCTTGCTCCACCGTTTGCATTTTTCCGTAAGCTGTGAAGTCAAGCCCTGACGCTTCTTGCTTCACCGTTTGCATTTTTCCGTAAGCTGTGAAGTCAAGCCCTGACAAATAGCATCGTCTCCCACCCATTCGCAAAGAGCGCGAATGGATGGGGCACAGTACATTTTCGATAGGTCAAATGTGATCACCCAGTTATTGCGTAGGGAAGTCGACGAACTTGCCGGCGCAGGAGGCTGGGACTCCGCTGGCGGGCTTTCCTTGAGATGGGATTGTTTGGATGGTGGAGTCGTCGCCCACAGGGAATTGGAGGTTGACGGGGTTGGGGCCGAGTTTCAGGTCGGCGTGATTGAGGGAGTACGTGTAGGCGGCCTGATCGGTGAGCTGGACGGCGTCGAGAGTGGCGGCTATGCGGTGCTGCTGGTCGTAGCCGTTGAAGCTGATCTTGCCTCCGCCGGAGACGCGGACGTTGCGCAGGGTGATGTCGCGCATGGTGGGCGGGGAGTTGCCCTTGAGGGGGCCGTTGGCGGAGTAGGCGGTGTCGAGGGTGATGGGGTTGGGCGAGTTGCGAATGCAGACGTCGTCGTAGAGCACGTCTTGCGTGAGGCCGCCGCGCGAGCCGTTGGACTTGATGCGGATAGCGTTGTCGGGACCGTCGAGGGAGAGATCGAAGACGCGAATCTGGCTGACGCCGCCATCGGTTTCGCTGCCAATGGACATGCCGTGTCCCCAGTAAAAGTGATTGTGACTGATGGTCATGTTGGTGGCGCCGCCGGGACCGCCCTTGATGGCTACGTTGTCGTCCCCGGCGCGGATGAAGCTGTGGGTGATGGTGACGTTCTTTGAGCCGTTGCCGGGATCGACGCCGTCGGTGTTGCGAGCGAGGCGCTGAGGCGTGTCTATTTTGAGGCCCCAGACGGTGAAGCCGTTGCCGTGGTTGTAAGAGACGTGGAAGTTTGGCGAGTTGCGGAGGGTGATGCGATAGAGGGTGAAGTTGTCAGCGTAGTTGGCGACGAGGATGCGCGAGACCTGCTGATGGCCGCCGGCGCGAGCCTGCTCGGCGAGATCCCAGGGGGAGACGGATTTGCCGAGAAGTTTTTCACCGCCGCGGGCGTCGATGACTCCGTCGCCCATGATGCCGGCGCCGGAGATGTGATCGGCGGAGATGAGGGGCTTGCATCCGCGACCGCTTTCATTGACGAGGCCGCAACTGCCGGGCGAGGTGGCATAGAACTCGGGATCGCGCGAGGCGAAGAGGGTTGCGCCCTTGTCGACGATGAGGGTGACGCCGGAGCGCAATTCAAGCGGTCCGGTGAGGAAGGCGTCGGCGGAGGCGTGCGTGCGGAGGAGAACGCCCTGGCCTTTGCGGCATTCATCAATGGCGTGCTGAATGCGGGCGGTGTCGAGCCTGGACTCGTCGGCTTCGGCAAGGGTGCGGCCGGCGGCGGGAGCGAGTTTGGGAATGCTGTGGAGCTGGGCGTCGAGCGTGAAGCAGACCGGTGGCAGCACAGGCTCGGTGACGGTGCGCGTGTCTTGCGAGGCGAGAACGGGCGCGAGGCACAGGGGGAAGACGGCGAGGATGAGACGGAGGGACATGGGTAACTCCTGGGCGAAGAGTACTGACGGTTTAAGAGTACACGGCGGGGGAGGCAGGGGCGAGCGGGGTTAGTTATCAAATTCGTTGTGGTACAGATGTAGATGTATACGTCGCATCCAAGCGGTAAAGCGAGATACTGGTCTAATTTGACCTGACATATGTTTCTTCAGTTGAAACAATCCTGTTAGTAACTGTACGGCCGGGCTATCTTTACCGTGTTCTTCCGGGCGCTTTCACAGAACAGGAGAATGATGGTCATGCCTTCCCCTCTCAAGACCATCGAGCCGCAGAATCTGCACGAACTTAGCTGGACCTATGCGCCGGGCAGCATGTTTGCCTTTGACACGGACACCGGAAAAGTTATAGACGCCAACCCCGCAGCTGAAGCCATGAGCGGGTGTTCTCGCTCGGAACTCATCGGCATGCATTTAACCATGCTGCACCCAAAGGCGGAGCGCGAGCAGGTTGGGGCTGAATTACTGAAGGCTGAGCAGCGACCAACGGTCCACTCCGGCTTTCACATTCAGCGTAAAGACGGGCGGTGCGCACCGGTGGCGATTACGTCGTCGAAGACAGTTGTGCTCGACGGCCGACCGGTAGCGATCTACGTGTATTTCGACATATCCGCAGGCAAGAATGCGGATATGCACCTGGCACAGATGGAAGCCAGATATCGAGGCCTTCTTGAGGCGGCTCCGGATGGAATGGTGGTGGTGAATCAAGGCGGGGAGATTGTCCTGCTGAACGCCCGGGCGGAGAGCCAGTTCGGATTCCACCGAGATGAACTGCTGGGCCAGAAAGTGACGAGCATCATTCCGGAGGGCTTTGCGGAGCGGCTGATCGCCGACGGAGCCCGCACCGCAGCCGAGGCGCTGGCGCAGCAGATCGGCACTGGAATTGAGCTCAACGGGCGGCGGAAGGATGGAAGCGAGTTTCCCATCGAGATCATGCTCAGCCCGCTGGAAAACGCCGAAGGCATTCTGGTGACAGCGGCGATCCGCGATATTACCGTAAAAAAGGAGAAAGAACATAGGCTCAAGGCCCAGAACTGGGCGTTGTCTGCCTATGCGAGCGCAGCCATGGCGCTTGCATGGGCCCGTTCATCCGAAGACCTTCTGAAGGCTGTATGCGAGGCCATTACGCGCGAATCCATCTACATACTTGCCTGGGTGGGCATTGCGGAAGACGGTCCGGACAAGAAGATTCGAGTTGCCGCAGAAGCGGGGAGCGCCAAGGACTATTTGCATGAAATGCATTTGAACTGGTCGGAGGATGAGCCAGGGGGCCAAGGTCCATCGGGCATCTGTATACGCTCCAACAAACTGCAGAATATACCTGACACGGAAACATCCAATATCTTCGTACCTCGGCGCGAAAATGCAATGCAAAGCGGCATACGCTCCGCCTTGTCCATTCCGCTTCATGTCAAGGATGGCTGGCGCGGCGTGTTGACAATTTATGCTACGCGCCCCAACGCATTTGAGGCGCCGGCGATCGAGGTGTTCCAGCACCTAGCGGAGCAGATTGTCCATGCTGTGCATGCGCTCGATCAGGGGTCTGCTCTGCATGCCGGAGAAATCAGCCTGGTCAAATTACAAGGGAAGTTAACCGAGGCATTATCCGCGATGGTGGCGCCCATGGTGGCCGCGATGGAGATGCGCGACCCTTACACCGCGGGCCACGAGAGCAGAGTGGCAAATATCGCAGTTGCAATTGGCGCGGAAATGGGCTGGCCACAAGAAAAATTGCATGGATTGCAGGTGGCGGCACAGGTCCACGATATCGGGAAGATCTCAATTCCCGCCGAAATCCTGACCAAACCAACCCGGCTCACCGCGGGAGAATGGGGCGTGATTCGCGAGCACCCGGAGACCGGATACACCATTCTGAAAGACATTCCCTTCGCCTGGCCCATTGCCGAGATCGTGCGCCAGCATCATGAAAGGCTGGACGGCTCCGGCTATCCCAGGGGCATGAAGGGGGATGCGATTCTGCCTGAAGCCATGGTGCTGGCGGTGGCGGACATGGTGGAGGCGATGGCCTCCCATAGGCCCTACCGGCCGGCGATCGATCTGGATATTGTTTTGAAACAGATTGAAACCGAGGCCGGCAGCCTGCTGGACTCAGAGACCGTTCGGATCTGCGCGGCCCTGTTCCGCGAAAAGCGGCTGGTTCTGCCAGACCTGAATCGGAACTGATTCCGCTCTTAGCTGGCCATTTTTCCGCACGGCCGGGATGCCGAGCTGGAAGAATGAGAACGATATCAGAAACCTGCAAGACGGCGAAGTATACTTACCTGACCGGGGTGTGGCACTCGCGTTCGGGTAGAGGAGGGCATCATCGGCGCGCGCATGCGATTGGGCGATCTGCTGATACGGGCAGATCTGGTCCGTGAGGAGGATGTGGCCGAGGCGTTGAGGCGCCAGGATGTCAATGGCGGACGCCTGGGCGACAACCTGGTGACGATGGGAGTCATTAATCAGCAGACGCTGGACGGCTTTTTGAAGCGCATCCCCACCGAACCTGCCGATCTTGTGGCCACGGGAATCGACGTGAATGATCTGCTGAGCCTGATGATGAGGCTGATTTATACCAGCCGCTTGCAGACCTGCCGCCAGTTCGTCGATGCCATCCGGCTGCCCTACCACATTGTGGCCGAGCTGGTGATGATGGCCGTGGACCGGCAACTGCTGCGCACGCTGGGAATGCGCACCTCCGAAAGCCCGATTGACATGGGCTACGCGTTGACCGACGAGGGCAAGCGGTGGACGATTGATAGTCTGGAGCGAGTGCGCTATGCCGGACCCGCGCCGGTGACGCTGGAGGAGTTCACCTTCCAGGTAAGCGTACAGAAGCTGACCAACGAACGGATCACCTTCGAGCGCATCCGCGCGGCGCTGGGGGAGCTAACGTTTGACGACAGCATCATAGAACAGTGCGGGCCTGCGCTGAACGCTGGCCGGGCGATGCTGCTCTATGGCGCGCCGGGCAATGGCAAGAGCTCGGTGGCGCATGCGCTGGGCAGCGCCTTCAGCGACGTGATCTACGTGCCTTACGCGATCATTGTGGAGGGGCAGATTATCCGCTTCCACGACCCCAGTGTTCACGCCGCGGTAAGTCCGACGGAGTTGAGCGACGAGAATGAAATGTCGTTTGTTCGGACAGAACAATATGACGCGCGCTGGGTTCCCTGCCGCAGGCCTTTCGTGGCAACCGGCGGCGAACTGACACTGGAGATGCTGGATCTGCACTACGACGCGACAGGCCACTTCTACGAGGCGCCTCTGCACCTGAAGGCGCTGGGGGGCTGTTTCATCATCGACGACTTCGGCCGCCAGCAGGTAAGCCCCGCCAGCCTGCTGAACCGCTGGATTGTTCCGCTGGAGAGCCGGGTCGATTACCTAAAACTGCATACCGGAAAGAGCTTCAGCATTCCGTTCGAGGAGCTGGTTATCTTTTCCACCAACCTGGAGCCGGAAGATCTGATGGACCCCGCCTTTCTGCGCCGCCTGCCCTACAAGATCGAAGTGGGAGCGCCCAGCGTGGACAATTACCGGCGGATTTTTGAAAAAGAATGCGCGCGGCAGGGATTGACGCTGCCCACGGATGCCTTCGATGCTATCGTGCAGTGGCTGACGAAGGAAAGGGGGATGGAACTGGCGGCATTCCAGCCGAAGTTCATTGTGGAGCAGGTGGTGGCGGCGTGCCGGTTCATGGGGCAGGCGCCGCATTTCGAGCAGCGGTTCATCGAGTATGCGGTGAATAATTTAAGAGTGAAGAGGAATGGGGCTTGAGAGTCGAGATATGTTTTTACAAGCTTTATCAGATATGAGTATGAGGAATAGCCGGTTTGGGATGAACACTCTTCTTTCGTGAAATCAGCGTCCCTATCACCGCTCCCAGCGGGGGCACAAAAACGATAAACAAAATGAAAAATGTCTGAAATGCCGGTCCGGTCATTGTGAAGAGCAGCGCTGCAACGGGCTGTGGGTGTTTATCTGCACGCGCCGAAGATGGGGCACCCTTGGTTCGTGGTATCCCACCCATTCGCAAAGAACGCGAATGGATGGGGCACCCGTCATATTTGGAGTTGAGGAATCCCAGGTCCGAAAATCCGGACCTGGGGCACCCAGAATGCGCGCAGGATCAGAGGGCGG
>Ga0187875_10002511_pt1 | contig 13502 bp, 10 predicted proteins | sample June2016WEW_17_1_2_FD_132978 | JGI IMG/M metagenome (GOLD analysis project Ga0187875, IMG submission 132978) | Peatland microbial communities from SPRUCE experiment site at the Marcell Experimental Forest, Minnesota, USA - June2016WEW_17_10 | ecosystem: Environmental > Terrestrial > Soil >... | reverse complement strand
GAGACCGTGGCCATCTTCCTCGGTGTTCCCCTCGTGGCGGGGTTCCTCACCCGCACCTTCGGCGAACGAGCCCGGGGCCGGGAATGGTACGAGACCAAGCTGCTGCCCCGCCTTGGCCCGTTCGCCCTCTACGGGCTGCTCTACACCATCGTCATCCTCTTCGCCCTCCAGGGCCATACCATCACCTCGCGTCCCGCTGACGTCGCCCGCATCGCCCTGCCACTACTGGGGTACTTCGCCGTCATGTGGTTCGGGTCGTTCGCGCTCGGCAGAGCGCTCGGCCTTCCCTATGAGCGGACCGCCACCCTGGCGTTCACCGCGGCGGGCAACAACTTCGAGCTGGCGATTGCCGTCGCCATCGGCGTGTTCGGCGTCACGAGTGGTGAAGCTCTCGCAGGCGTCGTCGGTCCTCTCATCGAGGTCCCGGTCCTAGTGGCCCTGGTGTACGTCTCCTTGTGGGCCAGACGGCGCTACTACCAGGCAATCGCACAAACACGATTAGGAGAAGGGCAATGACCGCTCGTCAGCTAACAGACCTTCCGCGCGACCAGCAGCGCCTCGTGCACGAGGTTTCGGCAAGGCTCGCTCCAAGGTTCGCAGGGGTGTTCGGACCTGAGACCATTGAGCGGTTCGTCGTCGACTCGATGGACCAACTTCTGGCGACGGCCAAGACCACTGCGTTCCTCCCGCTGTTGACCGAGCGGTTCGCACGCGAACGGCTTCAGGCGCTCGGGAAGCTGGAAGGTTCGTTGCCGTCCACGGTTCCTGCAGTCCTCTTCCTCTGTGTCCACAACGCGGGGCGCTCCCAGATGGCAGCCGGCTGGATGCGCCGGCTCGCCGGCGACCGTGCCGTCGTCTACTCGGGAGGCTCCGAGCCTGCCTCGGAGATCAACGCTGCCGTCGTCGAGGCTATGGCCGAGGTCGGCATCGACATCCGCGCAGAGTTCCCGAAGCCATGGACCGACGAGGTCGTCCGTGCCGTCGACGTCGTGATCACCATGGGTTGCGGGGACGCCTGCCCGCTCTATCCCGGCAAACGCTACGAAGACTGGGAGCTCGACGATCCTGCGGGGCGCGACGTTGAGTCGGTCCGTCCGATCCGAGACGAGATCAGAACACGCGTCGAAGTGCTATTGGCATCGCTCACGGTTTCCGCAGACTGACTCGCCCGCGCCACCGTCAGAACGTGGCCGTGTCGATCACAAAGCGGTAACGGACGTCACTGTCGACCACCCGGTCGTAGGCGTGGTCGATCTGATCGCCGCTGATGACCTCGATCTCGGCGCCAAGGCCGTGCTCGGCGCAGAAGTTGAGCATCTCTTGGGTCTCCCGGATGCCACCGATCGACGATCCGGCGAAGCTGCGCCGGTTCTGCATCAGGGTGAACGCTCGCATCGAAAGGGGCTCCGGTGGCGCGCCTACGTTGACCAGAACACCGTCGAGCCGCAGCAACGACAGGTAGGAGTCCATCGGCAGCGTTGCCGACACGGTGCTGACAACGAGGTCGAAATGGCCCTCGAGCTGCCCGAAGGTGACGTTGTCGCCGGTGGCGTAGTAGTGGTCGGCGCCTAGGTGCTTTCCGTCCTCCTGCTTCGACAGCGTCTGGGAGAGCACGGACACCTCCGCCCCCAGCGCGTGGGCGATCTTGACACCCATGTGGCCGAGCCCGCCGAGACCGACGATCGCGACCGACGTGCCTGGGCAGGCGCCCCAGTGCTTGAGCGGTGAGTACAGCGTGATACCCGCGCAGAGAAGCGGTGCGGCAACGTCGAGATCGATGCCGTCGGGGATAGCGAGCACGAAGTCCTGATCGACGACGATGTGGGTGGAGTAGCCACCCTCGGTGGGACGGCCGTCCTTGCCGATGGCGTTGTAGGTGAAGATCGGCTCGTGGAGGCAGTACTGCTGCTCACCGGCGAGGCAGTTCGAGCACTCTCGACAGGAGTCGACCATGCAGCCGACGCCGACCCGGTCGCCGATGGCGTACTTGGTGACCTCGGCGCCTGTCTCCTCGACAGTGCCGGCGATCTCGTGGCCCGGCACCAGGGGGAAGATGACCTTTCCCCACTCCCCCCGAGCAGTGTGGATGTCGGAGTGGCAGATCCCGGCGTAGGCGATCTTGATCAGGACGTCTCCTGGGCCCGGGTCACGACGCTGGATCGTGGTCTTCTGGAAGGGGGCCTTGCGGTCCGGGGTGGCGTAGGCGGTGACAGGATGCATCTGCAGGTGGCTCCTCCTCCGCCGATTGTAGAAGGCCTCGACACCACACCACTGACGGCCGTCCATCCGCCCGACGCTTCCGGGTCTCGCCCTACCATCCTTCGCGTGAGCACCGAGTTCAACGACGAGCCCGCCGCCATCTTGGCCCGAGTTGAAGAGTTGCGTGCGCTCATCAAGGGCTACGACGCGCAGTATTACCTAGAGGACGCCTCTGACATCCCAGACGCCGAATACGACGCCCTGAAAGACGAGCTCTTTGCGCTCGAGGAGCGCTACCCCGAGCTCGTCGAGGCAAGCTCACCAACCCAGACAGTAGGGATCGCGCCCTCGGCGCTGTTCGCGCCCGTCACGCACAACACGCCCATGATGAGCCTCGACAAGGTCACCACACTCGAGGAGATCCTCGCTTGGGGCGCCCGCTTGCAGAAGCTGTTGGCTCCCGAGGATGGATCGCCGTTCGTCTGTGAACCGAAGATCGACGGCTTGTCGATCTCGCTCACCTACGAGCGTGGCAGCTTGCTGCGAGGTGCGACCCGTGGTGACGGACGCGTCGGTGAGGATGTGACGCCCAACGTGCGCACCGTTGCCACCATCCCGGAGGAGCTCGCCCTCTCTGCGAGCGAGATCCCGGCGACCCTCGAGGTCCGGGGCGAGGTCTACTTCCCGGTCTCCGCGTTCGAGGAGCTGAACCACCGTCAGGCCACCGCGGGTCTTCGGTCCTTCTCCAACCCACGGAACGCAGCGGCAGGCTCGCTTCGCCAGAAGGACCCGGGCATCACCGCCGGCCGGGCGCTCGGGGCGTTCTTCTACCAGGTGGACGGGGTGCCGGGCCTCGCGACACAGTCGAGCTCTTTGGACCTGCTTCGCCGTGCCGGCCTGCCCGTCAACCCGGAGACAACCGTCGTGCCGGACCTCGAGGCAGTGTTCGCGTACTGCCGGGACTTGGAGTCGCGCCGTCACGGGCTTGGCTACGAGATCGACGGGGTTGTCGTGAAAGTGGAGGAGCGAGCTTTTCACTCCCGGCTCGGGGCGACTTCTCATGCGCCCCGGTGGGCGGTCGCGTACAAGTTCCCCCCCGAGGAGCAGTCCACGCGCCTCGAAGACATTCTCGTCTCGATCGGGCGCACCGGGCGGGCTACGCCGTTCGCGAAGCTGCAGCCCGTTCGCATCGCGGGCTCCGTTGTCGAGCTCGCCACCCTGCACAACGAGGACCAGGTCCGCACGAAGGACGTCCGCCCTGGAGACACCGTCGTCGTGCGCAAAGCGGGGGACGTCATCCCCGAGGTCGTGCGCCCTGTCCTCAGTGCACGACCGGACGGCTCAGAGCCGTGGAGGTTCCCGAAGACCTGCCCCAGTTGCACGAGTCCGCTCGTCCGTCTCGATGGCGAGAGTGACACCTACTGTGTCAACGCCCACTGCCCCGAACAGCGGGTCCAGCGGATCGTGCACTTCGCCTCGCGTGGTGCCATGGACATCGAGGGTCTCGGTGAGCAGCGGGTATCGCAGCTCGTGGCGGCCGGCCTCTTGTCAGATCCAGCCGACTGCTATCAGCTGCAAGTGTCGGACCTCATCGGCCTCGAAGGTTTCGGCGAACTGTCGGCGATGAACCTCGTGGCAGCCATTGACGCTTCGCGCTCCAGGCCCCTCGGCAACTTGTTGACTGCGCTCGGCATCCGGCACGTGGGTGGAACCGTCGCCGCGGCTTTGGCATCGAGATTCGGCGACCTTGATCGGCTCATGTCAGCGTCCGAGGAGGAGCTCGCGTCCGTCGAGGGCATCGGAGCCGTGATCGCCGCAAGCCTGGTCCGGTACTTCGGGTCGGAGGAGAACCGGGCGATGATCGAGCGGCTTCGAGCAGGCGGCGTCCAGTTCGGTGCCTCCGGAGGCCCGCAACTGCCCCAGACGCTGGTCGGCACGTCCATCGTCGTCACGGGCACGTTGAGCGGTCTCAGTCGCGAGGAAGCAGAAGCCGCCATCATCGGCCGTGGGGGCAAGTCACCGGGGTCGGTGTCTGCGAAGACGACGGCAGTCGTCGCCGGTGACAGTCCTGGTGCCGCCAAGCTGACCAAGGCCGAGGCACTCGGAGTCCGGGTCCTCGATGAGCAGGAATTCGTCAAGCTCCTGGAGACCGGCGAGCTGCCGTGAACAGGCGGTCGCGTGCCCTCCACCGGTCGCGGGCCACCAACCGTTACCCTTTTCATGATCCCCATGTCGAGCACCGTGGAACAGGTCGGCCGTGTCATTGGCGGCCGTTACCGACTACTCGCCGTGGTCGGTGCCGGCGCTTCGGCCCAAGTCTTCGCCGCAGACGACACGCGGCTCGGTCGACGCGTCGCAGTCAAGCTCCTTCACCCAGCGCTGGCTGGCGACGCCACCTTCCTTCGGAAGTTCCAGGCCGAGGCGCGATTGGCCGCGTCGCTGAACCACCGCAACGTCCTGCACGTCTACGACTGGGGCGACGCGGACGGCATTCCCTATCTCGTGCTCGAGTACCTCGGCGGTGGGAGCTTGCGGTCCCTGCTGGACACCGGTCGGCTGTTGAGCCCGCAACAGGCAGCTGCGATCGGTGCCGAAGCCGCTCACGGGCTCGCCTACGCGCACCGGCGCGGGCTCGTCCACCGTGACATCAAGCCGGCCAACCTCCTTTTCGACGACGACGGGCGACTTCTGGTGGCGGACTTCGGTCTCGCCCGCGCGCTCGCCGAGGCGGCTATCACCGAGCCGCTCGGCGCCGTCATGGGAACTGCCCGCTATGCCTCGCCCGAGCAGGTCGAGGGCCGCGCTGTCGACGACCGTACCGACGTGTACTCGCTTGCGCTCACCTTGTACGAGTCGGTTACGGGGCGCGTGCCTTTCGCCGGGGACACTACGGTCGCGACCCTGATGGCGCGCGTCGGAGCCGTGCTCCCGGCGGCCCGGGAGCTCGGGCCGCTCGCGCCGGTACTGGCACAGGCTGCGATTTCGGAGCCCTTGGCTCGTTTGGACGCGGCGGCGCTCGCGTTTGAGCTCGAGACACTACTGCTCGAGCTCGATACTCCTGAGCCGCTTCCGCTCAACCGGACAGATCTCGCGCTGCCCAGCCTGCCGCTCGGGCTCGATCGGGATCCGACCGAGCGCTTCGGTCTTGCAGGTTCGTCCCCAGCGCCGGCGGTACCGCAGGCCCTGCCGCCCCAGGCTCTGGCACCGCAGGCCCCGCCGTCCCAGGCCTCGCCGCCGGCCCCCGTGCAGGCGAGCCGACTCGCGCCACCTCCGCCGATGCCGGAGACCGCTGAGCCTCAGGTCGCGGTCCGAGCCTCCCGATCGTCCGCAACGTCGTTGCCGACGGCCGTGCCCGGTGTTCGCCGGATCATGCCCGTGCCCGGCGCGGTCCCGGCTGAACCCCCGCGAAACAGGCGCAGGCACCGATGGCTGCCTTGGCTTCTGGCCGTGTTGTTGCTGGAGCTCGTCGCGGGCGCAGGAGTTGTCGTCGCGTCCCGCCTCGTGTGGCATCACGCCACCGTTCCGCGAGTCGTCGGTATGCAGGTCACTGTCGCGGACGCGGTTCTCCGGAGGACGGGACTGACCCCGGAGGTCTCCGGGGCGTTCTACAGCGGCCGTGTCGCCCGTGGTGGGGTCATATCCCAGCTTCCTCGCAGCGGTGCGCGCGAAAAGACAGCATCGATCGTGAAGATGGTGATCTCGGAAGGACGGCACCCGGCCTCGCTGCCCAGCCTTGCAGGTATGACCGAGGCGATGGCTGGAACAGCGGTCCGGCGTGCGCACCTCGTGCCTCAGTTCTTCGAGCAGTACAGCGAGACCGTCGCCTTAGGAGCGGTAGTGAGCTCGAATGCGCCGGCCGGCAGCAGGGTGTTCTACGGCGACACGGTAGATGTGGTGATCTCGAAAGGCCCGGAACCCCAACTGATCCCGGCCGATCTGAGCGGCGGCGTCCTGACCTCGATGCAGGCAGACTCGATCCTGACGAACCTGCATCTGAGGCCAATAGACGATCAGGAGTACTCGAATTCGGTTCCTCTCGGTTACGTCATCAGCACCAAACCTGCATCGGGCCAGATCGTCCCAGGTCACTCGACAGTGCAGGTCTTCGTGTCGGCGGGACCGCCGTTTGTGACGATCCCGTCGCTGTACGCCGATTCGGCGGCCGTCGCCGAGCAAACGCTGGGCTCTTTGGGTCTCCAGTGGATGCTCTACGGTCCGCCGAGCGCGGACTTCGTGCTGAGCCAGCTTCCGGCGGCAGGAACCTCGGCAAGGGTCGGCTCAACGGTCACCCTCTACCTTTACTGAGCTGGCAGGAGTCGGCCGGCCGTCCCGCGGGCCCACCTGGCCGGTGGCCGGGTCGTACGCCCGGCAGCGCCCCGTTCGGCGCCGTACCGCGTCCCGTTTGACCACGGGTGGTGCGTGCTGCCAACGTGGCGGTGCGCGCCGCGACAATGGCGGAGCGTGCTTCAAGCAGGGCGGTGTGCGCTGCCAAAGCGACGTCACCGCTGGCAGGGTCACACGCCCCGGTCGACGGGGCGGCCGCAGATTTACGAACGAAGGAAGGGCACGGTCATGGGTGCACTCGAAGGCAGGGTTGCGATCATCACCGGTGCGGGCCGCGGGATCGGTCGAGAGCACGCGCTCTTGTTTGCCGCCGAAGGCGCCAAGGTCGTGGTCAACGATCTCGGATGTGCGGTCAACGGCTCGGGCGACGACAGGACGGCGGCTCAGCGGGTCGTGGACGAGATCAAGCAGATGGGCGGCGACGCGATCGCCAACACCGACGACGTGGCGGACTGGGACGGTGGCCACCACGTGGTGAGCGCCGCGATCGAAGCATTCGGCGACCTCCACGTGCTCGTGAACAACGCTGGCATCATCCGGGACCGGGTCCTTGTGAACATGACCGAGGAGGAGTGGGACCTCGTCATGCACGTCGACGTGAACGGACATTTCGTTCCCACTCGCTGGGCCGCGACCTATTGGCGGGAGAAGTCAAAGGCTGGCCGCAAGGTCAGCGCTGCTGTGGTGAACACTTCATCGACTTCCGGGCTGCTGGGCAATCCCGGGCAGTCGAACTACGGGACGGCCAAAGCGGGGATCGCAGCCTTCACCGTGATAGCCGCCCAGGAGCTCTCGCGCTACGGCGTGCGCGTCAATGCGATCGTGCCGGCAGCCAGGTCACGGATCACCGAGTCGACCCCCGGTCTGTCCGACATCGTGCAGCCACCAGCCGACTCAGGCGCGTTCGATTCCTGGGACCCCGCCAACGTCTCGCCCATCGCCGCCTATCTCGCGAGCGATCTCTGCTCTTTCACCGGGAAGGTCTTCTTTGTCCAAGGCGGCAAGGTGCAGTTCTTCCAGCCTTGGACCCTGGCAGCAGAGATCGACAAGGGTGAACGTTGGACGGTGGACGAGCTGGCCGTCGAGGTGCCCAAGATCGTCGGTCATGTCGCCTCGCCGTCGGGGCCGCCGTCCACGAGGTAGCAGCTGGGGACCAGGACTTACTCAGTGATCTCCCGGACGCGCGCCGCGAGCTCCTGGTGGACAGGGTCGACCGGCGTGTTCTGCATGGCGAGCAGCAGAGTCATGTCCCCGTCGATCTTGATTCGTCCCGACATGAAGGCCTGCATTGCCGCTTGGGCGTCGCCGTCGACGAGGATCGCCTTGGCCGTCTCGTAGTCCACGGTTACCGTCAAGTCGGGGGAGTCGATGTGGCCGGTGTCCACTATGACTTCGCCGGAGCTCGTGTCCACGTGGGCTTCGGTCGTGCCGTCGCCGATCGGGGACTGCGTCAGGACGAGGTTCATGCGAACACTTTGAGCAGGGGGAGTGGATTGCGTCACGACCTCGGCGTGCAGCCGCTTGACCTCGGTGGTCCACTCGTCACTCAGAAACGGCAACTTCTCCACGTCAGCTCCTCGGATCCGGCCCGTCGGCTCGTAGGGCGGACATTATCTGCTTGAGAGCCTCCCTAGAGGGCCGGGTACGATGCTCACGTGACAACCCCGATCCTTGCCGGTGCCGAGCCCTTCTCCTCCGGGGGCGGTCCGATCGGCGTTGTGGTCCTTCATGGTTTCACCGGGAGCCCACAGTCGATGCGCCCGCTCGCGCAAGCACTCGCAGCGGCCGGGTTCTCAGTCGAGCTTCCGCTGCTGCCCGGACATGGCACGAGCGTGGAGGACATGGTCCCGACACGTTGGTCCGACTGGTCCTCGGTCGCCGAAGCGACTTACAGCGAGCTTGCCGGTCGCTCCGATCGTGTCTTTGTGGCCGGCCTGTCGATGGGCGGCTCGCTCGCGATCTGGCTTGGCGAGCGGCATCCCGATATCGCCGGCATCATCGTGGTCAACCCCCTGGTCGACCCGCCGGCTTCGAGCTTCCGGGACATGCTGCATGGCATGATCGAAGAAGGCGCCATTTCGGTTCCTGCCATCGGTTCTGACATTGCGATGCAGGCGATCGAATCTGCCTACGACGCCTCGCCGTTGGAACCGATGCTCTCGATGTTCGAGGGTGTCGACGAGGTCGCGGCCCGGCTGGGTGAGCTCCACTGCCCGGTGCTGCTCTTGTCCAGCCGGATCGACCACGTCGTGCCCCCCGAGTCGGGCGATGTCCTCGCCGCGCGCGCAGGCGGCCCGGTTGAGCGCGTCTTCCTCGAGCGCAGCTTCCACGTCGCCACGCTCGACCACGACGCCCCGGAGATCGAAGATCGCGCTGTCGCGTTCGTCAACAAGATGGCGGTGATCCAGTGAGCGAGTCAGATCGCCTCATTACGCCCGAGGAGGTACGACACGTGGCGCGCCTTGCCCGGCTCGCCCTCGACGAAGACGAGGTCGGGCGCTACGCGATGCAGCTGTCCGCGATCCTCGAGCACGTCGACGCGGTGCGCCGGCTCGACACGGCTGACGTCCCGCCAACCGCCCACCCGTTCCCGGTCGAGAACGTGCTCCGCTCCGACACCGAGCGGCCGAGCCTGGACCGGGAGGTTGTGCTCGCGCAGGCCCCGGTGGCGGAGAACGACCGTTTCCGGGTTCCCCGCATCATGGGCGAGGCACCGTGACGGCGAGCCCAGCGCCTGGGCTCGGGTCCCTGGCCGGGATCGCAGCCTCCGTACGCGCTGGTGAGCGCAGCGCCCGGGCAGTCCTTGCGGTGTCACTCGATCGCGTTCGCGAGCTCGAGGGCGACCTGCACTGCTTCAACGAAGTGACTGTCGAGGCGGCCGAGGCGGATGCCGACGCCGTCGATCGGATGGTCCGATCGGGTCTGGACCCGGGACCGCTCGCGGGCGTCCCCGTCGCGCTGAAGGACAATCTGTGCACCGTGGGGATCCCCACGACTTGCTCGTCGAAGATCCTGGCCGGGTGGCTGCCTCCTTACGACGCGACGGTCGTGAGCCGGCTCCGGGATGCCGGCGCTGTCGCGATCGGCAAGACCAACCTTGACGAGTTCGCCATGGGCTCTTCGACAGAGAACTCTGCCTTCGGGCCCACCCGGAACCCCTGGGACCTGGGGCGCGTCCCGGGCGGCTCGTCGGGCGGGAGCGCCGCTGCGGTCGCGGCGGGGATGGTGCCGCTCGCCTTCGGCAGCGACACGGGCGGCTCGATCCGTCAGCCGGCGGCGCTGTGCGGGATCGTCGGGGTGAAGCCGACCTACGGCGTCGTTTCCCGGTACGGGCTGATCGCGTTCGCGAGCTCGCTCGACCAGATAGGGCCCTTCGCGACCACGGTCGCGGACGCGGCGCTCGGGCTCGAGGTGATTGCCGGGCACGACCCGATGGACTCGACGTCGCTCGACCGGCCGGCGCCGAGCCTGCTCGACACCCTCGACGAGGGCGTCTCGGGGTTGCGCGTCGGGATCGTGGCGGATTTCCTCTCGGCGGGCTCCGAGTGTGGCGACGCGGTTGTAGCAGCGGCCGAGGCGTTGGCGGCCGCCGGGGCGAAGGTGGACCAGGTGAGGATCCCTGAGTTGTTGCTCGGACTGCCCGCCTACTACGTCATCGCGCCCGCCGAGGCGTCCTCGAACCTGTCGCGTTACGACGGCGTCCGCTACGGCCTTCGAGTCGACGGGCCGGACGCGGAGACGATGAACGCCCGGACCCGGGGCGAAGGCTTCGGCGCGGAGGTGAAACGGCGCATCATGATGGGCACCTACGCCTTGTCGGCCGGCTACTACGACGCCTACTACGGCCAGGCTCAAAAGGCGCGCACGTTGGTCATCCGCGCGTTCGAGGCCGCCTACAGGGACTTCGACGTGCTGTTGACGCCGACGACGCCGTCTGTGGCTTTCCCCTTCGGGTCCAAGGTCGACGACCCGATTGAGATGTACATGTGCGACCTGTGCAGCATTCCCTCCAGCCTCGCGGGCCATCCCGCCGCCAGCGTTCCCTTCGCCTTGAATCCCGAGGGGCTGCCGATCGGCGTGCAGGTCCTCGCCCCGGCCCTCGGAGAGGCGGTCATGATGCGCGTCGCGGCGAGCTTGGAGGCGGCTGCGCCTCGCGAATCCCGAGGACCGGTGACGCCGTGACCGGCTATGAGACGGTGGTGGGCCTCGAGGTCCACTGTGAGCTCGCCACGGCCACGAAGCTCTTTTGTGGGTGCCGCAACGCCTTCGGGGACGAGCCGAACACGAACGTCTGCCCGGTCTGCCTGGGCCTGCCAGGCTCGCTGCCTGTTGTCAACCGGCGAGCGGTCGAGCTCGCCCTGAGGATCGGCGCAGCGCTCAACTGCAAGGCGCAGCGCTCGATCTTTCACCGGAAGAACTACTTCTATCCCGACATGCCCAAGGACTACCAGATCAGCCAGTACGACGAGCCCATCAACGTCGACGGGTGGCTGGAGCTGCCTGACGGGTCGCGCGTAGGTGTCGAACGGGCCCACATGGAGGAGGACACCGGCAAGACGACCCACGTCGGCGGAGGGGGCCGCATCCACGAAGCCGGCTACTCGCTCGTGGACTACAACCGCGCCGGGGTGCCGCTCGTCGAGATCGTCTCCCGCCCGGACATCCGCTCCGCGGCCCAGGCGAGGGCCTATGTCGACGAGCTGCGCTCGATCCTCGTGGCCACAGGGGCGTCCGACGGCCGGATGGAAGAAGGCTCCTTGAGGGTTGACGCGAACGTCTCGGTGCGCCCGGCAGGCGCGACCGAGTACGGGACGCGTTGCGAGGTGAAGAACCTGAACTCGCTGCGATCGCTCGAGCGAGCCATCGACTACGAGGTCGCACGCCAGATCGAGCTGCTCGAAGCCGGCGAGCGAGTGTCGCAAGAGACCCGGCACTGGGACGAGGGGGACAGCAGTACCCACTCGATGCGCTCGAAGGAGGAGGCGAACGACTACCGTTACTTCCCCGAGCCCGACCTCACCCCGCTCGTGCCGGACGTGGCGCTTTTGACGGCGGCTGCCGAGGGCGTCGGCGCCATGCCGGCCGAGCGCCGGCACCGCCTCTCGAACCTCCTCGCCGCCGGCTCGGAGCTGGCCACGCGCAGGGACGGCTCGACCGACCAGGTCGTCACCGTCGTCGACCTCGGGCTCGACGAACTGGTTCACGGCGCCGTCGCGGCCGGGGCAGATCCGCGGCTAGCGCTCGCCCGTGCCGCGAACGAGGCGGCCGCGAACCCAGACGCGGCGAAGCTGCTCGACCCGATGGCGTTCGCCGCTCTGCTCAAGATGGAGTCGTCGGGGCGGCTCTCGGCGACACAGTCCAAAGAGGTGCTCGCCGAGCTCATGGGCAAGGGCGGGGACCCAGGCCAGATCGCCAGGCGGCTCGGATACGAGCAGATGGACACTGCGTCTCTCGGGTCGATGGTCGATGAGGTGATCGCCGCCAACCCACAGGAATGGCGGCGCTACCGCGAAGGTGATGACAAGGTGGCGCAATTCCTCCTCGGCCAGGTCATGAAATCCTCGAAGGGGAGAGCGAACGGCAAGCTGGTCGCGGAGGCCTTTGCCCTCCGGCGCGATGCCTGAGGTGGTGTCGCTTCGGCTGCACATCGGGCGCTCGTAGCGACTGCCTCGGCCATCCGGCGGGGCGGCAACTAGTTTGAGGCAATGACCGACAAGATCCGCTCGCTCAAGATCCACAGCCAGGACGTGACCGAGGGCTTCCGGCGCGCACCATCGAGGGCGATGCTCCGGGCGGTCGGGATGACCGATGGTGATTTCGACAAGCCTCAGGTCGGCGTGGCCTCTACATGGAACGAGGTGACGCCGTGCAACCTGCCGCTTGCCCGGCTCGCTCAGCGGGCGAAGGACGGGGTGCGTGCAGCCGGCGGGTTCCCGTTCGAGTTCGTCTCGATCGCGGTCTCCGACGGCATCGCGATGGGCCACGAGGGGATGCATGCGTCCCTCGTGAGCCGGGAGATCATCGCGGACTCGGTCGAAGCCATGATGCACGCGGAGCGCTTTGACGCCTTCGTCGGCCTCGCCGGGTGCGACAAGTCGCTTCCCGGGATGCTCATGGCCGCCGGTCGGCTCGACCTTCCGATGGTCTTCGTCTACGGCGGCACGATCCTGCCGGGCCACCTCGGCGATCGCGCTCTGGATGTCGTTTCGGTGTTCGAGGCGGTCGGCGCATGCTCGGCGGGAACGATCGACCTAGCCGAGCTGGAGGCGATCGAACGCAACGCGTGCCCGACCGAAGGCTCCTGCGCAGGCATGTTCACCGCCAACACCATGGCATCGGTGGCCGAAGCGCTCGGCATGGCGCTGCCGGCCGGGGCTGCGGTGCCGGCCGTCGACCGCCGGCGAGACGATCTCGCCTACGCGAGTGGCCAGGCAGTGATGGGGCTGCTCGAAAAGGGCATCCGACCCCGCCAGGTCATGACCAAGGAGGCTTTCGAGAACGCGATCGCGACAGTGATGGCACTCGGCGGCTCCACCAACGCCGTGCTTCATCTGCTCGCGATCGCGCACGAGGCCCGCGTCGAGTTGCATCTCGACGACTTCTCCCGAATTGGCCGGAGAGTGCCGCACCTCGCGGACATGAAGCCGCACGGGCGGTACCACATGACCGATCTCGACCGGATCGGCGGCCTCCCGGTCGTGCTCCGAGAGCTGTTGGAACAAGGCTTGCTCCACGGCGAGTGCCTGACGGTCACCGGCAAGACGATGGCCGAGAACCTGGCCGCCCTCGACCCACCCGCTCCCGACGGGTCGGTCGTCCGCCGTTTTGGTGAACCGATCCACGCCGACGGGGGGATCGCCATCCTCCACGGCTCGCTCGCGCCAGAAGGTGCGGTCGTGAAGGTCGCGGGGATCGACGGTGAGCTCGCCTTCATGGGCCGGGCCCGGGTCTTCGACGGT
>Ga0187875_10002508_pt1 | contig 13509 bp, 12 predicted proteins | sample June2016WEW_17_1_2_FD_132978 | JGI IMG/M metagenome (GOLD analysis project Ga0187875, IMG submission 132978) | Peatland microbial communities from SPRUCE experiment site at the Marcell Experimental Forest, Minnesota, USA - June2016WEW_17_10 | ecosystem: Environmental > Terrestrial > Soil >... | reverse complement strand
GGAATTTTGGGGACGGCACGAGCCGGAGTTCCTCTGAAAACCCAACACACACATATAAAAAAGCTGGCACATACACTGTTAAATTGACTGTCACCGGCCCTGGGGGATCGAGTACCAAAACTATTTCAATCGAATTAGGGGCAGCCGTTAAAGCATTCAATGAAACGCTGCATCCTAATGGTTCAGAATAGCCTGCTTTCACTTTTTCAGATGCGTTATCGAATCAGTGTTATATTTTCGTCGGGGCGGCTGTGCCGCCGGACATATTAGCCAAGCCCAGGCAACTGTCCTCCGGGAAAACGGCAGTTTTGTTGCACAAACTTCATGGATCTTCTGGATAACGCCGTTTTCCGGAGGCTCGATTTGAAGGTCAAATTCGACTGAGCCGTCCACTTTATTTGAGGAGCTAAAAAAGGTGCGGGCGGGATAATTCTGTGGTTTACGAGGGTCAAAAAACTTTCCTATATTAGGTCAATGAATCTCTCCTCGGCCTTGAGAAATGGGGCGCCAAAATATTCCCGGTTTTCGAATCATTTCTTTACCGAATCACCCGAAACCGGACTCTTTCGAAATCGGCGAGCTGTTAAGATTGCCCTGCGCCGCTTCCGGCTTCTTTTCTTGCCCTGGCGAGAACGCTGGACTATTGCGTCCGCTCTCAGGGGAAGAAGCGCAATTCTACAGAGTGGATCGCCACACATTCGGCAAGATCGTGAAGTCAGCAAGATCATGAGACCATTCGGCCTGATTTTTTCTAACTGCTTTCAGATATCCGCACTGTCTCTTTTGCCTTTTTACTTTTACTTTCAGCACTCCCCCTTATCCCTCGCCCCGGGTGTTATCTTTTAATGCCTGAGAGCCATTCGGTTAATCGCACCTTGCTCTTGGGAGCAATAATATGCGACAATTGACATGTGAATGCTATGCCTCCGGATCGGGCGTTTCTAAAAAAGTTGGAGTTGGAGAATAATATGGAATCAGTAAGCCAGCTTGCTAAGAAAGCTATCGAACTCGAACCTGTTGAGCTGATCCGGTTGGTCGAGGCAATACTGCATAGCCTTGACAGGCCTGACCATGACGTTGAACGGAGTTGGGCCGCCGAATCCGAAGATCGGTATCAGGCTCACAAACGCGGAGAACTCGACGCCATAGATTGGGAAGAGATCAGGAAAAGGTATGAACGTTGAAGGTTCGATTTCTATCTCCAGCCGATATTGAGTTCGATGAGGCTATCCGGTATTACAATCACCAACTGCCTGGCCTGGGCTTCCGCTTTTTCCAAGAAGTGGAAGCGGCAATCGACAGAATAAAGTTTATGCCTGAAGCATGGGCAAAGATTGGTGAGCAAACAAGGCGGTGTCTCATAAAAGGTTTCCCTTACGCTCTTCACTATGTCGCAGAATCAGATCAAATCTTGATTACCGCAGTAGCCAACCTGCATAGAGAGCCTGACCGTTACAGGAATAGGATCATGTGATAAGCATTCCCCCGCCTTCATGAGTATCGATGTTTTCATGCTGCCATCCCGGCGCAAAACTCGTCGCCACATTTTCGGCAAGGTGATGAAACCATTCACCTTTTGTCGCACTATGTTTTGCCGTTGTTGCTCTCGACCGTATTCCCTATGTTCATCCGATGGCAGAAAAGAAACCCGCGCCTTCGCGCTGACCGAATACGAGCCTCTTAAAGTCTGCTGATGAATTGCGCTTCGTTCCACCAATCGAAGTGGGTCCTCATATACAACCTCCCATTAGAATCTTCTAATTTACCTTTAATCTTCCCTTAACATTCCCTGTTTATATTCATAGCCAGTTTGCAGGAGAAGGCATTCTCCTGCCGGAGCGAGTCATACAACAGCCTTTGTGCAGCATTAAGGAGGAACAGAAATGTTTGAGAGAATCAGTAACTTGTTTAACAAACGCTTTGGGACAAAGACAATCATGGCAGTGGTCCTGGCATGTGCTTTGGCCGGCCTTTCCGCATCCGGAATGTTCGGCAGAATTGGCCGGGCTTCAGCCGAGCCGGCGGCCATTCAATCCCAGAGCGGCTCAGAGCAGCCGGTGATTAGCAGCCCTTTTACCGCTCTGGCTCAGAAGTGCACCCCCACGGTTGTCAATGTCAAAGTAACCAAAGTTGAGAAAGCCGGCTTTGGGGATATGCAGATACCAGCCCCGTTTCGGGATTTCTTCAATCAACCCTGGTCTCGGCAGCTTCCGCAAGATCGAACCGTTCAGGGGGCAGGATCGGGCGTAATCATTTCTAAGGACGGCTACATACTTACTAACAACCATGTAGTGGAAGGAGCCAAAGAACTGACAGTCACGCTGGCTGACAAGGGAGAATTCAAGGCGCAGGTCGTCGGAAGAGACCCTAAGACAGACCTCGCGATAGTTAAGATTGACGCAGGGGAAAATCTGCCGGCGGCAAGCATCGGCGACTCCGATCAAATGAAGGTCGGCGACTGGGTGCTCGCCATTGGAAATCCTTTCGGACTAAGCCACACCGTCACCTCAGGGATTGTCAGCGCCAAAGGGCGTGTGATCGGCGCCGGCCCTTATGATGATTTTATTCAGACCGATGCTTCCATCAATCCCGGCAACTCGGGTGGCCCTCTTTTCAACATGAAAGGAGAAGTAATCGGGATCAACACCGCCATCATCTCTGACGGTCAGGGAATAGGGTTCGCCATACCTGTCAACACGGCAAAACCCCTTATTCCTCAGTTGGAGGCAAATGGGGAGGTTACCCGCGGCTATCTGGGGGCAAACATCCAGTCCATTGACCCCGATCTGTCCAAAGCCCTGAAAATGGAACAGAGCAAGGGGGCCCTGGTTGCCGAGGTTGTGCCGGGCGGACCGGCTGATAAGGCAGGAATCAAGGCCGGTGACGTAATCGTCTCCTTCGATGGCAAACCTGTGCATGACAGCCATGATTTGCCCGCCATGGTCGCTGCGACAACGATAGGCAGAAAGGTCCCCATCACCCTTGTCCGGAACGGCAAAGAGATCGAGATCGCCGCCGTCATTGCAAAGCTTGAGTCCGGCGACACCAGACTCGCGGATAGCGGACTGCCTGCTCAGGGGAAATGGGGTCTTCAACTTCAGAACTTAAATCCTGAGACAGCGCGGCAACTTGGCCTCGAAGATGATCGTGGCGTCGTGGTAGCAGGTGTGCAGCCTGGAAGCCCAGCCAATCGAGCATTCATCCAACCGGGCGATGTGATCCTGGAAGTAAACCGCCAGACGGTGAAATCAGTGAACGATCTAAAAGAGAAGATCGCCACAGCCAACCACGGCAATGCTTTGCTCCTTCTGGTGAAGAACGCGCACGGCAGCCGCTATGTTGTCCTGAAAGGGTAGACAAAGTCCCGAGTCGGTGGCGCCGGGCCATGAGCGCTCAAATAAGCAGCGCATGAACATTGCCTGTAATTTCAATGCACCAACGGGGCTGCATAATTTGGCCCACGATCCCTACGCTCCGCGAGGGGCCACCCTGGGTTTTGGCGCCCCAAATATATTGCCCTGAAAGGGCTACATAGAAATTGTCCCGTGTTCGCAGTTGCATTTTGCATTCGGGTTTTATGTAACCTCTTCAGGGTACGGAGAAAAAATTTATGGAACCCCACACCCAGGGTGGCGCCTCGCGGAGCGTAGGGATCGCGGGCTGAATTATCTATACGGAGTTGCGCAACTGTGATGGATATTGCTGCGAGGGTCTTATCTCGCAATCATCCGCGCAGTTTCCGGTTTTCCCGCTCGTGCTGCAAAATATCTGTTTGAGCTAACAGGCGCTGTTTTTTCCTTTTGTTGCCATGCGTCCGGATAAGGCGGTTCAGGTGCTGCGCTGGAGCCGGTCTTTTCGCTTTCTTTGTTCCGGAGAAGACCTGCTTTGTCTTTTTTCGAACCGACCAAACCCTCCAATTCGGAAATCATCTTTTTCATCGGATCGATCTGAGCACCTATCTCTTGGGACATTGAAGCATTTTCCTCTGCACTGGCCGCATTCTGTTGGACCACGTTGTCCATTTCCTGAACCGCCCGATTGAGATGCTCTATCCCCTGTGCCTGTTCCCGGGAAGAAGCGGCTATTTCACCGGCCAGTTCGCTCGCTTTTGTGACTATAGCAGCGACTTCCGTGAATTCGGAGTTGGTCTTCTGAGCTACGCTCGAGCCGTTATTTATCTTTTTAACGGTACCCTCAATGAGAGTGGTTGTGCTTTTTGCAGCTTCGGCCGCTCTCATTGCCAGATTTCTCACTTCATCGGCGACTACGGCAAATCCTGCTCCGACCTCTCCCGCCCTGGCAGCTTCAACCGCTGCATTCAGCGCCAGAAGGTTGGTCTGGAAGGCTATCTCGTCAATTGTTTTTATGATTTTCTGGGTGTCCTCGCTGGCCTGGGATATCTCATCCATGGAGACCGTCAGATCCTTCATTGTAGCATTAGCGCGTACGATGATACCTGTGGCTTCCTGCATCAGTCGATCGGCATGGTTGGCCCCTTCTGCATTCCTCTTGGTCATTGTGGACATCTCGTCAAGAGAGGCGGTCGTCTCTTCAATGGCCGATGCTTGCTCTGAGGCGCCCTCCGCCAGTTTCTGGCTGGAAGACGACAATTGATCGGCGGCCAGACTAACGATGTCTGCGTTTGATGTAAGCCCTTCGATAGCAAGATTGATGGGACGAGTTGTACTTCTTGCTATCCACCAGGACAGTGGTGCTCCGATAAGTGCAAAAAGAATCACCACACCCAGGAATAGGTTTCGTATTGCCGACAACTCCTTTTGAACATCATCTATGTAGACCCCCGAGCCAATAATCCAACCCCAGGGCTCGTACATCTTGACATAGGATATTTTGGCCACAGGTTTGCTTTCACCCGGTTTGGGCCACATGTAATCTACAAAACCTTCTTTCTTTTCTTTGCAGACCTTTGCAAACTCGACAAAGAGGTGTTTTCCGTTGGGGTCCGCGAAGTCACGCAGATCTTTTCCATCCAGTTCCGGCTTAAATGGATGCATGATCATGGTGGGACCGAAATCGTTGATCCAGAAGTATTCCTGACCGCTGTAACGAAGGTCCTTGATTCGAAGGGCCGCCCCTTTTTTAGCATCTTCAGGAGTAAGCTCTCCTGATTTAACCCGCTTCTCATAATCGCCCAGCAGACTGAATGCAACCTCGGTAACATTTTTTAGGTCGGCCTGCTTATAGCGGTATACCATCGTTTCGGTTCTAAAGTAAACCCAGATCAGAACCACTGCAACGCAGATAATGCACAACAACCCCAAGGACACCATCTTCGTCGAAAGCTTAATTCGCTGCATTTCGATTCTCCCTCAATCAACCTTTAAGGTTTCGGTAAATAACACCTTTCTCAAAAGCTTGCGCCACTCTGATTGACCGTTCGAGGTTGATTTGGATACTGAGAGCATCTGCAATGAGTTGAGAGAAATATCCCGCGCCTTCAATGTCTTGAGTTAGGAATCGGACGGATTGCGCGGCGCCTTTAATTATATTTTGTCCTGAATAATTTGTCCTGCAGTACCCAGTGTCACACGGAATGCTCTGACACCCAGGGACTGCAGTTTCATCAAAGCCCCCATCCCCGAGGCCTCCAACCGCAATCGCGTCAACCTGGCGCTCGCATAGAGCCTTCAGGGGCCGGCACATACCATGAACGTGGTGCAGGTCTCCGTTATGGATCTCTTCAATGGTGTTTACATCCTTATCCACAAACAAAACAGCTTGAGAGGCACCCCTCAGATCGAGGTATCGGAGAGCCGGCTTGAACATTTCAAAAGCCGAGTCAGCCCGGGATCTAATGCTGATCGCTCCCCGGAAGTCCGCTTCCCATTTGAGTCACCTGGATAATTAAAGTGTAGCCCGACAGTCAGCGAATTGTTATAAAGAGCAATAGTATGAGCCTTTTGAAAATTACGTGAGTCGAAATCTTTTGCAAGGGCCTCGCACTAAGAGCTATAATTAATCTCTTGTGCCAAGTCGTCTTCGGCGAATGCGGGCCGGCTTCCCCATCTTGCGAATTATCCTCCTGTATGCGCAAAAGGCACTTCAGTTCGAAAGTTTGCCATGCAGAATATAGTTAGAGCAGAAGCATATTACGAGGTGTTTGAACAGATTGTCGCTGTGGTGCATTCCAGCACCAATGTGCGGGAAGTTTTGGATATTATCGTATGGAAAGTGAGCGAAATCCTGCAAGCCAAGGGGACTGTTCTACGAATTTTGAACCTGGAGAAAAACGAACTGGAGCTTGGGGCCGCTTATGGTTTAAGCGAGCAGTATCTCATCAAGGGCCCGGTGTCGAGCTCGAAAACGATCATGGAACTCTATGAAAAAAACCGGGTCTCCATCGTCCACGATATCTGGAATGACCCGCGCGTTCAGTACCCGCAGGAGGCATGGGATGAAGGTATCACCACGATACTGGACCTCCCCATCACCCTGCAGAAACATCTAATCGGAATCATTCGTGTCTTCTTCTCAGACGAAAGAAAGTTCTCTCCGGCAGACCTGGACTTCCTTAACGCCATAGCCCGTCAGTGCGCGTGCGCTCTTGAGAGGGCACGGCTGTTCGAGGAGCAGCAGATCCGGTATGAACAACTCATCGTGCAGACGGAAAGGCTTTCGGCCCTGGGCAGAATGGCAGCAGGGATCGCCCATGAGATAAATAACCCTCTGGGCGGAATTCTGCTTTTCACCACCAGTGTGAGGAAAGAGATCAAGGAGGATGGGCCTGTGAAGCAATGTCTCGACATTGTCATCCGGGAGACTATCCGGTGTCGAGAGATTATTCAAAACCTTCTGGAGTTTGCACGCGAAAAGCAGCCCCAAAGAGCTCCGACCAATATAAACTCCGTCCTTGAAAAGACACTGGGTCTTTTGGAAAACGTATTTCTGGTCAATGGCATCAAATTGCGCAGAAACTTGCAGCCCGAACTGCCGGATTGCTATGTGGACGGGAACCAGATTCAACAGATCTTTCTAAATCTTCTGCTGAATGCAGTCGAGGCGATCGGACAAAGTGGAGTGATTACCGTCCGCACCCGTTTTAATCCTGATTTTAACTGCATAGTTGCTGAGGTCGAGGATACGGGGTGCGGAATACCCCGTGAAATTCTGCCCAGGATTTTCGATCCATTCTTCTCCACAAAGCCAATGGGCAATGGTCTCGGTCTGGCAATGACCTACGGAATAATCAAAAGCCACGGCGGAGAGCTGAAAGCGTTCAGCAGCCATGGCGAGGGGACGCGGTTCATCGTAGAGCTCCCGATCTATCACACTAACGGTCTCTAAGCTTCGAGAGGTCAAATCAATGAATTCGAAGAATGTTCTTGTTATCGACGATGAACCTGTTGTAGGGGCCGGATGTCGCATGGTGCTGATGAAAGAAGGGCATGAGGTGCATATATGTGAGACCGGTAGAGAAGGGCTCATTGCGGCCCTGAAAGACCAATACGACATAGTAATCCTTGACCTGAAGCTTCCCGACATCGATGGAATGGAAATCCTCGGGACCATCATGAGGGAAAAACCCCAAACCAGCGTAATCATCATCACCGGATACTCTACAGTTCAAAACGCTATACAGGCCATGAAACTGGGCGCCTTCGATTATCTCGCCAAGCCGTTTTCCGATGATGAACTGGTTTTGAGTGTAGAACGGGCAATAGAGAAGAAGCATCTTGTCGAGCAAAATCTGTCGTTGCGAAGGCAGCTCTCCGACACATTCGGGTTCTCGAATATAATCGGAAAAAATCGCAGGATGATGGATTTGCTCGAGAAGATCAGAAAAGTCGCTCCAACTGACTGCTCTGTGTTGATCAACGGAGAGAACGGAACCGGAAAGGAACTCGTCGCCAGGGCAATTCATGTAGCCAGCCAACAAAGAGGCGGCAAGTTTGTGGGGATCGACTGCAGCACCCTTTCCCCCAGCCTGCTCGAAAGCGAATTGTTCGGCCATGTCAAGGGGGCTTTCACAGGTGCTTCGCGGGACAAGCCGGGGATTTTCGAATTGGCCGGTGACGGCACTCTTTTTCTGGACGACATAGCCAATTTGAGCCAGGACATACAGGGAAAACTCTTGCGCGTCCTCGAAACGCGGGAATTCAAACCGGTTGGCGGCACTTCCTTCAAAAAGGTCGATGCAAGGCTCATTTCAGCAACAAACTGCGACCTCCAGGAGATGGTGGAAAAGGGTAGCTTTCGCCAGGACCTTTATTACCGCCTCAGCGTCTTCCCAATCTTCCTGCCCCCCCTGCGAGAAAGAAAAGATGATATTCCCCTGTTGGCCAATCACTATCTGACGCAGTTCTGCGATAAAACAGGCAAACGAATCGAAGGATTTACAAAGGAAGCCATGGAAGCGCTGGTTAGCTATGAATGGCCCGGTAATGTCCGGCAGCTAAGAAATTTTGTCGAGCATCTTGTCATAATGGCTGATCGGGACACACTCGATGTGTTGGATCTTTTAGAGAATTTAAATATAAAAGGTTTTTGGAGAGAAGATACCGTTCCAAATACAAGACAGGAACTCTTGGAGGTGAAGAAACGTATTCTGGAGCAGACATTTGGCCAGTTTGAAAAACTCTTTCTCATAAGAGCCCTCGATCAGTGTGACTGGAACATTACTTTGGCAGCCCGCAAGGTAGGGATGAAAAGACCAAATTTCTCAGCCCTGATGAAACAGTATAAGATATCTCGAAGTTCAGACCGCCCTGCCCCACATACAGGCCAACCTCACGTGATCGTATGAGATTGGGGTTTTATCGTATGAATGATTATACGGAGTGTAGTTCCTTTCCCTTCCTGTGCTCGTGGTCTTCGTCCCGCTATTTCATCGTATGAAGACACATACGCCTGCGTTGTAAATCGTCACCTTAACCACTGCGCCGCCTTTTCTCTTTTTCTAATAATAGTTTGAAATAATTGGGTATTTTTCCAAATTAGCCTAATTAGTGCGTTCAGGCACAAAGTTTGCTCCATATTGTGCAACAAGTTACTGCCACGACTTGCCACCGGACTAGGAGTGAACACTGAGCTGTTTTCTTGAAAAGCAGGAGATCTAATGCCTAAAGCCGCCCTGGTCTACATCTCACTTTTAATCTGCTCCGCTGGTATCGCTTACAAGGTCTCGACCTGGTTCCGCTACTCACTTGGCTCAGCCAAGTTCACCGTTCTATCCAGGGTCTTTGCAGCGGCGAGAGGTATGTGGCAAACCTTGTGGAGCCGGCAGTTTCTGACGATTCTTAAGACCTTTTTTCTTAACGTACTCTTTCAGGCAAGGCTGCTGCGCGTGGCTCCTCTTAAGTGGGCGACCCACTTTTTGATCCTTGGCGGGTTCACCATGCTCCTGCTTATGCACGCCCTCGGCTACTATCTGAACCCCCTGATCTTTTCAAATTACTATAGCACCCTCAACCCATTTCTCTTCTTGAGGAACTTTTTCGGAGCGCTGGTATTCATCGGATTGGGGATAGCGGTCTTCAACCGTTTCATCCGCCGTGACCCGGCCCGCCCCCCCACAAGTTTCATGGACGTCTATACTCTCGCGATCTTCGCCGCGATTATGGTTTCGGGCATGGTTTTGGAAAGTGTGAAAATCACGTCCGTTTCCGTCTTTCGAGAGATGGCCGAGGAATATGCGACAGGTCAGGACGACGCTTCATTAAAATCACTGGAAGCTTACTGGGTAGAAAACTACGGGGTCGTTTCTCCAGGGCTTGCCAGGCCTTTTAGCCCTGAAAGCCTTGCGGAAGGCAAAGTTGTTCATTCGGTTAACTGCGCACAGTGCCATTCGCCTGCTCGATGGGCTTTCATGGATTATTCCGTCTCAAGATTGATAACTCCGGTGGCGGTTTACTTCGATGGCGATGCCGTTAGGTCTACGTTGTACTACGTTCATTTCTTCATTTGCCTGTTTGGCCTTGCCTACATTCCTTTCAGCAAGGTGTTCCATCTGTTTACGAGCCCGATCTGCTTACTGGCGAACGCCGTGATGGACAGGGCCCGCTCGAACCCCGCAAACCTGATGACAAAACAGATCCTCGAACTCGATGCCTGCACGCACTGCGGTACGTGTTCACGTAACTGCTCAATGGCGTTTATTCATAGGATAATACCAAACGCGAACATTCTTCCTTCCGAGAGGCTCGCCTCATTAAAGCTGCTTGCCAGCGGGCAGGAGCTGAGTGTTCGAGACTCCCTGGTCATCCAGGACGGATTGAATCTTTGCACCAATTGCAAACAATGTACTCTGGTATGCCCGGTGGGAATCAACTTGCAAGACCTGTGGTTCAGCGTGCGGGAAACGCTCGTTGGCAGGGATGTTCCGAATTTACTGGTGCTTTCTCCGCTCTCAATATACCGGGGAATGAGAAAGGACGATATTGAAATCACCTGTTACAGCAGACCGATAAGTCAGGCACGCAAGGCAATAGCCGATGAGTTTGACAGCAGCCGTCTGCCTAAGACAGTTTACGCGCCGGAAGAAGAAAAGGTGCTGGATACGCCGGGAATACACCTCGGACAGGATGCCTGCGCCGACTGTTTCAGGTGCATGACCTGCACCAACGCTTGTCCGATAGTCAGGACCCACGAACAACCGGGTGCCGAACTCGACCTCCTGCCCCATCAGTTGATGCAGGCTGTGAAGCTGAGATTGTGGGACCTTGTATTCAGTTCCAAAATGCTCTGGGAATGCCTCGGGTGTTACAAATGCCAGGAATACTGCCCAATGGGCGTGCCCGCCACCGATATGATCTTTGCGCTCAGAAATGTGGCCATTTCGCGCACATCCAGAAACATCTTTCAGAAAACACTGGAGACCCTATGAGCTTAGTCTTCTTCCCCTGTTGTGTAGCCTCCGCTTTCGTGGACCACGCCCAGATTGCGGCCAGACTGGTTGTCGACAAACTGGGAGTGGAAATCGAGGATGGCACCGAGTTCAACTGCTGCGGATACCCATACAAGGGGATCGACTTCAAGGCTTTCATCCTCCTGTCGGGAAGAAATCTGGCGCTGGCCGAAAAAAACGGCTCCGATCTGGTTACAACTTGCGGATGCTGCTATGGCACAACCAAGCAAGTCGAAAGCATTCTCAAACATGACGTTTCGCTGAGCGATTATGTCAACAACGCTCTAAAAAGGGAGGGATTGGCCTATAAGGGAAAAAGTACGGTCAAGCACCTGGTTGAAGTCCTGCTGGACAATCCAGGAATTCCAAACCTAAAGGCCAGGCTCGACGGGAGCCAGCGCGGCCTGAGGGTAGCCACACATTATGGCTGCAAGCTCCTGCGGCCAAACGACGTTGTCGGATTTGACAGCCCTTTTTCTCCCAGCAAATTTGATCAGCTCATAGAGGCAACCGGGGCGGTAACTGTTTCCTGGTCAGAAAAGCTCGAGTGCTGCGGCGCACCTTTGATAGGCATTAACGATACTACCTCCCTGCTGTTAGCGAAAAAAAAGCTCGTGAGCGCCAGGCAGGCCAATGCCGACCTCATCTGCACAGCATGCCCCTGTTGTTACCTCCAGTTCGAAAGGACCAGGGAGAGCTTGACCTTCGAGTATGAAAGCGCACACCGGGTTGTTTTGCCGCGCTTCAAGTTCGAAAGGACCAGAATGGCCCTTAGCTTCGAGTCCGTGAGCGACTTCAATATACCTTCTCTTGCGTATGTCCAACTCATCGGATTGGCTTTGGGGCTTGACGAGGGCGCTTTGGGGGTCGGAGGCATCAAATTTGCCCCCGGCTTGCTCCCACCATGTCATCAGGCTGCTGGGATGCCGTTAGGAGCAGTTTAGACAACCGGGAAGCGTTTCCCGGTTACGGGTCTGTTTTTGTTGCAATGATTGAAGCATACAAACTTGGAGGTGATGTATGAGATGCAAAAGTGATGCATTGCGTTGGGTCGAGAAAGCGAGAAACTTTTATAAGTCCAGCGGCAAAAGGATCTCCTTTGCGGAGTTCACGAATCCCCGCGGGCCCTTTGTAGAGGACCAGATGTATGTCTTCGTTCTGAGCGGCAAGGGGACGATGCTCGCTCATGGTGTAAACGAAAAGTGGGTCGGCGAGGATTTCATGGACCTCAAGGATGCAGAAGGCAAGTTTTTTATCAAGGAAATTGTTGAAACCGCAAATTCCAAAGGCAACGGCTGGGTGGATTACAAGTGGTTCGAGCCATCGACAAGAAAGATGCTGCCCAAAAACGTCTACTTCGAGAAGATCGAGGACGTAATCATTTGCAGCGGTATCTACAACTTCAACTCGAACTCGAACGCGCATAAGGCATAGATGGGTGGCACAAAGTTCGCACAACATTTTGAGCCGGCGCACGAAGATTTGCTGACTGGTTATGAGAAGGCCGCTCGGTTGTTGAGCGGCTTTCGTTTGATGGCATGGACCCGGGGAAATCAGCGCTCGGGAACAGAGCTTTTTCAACTGCATTCCAGTTCCAGCCGCAATCTTCAGGAGGACCAAATGAGCCCCAGAAAACAGAGCATAAAAACACGAAGAGACGCGATAAACTATGTAGACATGGCGGTTGACTTTTATAAAGCCGCGGGCAAGGAGGTCGCTTTCGCCGAGTTCACAAATCCGGAAGGACGGTTTGTTGACGGCGACATGTATGTCTACGCATTGAACATGAAAGGAACCATGCTGGCCCATGGAGCCAATGAAAGGTTCGTGGGGCAGGAATGGATAGACGTCAAAGACAGCGGAGGAAAGCCCTTTGTTAAAGAGATCCTCGAGATCGCGGAGCTGAAAGGCAGCGGTTGGGTGGAATACAAGTGGTACGACCTGGAAGTCAGGGATACGCTGCCAAAAGCCGTGTATTTTGAGAAGGTGGATGACGTGATCATTTGTAGCGGCGTCTACCCGAGACAGAGCAAGCGAACACGAAGAGACGCGATGAACTGGGTGAGCCGGGCGGTAGATTTTTACAATGCTGCAGGCAAAGGGATCTCTTTGGCCGAGTTCACAAATCCAAAGGGAGAGTTTGTTGATGGCGAAATGTATATCTTTGCACTGGATACGAAAGGGACCATGGTGGCGCATGGAGCCAATAGAAGTTTTGTTGGGACGCAATGGATTGAGGTCAAAGATCCCGACGGAAAGCCATTTGTCAAAGAGATCCTCGATGCCGCCCACCAGAAAGGAAATGGTTGGGTAGAATACTCATGGTACGATCCGGAAATCAAAGAGACGCTGCCAAAAGCCGTGTATTTTGAGAAGGTGGATGACGTGATCATATGCAGTGGCGTTTACAAGCAATAAATAAGGAGCGAGCATTCGTGACCGACAACGATCTGTCAAAGAAAGTAATCGGCGCCGTAATGGTAATCGGAGGCGGGATTGCAGGAATGCAGTCGGCGCTCGATCTTGCTGATTGCGGCTATTACGTCTATCTTGTCGAAAAAGAGCCTTCGATCGGCGGCGTGATGGCCCAACTGGACAAGACTTTCCCTACGAACGAATGTGCTATGTGAATTATTTCTCCCAAG
>Ga0187875_10002498_pt1 | contig 13548 bp, 10 predicted proteins | sample June2016WEW_17_1_2_FD_132978 | JGI IMG/M metagenome (GOLD analysis project Ga0187875, IMG submission 132978) | Peatland microbial communities from SPRUCE experiment site at the Marcell Experimental Forest, Minnesota, USA - June2016WEW_17_10 | ecosystem: Environmental > Terrestrial > Soil >... | reverse complement strand
TCGGACCGGGGCGCACGATGGTGTAGCGAACCTCCGGCGCAAAGGAGCACACACGCTTCTCCTTCACCGCGCGGATCCGATCCCAGCCCGGCCGGTCGGCAAAGCGCGGCACCTCCGCGCCGGTGACAATGATGACGTCGGGGTCGTGACGCACGACATATTCCGGATTGAGTTGGGGAAATGGCCCGAGGTCCCGCGTCACGATATTGCGCGCGCCCAGTCGGGCGAGCATCTCGCCGATGAAGGAGTCGGCACCTGCCGCGTACGGGGTGCTATCCACCTCGACATAGACGGACGCACCCCGGCCGTTTCGACGTGACGTCGCCGTCTCGCTCAACGTGCGCACCCGGCGATCGATTTCACCATTCAGCGCCACCGCTCGATCGGGCACGCCCAGCACGTCGCCGATCAAGGTGACCGCGTGCGCGATGGCGTCAAAACTCTCGGTGTCGAGGGCGACCGACTGTACGCCGAGCTCCTGCAGCCGATCGCTGATTCGCTGTGAGTGGCTGATGAGCACCACATCGGGCCGCAAGCGCACGATCTCCTCTACTTGCGCATCGTCCAGGCCGCCGGCCTTGGGCAGTGAGCGGACCTCGACCGGCCAGTCCGAATACCGGTCGGTTGCCAACAGCCGCCCGCATGCGCCGAGCGCGCACACCGTTTCGGTGAGCGAAGGGAGCAGGCTCACAATACGTTGTGCAGGATGAGCGAGGCGCACCTCGCGGCCCGAATCGTCACGCAACACGATACCGGGCTGTTCGCTGGGACGCGGCGAGGCGGGCGCATCGGACGATGCCGTGGAGGCAGCGCAGAGCGCCGCGAACAGCGCGGCGGCCGCGAAGATGCGCGATGTTGCGCCGACTCGGAGGGTGCCGATCGGCTCGATCATGGCTCCTTCACCGTCAGCGGCAAGCCGGCCACCATGAGGATCACGCGATCGCACAGGGCGGCGATGCGCTGGTGCAGTACTCCGGCTTCATCACCGAAACGCCTGGCGAGCGCGCTCGCGGGAATGATGCCGAAGCCCACCTCGTTCGAGATCAGAATGCAATCTCCCGAAAGCGCAGGGAGTGCGGCGAGCAGCGCTCGAGTTTCCCGCGGCGCAGCTTCCGTATCGCTCGCCTCCAGCAAATTGCTGAGCCACAACGTGAGGCAATCGACGATGACGAGGCCGTCGGGGGAAGCCGCCGCCTGCAGTGCCGCGGCGAGACGAACGGGCTCTTCGATCACACGCCAGCGCGCATCCCGATGGCTGCGATGCGCCTCGATGCGTGCGGCCATCTCCGCGTCGCGCGCCTCACCGGTGGCAATCACGGTGACCGCTCCGGCTCGAGGGCGCGCGAGCTCATCCGCATGGCGGCTCTTGCCCGAGCGCACACCGCCCAGAACGAGCATCTTGCCGATCGCGGTCATCACGGCGTTCCGGGCCGCGAGGCGTCGATGTCGACGCGGTGAACCGATGCGAACGGCGCATCGATCATCAGTTCCGCACCCAGGCCGCGAGCGCCGGCCAGTGCAACCCGGATGAGGCCGGCGTGCGTCACCGCGATTGCGGGAAGGTCGCGACTTTGCGAGGTGAGGCGTGCGGACCAGCCGCGCCAGCGCGCCGCCACCATGGCGGCCGACTCGCCGCCTCCGGCGCGGTAAGACCACACATCGGCGGCCCATGTCTCGAGCTCCGCGCGCGGCACCGAGTCCCACGGAACCCCTTCCCACGCGCCGAAATACATCTCGTGAAGCTCTTCCGCGACGCAGGGCTCACCGGGAGCGGCGAGCTCGCGAGCGAGTCCAAGGCACCGCGATGCCGGGCTCGTGAACATCCGCGCGTTGCGCAGCACGCGGGCGGGAATGAGCGAGCGGACCGATGCAGCCGCGCCCGCGAGCTCCTCGGGGTCGACGGGCACATCACTGCGCCCGTAGCAAAGACCCTCGCAGCGAGTAGGTCGAGGATGGCGGACCAGATAAATTTCCATGAGGGCTGCTTAGGTCAGGCCGTGTGCCGAGCCGACGGCGGTAAGACCGCCCAGCAAGAACCCGAGCTCCGTGAGCTGCTGAACGGCGCCGAGACAATCGCCCGTGTAACCGCCGATTCGGTGCCGCAGATAAAGGCCCGTCGCGAGCGCAAGCGCGGCGGCCGCGCAAGCACCCGTGCCGAGCGCTGCCCAATCGAGCGGGGCGCCGTCACGTGTGTACGCCCACGCGAGCGGCGCCAGGCCGAGAAGACCCAAGACACCGCTCAAGATCCAGTCGCCGCCGCCCAAGCGGCCCGCAAATGCTTTCGATTTTGCGTCCGCGTCCTCGCGCACGTAAGGCAGAAAGGCGATGAGGCCGATGGCGTACCAACGGCTCACCACGTGCGATGCCAGCACGCTCTGCACGAACAGCGCGCTCGGCAGGGCGGCCAGCGTCGTCCACTTCAGGCCGAGCATGAAAAACAATCCGATGGCGCCGAAGGCGCCGATGCGCGAGTCCTTCATGATGGCGAGGACGCGCTCTTTGGAACCGCCCCCGCCCAGGCCGTCGCAGGTATCGGCGAAGCCGTCCTCGTGAAAAGCGCCGGTGAGCAGCATCGATACGGCCATCATCAGGCCGATCGATACGCTCGCGGGCAGCCGGCGGCTCGCAATCCACCAGACCAGGATATTGACGAGCCCGATCAAGACGCCGACCAACGGGAAATAGCGAGTCGACTGCGAAAGCCAGCTCTGGTCGAATTCGCGCAGGCGCGGCGTCGGCAGACGTGTGAGAAATTGGGTCGCCACACACAACAACCGCAATTGACGGCTCATTCGATTTTTTCGCTCACTCCCGCGCCCTCGAACGTCGCCATCTCGTTGAAGAGGGCGACGGCCGCGTGCACCACGGAGAAGGCGAGCGCAGCGCCGCTGCCCTCGCCGAGTCGCATGTCGAGATCGAGGAGGGGCCTCACCCCAAGATGCTCGAGCAATCTCCTGTGCGCCTGTTCCTGCGAGTAGTGTCCGAACACGCAATAGTCGAGTACGGCCGGTGCGACGCGCGCCGCAATCGCCACGGCAACCGTCACGGTGAAGCCATCGACGATCACGAAGTGACGCTGCGCCGCCGCGCCGAGCACTGCGCCCACGAGCATGGCGATCTCGCAGCCGCCGAACTCGGCGAGTAACTCGACGGGGTCCTCGGGCGGCGCACGCCGTTCGCGGGCGGTGCGCAGAATGCCGAGCTTGCGCTCGAGGCCCGCGTCGTCGAGGCCGGTGCCGCGCCCGACGCACTCTGCCAGCGGCAGTCCCGTGAGCCCGTGCATCAGCATCGCCGCGGCCGCCGTATTGCCAATGCCCATCTCGCCGAGAACGAGGTTATTGCCGTCCGGCGGCACGATGCGCTCCACGATCCTGCGGCCCTGGTCGAGCGCCGCCCGACACTCGATCTCGCTCAACGCGGCCTCGACGGTGAAGTCGCGCGTGCCCCGGCGAACCTTCGCCTGGATGAGGCGCGGATGCGCTGCGCAATCGGCGTCGACCCCGGCGTCGACGATCCAGAGCTCCATGCCCTGCAGGCGCGCGAGCACGTTGATGGCGGCGCCGCCGGCGAGGAAGTTCTTCACCATTTCTGCCGTGACGGCGCGAGGATAGGCGCTGACGCCGCGGTCAGCGACGCCGTGGTCGGCTGCGAACACTACGGCGACCGGCCGAGATACGGACGGTGTCAGCGTTCTTTGCGCGGCGCAAATTTGTGCCGCAAGTGCCTCGAGCCGGCCGAGTGCACCCAGCGGTTTCGCGAGCGTATCGAGACGACGATGCGCCGCGGCGAGAACCGCCGCGTCTGCCTTCGCAATTGCCACCACCATGCCACCTCATGCGCACCCGCCGTGCGCGTGTTGGAAATGCGTCGCAGGTCGGTCTACGGGCTCGTGAAAGTACCGGCCGAGTCGCCTTCCCACGCTTCTGCGCAGTGGCACGAAGACTCGCCTTATTCACTTACCGTTGCGGGGGCAGCGCCGGATTCCTCTGTTAACATAGAGTCACCGGCTTCCCGTTTCACCCGTCGCCGCTCGGCGGACGGACTCCTGCACGCAGCGCAAGTCTGCTCGCGAACAGTGTGTCCGTCAAACCGGGGGCGGTGGTCGAGCGCAGCACACTGGAAACATCCATGCCGATTTTACGCGCGAAGAGTATCGATGCTCTTTAACAAGGTGATGGTCGCGCGGCGGGACATGCGTCATTTCTCGAGCGGGCTTGAGGCAGCCGTGGCGCTTCATTCAGGTACGCGAGCGGCGTTTACGGTGCGCACTGATTACTGGGGCAGTGGCGCCGGCGGCCCGAGTCCCGCCGGCGGCCCATAGCCGCACGGATTGACCCGCCGCGCAATTTGCGGCAACGTACGCACGCACGACAAGTTCCCCCGACGGGGATTGAAAGGGAACTCGGGTTCAACGCCCGGGCTGCCCCCGCAACTGTAAGCGGTGCGCCCGCATCAATAGGCCACTGAATCACGCGATTCGGGAAGGCGATGCAGGACTCCAAACCGCGAGCCAGGAGACCTGCTTGCCGTGGTCGCCCATCGATCAGCCGGGGTTGCGCTGACCGAGCGGAGTTTCCCGAGCGGCGACTTGGAGGTCTGCGCGTGTTCAACACGGCGCGGATTCGAGTTCGCCGTCATCAGGGAGCCATCGTGAACCACCAGCGATTCTTGCCTTATGCGTGCGCCGCCGCGCTGTGCGCAACCGTTGCTGTTCCCTGCCTCGCGCAAGATGCGTCGGACTCATCGCCGGTGCCTTCGGACGATTCGCTGAACGAGGTCGTCGTGGTCGCGAATCGCGCCCCGGCGCCGCTCTCCAAGGTGGGCAATTCGGTCACGGTGCTCACCGATGCCGACATCAAGGCGAGCCAGCTGCCGGTGATGTCCGATTTGCTGGCGCAGACGCCGGGGCTCTCGGTCGCGCGCTCGGGCGGCGTAGGCCAGCCCACCTCGGTCTTCATTCGCGGCGCCGAGAGCGATCAGACCGTCGTCCTCATCGACGGCGTGCAGATCTACGATCCCTCGACGACGGGCGCTTACTTCGATTTCGAGAACCTGCTGACGAACGACGTCACACGGGTCGAGATCTTGCGCGGCGCGCAGTCGACGCTCTATGGCAGCCAGGCAATGGGCGGCGTCATCGACATCACCACCGCGCAAGCCACCAGTCCGTTGAGCGGCAGCTTCGACGCTGCGGGCGGATCGCATAACACGGGCAATGTGGAAGGCTCCATCGGAGGCAAGAGCGACACTTTGATGTGGCACGTCTCGGGCACGTGGCTCGGTACCAGCGGAATTCCGGCCTTCGACGAGAAACTCGGAGGAACGCGGTTATGCGCGAGCCAGATCGGCGGCGCAACGGGGCGGCTGGTATACGACATCACGCCTGATCTCGACCTCGATCTGCGCGGCTACTATGTCCAATCGCGCACCGATTTCGACGGTTACGACACGCCGCCAAATTACGATACCTTCGGCAACGACAACGAGTACGGCAAGAACACCCAGTTGCTCGGCTATGCCGGCCTGACGCTGCACTCGCCGGATCGCACGTTCACGAACCGCATCGCGTATCACTATATTTACACGGACACCCGCAATTACGATCCGGACGCGACGGGCGGCGAGGGTCTCGTCAGCACGGAGACCTTCTACGGCGTCGGGCACATCGAGCGCGAGGAGTATCAGGGCACCTGGCAATTCGCCCCCGGCTATCAAGCCGTGTTCGGCGCCCAACACGAGCGCTCCTCCATCGACAGCGACACGCCTGCGTACGACTTCGGCGGCCCCGCGCCGGTCGCTGCCTCCCAGCGCATCGACAGCGGCTACCTGCAGGTGCAGGGCGAGGTCGTGCCGGGCCTCAGCCTAACGGCCGGCGACCGCTACGACCGGCAGAACGAATTTGGCTCCCATACGGACGGTGCGCTCGCCGCCGCCTGGGCGCTCAATAATGCGCAGACCATCTTGCGGACGAGTTTTGGTCAGGGCTTCAAGTCGCCTTCGCTCTACCAGCTATACAGCAACTACGGCACTCGCACGCTGCGCCCGGAGGCCGGCGAGACCTGGGACGCCGGGATCGAGCAACATGCACTGCGCGGACGTCTCGATGTATCGGCCACCTACTTTCAGCGCTACAGCCGCGATCTCATCGAGTTCTACTATTGCGTGACCTTGACCGGCTGCCCCAACCCCGCCGGGGGCTACTACGCCAATATCGCACGCGCGGCGGCTCACGGAGTGGAGCTGCAGGGAGCCTTGAACGCGACGGATCAATGGACCTTCACGGCGAATTACACCTTGACCGAGACGGCGGATCGATCGCCCGGCTCGCCCACGTACGGTAACGAGCTGCCGCTCCGGCCCGAGGATTCGGCCAACGCATCGGCCGCCTACCGGTGGAGGGTGCCGCTCACGACGAGCGTGACGCTGCGCTACGCAGGCCCGAGCTACAACGATGCGGCCAACGACATCAGACTAGGCGGTTACGTCCTCGCCGACGTGCGCGCTTCCTACGCCGTGGGGCGCAGCCTCGAAATCGACGCGCGCGTGGAAAATGTCACCGGCAAACACTACGAGACCGAGTATCAATACGGAACGCTGGGCCGGTCGGCGTATGCAGGCGTGCGCGCCACCTTCTAAGGCGCGGGGCGCCGCCGCCGAGATTGCTGTGAAGCAGCATTTCTCTTGCCGAACGGCCGTCAAGCAGCGCATCCTGCGTCACACGCCGGGCGCCTGCCCGCGTTAACGAGGGGGGTCGGATGAGTGAAGTAGAGTCCAAGGTGGCCCGAGGCGGAGCGCGTGCTGCGCGCCGGGCGGCGCGAACTGCGCCGCTACCCGATAACCTGCGCCCCGTGCAGCCGGGTATGACCGGCGGGCGCTACAAGCCGCTGTCCGATGCGGACGTTCTGCGCATTCACCACGCCGCGCTCGATGTGCTCGAGAGCATCGGGCTCGCCGATGCCACGCCGGGCGGCATCGAGTACATGACCCGGGCGGGGGCCCACCTCAACGATCAGGGGCGCCTGATATTTCCGCGTGCATTGGTGGAGGATACCGTCGCCCGCGCGGCGCGACATTTCGTGCTGCACGGCCAAGAGCCGAAGCACGACATGGAGCCCTGGGGCTCGCGGGTTTATTTCGGCACGGCGGGCGCCGCGGTCCATATCGTGGATGCGCGGACCGGGATATACCGCGACTCGACTACCAAGGATGCGTACGACATCGCCCGCGTCGTCGATACGCTCGAGCATCTGCATTTTTATCAGCGCTCGGTGGTATGCCGCGAGGTGACGACGCCCCTGGAAATGGACATCAATACGGCCTACGCGAGTGTGTCGGGCACGACCAAGCACGTGGGCACGAGCTGGGTGCAGCCCCAGCACGTCGAGGCAAGCCTGGAGATGTTCCATCTCATCGCAGGCGGTGAGGACAAATGGCGTGCGCGGCCGTTCGTGAGCCAATCGAACTGCTTCGTCGTGCCCCCGTTGAAATTCGCGTATGACGCGTGCCTGTGTCTGGAGACGGCGGTGCGCGGCGGCATGCCTGTGCTTCTCTTGTCGGCCGGTCAGGCAGGCGCCACGGCGCCCGCCGCGCTTGCGACCGCGCTCGTGCAGGAAGTGGCCGAGTGCCTCGCGGGATTGGTCTACGTCAACGCCATCAAGCCGGGAGCGCCCGCCATCTTCGGAACGTGGTGCTTCGTGTCGGACCTGCGCACGGGCGCGATGTCGGGCGGAAGCCCGGAGCAGGCGTTACTTTCCGCCGCAAGCGCGCAGCTGTCGAGATTTTACGATCTGACGGGCGGCACCGCGTCGGGCATGAGCGACGCCAAGCTTCCCGACATGCAGGCCGGTTATGAAAAAGCCTACAACCACGCGCTGGTCGGCAACGCCGGGGCCAACTTGATATACGAATCGGCCGGCATGCTCGCCAGCCTCCTCGGCTTCTCGATGGAAGGACTCATCATCGACAACGACGTCATCGGCGCCGTGCAGCGCACGATCAAGGGCATCGAGGTGACCGATGAGTCGCTCTCGCTCGAGACCATCCGCAAGGTCTGCATCGAGGGTCCGGGTCACTACCTCGGTGCAGATCAGACGCTGCAACTCATGCAACGGGAGTACATCTACCCGTCGGTCGGCGACCGCACGAGTCCGAACCAGTGGGTCGACCAGGGACGGCTCACCATTGTCGAGCGCGCGCGCCGCCAGCTCGACTCGATCCTCGCCAGCCATTATCCCTCCCACATTGCCGAGTCGGTCGACCAGGCGATTCGCGCACGGCTGCCGATTCGGCTGCCACGCGAGGAGATGCGCGCCAACTGCCCGGGCGGCTAGCGGTTCATCGTGGGGCGCACGGCGAAAGCCCTGCGCCCCAGAAGAAACAGCGGCCAGCCGGTGAGCAGGATCGCGAAGCCCGCGAGCCCGATGCGCGGATCCACCGAGAATGCGCGCGCGGCCACGGCCAGCAAGCTGGCGATATACAAGACGGGCAACAGCGGATATCCGCGCATCCTGTAACCGCCTTCACCCGTGCGCCGGCGTCTCAAGACGAACAAGGTCGAGGCCACCGCCGCGATCGTGAGCGTATCGGTGAAGATGATGTAATCGAGCAGCTTCTCGAACGAGCCGAGCATGAACGCGGGCACGAGCATGGTCGCGGCGAAGAACGCGAGCCCGGCATCCTGAATCTGGGTGCGGGGATTGACTCGCAAAAAGGCGCGCGGCAGCACGCCGTCCTCGGCCATCGCGTAATAGCTGCGGGGCATTTGCAAAATCGTCGCGTTGACGAACCCGGCCGCGGAGAGAAAGACCGCGACCGAGATCAGCGTCTCGCCGCCGGGACCGAAGGTCGCGCGCGCGAGCGCAGCGGCGGCGAGATCCGAGCGCGCGATGCCGCCGATGCCGAGCGCACGCTGATAGCCGATGTTGAGCAGCAAGTAGAGCGCGATTACGACCAGCATCCCTCCCGCGATCGCCCTCGGAAAGCGACTCTTGGCATTCTTCAGATCGGCACCGAGATTCATGGTGAGCTGATAGCCGCCGTACGCGTAGAAGCACGGAATGAGCGCGGCGCTGAGCCGCAGCGCGAGAGGCGAAGCGGGCGCGACTCCCGCTCCGGCGGTGGCATGCGGCGCGAGCGCGATCGCGGTGACGGCGAGCCCCACGATCATCAGAATCTTCAGGCCGGACAACGCGTTCTGCGCGTGCGCGCCCGGCTTTATGCCGCGATAGTTCAGCGCGAGCAGCGCGAGCATGGTGCCGAGCGCGACGGCGAAGGATGCCTTCGGCGTCTGCCAGTGAGTCGGCAGCACGACGGGCACCAGAAAGTCTGCGCCGATGAAGGCGACTGCCGCGGCGCCCGCTCCCTGCATCAGGGTCTGTGCCCAGTTCAGCATGAACGCAGGTGTCGCGCCGTAGCAATCCGCGACCACGCGGTAATAGCCGCCGGCGCGCGGATAGCGCGATCCGATCTCGGCGAAGGTCAAGGCGCCGATGAGGCTGATGAGCCCCGCCGTGATCCAGGCTGCATAGAACACCGGCGTATCGCCCGCGCCGCGCGCGACGATGGCGGGGGTGCGGAAAATCCCGATGCCCACCACGAGGCTGAAGACCACCATGGACACATCGAACGCGGAGAGCCGCGCCTCGATGGGTGTCGAGTCAGGAGCGGCACTCACGCAGTGCTTCCTCCAGCAGCGCCGCGAGATGCGCAAATTGGTCGAGATGGTTATAGAGCTGCGCAGACACGCGCACGAGCGGCACGGGATCGGAATGCAGCCATGCCTCCACGCCGTGCGCCCGGAGCCAATCGTGCAACGCCTGCGTGTCGTGCACGGCGCCGTCAGGGTCCTGGGGCAGCGGAACGGAGGCCATCGAGCCGATCATGCGGTCCGGCGCGGCGGCCTTTAAGGACAGGCGCTCGAGGAGCGCGCCACGAGCGCGCAGCGCGAGACGGTGATTCGTCTGCATCACCTGCGACCATCCGCCGGGCAACAGGCCGCCGATGTGGCGCAAAGCCGCCGGAATGCACAGCCAGGGCGTGGGATCCTGTGTGCCGGTCCAGTCGAATTCCGCGTGAAAGCCGGCCGTATAACCGTGGCTGATCACGTTGGGATGCACGCCCGCCTGCCGGTCCTTGCGCACGTGCAGGAACGCAGCGCCCTTGGGCGCGCACAACCATTTGTGCGCGTTCCCCGTGTAATAGGCGGCGCCGATATCACCAAGACCCAGCGGCACCATCCCGGGAGCATGAGCACCGTCGACCAGGGTATCGATGCCGCGCGCGCCGAGTGCTTCGACCAGGCGCCGCACCGGCAGAATCAGTGCGGTCGGACTCGTGACGTGATCGATCAACGCCACGCGTGTCCGTGGGGAGGCGGCGCGCAACACGGCCTCGACTATGGACTCCTCGTCGGGACAGGGAAACGGCAGCGTGGCGCTGACCACGCGCGCTCCCGAGCGCCGCGCGACGAAATCCACGGTCTTGCGGCAGGCCGCGTAGGTATGGTTGGTGACCAGGATCTCGTCCGTCGAGGCGAGATGTAAGGAACGCAAGACCGCGTTCACGCCCGCCGTGGCATTCGACACGAATGCGAGGTCCGCGGCTGCGGCACCGAGGAACGCTGCCAGCGCATCGCGTGCGGCATCGAGTCGCGCCGGCAGGGTGCCCGCGAGAAAATCCACGGGCTCGCGCTCCATTTCCGCCCGCAGCGCCGCCTGTTCGGCGAGGACCGCGGTCGGGCACGCGCCGAAAGAGCCGTGGTTCAAGTAGGCGACGGCGGGATCGAGGCCCCACAGGGCGGAGAAATTCGTTAGGATTTCGGGCAAAGCAACGCGACTCCCAAGAAGGTGCTCCAACGCTTTCGCGGAATTCTCCCACAAACACGGAGGAACGAAATGAACTACCAACTCTACTACTGGCCCACGATTCAAGGCCGCGGCGAGTTCGTGCGGCTGGCGCTCGAGGAGGCGGGGGCACTCTATAGCGACGTTGCGCGCGAGTCGGGGCGCGGCGCCGGTGTGTCCGCGCTGCTCGCGCTGATGCAGGGACGGCGGCTCGCGCGACCGCCGTTCGCACCCCCCTTCCTCAAGGCGGGGCGGCTCGTCATCGGACAGACGGCCAATATCCTGCAGTTTCTCGGAGCGCGGCACGGCCTCGCGCCACGCGAGGAGGGCGGGCGACTCTGGGTCCATCAACTGCAGCTCACCGTGATGGACTTCGTGGTCGAGATCCACGACACGCATCATCCGATATCGGGCAACCTCTATTTTCAGCAGCAACGTAAGGAAGCGCGGCGCCGGAGCGCCGACTTCTTGAAGAGCCGCGCGCCGAAGTTCCTCGGCTATTTCGAGGATGTCATGGCGCGCAACGGCCGGCAGGCGCGCTTTCTCCTCGGCGCGAGACTCAGCTACGGGGACCTGTCGATATTCCAGATAATCGCCGGCCTGAGCTATGCATTTCCGCAGGCGAGCGCCAAGTTTGCACGCCGTTACCGGAGGCTCTTCGCGCTACACGAGCGAGTGCAAGAGCGCCCACGCATCGCGGCCTATCTCGCCTCGCCGCGCCGTATCGCCTTCAACAACGAGGGCATTTTCCGTCACTATCCGGAGCTCGACGCATGACGGCCTGAGCGCAGGCGCCGGGCAACTCAGGACCAGTCGAGCTCGAACTGGCGCGCATCGCCGATCACGCGCTCGAAGTTCAGCCCGAGCGTGTCGAGTACGGGTTCCGCGACCGGCCTGATCTGCTTCTCGACATAGTGCTCGCGGTCGAGCGGATGGCGCAGATTGTCGAGCGGCTCGGCGCCCGCCGTGGTCACGACGTAGCGGATGGATCTCCCGCTCGCCTGCCGGGACTTACGCGCCGCGGCGACATGCGGCGGAGTCGTCGCGGTGTACTCTCCGGTCCCCTTGCGCAAGTTCTTGTGATAGACGAGCTCCTCGTCGAGCTCACCGCGACGCACGCGGGCGACGATTTCGGCCAGATAGGCATCCACCGGCCGACTCGAAAACAAGCGCTCGTAGAGCTCGCGCTGCACGCGCTTCGCGAGGAGCGTCGCGTCGCGGCGGATGACCTCCATGCCGACGAATTCGACCGACCCGGCGCCGACGGCCGAGTAGACCAGACCCGCGTAGCGCTTGCTCGCGCCGCGGGTGCTGTGACGGGCGCGCGGCAGGAACAGCTTCAGATAGAGCTTTTCGAACTCGAGCTCGAGACGACTGCGCACACGCCAACGGTCCTCGACGTACCGCTCGAGATCGCGACCGAGCTCGGCGGCGAGCCGCGCGGCCTCGGCGTACGCCCGCCGCGGATCGCTCTCGGCGGAGCGCACGAACAGGCTGTCCGTGTCGCCGTACAACACGGTGAATCCCGCGGCCTCGAACCATTGCTTCGACCAGAGCAGCAGATGCTTACCCATGCCCGTGATGGAGTTGGCGAGCGCGGGATTGAAGAAGCGGCACGCCGAGGTCCCGAGCACGCCGTAGAACGAGTTCATCAGGATCTTGATGGCGTGTGCAGCCACATCGTCGCCGCGGCGCTTGGCCGCCTCGCGCCGCGGGAAGAGCTCGTCCAGGAGTCGCGGCAGGATGGCGGATTCGCGGCGAAATGCCCCTTCGGTCGTGCGGATCAAATCCAGATCCGGCGCCGGATCGGCGACGTAGCTCACGGGATCGATGTTGAAAGTGCGGATGATGCTGGGGTACAGACTCTTGAAATCGAAGACCCAAACGTTCGCATGCAGACCCGTTTCGGGCTCGAGCACGTGGCCGCCCTGCTGCGCGACGTGCACGCGCGAGTCGCCGCCGCGCACGCTCGGGGCGACGATCCGTGCGCGCTCGAGCTCGGACAAATAGAGAAAATCAAAGGAGGCGATGCTGGCCGCGACCCGATCGGGCGTCATTCCGGTGAGCTGACTGCGCGCAAAGGCCAGCTCAATGAGGCGCAACTTCTCGACCACGCCCAAGGCGAGCCGCGCATCCGTGCGGGCATAGAGCGCGAAAGCCGGAAGAGCGTGCTCGTAGTTGTGCAAAATTTCCGCCAGGCGGTCGTGGGCGGGGCCCGCCACGGCTTTGCCCTCGCCGAGCACTTCACGCGCCACGGCATCGAGCGAATAATCGTCCATGCGGATGAATGCGCCGCGCAGCAGATCGATGCCGTCGAGCACGAGGCGTCCCGGAATACTCGCCTGGCCGCTGCCGAAATAGCCTTCGGCCTTGCGGATCCGCATGGCGCCCTGATCTCTCCCGAGCTCGAGCGTGTGACCCACGCGCGCGGCGATGCGTTCGAGCACCGTGAGATCGAAATCGATGAGGTTCCAGCCGGTGAGCACGTCCGGATCGAGCGAGCGAACTCGCGCCGCGAATGCCTCGAGCGCGGCCGCCTCGGTCGCACAGCGCTCGGCTCGCTCGGGCATCGGCCGGTCGGTCGCATCGACGATGAGCACCACATCGGTTCCCAGGCCGAACAACGATATCGCCAGCAGACGCTCCCCCTGCGCGTCCGTCTCGATGTCGAAGGACAGCACGCGCGGCACGATCTGCACGTCGGCCG
>Ga0187875_10002492_pt1 | contig 13562 bp, 14 predicted proteins | sample June2016WEW_17_1_2_FD_132978 | JGI IMG/M metagenome (GOLD analysis project Ga0187875, IMG submission 132978) | Peatland microbial communities from SPRUCE experiment site at the Marcell Experimental Forest, Minnesota, USA - June2016WEW_17_10 | ecosystem: Environmental > Terrestrial > Soil >... | reverse complement strand
GGCTGATGCGAAGAAAGCAAAAGCTAAGAAGAAAGCAAAAGCTAAGAAAGCAAAAGCCGCAAAAAAAGCCGATGAGAAGAAAATGGAAGAAGAAGCAGCACCCGCAAAATAAGTTTGTAAAAAGTTTATATGATTATAAAGAAGGGACAGGTAAAATGCCTGTCCCTTCTTTTTTTGTCTATTACACCTAAAATAACTGGCTAATTTGTACTTAAAATCAACAATCATTGCTATTGTTGATTTTAAGTGCGAATTTTGATAATAAGAACTTGAAAAAGCAGTTGAATTAAGTTTCATTTCTCTTAATTATTCGTTCGGTATGAAGGCAAATCCGAACAAGCTCCGCTGATGATGCACTAATCACGGTTAATTTATGAATCAGCCTCTGCGCATATTGATAGTCGAAGATTCAGAAGATGATGCCACTTTATTGTTACGCGTCCTGCGTCGTGAAGGCTATAAGGTTGTCTACGAGATAGTGGATACTCCTGCTGCCATGAGCGCTGCATTGAAAAGTAAGGAGTGGGATGTGATCATTTCTGACCACGTCATGCCCCATTTCAGTGCTCCGGAGGCCTTGAAACTGGCTAAAAAATTACGTCCGGACTTGCCGTTCATCATCGTATCCGGAGAAATTGATCTCAATCTGGCTGTTTTACTGATGCAAGAGGGCGCACGGGACTACATCCAAAAACGGGAGTTGTTCCGTTTGGTTCCGGCAATTAAACGCGAATTGGGCGAGGTAAAAATACGCCGTGAGCACCAACAGGTTAGAGATGCACTGGAAATATCTGAAACTCGTTATCGGCGTCTCTTTGAAACGGCTCAGGATGGGATATTGATTCTTGATGCAGACACCGGTCAGATACAAGACGTGAATCCATTCCTGATAGAGATGCTGGGTTATGCGAAGGAAGAGTTTTTAGGAAAGAGTCTTTGGGAAATAGGAGTATTTAAAGATATTAAAGCATCAAAGGCCGCCTTTTTGGAATTGCAGAGCAAAGGATATGTTCGCTACAAGAATTTACCGCTGGAAACAAAAGACGGACGTCCAATGGCCGTGGAATTTGTCAGTAATGTCTATCTTGTTAATCATCATAAAGTAATTCAGTGCAACATCCGCGATATAACCGAACGCAAACGTTTAGCAGAGTCTCTAAAGAAAGCTCACAACGAACTGGAACAGCAGGTCGAGGAACGGACGGTTGAACTTAAGACGGCTCTTTCTGAAATCAAAATAATGAAAGACAATCTCGAGGCCGAGAATATTTACTTACGCCAAGAGCACAAAACGAAAAATAAATTTGATAATATTATCGGGCAAAGCGATGGTCTCAAGTATGTTCTATATCGCGCACAGCAAGTTGCTTCCTCGAACGCAACAGTGCTTATTCAGGGGGAAACCGGTACCGGTAAAGAATTGATTGCTTTCGCTATCCATAACATGAGTCCTCGTAAGGAGAGGCCTTTGATCACGGTCAACTGTGCCACTCTGCCGGGTAATTTAATAGAGAGCGAATTGTTTGGCCGGGAGAAAGGAGCCTTTACCGGGGCCGACAGCCGGCGGATGGGCCGGTTTGAGGTTGCTAATGGTTCCACCCTATGTCTGGATGAGATCGGAGAACTGCCGTTGGACTTGCAGGGAAAGCTGCTGAGAGTGATTCAACATAGCGAGTTTGAGCGCCTGGGCTCATCCCAAACCATAAAAGTCGATGTGCGCATAGTGGCAACAACCAATCGAGACCTTGAAGAAGAAGTTCGCAAAGGCCGGTTCCGGCAGGATCTTTTCTACCGGCTCAACGTCTTCCCCATCACAGTTCCTCCACTCAGACAGCGCAAAGATGACATTCCGCTGATGGTTCAGGCTTTCACGGAACGGTATTCCAGAAAAATGGGCAAACAGATCACGACGATCATGAAAGAGACGATGAAGGCGCTGCAGGATTATCCGTGGCCCGGAAATGTCCGGGAACTTGAAAGCATAATTGAACGGTCTGTGATCTTGTCTTCCGGACCGGCTCTGCATCTGGCAGATAAACTGGAGATTTCATCATCCACAATTTCATCCATTGTGAGGACATTAGAAGATTCGGAGAAAAGCCAAATTCTAAAGATCCTTACTGAAACCAAATGGCGCATCGAGGGAAAGGACGGAGCTGCAGCGATCCTGGGCATCCATCCAAGCACCTTAAGAGCGCGGTTGCATAAGCTGGAAATAGCACGGCCTTCGACAAAAAAAGCAGGTTAGTAGGCTGTTTAATTGTTGACCTCTCTTCAAAGTATACCTCAAGATGCTGAGGTTCCACCGCATGTTGAGGGTAAACGAGTCATTTCATAATCCCCATAATTTCCTGTTATTGATCTAACCACATACTATTAATGGATGAATTAGAATTTCTTATTATTTTCAGTTGTTGGCAGGCTAGTTGCAACTAATGCCCATATGATGTTGGTCATAATACGAGTGTCCTTACTTAAGAAGCTCATGGAATTGTCACAGATCCTTGCTTCACTGTCAGGTTTCATACTGACGCGGAAGGGATGCCAGTCCAGCAGATAAATCAAAAAGATAAAGGAGAACATTATGAAATCGAGCAGACAAGACAAAGCAGAAGGTAAGTTTCACGAAGTGAAGGGTAAGGTCAAGGAAGTCGCCGGGAAAGTAAGCGATAATCCAAAGTTGGAAGCTGAAGGTACCGTTGAAAAGGTAACCGGCCAGATTCAAGAAAAGGTCGGTCAGGTCAAGAAGGTTTGGGGGCAGTAGTAAGAAAACGTATCCTATCCCGATGCAGACAAACAAAGAATTTAAACCGGACAAAAAAGGAGAAGATTATGAAAAAAGTGTTACTTACATTGTTGTTGACAGTTGTTTTTGCCGTGCCCGCTTTTTCAGAGATGAGGGATATGCCCATGAGGTGTCATGGAGAAGGGCATGGACAGATGATGGAAATGGACCATATGGACATGATGGGCGGCGATATGATGTGCCTGGAGCATGCGGAGCAAATGGGGCTTACCGATGACCAGATCGCGAAGATGAAGCCACTGCATAGAGAAATGCAGAGAAAGCAAGTAAGATCCGAAGCTGATCTTAAGATTGCGGAGATCGAACTTAAAGAAATTATGGAAGTGAAAGATTTTGATTTGGATCAGGCCAAAACCGTGGTTAAGAAAATTGAAAATATAAAAACCGCCTGGCATTTGGAAATGTTAAAAACCATGAAAGATATGCGGTCTATTATGACGCACGAACAGTTTAAGAATATGCATAAGATGTGGATGAAGACGGGTGAGGAAGAACGCGAAAAGTAGATGGATAAATCTAAACACATCAAGAAACATCAAAGTCATAAAAAAACAGCGGGTAATATAAAGGATATGAAACACTGAAGAGATCGAAAACATTAATACTGGATTCCCGCTTTTGCGGGATGGATCATTCAATGCGACCAAAAACTAAATACGAGAAAAGGAGGTGAGGAAAAATGGAACTAACTCAGCAAGAGAAAAATCATTTGATGGAATTAAAAGCCAAAGAAGCTAAAGACAAGAAGTCTTTAACGGCAGATGAACAAGCTGAGCTCAAAACTTTAAGAGCTAGAAAATAGTGTAGAGCACTGTGGGGGATAAAACCTATTCCCCACAGTATTAATAAATTGTCCATAAATGGAAAAACAACACGGCCAATTTGTGACATTGCTCCTTTTCCATCTATAATCCTCGATTATTTTAATCACGTCGCCGCACGCGGTATATCTATATTGTCGGCGCATAGATTTTAGCCTTTTTAATTTTTCATGGTAATTTTTTCTTCAATATAAGCGGCAATCAGGCGAATGGTTTTTAATTTTGGATAATCGTTTTCGTCTATCGTGATTTTGTATTCATCCTGCAGAACTAAAGCGATAGTGGCCAGATCCATGCTGTCAATGCCCAGTTCATCCACCAGATCCATATCAGGATTAAATGTATCTGCCGTAACATCTTTTAATTTAAGCTCATCAATAATGATTTCGGCCACGTGCACTATAACGCCTTTTATATCTTGACTTGCAGGCATTACCACCCTCCTTCTATGCTTATTTATATTATCTGTTTATTTTTTTCGCGACCATCAAACCGCTATATACTACTGCATACTACATCTTTCTTATTTGCCACTTTGAACGAAAACAAAACATCTTCATAAGTTATTTTTACAAGAATCTATCGTAAGGGAAAAATCCGGTGATGCCGGAGATCCTGAAACAAGCAGCAATTTATTTCATGGAAAACACCACTATTTTTTTGATAAGAACTTGCTTCCTGTGAAAAGAATTATAGAAAGGCCGTTTTGGGTTGTCAAGGAATCTTTTGCATTGAAAAGCAATGGTTGGCGATGTCAGATACTACACTTCGAATGGTAATCTTCAATTCTGATAATTGCCCGCTACTAAAACTTTGTATGTAAAACAGATAATTCTGCCGCCTTGGGAATCGTATTTCTATTTCTTCCGTCTTGAAGTCAGGAAATCGTCAACCTCGACGAAAATGTAAGATTTACCTCCGTAATAAACAAAATTTCCAACTGATGAAAAATACTGCCACCACACCATGCATTTTGTGGTCAACTTTTCATTTCACGAAGCTATATTCCCATTGACAGACAAAATTAAATTTGTTCTACTTCTTATGGTTAAAAGTAATATCCTTTCAATTTTCAGAATCATAAAATCATAAATTAGTTTCACAAGAAGGTTGGTTAAACTTTTCAAAGATCGTTTGCTTTTGCCGGCAGAATCCTACAACTCCTTAAAGGAGCATTTTAACGCCGATGAAAATATTCCTCGTTAATCCAAAGACACCTGATAATTTTTGGGCCATGCGGGGCGCCCTCGACATTATAGATAAGCATAAGACCCTTATGCAAAATTCAGCCCTCTTAACTTTGATTGCCTTGACACCCCAAAATTTAGATGTGGAATACATTTTTTGTGATGAGAATATCATGCCTATTAATTGGGATATCGACTGCGATCTTGTAGGGATTACAGGTTTTACTCTCCAATCAGAAAGGATGGAAGCGATCAGTGCTTGCTTTAGAAAACGAGGCATACCAGTCGTCATTGGAGGCATTTACGCTACCACTCAGCCGGAGTGTGCTGAAAAAATATCTGATCATCTATTTATCGGCGAGGCGGAATATACCTGGCCCCAGTTTTTAAGAGATTGGTTTCAAGGATGTGCCAAATCTGTCTACAAGCAGGAATCATTTGTCGATATAAAAGACACGCCAGCCCCTGACCTATCCTATATCTCTTCAAAAGATTACCATTACTTCTCCCTCCAAACCAGTCGTGGTTGCCCCAACCAATGTGATTTCTGCGACGTGATTAGCGTTTCCGGACGAAAGTATCGAAACAAATCAATTAATCAAATAATGATTGAGGTTAAGAATGCTCAATCTTGGGGAGCAGAAACGATTTTTTTCTCTGATGATAATTTTATTGTGAACCGAAAGTTTACGATGGAACTACTCAATGAAATCATTAAATGGAATAAGACACTCGCCAGCCCCTTGTCTTTCTCAACTCAGGCAACAGTTATAATCGGTGAAGACGTGGAAATGCTGAAGCTCTTGGCAGATGCACGTTTCAGTGTGATTTTCCTCGGATTGGAAAGCATCAATAAGGATTGTCTTAAGGAAGTGAATAAGGGGCAAATGGCACAATATGATCCTTTTAAAGTCATTCCACGCATATCCAGTTATGGTATTCTACCGTTTATGGGTATTATTGTTGGATTTGATAATGATACACCTGCCGTCTTTAAGGAGATTGAAGATTTTCTTAATATAACATCGAGCCCATTTGCATCGATTAGTATACTCAATGCCCCTAATGGAACACCATTACACGAAAGGATGAAAAAAGAAGGCCGCCTTATTGATGATTTTCACGGTTCCTGGCACCTCACGTCAAATATCATTCCAAAACAGATGAACTTAGAAGAGATTTATCATAGTCAACAAACTCTCTTTAAAAAAATATATGAACCTGAATATTTCGAGCAACGCATGATCGGTTGGTTGAAAAATGTGCAATACTTAACCGATCTTTATTCCACGAGAAAAAAGAACATCTTTCGGATTATTTTGATTATAAAGATTTTCTACCATTTTACTTTCCGTGTTCCTCCAAGAGTCCGAAACATGTTCTGGAATGTCTTAAAAGCAGCAGGGAAAATCAATCCTCGACTTATTTCAAAGGCTGTATCTTCACTTCTTCAGTATTGGCACTACTATGAGTTTTGGCACTCTTCCTGGCGCACTCAGCACCCCGCTGTCCAAGACGGAAAAAGAGTTTATTTAGGCTGATAAGGACAATCTACTGAAAGTTGCCGAGTCCGCCAAGGACAAGGGAATCGTAATTTATTGCGGAGTTGTCGCCCGGTCTTTTTCACCTTTTTTGTAGGTATTAGGCATAACCATAACCCTACTGATAGGGGAACAGCTTTTGTTTATGAGGAACTCATGATGGTTGACTGTAATCGATAAAACGTTAACGTTGCTGAATACGCAAGATTTCCATAATAAACAAATTTCACGCGAAACGACAAACATCCGGCCGAACTTTCCACATTCCATCAAAGTACCCCTCAACATGCTGAGGTTCCACCAAATGCTGAGGCCAAATGAATCATTTCACACTTCTCAACTATTCTCTTCTATTAATCTAATCATCTATTGTTAAAGGATAAATCAAAACTTCTCAATTTCCTTCGGTTATTGGCAGGTTATTTGCTATTACTATTTTTATGATTCTTGTAATCATACGAATGAAGGTCCGTTCTGAGAAGCGCATCGAGTAGTCACAGACAATTGCGTCACTGTCCGGTTCAGTAATGATGGAGAAGGGATGCCAGCCCAACAGTCAAATCGAAATCAAAGGAGAAGAAACATGAAAAAGTTAATAATGTTAGTAGTAATTCTCGCATTGTTCACTATCGGGGGCCTGTCAGGATGTTCCGGGACGGCCACAAAATCACCAGATATTGCCGACAATATTCGCAAATCTCTCGATCAAGCAGGCTTCAAAGATGTTACCGTCAGTCAGGATCGGGACAAGGGCATTGTAACTCTCAGTGGACCAGTTGCTAGTGACAACGACAAGTTACAAGCTGAATCCCTTGCAAAGTCTTTAGCCGGCGCTCAGGTTGTCGCGAATCAGATTGTCGTGCTTCCCACAGGCATGGAAAAAAATGCCAAGACGGTGAACTCCGATCTAGACCAAGGCATCGAGAAGAATCTGGACGCTGCGTTGATCCAGAACAAGATGCACGACGACGTGAAATACAAAGTGAAGAGCGGCGTGGTCACGCTAACCGGAGAAGTGAACTCGCAGAATAAGCGCGACCAAGCCGCTCAGGTGGCGACGCAAGTGCCCAACGTGATGCAGGTCGTGAATGATTTGCAGGTTAAAAATCAGAAAGCCAGCTCTTCACAATAAGGATTGTGGAGTTGATCCAACGCGGAGAGTGGCCTTTATCTGCCCCCCCCCCTTTGCAGGCTGGTACTCGACGCGCTAGCGGCAGTAGAGATAAAATAAACTGAAAGGAGAATACTATGTTGTGGACAATAGCTGTAATACTGATAATTTTGTGGGCGCTCGGGTTGGTGTCTGGCTATACGCTAGGTAATTTTATTCATGTCCTGCTGGTCATTGCTCTTATAGTTATAGTGATACAAGTCATTCAGGGGCGAGGATCTGAATAAATGATTTTCTAAACAGGGAATTACTCAAAGAAACAAGAGAACTTATTTATAAAGCAACAAAGGGGTAAGAAATGGGAAAAGGATTAAAGGGATTTAAAGACTACAGGGATTATCTATCCTATGCTCAAGTATATTTATCCTGGATGGACGGCAAAGATCATCAAAAACTTTACGAGATGCTACTTAAACGGAAGGGAGAGATAGAACCGCTTAATTATATGCGGCAAATGAGTTTCCTTACGCATAGTCTAATTTAAACAAAAGGAAAGCAACGAAAGCCCGAAGTCATGTTCTCTGGTGAACTAAGAACGTTCCTTGGGTAGGTGAATCCGTGGACCATAAACAAAAAAAGGACCTGCAGAAGAAGACAGAAAGAAAGCGGGACAACAAGGATAAGAAACAAAGTGAGAAGACACAAGAGCTCGAAGAGTCAAAGGGCACACGTGTCATTCATCCCATATGGTTCGCCGTAGTGGGGTTCATTCTCTCGATGGCGGCATTGCTCTCCTGGTTTTTTTTCCGTATCCCCAGGCCATGAGATCATATAACAAGAGAGCGAATCCTTTCGACAGGCATAAACTGATTTCAAACGGTTATCATTAATTCTTAAGTGATGCTGCCATGTGTGACTTTGTATAGGAAGAAAACCTTTAAATGAAATTGGGGGAAATTATGAATCTGTTTGAAAGGGCTGTCTGGGTGTTATTTGCGTTTATTGCGTCCATTATTTTGATAGCATTTATATTTTTTGCCAAGCGGGTCTCTTATAGTCAAAGGATAAAGGCGAACGATGGAATAGGCACCTTGTAACAACACAAGACCGTGACAAGAACCTTTGTTGTCAGGCCCCCGATTATAATGATAAAAAACAAAAAGCCCCTTCCAAAAACAATATATTTCTTGTGAGGGGGCTAACGAGATCCACCTATGCAGTCAAGCTTCGCCAATGTTAAGTTTTTCGCAATAAATATTTGTTGATTAACAGTTATAAGGTGCAGCGGCGGAGTTAACGGTTTCCGGTCTATCAGACTTGCGGAGAACTTCCTGTAAGTGAGTATTTAGGATTTTTCATGGATATGCTTTCTTTCAATCAGTAATAATTATTTCATTGACATGCGATGTCATTCTTCGTATCGTTTCACTATCGCAAAAACAGAATCATTTGATTGGTTTAACAGAAGGCATCTATGCGTGTGTCTGAAGACAAATTATTAAATAATGAATATCGATCCCGTTTGAATCGTACAATCGATTATATCCACAATCATTATGATGAGGATTTGAATCTGACGAAACTTGCCGAGGTTGCCTGCTTTTCCAAATTTCATTTTCATCGAATATTTCGCGCCATGGTTGGTGAGACGCTTAATGATTTTGTCCAGCGTATTCGCCTGGAAAAATCGGTTCAGAAACTGACGACCGACTTTAACAAATCCATTACAGAAATCGCCCTGGATTGCGGATTTTCCAGCTCGCAAAGTTTCGCCAAGCTATTCAAAGCACACTACGGCATGACACCCTCGACTAGCCGTAGAGAATATAATTGGGATGATTGGATAATAAAAATGCGAAATTTAAAGGGGGAAAATAAAGATAATCTGCAACCGGGAGAGGCATATCTTTATGATTACTATCACAATAAACGTCAACTGCCTATCGATAAAATATTGGATAAACGATGTGTTTTACAGGTGAAAATAGAGAATCTGCCTGATTTGCATGTTGCCTACATTAGAAGCAGGGGACCTTACAATTATAAAACAATCGAACCGGTCTTTAGACAACTATCGCAATGGGCATACCCAAGAGGAATGAACGAAAATAACTCAATGGTTTTAGGTGTTGTCCGGAGCAATCCCGTGATCACGCCAGAAGATAAGTTGATCTATGATGTCTGCATTACCGTGCCTGAATCCATCACGGCGGACAGATGGGTGGATATTCAAGTTCTTCCGGGAGGTAAATTTGCCATTCATAATTGTGAAATAGAAACCGATCATGATGAAGAGGCTTGGTTGAGCTTTGTTTTAAATTGGCTGGCATCAAGTGACTATCAGCCGGATGACCGCCCCCTTTATCAAATCTACTATAATGATCCCGAAACACATCCCCTCAAGCATCAGATTCTTGATCTTTGCCTGCCGATCAAGCCTTTGTGCGATTAAGATAGACTAAACCATATTTCTTCGGCAATTCAGATAAAAAAGCAAGATTAAACACAATGAAAGCAATCCTTAACAAGAAGTTAAGCTTCAATAAGTCTATATTGCAAGCAACACAACAAAGGAGGTCATTTTATGGGTTTTGTAAAATCATTTCAGGAAATCATGGCCAATGTAAAAACGACCGCGGATTTTTACGATGCGGAGATGCTCAGTGTCTTTTGGGAAACCAAGCCGGAGATCGTCGCCAGGCTTTTGCCGCCGCCGTTGAAACCTGCTGAATATCCGATGGTGATGGCGTTTGTGGCCAATTATCCCCGAACAAATTTCGACGTCACTTACAGGGAAACCGCTTTATTCTTAAGAGCCGTTTATGAGGGAGAAGAAGGGAATTATTGTCTGGCCATGCCGGTGACCAATGATATGGCGATGGTTGGCGGACGTGAATTCTACGGCTTCCCAAAAAAAATGGCTGACATTCATTTTCAGAAGAACGGAGACTCCATGGAAGGCTGGACCGAACGTCGTGGTGTCCGCTATATGGAGATTCGCGCCAAACTCACCGGCAAGTGCAATGATCCCGAGGCAGAAAAAAGACTGACGAGCCAGATTAAAGAAGATGGCTCCCTGACGGGTTTATCCTACACATATCGATTCTATCCGACGCCGCAAGGAGGCCCCATGGAATATAACCCGTGGCTCATCAGGCAGGAAACTGTGTTAAGGCCAAAAACCATCCAGTTCGGCGAGGGAGAAATTATCCTTAAGCATTCAGACTATGATCCCTGGGCCGAAGTCGAGGTTGTGAAGATGCTGGGCGCCGTTTACATGGTAGGAGATAATTCCATGCAGCCCGGGAAAGCGGTTGCCGGAGTCGACCCGATGGAATTTGCCCCGTATGCGTTCATTAAGATGGATGTGAAGTGATTAACCTGAAAGGATTTTACTATGACACCTCAAAATATCGATAGCAACATCAGCAAAGACTCGGAAGCGATGTTGGATCTTGTAACGAAATTCAGCATGGACATTATGCGGAAGGCAGGCATCGAGCTGGATAAAATGTCCAAGCCTGAAGATGTGATCGCGCCGGACTCCGTTCTGTGGGATGTTCACAAAAAATATCAGGAACTGGGGTTGCATACCGCGCGAATTCCAAAACATCTGGGCGGCACGGCCGGAGAAGCGGATCCCCTGGCCAGTGTGTTGATGATTGAACAGTTTGGCTATTCAGATACCGGCCTGGCCATCAGCCTGGGAGTATCCGCCGGAACATTCCATCTGGCGTCCCAGTTTCCCCATCCGGACATGCAGCAACTGGCCCGCGATTATTGCGAGGACAAAGAGGCGAAAATGATTGGCTGCTGGGCAATTACCGAACCTGATCACGGTTCGGACTGGGTCATCTGTGGAAGTTATCCGCAATGCGGCCCTTCGGTCAAGGCTGTTCTTAAGGGCGACAAATATATTTTGAATGGAGAAAAGTCGGCATGGGTTTCCAACGGAACAATCGCCACCCATGCGACTCTTCATGTCAGCCTTGATCCGTCCAGAGGAATGCAGGGGCAGGGACTGGCGATTCTTCCTCTGAATCTGCCCGGCATATCCCGTGGCAAACCGCTGGACAAAATGGGACAGCGACCGCTCAACCAGGGATCCATCATCTTTGAGGATGTCGTCATCCCGAAAAAGTATATGGTCGTACCGATACCGGACTTCATGAATGCCACATTCGGGCAGGGGTTGGCCGATGTCAATGGTGGCATGGCCATCCTCTTTGCCGGTCTGGCCAGGGCTGCCTTTGATGAAGCCCTCCATTACGCGAAAGAAAGAATCCAGGGCGGCGTGCCGATATTCGAGCATGCAACTATCAAACATAAACTGATGAAGATGTTTGCCATGACGGAAGCAGCCAGGGCAGGAGCGCGCAGAATGGCCATCTACAATTTGAAAAATCCGGTTTCTCCATCCGTCGCGCATGCGGTTGCGGCAAAATGTTTTTCCACAGAAACGGCGACGTTTGTTGCCAGTGAAGCTATTCAGATTTTCGGAGGGTACGGACTGGCCAAAGAATATCCGGTGGAAAAAATGTTTCGCGATGCTAGGGCTGGCATGATCGAGGATGGCTGCAATGACGCTCTGGCGATAAAAGCAGCGGAGTTTTTATAGATACTCTAATAATCGCTGATGGACGGTTATTTATGGAAGCATGAACTGTTAGCTGCTATTGAATTTGATGATCGATCATTGTTAAGACATTTTAAAGGTGTAGGTTGGACGCCTGAACTAAGCACTTTTCTGCAGAAGCAAGAGAATAATAAAAATGCATAACCAGCCAAGCCAACCGATCTCTACACTCTGGTTGATTTTTATTGCACCTTTCAAGTCGTAATACTCAATATCAAAACTTTTCAAAGTCATTTGTTTGTAGGTGGACACCAGCATAATCCATGTAACATTTTTCGTAATAAATATTTGTTGCTTAACGGTTATAAGGTGCAGCGGCGGAGTTAAAGGTTTCCGGTCTATCAGACCTGTGAAAAACTTCCTGAAAGGTTGTTTTTCTCATTTTTCCAATTTATACAACATTTCAATCGATAATCTTTATTTTTTATATCTTAACTGGCTAGTCATCAATCTGTAACATACAAAGTGTATATTACCCTCACAATTGCATAAAAATAAATAGCAACTCTTGGGAATGCTTGTTTATTGAGAAAATAATTTTAATTAAGAAGGGAAAAAGGGAAATCAATGGGAGAGGGATTAAAGGGATTTAGAGATTATACGGATTACCTAACTTACGCTGAAGTATATTTATTCTGGATGGATGCGAATGAACATAAACAAACTTACGATATGCTCCTTAATCACCAAGGGAATCTCGACCCTATTCGTTATATGCATAAAATGAATCTAGAGGCTCATGAACAACTTTAAATAGAGAAGATGAAAGATAAATAATTGGTGTAAGTGAAGTCAACAATCACTTGCTTCCTGAAATCCTCAGGACGTCAGTCTCGATATTTATTCTTACAATCCATAATAAATATTATTTCTTCTCGACCTTCTGGTTAAAATCCCCTTGACACTCAAGAGAACGTTTCTTATACTGAAAGCAAAGAAAGTTCTTAACAACTCAGTAACGAAACCATTACGGTTTGATTAGGAGGTGTGCCCGCAGAACTTCTACCTTTCATAAATCAGAATTTATTATCCCAAGGAGCGATTTCATGACTAATACGAAAAAAGCTCAAGCGCAAACTATCGCAATGGATACCGTCAAGCCAAAAGGGAGAGTTCCTGAGAAATATTTTGTGGTGGATACCAGCGCTCTGGAATACGGGCGAGATGTATTTGAAAAATTGCGTCAGGGTGGTCGCAACTGTGTTCTGATCCCGTACGCGACCTGGGAGGAACTGGATAGTCATAAAACAGGAAATGATTTTAAGGCGGATATCGCCCGCAACGTCATTCGCAACGTCCGTAATTTATTACGGGCAAAAGATAATTCCGTCCGTTTTTTTCATTATGATTTCAATTTGGTGAAAGACGCTGATCTCAAGAGAGATAAAAACGACCACTGCATAATAGCCACGGCGCTCAACGCCAAAAAGAAACTGAGTAAAGCAAAAGTCATTCTTGTT
>Ga0187875_10002490_pt1 | contig 13571 bp, 13 predicted proteins | sample June2016WEW_17_1_2_FD_132978 | JGI IMG/M metagenome (GOLD analysis project Ga0187875, IMG submission 132978) | Peatland microbial communities from SPRUCE experiment site at the Marcell Experimental Forest, Minnesota, USA - June2016WEW_17_10 | ecosystem: Environmental > Terrestrial > Soil >... | reverse complement strand
TGGCCCGTTTCGACGTTCGCTGCGGCGCAGCGATAGGTCCGTTGTTGGGGGCAAAGCGGAAGTCGCTTGCGCTCGCTCGAAATGACGTGAATGACCCTGGCTGTGTAAAAACTCTACGCGGTAAAACCGTACCCGGAATTTTAGGCCCTGTGGTCATGCGGAGAGCAAAAAAACATAAAAATCTGTCTTCCGCTCGGCATGACGACCAAATCGGATTTCGTTTTCGCACAGCCAAGACCAGACATACGCCCCGCAGGCAACCGGGGAGGAAATTACCCGCCGGTGACACTCATGTGGCGGTTAACGGCGGCGCGCTGGTTACGCCGGTCGATGACGAAGTCGTGTCCTTTGGGTTTGCGATCGATAGCGGTTCGGATTGCCTCTTCGAGGAGCTCGTCGCTCTCGGAACGGCGCAGGGGCGCTCGGAGGTCGGCGGCGTCCTCTTGGCCCAGGCACATGAAGAGCGTTCCGGTGCAGGTTAGCCGTACTCGGTTGCAGCTCTCGCAGAAATTATGCGTGAGCGGCGTGATCATGCCGAGACGACAGCCTGTCTCGCGCACGACGTAGTACCTCGCCGGTCCGCCGGTGCGATAATTGGTCTCGTCAAGGGTCCATCGGCGTTGCAGCTGGGTCCGCACTATTGAGAGCGGCAAGTACTGGTGAAGACGAGTATCCCCACCGATGTCCCCCATCGGCATGACCTCGATGAACGAGAGATCGAAGCCTCGATTTCCGGACCAGCGGATCAGATCATCGAATTCATCGTCGTTGACGCCCTTGAGCGCCACGACGTTGAGCTTGATCCGGAGCCCTGCACGCTTCGCCGAATCGATGCCCTCCAGAACCCTGTCTAGCTTTCCCCACCGCGTGATCGCCGCGAACTTGGCGGGATCGAGCGTATCGAGGGATACGTTGATACGCTTAACCCCAGCGGCCCTTAGCTCGTGCGCATAACGAGCGAGCTGGCTGCCGTTCGTGGTTAACGTGAGTTCGTCGAGTGCACCGGTCTGGAGGTGTCGCCCAAGCGATTGGAAGAGACTCATGATATTTCGGCGTACAAGCGGCTCGCCGCCAGTGAGGCGGAGCTTGTGCACGCCGAGGCGCACGAAGGCGGTGCAAAGACGGTCCATCTCCTCGATCGACAGCACTTCGGATTTTGGCAGAAAAGTCATGTCCTCCGCCATGCAGTAAACGCAGCGGAAATCGCACCTGTCCGTTACAGAGACTCGCAAATACGTGATCCTGCGGCCGAACGGATCGACGACGGGGACGGACATCGCAGCACTCCAATAGGCCTGGGCCGGGAAGTCGACGGCCGCTCCGCAGTTGCGCACCGGTGCAGGTTGCGGATCGACGCCCCGTCCCCGAAAGGATCGACCGGAGCGCACGCCCGCTCCGGTCAGTTGGAGGAAATTCGTCAGCTCGCGCGGTATTCCAGACTCTTTAGACTGAGCTTGCGCGTGACCTCCGGAGCGTCCGCAATCTTCCGAATGTTGCCCCAGGTCTGCTTGTAATTCGGGATGATGAGCTCGTTCACCCCTTTGGAGACTACGTTGCCCTGCGGTCCGGTTGGATAGGCGAAGAGCATGAAGCTCTGCTTCCGTTTCGCAGTCGGCGTCGGATATGCCATGGCCTGTGTGGATCCGTTGTCGTTGTAGACCTCGACGAGGTCGCCGGCGTTCACATTCAGCTCCATCATGTCTTCGGGGTTCATCTGAATGAAGGGCAGTGGAATGCGGTCCATGACGAAGTCGTTGTACTGGTCGAGGTAGATCGACTGCCAGACGTGGTTCGCCCGCCCGTTATTGATCAGGAACGGGAACTTATCCTTTTCCGCTTGTTTGCCTTCGGCCTGGAGCCCACGCCACTGCGTGGCCATGAACTTGGCCTTGCCCTCTTTGAACTTGCCGTCTGCATAGAGCCGTTTCGTCCCTACGATCTTGCCGTCCTTAAAATCGACCGCCGGCTCCTGGAAGCCGTTGGTGCCCATGGCGCGGAGCCGATCATACGTCACGAACTTCCCACCGTCGGCATTCTGGTGGTAGCCGTCCATGAACGCGTCTTCCTCCGTCTTCCAGTCGTACCCCTTGAACTTGTCGGCGACCTCATTCTTGCCCGCCGCCCGCCAGGACCGCTCGAGCGCCTGCGCGAGCTCGGCTGCGATTATGCAGTCCGGCTTCGCGTTGCCGGGCGGATCCATATAGCGTTCGGTCAGCCGCATGCGTCGCTCGCCGTTCATCGAGGTGAGATTCATCTCGCCGGAGGTGGCGGCCGGAAGCACGACGTGCGCGCACTCGCCGATCTTCGTCGGTACGATATCGACGTTGACGCTGAAGAGACCGCCCTGGCGGATCGCGCCCATGATGGCATTCACCAGCGCGTCGTGGTCGCCATAGGGAACGGCTTCCATTGCGTATTTCACTAGGTCCGTACGGCGCTTGTAGGCCTTCTTGAACTCCAGCGCATTGAGCGTCGTCTTGAAGTGATCGCAGGCCCATATGTGGTGGATACCGCCCTTGCCGGCGATGAGAAGTTGGTCAACATAGGCGGCCGGCTTGCCAACATGGGCATCCGAGGGCCGCACGTACCCCTCCTGGTGTCCGCCCATCCGGACGCAGCCGCCGCCGGGCCGGCCGATGTTGCCGGTCGCGAGCGCGATGTTCACGATGGCGCCGTTGGTGCGGTAGTTGTCGTTGCCCCAGATCAAGCCCTTCTCGTAGCAGAACATGGTTCGCCGACGCTTTCCTTGCTTCGGCTCGGAGATCCATGCCGCCGCCTTTCGGATTTGGTCTGGCGAAAGGCCGGTAACCTGCGCCGCTTCGTCGATGCTGCTCTTATTGGCCGCAATCATCTCGTCAAAGCCGGTAGTGTGTTGCTGGATGAAGTCCTTGTCGACCCATCCCTTAGCGGCGATCTCGGTCATGAGTGCGTTGAAGAGCGCCAAATCGGTGCCGGAATTCAGCGCAAGGTGCAGCACGTTGTCCTTGCCCGCCTCGACCTCGCAGGCATTCACCGTCACGGTCCGTCGTGGATCGATGATGATCACCTTCGCTGCGGAATGGGGTTCGCCTGCCAGCTGCTGCTTCTTCTTGTCCACCGATGTCCCGCGCAGGTTCGGAACCCAATGGTTTAGAAAATAGTTCGTCTGCGTCTCGAGAGCGTTGGTGCCCACCGCGACGATTGTGTCGGCCAGTTCCGCGTCCTCGTAGCAGTTGTTGAGTTCGCCCACACCCATGTCGCGCGTCGCGTGAACCTCAGAATTGTAGGCCGGACGATTGTGGATGCGGATGTTCTTGACCTTCATGCTTTCGAAGTAAAGCTTGCCGGTCGCCCACGTGTTCTCGTAACCGCCGCCGGCGCCGCCATGGTCGAAGGCTGACACCATAAGGCCGTCCTCTCCCTGCTCCTCGACCACGCGCCGCGTGATCTCGGCGGTGAGCCAGAGCGCGTCCTTCCACGAAGTTGGATACATTCCGCCGTAGCGGTAGACCAACGGATCTGTCAGGCGTTGCGACTGCGTTCCCGTCACCTCGGAGTATGAGAGCTCGCCCTGGCGAGCGCCTCGGATCGATCCGAGCCCCGAGTTCACCTCGCAATTCTTGTCCGGCATCAGCACGAGGTGCACGTCGCGGCCGTTCTGCTTGACGATGTTGTACATCGAAGGCGAGAACCACGCGGTCGCTTCGGCGCCCTGCTGTTTCGTCAGATCAGCGCCAAAAAAATTCTGGCCAGGCGCCCGCCCGCCTTGTTTGTCCACATCCCAGCTGATCGCATGGTAGCCGCAGCCGACGATACAATAGTGGCACACGACGTTATGGACGTTTGCGCCCTTGGGAGGAATGGGAAGCCGGTCGATGTTGCGCTTGTAGGTCATGGCTGACTCCTCATGCCGTCAGGACGTTGCTAAGGCGGCCGTAGATGAGCTCATCTACGGCTACGGCTTGGATATCGCCGGCGGAATCAACGCTCAGTCTGAATTGCGGCAGGTTTTGCGTCGCATGGCCGAAGATCTCCTGACCGCCCTTTTCACAATCGAAGCGGGAATAGTGGCCAGGGCAGTTGAGGGTCTTGTCAGCCGCGACATACGCTAGCGGGAATCCCTGGTGCGGGCAGAGAGTGGAAAAGGCGACAATGTCGCCGTCCGGTCCGACACCACCCTCCACGCGCCGCCCCAGCTTTAGGAGCACGCCCGGAGAATCCTTGTCCGGATAAGTGATCTCAACGGGCCGGTCGACCTTGAGATCCTTCACATTGCCGATGCGCTGGCTTGGATAGTTGACGCGCGCGAGCGATGGAGTTGCGTCAGCGACGGCTGGCACTGCCCCAGCGGCGAATGCGGCGGCCGCGGCTGTGGCGCCGCCACTGAGAAACTGACGGCGGCCGACGTCGACTATTTTATTGCAGCGCTTCATGCTTTCCCCCTGCAGTTGGAGTCTTGTTGCAGGAGGTGTCGCAAGTGCCGTGCCACGCCGCGTACGCGTGCGATCCCGGCAAATTCAATGGGTTAGCCCGCGTTCCGCCGTCAAGGAATCCGGGAAATCGGACTTCGGTACAGAACTCCGTCGGCGATTTCGGACGGCTAGGCCTCTGATCGGACCTCTAACTTTCTCATCTTCTCAAACAGCGTCGATCGGGAGACCCCGAGGGTTTTGGCCGCATCTTCAATCCTCCCGCCAGCGAGTTCGAGTGCGGTACGGATGTGCCGCCGTTCCGCCGCGGCACGCGCTTCCGCGAGAGTAGGTATAAGGCTGTCGAGCCCAACGGGATCCGCCGCCTCCAAGGGAAACAGGGATTCAGGAGCAATCCACGCCGATTGGCCGAGAGCGACGGCGCGCTCGATGCGATTTCTGAGCTCTCGGACGTTCCCTGGCCACGGCTGGGCCAGCAGGGCTTGCTCCGCAGGTACCGTGAAGCCGTGAACTTCGCGACTGAACGCCTCCGAGAACTCGCGGACAAACGCATGTGCAAGCGGCAAGATGTCGTCGGGCCTATGGCGCAGTGCTGGTACGGTTATCGGAATGACGTTGATCCGGTAAAAGAGATCACGCCGGAAGCGGCCCTCCGAGACAGCGCGTTCCAAGTCTACGTTTGTCGCGCAGACGATGCGCGCGCACGCCTTGATCGCAGCCTCTCCGCCAACGCGGGTGAACGTGCGGTCCTCAACGAGGCGGAGCAGTTTCGCCTGCATCGGAATGGGTAGCTCGCCGACCTCATCAAGAAACAGGACCCCGTTCCGTGCGCGCTCGACGTATCCACAATGCCGGGCATGCGCACCGGTAAACGCACCTTTTTCGTGCCCAAACAGCTCGCTTTCGATGAGCTCGTTCGGGATAGCTGCGCAGTTCACCGCAATGAACGGAGCCGTTGCACGCGCCGAAATTTGGTGCACGAAGTGGGCAGCAACTTCTTTGCCGGCGCCACTTTCACCGGTGAAGAGGAGTGAGCTGTCGATATCCGCCACGCGGCGGAGTAGCAGCTCCAATTGGCGCATTACCTGAGATGCTCCCAGCACTCCCGCGACGCCTGGCCGTTGAGCAATTAGACGAGGAATGCGGTCGAGCAAATCTGGAAGGGCGTAAGGCTTCGCGATGTAGTCGACTGCTCCTGCTTTTGTGAGCCGAACCGCCTGCTCGACCTGTCCATATGCCGTCACAAAGAGGAACGGCATACTGCCCAGGTGCGGCAGCACACTAAAGAACACCTGCTCCCCTGAGATATCGGGCAGTCGGATATCGCAGACGACGAGGTCTGGCCGTGCCGTGCGCAGGCCATTGAGAGCTTGCTGCCCGGTGCGCCACCAGACAGCCTTGTAGCCCTCTAGCTCAAGGCGGTGCACAAGCGTACCGCCCATTACGGGATCGTCCTCGACTACGCCGATCAGCGATTGTTCATGCGGCATGACGCGCTGCCTCGGTTTTGACGGGGAGCGTCACCACGATGCGCGTGCCGGTCTCCCGCCGCTCGACCGCTGCTACACCATTGAGCCGTTTGATAAGGTTGCCCGTCGTCCAGAGCCCGAGACCCTTGCTCTCACGGGATGGGGCGGCAATTCGCCCAGCAGAGGTGAGAAGGGCTGCCATATCCTGCGGAAGCCCTGGTCCTTCGTCCGACACAGCGATCCGCAGCGCGCCATCTGAGCGTGACGCCTCGACCGCAACCGCACCGCCGAACGGTGATGCGGCGCAGGCATTCAGCAAAAGGTTTAGTGTGATCTGCCGGACCGCCGGGCCGTCGATCGCAAGTGGCTCCGGGACGCGATTCCGCCAATCAAGGCGAAGCCGTCTCACACCGGTTTCGTGCTGCACGAGGAACGGGAGATCATCAAGCTCGGTTGGCGTCAGCAGTGACGTGTCGGAGCCTCCTTTGTAAGTCACCAGGGCAGCCCGCACGACGTTGCGGATTCCAGCAAGGCCGCGCTTGAGAAAATCCAAGGATTTTGACAGCACCTCCGGGTCTTCGCTGTGCGATTGAATCGTATCGATCGCATTCATCATTCCGCCAAGCGGATTGTTGACCTCGTGCGCCATCCCCGACGCCAGACGCCCGAGCATGGCATACTTGTCTTGTTCTGCGAGATGCGACGCTAGCGTCTCACGGTCGCTTACGGCACGAGCCATCGCATTGAACCGATCGAAGAGCTGCCCAAACTCACTGGCAACTTTCTTACGGTAGCGTTCAGGAATCGGCTCGACGCGCCCTTCGCGGGCCCGTTCGACGTAACGCGAAAGGACCCCAAGTGGCTGAAGCATGTGCTTCACGGCAAAATACCCGATCAGCGAAAATGCGATAGCCAAAGCGCCATTAACGAGGATGAGCGTGAGCACGACCTGCGAACGAATACGCAGGAGACTGGCAATGTCGATCTCGGCGAGGATCTGGCCGACGGAAAAGCCTTCAGCGCGCAAACCCCTCGTGAGCCACGCGCGACCTACGTCGTCATTGATAACCAGACCATCTTTATTCAAGAATTTGCTGCGGAGCTCAGCCGGGACAGGACTATGAATTGGGAAGCTAGTTGGATCAGACGCGGCAAGCACCGATCCATCCGGTAGCTCAACGATTGCATAGCGAGCTTCGACGCCAGAGTATTGCCCACGCGCGCGGTCGAGCACGTCGAAGGTCTCCCAGACATCGCCTCTGATGACGGCCGGAAGAACGGCCGCCGAGAGGCCGTCAAGATAGGCGTTTGCCAGCAGAGTGAGGTTGGTCTCCTGGTCCTTGACGAGGCGCGTTAGAACAATCTGCGAGATTATCACCGCGACCGCGATCATTAGTGCTGCGACAAGCAACGGGACCTTTAGGGTAAGCGGCCAAGCCGGAAGGCGCGGAAACCGAGACATTAGACCTGCGCCTTTACGATCAGCCATTTCTCTTTAGTGCTCTCGTACATATCCGGCGTTCCGGTAGTGAATCCGTCGAGCGCCAACACGCTCAGAATTTTTTGACCGAGCGGATCGGTAGGCATGTCGAGCAGCGCCGCGCCCAGCGCCTTCACTGCCGGCATATCTCGGATCACCATCGGCGTTACGATGGGTGGAAAGCCTAACCATTCTGACTTGAAGACGATCCGCGTCCGGCGCACTAGCTCCGGCTCCCTCTCGGTCATGACTTCCCAGACATAGCCATCGATGCTGCCGCTTTGTGCCAGCCCGGCTCCGACCGCGCGGATGACGTTTCGGTGGCCATAAGTGAAGAATGAGTCCCGAAAGAAGCGAGCGGGCGTGGTCTGGCGCAGCGCCAGCATCCAGCGTGTTACAAGGTAACCTGACGTGCTGTCAGGGTCCGAGAACGCATGAACGGTGCCGCGGATATCGTCGAATGATTGGGCGCTGTTGCTGTCGTTGACGATTACGTAGGTCTGGTAGAGCGGCTTGTGGCGATAGAGAGGGACGGCGAGCAAGGCCAACTTGTCTTGATACTGCACGTACGGATCGTCGCAAATCCAAGCGGCATCAAGTTGACCTGACAGTAGCATTGCGGAGATCTCATGGTAAGTCCGTCGCTTGATGAGCGCGATCGGCCGCTCAAGCCGCTTCGTCAGGTAGCGCTCCACCATCGCGAGGAGCTCGATGTCATTGTCCAGGAACAGGGGGGTCAGGCCGAAGTTGAAACCCTCGCTAGCTCCCGCGGCTGGCAGTATGCTCGATACTGACGCTGCCGCGGTCCCCAATAGGATTGAGCGCCGCGAAACGGCCGGTATCATGGGCATCCTCCCTCGCGCAGATCGCGTGGCCAGGGTCATCACCGCGGCCCGTCCGAAACTACGCGCAATACCTTCTTCTGGCACGCCGCTTGTCACGCCGCCGTCACCCGGCTAGACAACAATATGTCGAGGTTTCTGGACAGAACGATAGTACAGTTGTTCGCGCCTGTCATCCTACCTCTTTGGCACACCGTATGCGGGAGATCAGACCAATGACGAAGGCCTCATTGGCTGTTGTCGGTCACATCGGACCGGAGCAAAAGAGAGGCACAATGGCGGCCCCGCACGCGCTCGCGGCCCTTGCGGCACTTGGTCAGCCTACTCGGCTGGAGATTTTTCGTGCTCTCATGCGGGCTGAAGCCAGCGGTCTTGCGGCCGGCTCACTCGCGGAGTTAATCGGATGCCCGCACAACACATTATCATCGCACCTGAGCATTCTTGCTCGATCTGGACTTGTGCGGGGCGCGCGCGACGGCCGTTCGATAATCTATCGCGCCAACGTCGATGGTGTTCGAGCACTCGTTTCCTTTCTAATCACCGATTGCTGCGATGGCCATCCGGAACTCTGCGATCTTGAGTCTGCGATACGCAAAGCGACGGGCGGCTGTGCCCCAACCGGAAAAGGTCGGCATCGGAGGAATTAACCCGCGTAACGACATTAATAGCCATTTAAACGTGTCGTTCCTCTGTCGGAAATACGGCGCGCTCGATGATCGCGCCGTCGCCTATTGATGGTCGCCAAAGCCAGCGATCAAGAACGACCGCCCCAAGCATGCCGACGAGCACTGCGGCGATGAAGGCCGGTGCGGGGTGGGAGATCGCGATATCCACCCTCTCAACCTCTTGCTTTCTCGCTCGCAATGCGCTGCTGCACGATCGCGCCGGCTTCATACCAGCCGCGCGTGTTGTTCACGATCTTTACTACTGAAAGCATCACTGGGACTTCGATTAAAACGCCGACGACGGTCGCGAGTGCCGCCCCTGAGTTGAAGCCGAAGAGACTGATCGCAGCAGCGACAGCCAATTCGAAGAAGTTGCTCGCGCCGATGAGCGCAGATGGACCGGCAACACAATGCGCCTCGCCGGCTGCGCGATTAAGAACATAGGCGAGCCCAGCATTAAAATAGACCTGGATCAAAATTGGCACTGCTAGGATTGCGATGATTAAAGGTTGGGACAGAATCTGTTGGCCCTGGAAGCCGAACAGCAGCACTAAGGTGGCGAGCAGGGCCGCGAGGGAAATCGGCTGCAGGGTGGACAAGAGTTGCGTGAGTGCGTCGCGTCCCCAGCTCGCGATCACGCTCCGCCGAATGACCTGCGCAATGATGACCGGCACGACAATGTATAGAACGACTGACAGGAGCAAAGTCTCCCATGGCACAGTAATCGCCGATATGCCAAGCAGAAGGCCTACGATCGGCGCAAAGGCGAACACCATGATCACGTCGTTGAGCGCGACTTGGCTCAGTGTGAAATGCGGCTCACCATCCGAGAGGTTGCTCCACACAAACACCATCGCTGTGCATGGCGCTGCCGCGAGTAGGATGAGGCCGGCGATGTAACTGCTTATCTGATCCGATGGGAGATACGACTTGAACAGCCATCCGATGAATATCCAGCCCAATAACGCCATGGAGAAGGGTTTCACTGCCCAATTGATAAAGAGCGTCACCCCGATGCCCCGCCAATGCTCCTTGACCCGCGACAAAGCGGTGAAATCAATCTTCACGAGCATCGGAATGATCATCAACCAGATCAGGATTGCCACCGGCAAGTTGACCTTAGCGATCTCAACCGAACCGATGCTCTGGAATACGGTAGGAAAGAAATGCCCAAACGCGATTCCCACAATGATGCAGAAGGCGACCCAAACGGTGAGGTAGCGCTCGAAAGTGGACATGATCAGCCTCGTTCGATTGCGGTGAGCTGTGCGGATGCGTGATTAAGAAAGCCGGCCAGCCGCCGAAGCAGGATTGCTGGTTTTTTCCTTCGTCTTGCCGATGGCATCCAACTGCTTCTGCAGGGTGAGCTGATCGAGCGATTTCATCGGAAGACTCACGAAAATATTGATGCGGTTCGTAAGCATGCGCATCGCGTCAGCGAAGGCGAACCGAATTTCCGCCTCGGCTCCCGTCGCGGCAGCGGGATCGGGCAAGCCCCAATGGGCTGTCATCGGCTGCCCTGGCCAGACCGGACACGTTTCTGCGGCGGCGGTGTCGCAGAGCGTGAAGGCAAAATCGAGCTTGGGTGCATTCGGACCGGAGAATTCCAGCCAGCTTTTTGAGCGAACTCCGCTGAGATCGTAATTCAATCGTCGCAGCAGATCGATGACATAGGGGTGTACCTGCCGTTTTGGCTGGCTTCCGGCCGAGAACGCGCGAAATCTCCCTTGTCCAGCACGATTCAGAACAGCTTCAGCCATGATCGACCGCGCTGAGTTTCCGGTACAGATAAACAACACGTTGAACACCCTATTCTCGACCGTTTTAATCATACTCGCGTCCTCCCTTTGCGGGCCGTTTTGCCCTTGGCATTGCTGCTGCAGCGACGGGCAGCGACACGATCATGAAACCCAATGCCCGGCACTATCGACCACCAGTTGACCGTCCTCTTTTCGGAACTCGCCGAGTTGAGGGCCCGGAAGCAAATCGAGCACGATTTCCGAAGGCCGACATAGCTTCACACCGAGTGGCGTCACCACGATTGGCCGGTTGATCAGGATGGGGTGCGCAATCATTGCATCAAGCAGCTGATCGTCGGTAACGGTTGGATCATCCAGTCCAAGGTCGTGATACGGCGTACCTTTCACGCGAACAACATCCCGAACGGAAGCGCCCATTCGGGCGACTAATGACTTCAACAACGCTCGGCTGGGCGGACATTTCAAATATTCAATCACATGCGGCTCAACGCCGGCGTTGCGAATGAGCCCGAGTGTGTTGCGGGAAGTGCCACAATCGGGATTGTGATAAATGATAACGTCGGTCATTTACCCGCTCCGTAAAACGCCATTTGGAAGGGATTGGTAATTAGAGCTTCCCCGTGCTGTGTTGATCAACGCTGTGTTTTCAGGAGCCCGACGACCATAGTCAAAACAGCGCCCGCCGCGAAGCCAGCAAGGCCTTGCAAAATCCACTGCGTGACGAGATCGGCGTCGTGTTGGACCTCGCCGGATGCGTTGACCACAGTCGCGACGATTGTTTGAAGAAAACATCCGCTAACCGCGCCTCCCACCGCGCCGGCGATGGTATGTCCAAGCGCTCCGAAGCTGTGTTCCTTCACGACGACCGCGGCAACATGCCCGCCGAGAATTCCGGCGATGATTTGAATGACGAGATTTGTAGCCGTCCAGTCCATCGCGGACTCTTTCCGTTCTTGGCGCTTAAGCTATCGCGCGAAACAACAGCGATCTCGCGCTCACGCTGAATTTCTGACGCGTAGAACAAGGTTTTGAAAAGCCGTTTTCATCATCCACTATCACTTGCGTCTCCTCTTCTGAGGAGGAGATGGAGGGCAACCGCAGTCCGCTGGTTGCGCGGGCCCCAGCAGGCCACACAGTTCGGGACGGCCATCACAACAATCGGTGACAAGGAAAGCGATGAGGGCGCTCATGCCTACCGCGTCAGCCCGATACGTGATGGTCCGGCCCTCACGAGTGCCCTTCACCAGACCCGCGCGCGCCAGGATGGCGATGTGGGTGGAAAGCGTGTTGTGCTGACATCCAACGGCCTCGGCGAGAGCGCCTGCGGAAAGCCCCGTCGGTTCTTTCCGTACCAGCAGCCGGAATATTGCCAATCGGGTCGGCTGGCCCAGGGCAGCGAGCGCTGCAAGCGCGTGCGGCGCCGCCATGGCCCCCTTGCTGAAGCCAGGGCCGACATGGCCGACCACGGCAAGTGAGCTCGTCCCCATAAAACCTCCATGCCTATGAGCGGAATCGAGCTTATCGCGCGATTGTCACAAATAGATTACATAGTTCTGGAATTCTCGACATGTTGTCTATAGCAAGCGGGGGCAGGGATATCAACATGCGTGTGCCGGCAATATCGAAGCTAAGTGCGGCTGCGCTTGCCGCGTATGTGATTGCGCTATCCGCTGCAATCGCGCTAGATCAAAACCTTCCCGCCTACCATCCGGGAGCCACGGTCTCGGGTTATATCAAATCGGTCGGGTCCGACACGCTCGGCCACGAGATGGAACTGTGGGCAAAGGCGTTCGAGAATCTCTACCCCGACGTGAAATTCCAAATAGAGGCGAAGGGGTCCGCGACCGCGCCGGCAGCACTTCTTGAGGGCGCGTCGCAATTTGGCCCCATGTCCCGCCCGATGACGACCGAAGAGTCCGCGGCATTTGGAAAAAAATACGGCTACAGGGCTTCCAGCTTTCGCGTCGCGGTTGATGCGCTCGCAGTTTACGTCAACAAGGAAAACCCAATCCCTTGCCTGACGCTTCCGCAAATTAGCGGAATCTTCTCGTCAGAACGCATGGCTCCCGGCAGCGCCGACATCAAGACTTGGGGCGACCTCGGCCTGACCGGCGATTGGGCGACACGGCCGATCGCGCTCTACAGCCGTGATACTCTCTCGGGCACTTACGAGTATTTCCGGGAAACAGCTCTCTACGGAGGAAATTACAAGCGTGAGGCCAAATTACAACCCGGCTCGGAGGCCGTCGTGCAAGGCGTTGCTGCCGATAGATTCGCGATCGGCTATTCCGGCATCGGTTACAAGACCGATGGCGTGCGCGCCGTGCCACTCGCCTCCTACTATGGTGGGACTTGCTATGAAGCCTCCGCCGACGCGACCCTTTCGGGCAAGTACCCGATCGCGCGGTACCTCTACATTTACGTCAACAAGAAACCGGGCGAGCCACTCGATCCGCTACGAAGCGAATTCATCAAATATATTTTATCCAAAGATGGTCAGACCCAAACTGAAAAGGGCGGGTTCTTCCCTATCACCAATGAAATCCGAGAGGATGAATTGAAGAAGTTGGGAATTTCGACTGTTCCGTAACAACCTGACGTGAGTACTCTGGCACCCGAAAACTGAGTTTTGTGACGCCCGAAGAAGAAGTCCTACTGCTGGACATTAGGTCGGCTTGGCCAGCCCCTCCATGCCATGCGGCTGCTGCGATGAACACTCCACTTCCGTGTTGGGTCATCAACTGCCGCGCCGGCCATGGGACCAGCGCGGCAGCTAGACACCTAATAACGGACACGGAGGCGCGAGGTCGGCGCGGCAGAGATGGGCAATGTGTGGACGGCTCCGAGTTGGCAAGGAGAATCTTCACGTTGCAGGCTTGGTCGGTGCAGCCATGTGTTCGGCCTTTGAGTGCGGTTCACATGACCGCTGGCCATAATGCTCTCCGC
>Ga0187875_10002486_pt1 | contig 13582 bp, 15 predicted proteins | sample June2016WEW_17_1_2_FD_132978 | JGI IMG/M metagenome (GOLD analysis project Ga0187875, IMG submission 132978) | Peatland microbial communities from SPRUCE experiment site at the Marcell Experimental Forest, Minnesota, USA - June2016WEW_17_10 | ecosystem: Environmental > Terrestrial > Soil >... | reverse complement strand
GTGGACATGGCTTGTGGCTCCTCCGTAGTGTTCGATTGGCGTCAAACAACACGGACGCACCTTGCCATGTCCATTTTTTATTTTCAAAGACTACTCAGGTACGCGTTCGCCGGAAGACCCATATTTTAGCGGCTTCCCGCCTGCCTTGACCGAGTCCAACACATCCAGATACAGGCCAAGGGTTATCTATCGCGTTGTCCACTTGAGATGTTTAGAGATAGCGCCATGCATGCGCCCGGATCATTTCGTTGGATCCGATATAGATTTGAATTATCTTGACGTCCCGCATAATCTTCTCAACTCCGTATTCTTTTGCATAGCCGTAAGAGCCCATCAATTCCACAGCATTCGACGCGATTTCCATGGCAGCGTCCGTGGCAAACACCTTGGCCATATGTGAATAGTGAATATTGCCCTTGGTATTTGTGTTGACCCAGGCTGCCCTCTGCCAGAGCAGCCGGGATATATGAATTTTTGTTTCCATGTCAAACAGCATGGCTGAGGCCAACTCGTGCTTATACAGGGGATAGCCGCCGACAATGCGGCTTTTGGCGAAATCCAGCGCAATGTCATAAGCCCGGCGTGCAGCGCCGATGGCCATGGAGGCCGGACCGACACGGTTGTAGATCAGGGTGCGCTCCAGTATTCTGATCCCTTCACCGACCTTGCCCAACATGTTTTCTTTTGGCACCCGCACATCATCGAAAATAATTTCCCCGTTGCGATCGGCATGGTGTCCCATCTTACGTTCATTCTTGCCCGTGGAGAGGCCAGGGGTCCCAGCCGGAACCGCGACCAGCAGCGAACCTTCCTCCCCCCTGTCAGGGTTTACCGTGCAGGCAACCACGTACAACGAGGCCACATCGAAGTTGCTCGGCCACATCTTTCGCCCCTTTAGCACGACCTCGTCTTCTTCGATAGTGGCGATAGTATGAAGTGTCTTGAATCCCATCGATGGATCTTCGACGTCGGTTCCGCCCGACGGCTCCGTCAGCGCCATGCAGACAAGATGCGCTTTTTCTTTGGATGCAAATTTAGGGAACCATTCACGTTGCAACTCAGGAGCACCTTTCATGAGAAGAGCGGTCTGTCCCCACCAACTTGCCCCTATGGCACAGGCGATTCCGACATCCCCGTAAGCAAGATTCTCCAAAGCGATGTTCGCCTCCACGCCCCTTCCGCCACCACCACCGTACTGTTCTGGAACCACCGTCGCCAAAATTCCTGCATGGGCGGCTTTTGTGATAACGCTGTGGGCCAGCTTGCCGCCAGTGTCATCTTCGAAATCGAGGCAGACCGGAATGATTTCCCTCTTGGCGAACTTTCTTACGGCCTCTTCGAATATCATCTGATCTTGCGTGTAGCTAAAATCCATCTGCGTTCCCCTTTTTCAGGTATTTTCAGGTAATTTTAATGTTCTTGCTACTGTAACCATTAACCTGATTGAGAACAATTCTTAGGGGTCACAACGGTGTTGTTCGGATTATTGGAGTAATGGTTATGCCCCTCTTTATCCCCTGCCTTGACTTTTTGGCGATGTCGGCGCCGACCCTGAGCCTCCATCTTTGAGAAGCCCTCTCACACAGTTCCTACTTTGGTCGCCGCCAGAACGGGCCGGTTTTGCCCAGTTCGCTGAGAGTAGCACGCATTTCCATAGCGTACTCTCGCATGTGAGACACCCAATCCGGGTCGAGACGCTTTCGAAAATAGTTTCCTGAGAAAAGTCTTACCAAATCGGCAAGTGGGATTATTCCTTCTTCGGCGCTTTCCTCGAACTGAGCCAAGTGGCGGATATGTTCTTCCGACCGGAAGAGATTCATTGTGCTTCAGGCATAAGGGAGGTCGTTCCACCATTTCCAGAAAGGAACTGCCACATATCCGGCGACTCCTTCGGTATCCACATGAAGTATGCTCCCATCCAGAATCTCTACTGTAATAGGGAGTCCGCAGTCGAGGCACGGGCAATCGATGCGAACCGTTTTCCCTGGAAAAAGCCAGCAGACCGCCAGTGATTCAAAGCCTCACTGGCCGAACCACTTCTGCTGACCGTCCACAGTAACCCTGTATTGAGTGGGTAGGTTGTTGAACGGGGCGAAGGAAGCAATCAAAGTTGTATTGGGAAATAGCCATCCTGGAATACCTGCTGCAAACAGGTCGTGTACGGCCTTTCTTCCCTCTTCCATGTTAAGGCCTAACTCGCCGGCAATCTCAGTGTAGTGAGGAGCCAGACCGGTTTCCACCATTCGTTTCATTATGATTTGGAAGGTCTTGTCTAACATGGTCGGATCGCTCATGGCATTTACCTCTTTTAGTTGACTGTTAAGCTGGAATTATGCCTTCTTCTTCCGAAGTCTCCTCCGCTTCGGTTTGGTGGCTGTCGCAGTCTCAGTTGCCAATTTCGTGGATGCTGCCGCTTTCTTCTGCCTTCTTGCCTCAATGGCCATCTTCAGCTTCTCGGGCAGTCCTCTCTTCTTCGCCGCTTTGCTTCGGGCTTTGGTCAATGACTTAGCCGACAGAGGAGTTCCCATCGAAAACCCATATTTCTTCTTGTACTCCTTTGGGCTCATGCCATGAGATGACAGGTGCTTCTGGGTGAGTTGCTTGAATTCAGCACCGCATTCGATACAGATCACCTTATCATTCAGGATGGACTCTGCTGGGCTGAGTTTCGTTGCGGCTACTTCCTCCACTGCCGGCTGAGTAAATTCAGTGACGATTTCTCCCGCCTCAGCTTTTTGCATTTCCTGGAGAGTGATGAAAACCTGCCGGAGAGAGGATGCAATATCGGCGGCCGTCATGGGTGTTAGGGAAGCTTGTGTCTGGACCATTTCTGCTGCGATCTCGATGAGTTTTTTTGTCATTGGGAATCCTTTGGCATAAAGTAAATGAAAAACGTCTATATTCAGACCACCATTCATTTTAGTAGGTTAGCATATGAATGCAATGTTTTTCGAATATATGCGGTCGCTGGTGCCATTAACCATTAAGCATTCCCACTTGCGTGTTTTGATTAGGATATTTATAATTTATGGTCTCTGCGCGTTCCAAGAGCTTTTTCGGGTGGGATCTGATTGCGCAAGGCTCTTGGGGATCTGTCGGTGGTCAAGTTTACACATTATTCAGGTTTTTATACCTGATGCGAACCATTCGAAGGAGGAAGGACATGAAGGTTTTTGTGCGTGGTGTCGCCGCGGCGTTTCTCGGCCTTCTTTGCATCATTATCTGGCATCATGCTGTTCTCAAAATCATCCTAGGCGCGAGTCCCATTATCCTGCTAATCGGCGGATTGATGGCCGCATATCTTGGCTACGATGAGGTAAAGGAGAAGCTCCCCTTCTGCTGCAAAGCCAAAGAAACCCAGGAACCCTCAAACGATACCAAACTGAGAGAGGAAGCCGAAAGATACAAACAGGAAGCGGAAAGACTCCAAAGCGAACTGGACAAGAGCAAGACCAGCTAGAAAGTTCCCACGGATAAAATAAAGCTTCCCCTTTCCAATGAGGGCGGCGTTTTGTATTGGTAGCTGGAAATGAGTTTCACATCCAAAATATTCCCTCGTTCAACCATTCAACTGTCCTGAAAAGAATCTGTTCATAGATTTCAGTGGCGGCTACAAAGGGCCATTGTAGGTAACTACAACGTAAATGCAATTTATATTTATCTCATGGGTCCTGCTTCGGTCCCAAAAATTGAGAGTGAGCAAACATGAAGGCGATGCTCGCTCTTTACTGCTTCAACCACACGTAGGTGACATAGCCTCCTGAAATAAAGAAGAGCACGAAGAGAAAAGGAGTCCATCCCCGAAACAACTCGGGCCACGTCGATCCAATGATTATACCGACGGAGAGCATGGCAGCTTTGAAGATACCCGCCTGCCACCACTTGAGCGTAAAATCCTTGAATATGTTCATTTGAGACTCCTTTACCAGCTGTTCCTTCCAACCCTCCAGCAACACCTGCGATTTTTAGTATCGCTTTGTGTTACCAGAAGCTCTTTGAGGGTGGGGGAATTTTGGACGCTCGTTTCTATCCAAAGCGGGGGAATTTTAGGTTATCAAAATCACAAATCAGCGCATCTATGACGCTTCACGACGAATGAAGACCGCCCTCACCCGTAATGGGTCCGCATTACGATATCAGTAAAGTATCTTGCCTCCCTCAATCTCCCTCGCGCACGCTAAGTGTCAGCTAAACTGGGGCCTAAAACAGCACTCAAACGACATTTAGATACGCTAATAAGCAATGATTTTAGCGTCTCGGCAAATCTAAGCTAAACACAACACACTTTGGGGACCGGGTGGAATTCGCCTGGCGTTCACGTATCCTTCTCCAATTGTCTTTGCACTACGATCCATCCAACTGTGCGGGCCAGCCATATCAACACGGCCCCAGTTAGTATTTCTACAGCGACTACCCATTGTCCCCAGATCGCACTTGAAACTAAGGCCGTGGCAATTACCCCTATCCCGCATAATATTATGCCACCTATAACCCAACCCGGTCCATGTGAGGCTGCAATCATAAGAGAGTAAAACCATAGACTAAACCCAAAGAAAGTCGATAGCAAGAAAAGGCTGATACCGCCGAGGATTCGCGTACGACGAAATATCATAAACAGCAATGCTATTGGAAGGAGTCCGAGCAAAGCCACGCTAGTTGCTGGATGGATATACGGGTGGTAAAGGTTATCATAAACCCACAGATAATCTTTGACAAAAATGGTCACTACAACAACGACACCGAAAACGCCACAAACACAATGACAAACAACCGAAAACGCCTGACTTGGCGCGTGAAGGCTCTCGCACCGATTTTTTATGCATTGCTTCGGTTCGGGCTATCTTTTTCCAGTGTCACTTTGGACTGAGAGTTCAACTCCCACCTCCTCCACTAATATCAGCAAAAAAAATAAAGGCTTGGAGCAGGAGGACAGCCAATTCCAAGCCCTCATCTTTCATGCTGCCAACCGAATCTTCCTCCTCGGCAAATCTTCCAAAGCCCCATCGACCGCGACTCGCAACTGGTCCATCTCGTCGGCAATGTATTTCCGAAGATTCGCGTCTTGCCTCAATTCGTCAGTCGAAAGTCCATTTACAACATCCCTGGCTTGGTCCACGAGTTCGGCGAGTTTTTCATCGGCAAATAGGTCCCGATTCCCAAACGACTCCAGAAACTCACCCATTTTTTCAAGCATTGATGACTGGAAACGCTTCGGTTTTCCGTCCTGCTCACCTGATAGTCTTTCAACCATGTGCCTGACTATTCCAGCAAACTCTTCCCGAAGAGCTACAGTGGCCAGCTCGCGAGTTTCCTCCATCAACGTCTGGAATTTCTCCTTTTCCCTCTCATACAGCTCAGGGAAGAGTATTCCCGATTTGCCTGGAACATCCATCATAATGAACCGCGATGCAAAACGGAATTTCTGCGTGAGATTTATCGGGTAGTCGGATTCATAGAAAAAAAGGGGGCCTTTTCATTTTCGTGGCATACGGGGGAAAAACTGTAATCCGCCTACGTAAAACAAAAAGGGCAAACAGGCTCAACTCGTAACCTCTTGATGTTATTGGAGCCGGCGATGGGATTTGAACCCGCGACCTGCTGATTACGAATCAGCTGCTCTGCCACTGAGCTACGCCGGCTCGATGCATGGAAGTGCTTCTATCACAAGGGCCTTTGAAAATCAACTCCGCGTGGCGAGGGGCTGCCCGCGAGTAGGCGTAAAGACTGACAGGGTGACGCGGAGACGCGGAGACGCAGGGACAAGACCGTCTGCCCTTCGCCCACTTCTCCCCATCTTGCAGTTGCCGAGCTGCCCCCAGGGCAGGCGTAAAGACTGAAAGGGAGACGCGGGGACGCGGAGACGCGGGGACGCGGGGACAAGACCGTCTGCCCTTCGCCCACTTCTCCCCATCTTGCAGTTGCCGAGCCGCTCCTGGGCAACTCGGGTGAAGACGATTTTAGTCGAAAATATGTAATTATTTGCATATGAAGAAAGCACCTCTTTCATTGCCGATACCGAACGCCTCCAGCGCGCGGCCGACATCCTAAAGACTGTCGCACACCCCGCCAGGCTCGTAATAATCGACATCCTCGAACCCGGTGAACAGCCTGCAGCCCGGATTTGCAAGCTGCTCAACGCCCCGCAGCCTTACATTTCACACCATCTGAACCTGATGAAGGCCAGGGGGATTCTCTCATCGAGAAGAAACGGCAGCCAGGTCTTCTATTCGGGTGCCAATAAAAACGTGATCGAGGTGATCCACTGTGTCCACAGGCACGGGCAAGACGATGAAGGTTGCGCGCCCAGGATCGCCCGCGAATGACGAAATCAAGACCTGGAAGATTGCAGGGCAATGATTTTTCACTTATTTTTCAGGAGGTAGAACCATGCCGGATTCAGCGGCCTTTGACCAAAAAATCGATCCCGGCGCCCAATCTTCACCCGAGCATCAATCCTGCACCTTTATCTGCAGCCGCGACACGCTCGACGGCGCTTACCCCGCCCTCGTACTGGCGGTAAAGTCCAGGAGGCTGGGAATGGATGCCGGCGTTTTCTACACCTCGTATGACAGACTTATATGCAACCCTTCACGAAGTACTTAACACTTTGCGATGCACTTCGCGGAGCGCGGAAGGCCGACAGATGAATGCGTCTATCATGCGCGTTGGGCGTTCGCGGGAGGCCTTCATGGGAATCAACGTGATCCGCAAGGGGGGCGCATCCAGTTGCAAGTTCGTCCCCGGCGGGACAATGGGAGCGATCCCCGGTATGTCCGCCTTTGCGACCTGGATGATGCGGAAAAAGATCAATGCGGCAGGTATTCCGGCCCTGGATGAGCTGATGGGAATTGCTCAACTCGAGGGGGTCAGGTTAATCGCGTGCAAAATAAAATGACTATCGATATGATGGGCCTGCGCCGGGAGGATTTCATCGATGGCGTCGAAATCCAGACCGCCGAAGATTACCTGAAACACGCGCGCGAGTGCAAGATCAACATGTTTACATAGACTTGCAACGGGAAGCGAGAAGTTTTTGCTCCCTGGCCCCTGTTCCTCGCGTAGCGATAGGACCAAGAGGAGTTATTTTTACTACTCCTCTTTTCCTGCTCCCTGCTTCCTGCTCCCTGCTTCCTGCTCCCTGCTTCCTGCTACCTGCACCCTGCTGCTGCTTCCCTGTCCCGAGCTGCCAGCGCCTGTTCCAACTGATCGTGGACCGGACAGTTGGCAATCACGTCCTTCTTTTCCTCCATTTCCCGCTTGGTTCTGAAAATCCAGGAACTTGAATCGGAAAAGCAGTAGACCGCCAGTTCGCATTCTTTACATCGTTCCATTCTCTATAGTCCTTCGAACATATTGGTCCCACTCGATTGGAAGCAGGTACTTCTTGCGGCTGTTGCACTCCTTGCACGCCGGCACACTGTTGCTGCGGGTGGATTTTCCCCCGCGTATGAGCGGAACGATATGGTCCATAGTCAGCTCGGCGGGGGGTACCTTCTTATGGCAATAACGGCATACCCCCCTGGCGGCCTGGCGCTTCCACCACTGCGTCCTGCGAAGCTCCCCGGCTTTTTCTTTTTGCTTGCGGAGTTCCTCAGGCGATATGCATACTATGAACGGGGCCTGCTCTCCGGTCTCCATGTGGTTTTAAACCTTATTCCCTGGGGGCCTTGATCGCAACATAGAAGGTGTTGGCGCCGCGTTTTACGAGCAAAAGCAGGGGTTCGCCTTTCTTCATCTTTTCTGTGGCCTGTTTCCAGTCGCGAACGTTTTGAATCTTCTGCCGGTTCACTTCCTCTATGATGTCTCCCTGGCGCAGCCTGGCATCTGCGGCTGGGGACCCTTCGGCAAGATCGGTTATGACAACCCCGCCTTCTTTTCCATCAACCCCGAATTTGTGGGCCAGCTCAGGAGTAAGGTTTTGAACCGTTATGCCCCAGGCGCTTTCCGTCTTCGGACCGGCGGATTTGTTCATCTGGGCCTCTTCAGGCATGGTTCCAATAGTTAATTTGACAGTAACCGGCTTTCCTTCACGAATGACCTCGATGCTCACTTTGCTCTCAGGCGCCAGCGCGGCTACAGAGCGTGAGAGCATGTTGGCGTTTTCGACCTGTTTTCCGTTAAGCGTCTGAACGATGTCCCCTCTTTTCAGACCGCCCTTTTCAGCGGGGCTGTCCGCAACTACGTCGGCTACGATTACGCCCTTTGTCACCGTGGTGCCGAAAGACTCGGCAAGTTCGGGCGTGATGTCCTGGATCATGATTCCGAGCCATCCCCGAACGACCTTCCCGGTCTTTAACTGATCAAGAATGTCCTTTGCCATATTGATCGGCGTGGCAAACCCGATCCCCTGGCCCTGGGCAACGATAGCCGTATTGATGCCCACCACTTCGCCGTTCATATCGAATAGCGGCCCCCCACTGTTGCCGGGGTTGATCGCCGCGTCGGTCTGGAGAAAATCGTCGTACTGGCCGGCCCCTATTACACGGCCCTTTGCGCTGATTATGCCGGCAGTAACGGTATTGCCCAATCCGAAAGGGTTCCCCACGGCTATGACCCAGTCGCCGACTCGAATGGCCTCCGAGTCTCCAAGTTTTGCCGCTTTGGGCAGGTTCCCTTTAGCTTGTATCTGAATAAGGGCGATGTCTGTCTTCGGGTCCCGCCCCACCACCTTGGCATCATATTCATTTCCATCCAGGGTTTTAATCTTGATCTCATCGGCTTTTTCGACGACATGGTTGTTGGTGAGTATTAGCCCATCGTTACTGATTATGAAACCCGAGCCGAGGGCGTGGGTTTTCAACTGCCCCTGGGGTACCTCGCCGAAGAAGTGTTTGAACTCCTCGCCGAAAAAATCGCGGAAAGGCGAATTAGGCGCGAAGAAGGGCTGCATTGGATTTTCCTTGAGCGTCTGGGTGGTCGAAATGTTGACCACCGCGCCCTTGACCGATTCGACGAGGTCCGCGAAGGATGCTTGGGCCCCGAGGGCCGCCGAATGAGCTTCTGGACCGCAAAAGACAAAAACGGACCAGAATGAGACCGCAAAACAGACAATTCTGGTTATGCCTGAAAGATTTCCAGTACGAACTCGCATGGAAGCTCCTTTCTAAGAGTAACTGGTCACTGGCTAAACGGTACAAACTTATATAATAAGATAATGGCGGCGCACTTTGTCAATAAAAAAACTCCATCCTGAGTGCTACGGCTGGGTTCAAGGAATCAGGCGGCTCGGGGAGGGTAAGTCACGAAAGCGCGTCATGATCCTTGCGGCGGAAGCGGTCCGCGACGAAAAGCTGAGCCTTATTAATTTCTCAATTCCTCGTATCACAGACTTATAAACAACCCTGTGCGATAATAATCCGGTCTTAATCTGGTTATTCCTATTACCGCCTCTAGGCGGAAGGTGCGCCGCGCAGCGCGAAGGCCGACCGCCGCCAATCTCGACGCTCTCCATGACCTGTCCATGACCAGAGACGGGGCGGGCGCGGGAGGCCTTCAAAAACTGAAGCGCGGCTGTTGGGTCCTCGGCCCGCCTTCCCGCCCAAAATCCTCCACCATGGTCTTTTCACCCGGCAGTTGGCTGAAGAATTTCCTTGCTTCAGCGAAATTGTGAAACAGGACACTGAAAGAGACGAACTCCTTGTTATGCTTATCCGGACCGCTGGTTATCCGCTGTATCCGCACTGCCTCCGGCATGCCGGCAAGTACCGGGAGCAAGTCTCGTATGCCGCATTCGAGGACCTGAACCTGGAACGCCAGCGGGTGGCGCCAGGGCATACTGAGGTCCCAGTGGACCTGAAGCATTTGCTGCACCAGAAGGGAGTGCCTTTCGTGAAGGTCCTGGCAGTCCCGGTGATGGAAAGTTACACCCCTTTCGCTAAGGGTTGCCAGGACATGGTCTTGTCCGGGCAAAGGATTGCAGCAACGCGCGAATTTGAAAACAGCCTTGTCCAGGCCGGAAACCGAAAGCGTGTTTTGTCCGTGGCCTTCCGCCTCGACCTGCTTCCTGGACTCATCGGCCCTGTGACCCTCGAGGTAATAGAGAACAAGCTGCGGGGTAAGAAGGTCCTGGCCTATATGGAGGTATAATTCCTGGAGGTCCTTTAGGTTCAGTATTTCCAGGATCAGCCGGATGTTTTCTCCCTCGAGGACGGAAGAGGAGAGTTTATGCCGCACAACTTCCTGGAGTAGAATGTCCTTGCCTGCCTGCTGCGCAAACCTCAGCCTTTTTTGATGCAGGCGCCTGTTGATCGCCGTGCGGGCTTTGGGGGTCTTACAGAGCGCCTCCAGTTCCGGGTCCACATCCAGCGGTTCCGACGAGGTGAGGACTTCGACCGTATCTCCATCTTTCAACCGGCCTGTGATCGGCGTCCACGTGCCGTTCACCAGCGCGCCCTCGCAGTTGTCGCCAAGTTCGGAATGGATGCGATAGGCAAAATCGAGCACGACGCTGCCCTTGGGAAAATAGTAAATGTCGCCGGCTGGGCTGTAGGCATAGATTTCTTCGGCTTCCGAGAGCCGTATCAGTGCCTTTCGGTGTGTCGCGGCCCCCCCGTATTCGCCTATATCGCGCAACAGTTCGCTTATTTCCTGCCAGTGCTCGTCGGTAAGCCCCTTTTGCGACTCCCACGCCCGAAGGATCCCCCCTTTTGCCCAATTTTCCATCTCCAGAGTTCGTATCTTGACCAGGTAATTGTTTCCGCTGAGATGAACTCGCGTGTGCAGGCTCCGATACCCGTTTGCCTTGGGATTGGCGATAAAATCCCTCAGGCTCCGGGGAATCGCCGTAAGATTATTGTTCACAAGCCCGAGCATCTTGTAGCAGTCGGTGATCTCCTCCGTGTGGAGGATAATGGCAAAGTCAACGTAATTTTCAGGATAGTTCGGGTCCAGGATCCTTTTCAGCGGGTTGTAGTAGCTTCCCAGTCCTTTGACGCGTGTGCGGATATCGGCTGAGAGCCCCGAGTCGGCGAGTATTTTTGAAAGGGAGATCTCAAGGCTTGTGACGGCCGGCAAGTTGCGCAGGTCCCGCATTAAATGCAGGATCTTCTTGCTCTTCTTTGGGTAAAGAAAAGAAAGCGCGAGATGGTAGAGTTCCCTTTTCAGGGGATATAGATTGAGGCGTGCCGCAATAGGGGCATACACGTCGATTGTTTCCTGGGCGATGCGCTGCCGTTTGGTCAGTGGAAGATAGTGAAGCGTTCTCAAATTATGCAGGCGGTCGGCCAATTTTATGATGAGCACTCCAAGTCTGCGGCTCGCGCTGATGAATATTTTGCTGTGCGTCAGGTCTTTGAGTAAAGCCTGGTCCAGATGATACCTGGCCAGCTTGGTGACCCCGTCGACCAGTTTGGCGACCGTGGGCCCGAAGCGGGTTTCGACCTCTTCAAGCGACATCCATGGAACGTCTTCCACAACATCGTGCAAAAGGGCCGCCGCCAGCAGCACCGGATCTTTGAAGCGCATCTCTCTGACCAGGATTTCGGCCACCGCGCAGGGATGGCTTATATAGGGGGCCCCGGATTTTCTCCGCTGACCGGCGTGCAACTCCGAGGCAAACTCGAGGGCTTCGAAAAAAATAGCATTATCGGCGTTTGCGGGATCGAGGCTTTTGGACATGCGGGCCCGGAACTCTGCGAGATCGAAGAAGTGCATGTCTCCAGCGATTACCGGCAACGTTAAACCCGATTTTCCGTAAGGTTCGGTTTCAGGCATCTTACCCGCTTTTAAGTCTAATCCTGTTTTGGCGCCACGGGGGCGCTCCCTCAATACCTTTCAAAGGTTGAATGACCAGCTTTCTCCTTATTTACCGGTTATTCTATCAGATTGACAAGGAAATTTCACCCCGGCCTGGACAATCGCGGGTATGCTGACGTGCGTCAGGCAGGACGCATGGAGCGTAAAGCAACAGGCATTTTCGCTTTGGACTCCATTTTCCTGCTTCTTTTCTTTGTTTGCCGGATGACCCCTCTTTTTCAGGTCTTGAAAAGTATTTTTGAAGTTATTATGTAAGAACTGATTAAATGAGTAAAATTTGGAGGCTTATAATGGAGTCTAACGAGTTGGTCGAGATCAAAGAAGTCTTCGTTAAAACCGACAGAACTCAGGGGAATATGGTCATCCTCAAACGGTCGGAAGAAGACAGCCATTATTTTCTCATGTTCGTTGGCGACGCCGAAATCACAGCAATAGCGAAGGAAAAAGGTCTGGTCGAACCAAAGCGGCCTCTCACACACGACATTTACTTGACAATATTGAGACGCACGGGCGCGGTATTTGAAAAGATCGTGATCTCAGAGATGCGCGATAACACCTTCTACGCGAAAATCTACGTTCGCATTAACGATGAGGAGGTCGTCTTCGATGCCCGTCCGAGCGATGCAGTGGCATTGGCCCTGCACGAGAAGTGCCCCATTTGGGTCAATAAAAAGCTGCTCCGCGTCGAGCTGACCCCCGAAGAAGTCCATGAATTCGAAATGATAGTCAAGACCGTAAAGTTTTAATTCGCCTGGCGCAATAAGGGTTGCGAAACTATCGTTTGACTTGCCGCGCTGTTTTGGATAGACACTGACATCCGCTCAGGCTCTGTGGGTAACGGTGCCGCAAGAACAATAAAGCCGGTGCGCACCGGCTTTATTGTTTGGGATGGAACCGGTCCAGGCTCGCAGACTTGCAGATGCCGACACGTGGAGACGCGATGATACCTAACTTTTAGAACTTTCGCCAACCTGCAAGAGGACATATTATGGCCATTACTTCTTCTTCAGCCACATTTACCCGTTTTTTCGTTCCCGATCTCGAAGTTGACGATTTCTGGAGCTTAGTGGATGAAAAGCTCCGAGGAGGAGCTTTTGCCGAGCTCGACGACTCCCAGATCGAGGCTGCCGGTTTTGCATCCTGGGAGGATTTTTTCGATCCCAATTTCTCCTACGGCTCATACCGGAAGGGAGAATACGTGGCGTTCAATTTCCGGTTAGACCAGAAAAAGGTCCCCGGTATGGTGCTCAATAAGTTCGTGAGGCAATCGGTGCAAAAATTCCGGGACGAGCACAACGGCAAGTGGCCGAACCGGACCGAAAAGCAGCAAATCCAGGAAAGCATGCAGGAGTACCTGCTAAGCTGCGCCTTCCCTCAGCCATGCTCATCCGAGGTGGTTTGGAACCCCGCGCGCAACTGGATGATTCTTGGAACTGCGAGCAGCAAGATGATGGAGGCGTTCCTGGAGTATTTCGAACGGCAGTTCCAACTCTATCCCGTTGCTCTCTATCATGCTCCATGGGCGTTTAACTTGCTTCCGCTCACTCCGGGCCAAAAGGACGTCCTCGGCTCTCTTGTTTCGCTTAAATCCCCGACCGCCCTGAACGACGGGCGGTTTCTGGGCTCCGAGTTCCTGACCTGGGTGTGGTTTTACATCGAGCGGCTGGGCGGCTCGATTCAGGCCGGGGATAAAATAGCCCACATTCACCTTGGGGAGCGCATGGTCCTGGTCCTGCCCGGCGACAGGAAAGAGCGGGTGGTATGCACCACGCAGGCGAATTTTCTCCACGAGGCCCGAACAGGTTTGCGCCAGGGCAAAGTGGTCGAT